>Ga0207684_10001267_pt1 | contig 27871 bp, 31 predicted proteins | sample KBSK5501metaG_FD_184342 | JGI IMG/M metagenome (GOLD analysis project Ga0207684, IMG submission 184342) | Corn, switchgrass and miscanthus rhizosphere microbial communities from Kellogg Biological Station, Michigan, USA - KBS K5-50-1 metaG... | ecosystem: Host-associated > Plants > Roots >...
CAGAGCCTAGAATTCTTCGGGCCCGTTCCGGACTAGCTCAACGGTAGAGCAGGCGGCTGTTAACCGCAAGGTTCAGGGTTCGAATCCCTGGTCCGGAGCCAAATCTGAACTTCAAACCGAGCGGTCGTCCTCTGCTAGTGCGGCTGCGTGACAACAACCTGACAACAACCTGACAACAACGGCTGCGTTCGAAGGCCCGCAGGCGGGGGAGGCTTGCCGAAGATCTCTGCCACAATCGGCCAGCAGTGTCGTCAACGGTGAATCGACATGATCTCCAGCCGGTTCCAGTTCGCGTCAATAACTCGTACCTCAAACCAGAGGACCTAGGCGAATCAGATGAGCAGCTGGTCGCCGAGGCCAAGACCGTAACCGCTGACATCACAATTGCCGCTCTCATCCAGACATTCAGCGAACCTCCCGACGAAGTCGCGGCGTCCGCTCTGTTGCAGGCCCTGCCCGAGTATCCCAACATCGGTGCCCTTGCCGTAAGGCTCCGAAACGGGCTCATCAATCGTATTAGGGTTGCGCGGCACGGTTGGGGTAGTTGGGAGGCTGTCCTCGCAGTTCCACCGGATGCGGTTATTTGGGCGGCTCACGAGATCCTGGTACCCGTTGGAGCCGCAATCGCGGTGCGTCTGGGCGAGACCCGAGTCCAAGATATCGCGCGACGGATCCTCGACCGACTGCGACATGGCGCGATAGATACCGGGTTGATCGAAGCTACACATGCCGAGCGCCGATTCGAACTGGACGTTTGGTTACCAGGTGCTGTCATCAGTGTCAGACGTGAGAGCATTCGAACAACTCGACGGGCACACTCAGCACAGAAAGCTGCGCTAGCTGGGCGCTCCCGCGCCCAAACACTGCGTCAAAAGCGAAAGGGCAAACGAGGGCGCACCAGATAGCTTGACGATCCTATATTCGTGCTATGTCCCTCAGGGAATCATCTTCGCCGCGGACACGATGATCACCCAACGAATCGGAAGTCGTTACAGCTTCGTCGACAGCACTGAACCAAAGGTGTTTCGCGTGCCAGGTCTTGGCGATCATCCGCACGGGGGATTGATTGGATACTTCGGCAACGCATTCGTGAGGACAAGGCCTATGGCGGTGTGGCTGCAGGATGCTATCACGCAATTCCCAGCATCGCCCGATACGTCAACCTTCCCGCCATTTCTCCTTCAGAGACTTCAGGCGGATGCAAGGGCCACTCAACTACGGTCTGTCCAGGGGTTTCACATCGGCGCGTTCGAAAGGCGTGCGGGGCACCGTGTCCCCGTCTTTTGGTTTCTTCGAAACTCGGAGATTAGCGAGGCCACCGGGCAATATCAGCAGCTGCCAGGCTGGGCATTCCGGTTCGAAGAGCAACTGCTCGCGCGAGACTATGCCACTCTGGCGCCACGTCATATTCGAGACAACCTCCGCACTCACGTCAATGTTCTTGGAACACCTCTGTGGTATCGGAACGGCGACCTCGGTGTGGCAGCAGCGGCTGGACTGGGCATCGATGTTGCTGCGCAGGCGATGAGTCGCTTTCCAGCACCCGGTTATCGGAGACCTGCGTCGCTCGAGAGATGGGGGAGGCTCGCCAGCGCGTACGTCACAACCGCGAGCGCTTTGGCACAGGTTTACTTCCGCGCCGGCACACCCACAATAGGAGGCCGTGTGGTTTCGGTGTCGATTCCTTGGAACTAGTCCATGAGGCGGTCTAGCGAGACATAGTCACTTCGATTGCTTCGGGATGGCTTCGCTTGACAGACGGCTGTGACGCTACCCGATTGAAAGAGCTCACCTTCCGCTCGCTGCAATCCGTTTGGTCTACTCTCCCTAGCATGGCGAACACCTCGTACCTCCGGCGCGAAGTCGAACGTTATGTGAGGCAGCAATTGGAGCTCGAGTTTGGTCAACCTTTCTTATCTCAAATCCTGCCGCTGACAGCCGGTGGGCGACACGAATTTGACGCGGCCTCAGCTGACCGAACTGTCATAGCAAGTGTTAAGTCCTCCTCCGGACTAACCGCGGGTGGCAATATTCCAAGCGGCAAAATCAACGATTGCCTTGCGGAGCTTTACTACCTGTCGCTTGCGCAAGCGCCAATCCGCAGGCTCGTGTTGACCACACTCACTTTCTTTGAAATGTTTCAGAAGCGGACCGTTGGCGCCGTAGTCCCAGGGGTCCAGATCGTATGCATCGCGCTGCCCGCAGGTATCCAAGCCAAAGTCGATGAAGTCGTCCGCGAGGCGAGCCGCGAGGTAACGCCGGCGGCGGCCGCCGCGGCGGTGGCGACTGAGGTGGAGGCCCAGCTGGATTCCAACGAGACTAAGAGCTGACGGCCAGCGAATCGCTAATCAGGGTCGCGTCTCGGCCTCGGGCTGCGAAGGCGCGGTGTAACGCGAGCCCCCTGGTAGCTTCTGAAGTGTTGGCCTTCCCTGTTCATCCAGCCACTGGCCGGCCTGCTCCCAGCGTGCCCAGCTAAGGCCCAGGCTGTGGAGCAGCTGCCAGCGGTCAACGAAGTAATCAGCCCACGGCCCTGCCGTTTTCTCGTGAGGTCCTGTCCAAGTGAAACAGGTGAATCCATAGCGAGGATCGAGTTCAATCCGAAACTGGTCCACCAATCCGGGTCGGCCGAACAGCACCGAACTCCGGTCCGAGAATGCCGCCGGCAACACGAACTGTTGACGGTCCAGTTTCGCCGCTAGTTTCGCCAACCGACCAAACTCGACGGCCCGGCCGAGCGGTCCAATCGAGATCGGAACACACTCCGCATCCATGATTCCCAACTGCGCCATCATGCCGACCGGCAAGAGCGTGAGGTCGGCGCCAGTATCGAAATCACCGCGAACGAACCTTCCGGCATTCGTGAACAGCACTCGAGCTTGGGGACGAATTCCGTGGCCCTGATTCGGCCATCTCCATCGGACCGGAACCAAACTATCTACTACCCAAGGTCAATCGAACCACTGCGAGCGTGGCACTCGGCACGCCCGCTCTTGTCCGGATTCATGGCCAATCGAGCGAAACAAATTGCGAGCGGCCGCCGCCCGTCGCTGAGCCTCCTGGGGATCGTTCTGCCGCAATGAACAGTCTGGGTCAACCCGCTTGAAGAAACGATCATTGAAAGCTCCGCGCAGCTGCTATGTACTCTTGGGGATCAGACTTCGCCGCCAATGCCAGACCTCCTAGGCGACCACGCAACCGAGAGAAGTCCCTTTTGGACGCAACGCTGGCAAATGGAGACGAGCAGCGCCGAAATTCTTGGCGTGGTCACGGTCGTCGTCTCTGTTCGGAGTCATCTAATCGCCGCATAAGCATGCTTGCGAAGGCAAGTTCCTCGAAAGCCTCGGCTTCGCTGACCGGCTTGAAGAGCTCATGAGCGTCGGGGTTCCGAATGCCCCGGACTGCTCCCATGAACATGAACCTGAAACCCGATTGAATGTTGCGTCCGGTTTCCGTCCGGAGATCGGCCAGCTCGATCGGCGGACTCGGATCACGCTCGTCTCCGAATGCCTTCGCCATCAGGTCCTGTCCATCGAGACTAAGTGTTGACATTGCTCTTACTCGAAGGTTGACAGCCTTGAAGGCCTCGAAGATCGCAACATCCAAGTGATCGCTATCAATGAAGCGCTCGGCCACCTGACGGATCTTAGGATGCAGGCTCGCAATACGAGCGTCCTTGTCCAGGGCAGTGAGGCCTCCTGACCCTATCGGCACCCGGTCTCCAATCACCAATACGCCATCCTTCACATGCCAACCTTGTTGTCCCAATAGCGCCAGAATTCGCCGTCGGATCTTGTCAGGCGGCGGCGTGTGAAGCTGCCCGATCAACCAGCGGCCAACAAAGGTCCTGAAGGATCGTCGAGCTGCTGAACCGTCCTCGACTACGGCCTCGAGCACAGCCATCACGTATTGCCATCTGTCGCTGGTCACCCTGTCCGGGACAAACTCCGGCGGTAACCCAGACTCCCGAAGGAACCTGGGGAGCTGAGCAGCTGTAAACGTCTCGCCCATTGCCCTCGCGATTTCCTCCAGAGTCGCTCCAGTGACGATGCGCCCGTCGTCTTCGTCGGCGTCTGGTGTGGGAATGATGATCACTCGACCCCTCGCGCGATCGCGTCCCGAGAGCGTGAGATGCAGATCTCCAATCTGCTGAAGCCAGTAGTGGGGATCGTGCTTCGGATCAGTAAGCTGTCCTCCGTAGCCCAGATCATCGAAGGTGAGGTACCCAGCGTCCCTCGCAAGTAGGAGTTCCTCGGCGAGCGACTTTGCATCCTCGGCGTAGTTGACCGGCCGGTTCAATTCCCGAGCCGCCCGCTCGATTAGCGAAAAGGGCCTGGACACAGCTGCAGGCTCGGTTGTTTCAAGTTTGTCGATCAACCGAAGAAGCTGGAGGTCATCCCACCTCATTTGATATGCAATCTTGCCACTGAGACGATTTAGGTCTCGTCCGGCCACAGTCGCCAGCTGGAGCCGATGAAGTGCCCATAGACAACTCTTCTGCCTATCCGGTTAGCTCCGCTCTGGCGAAGGGAGCCCATGACTTGGAGTTAGGCGCCAGTGTGCTTGGAGGGGCTACCTTGCTTTCGTGGTGAGTCACGCATGACACATGCGGTGACCATTGAGACATCCCGACTCTTGCTCCTTCCTTGGGCCGACGAGTACGGCCTGGAGCTAGCCCGAATCTACGCAGATCCGGAAGTGATCGTTCAGACAACCTACCGACGACCGCTCTCCCGCAACGAGTCTTTGGAGGTCTCTACCCGGAGCTGCCGACTCTGGCAGGACTTCGGCTTCGGACCGTGGGCCGCGATCGAGAAGGTCAGCGGGAACTGGGTTGGCCGGATAGGCCTGAACCTTCTTGTTGACTGGCCCCTCGAGGACAAGTGGGAGGTCGGTTGGCTGCTCGATCGGCAGTACTGGGGTCGAGGACTTGCCACGGAAGGGGGCCAGGCCGGACTCCGGTTCGGATTTGAGGCCGCGAAACTGGACCGCATCATCAGCGTGACAGTTCCGGACAACATTGGCTCACGGCGAGTGATGGAGAAATGCAGGCTGACCTATCAGGGTGAGCTCACCTGGAGGAAGTCCGACGTGGTTTGGTATGCGATTGATCGCACCGGCTGGACCGAGATCGAAGCGGAGCTAACCGGATAGGCAGAGACAACTCTTATCCGCCGAGGCGGTGTCGGCGTGACCAAGGTTCCCCTGATTCGAACTCATGAACACAACATGATGGTGCTTGCGCAGGGAGTCGAACCCTGAACCTTGGGATTAGGAGTCCCGCTCAGGCTCATTGAGAATCGCCTCCATACGCGCTGCCGCGTCACGGCGCAGTTCTGGAACGACATGCGTGTAGGTGTTCATCGTAAGCGCGATATGCGAATGCCCAAGTATCTCCATGACCACACGAGGCGAGACGCCTTGCGCCAAAAGCAGCGTTGCGCACGAGTGGCGCAAATCATGAAAACGGCGCTGCGGCAAACCAGCGCCTTCGAGGAATTTGTGAAACCGGTGCGTCACAACTGTGCCATCGAGCGGATAACCGTCCGACCGCGTGAACACCAAGCCCCACTCCTTCCATCCGCTCCCGGCGACATTCCGTTCGGCATCCTGACGGGCGCGATGTTCGCTAAGTACCTTTGCCACAGACGGTGGCATGACGATCGTTCGCCGGCTTCGAGCGGTCTTCGGCTCGACAAGTTGAAAGACACCATCGACCCTCTGAAGTTGACGAGCAACCCGGACGTAACCCATCTGGAGGTCGACATCGTTCCAACGCAGGCCCAGCGCTTCCCCCTGACGCAAGCCGAGTGTTAGCGCAACCGAGTAGAGCGCCTCAAGCCGATCGCCCTTCGCAGCCGCGAGGAAATTGCGCGCCTCATCCAAAGTGAATGGCTGAATCTCGAAGTTGGGAACCCGAGGTCCATCGACGAGGGCAGCAGCATTGCGCGCCACCAGGCCCCAACGCACAGCTTGATTGAGTGCCGTGCGCAAGGTCCCCCTTATGTAGCGAACGCTCTTCGGAGACATCCCCTCCTTCTGCTTTTGGTTGAGTAGTGTCTGAACATGCATAGGCTCAACTCGTGCAAGTTGAATCGAGCCAAGGATCGGGTTGATGTGAAGTCGCACATGAACCTCATAGCCGTGATATGTCCAAGGGCGAACAGACGGTTTCACGATCTCGTCGAGCCATTGTTTTAGAAAGGCAGCCAGAGTCAGGCCGCGCGCGTCGGTCAGGTTGCCGCTATCGATCGCGTGCAATGCGGCCGTCATCTTGCGACGGACTTCGTCCCGGGTGCCGTAGAACCACTTGCGGCGGCGCCCGCCGACGCTAATGGCCGCGGCCCAGCGGCCATCTTTGCGCTGGACCATCGTCCCCTCGTTCGGCCCACGATGTTTGGCCACGGCTAACGTCCGCCGGCGCCGAACTTGGGATCGGGGAAGTGGGTTGGCTCACGGCCGGGGTGAGTCGCAATTGCCTGAGCGATCCAGGATTCGAGTGCGTGCCGTGACACACGTACGCACCGACCGATCCGAACCACTGGCAGCTGTTCACGAGCCATCAGCTCGAACGCTTTGGTCCGGCCGATGCTCAGAAGGCGGGCAACTTCTCGGCTGTCAAGCAGCAGTGCTTCGGAGCGTGGGGGAACCGGATGCGACGCCGGTTCCCCCGCACCCCCTTCGCGTCGACCGGGTGATACACGAGCTGGATCGATTGGCAGACGCCGACGTGTCATGGACGAGACCGAAAACGGTTTAGGCGGGCGGTGATTTTGGAGCTTAAGTGCCGTCCGACGGGCCTCGTTAGGGGACGCACCGCACTGCGGACGCTGCCCAGTAGGCGGCCCGCCGGTGCAATCGCCACGGCAGTTCCAGCCCAACCGCGCGCGATAGATCCTGCCGAGCCGTGAGCGAAGCGCAGGGCAGAGAAGATCACGACTGGTGAGAAGGCGGCGATCAGGAGCACGGCCACCCCGCTCGCCATCCAGTTCTCGGTGGCATCGGTGTCTGTCGGCGAGATCAACGCCACCACGACCAACCGAAAGCCGACGTAGACGACCGTGGCGAGCACGAATTTGGACAGCAGCAATCCGACAAGGAACTCGGCCAGAGCGGTGGCGGCGCCGATTGCGCGTGGCCATATGGAAAGGACGGAGACCAGAGGCACGAACGCGGTCACGCTGAGGATGAGCGCAGAGCGCACGACCAGCTCCAGATGCAGGATCACCGTGAGCGAGCTCATGGTTAGCGCCGTGAGGATCAGGCCGAACGTGCTGACATGCGGCCCTGACGAGCCGTTGGCGACCACTGCGTCGCTGACGGCGACGCCTCGCATGAGAAGCTGACTCAGGCCGCTGAAGTCGGGAGTCCAAACGGTCGCAAGGAGAGCCGCGTAGCCAGCCAGGTACTTGAGGACGCCGAGGCCTGAGTAGGCGAAGAAGGTGGCGGCGACGACGCGAGGAATCAGCGCGATCCCGGTGCCCAGGGATCCCCAGGCGATGCGCTCGATCAGGGCGAGGGCGATGATCGCGCCCACCAGAAGGAGTGCGATCGCGAGCATTCGGTCATAAACGGGCACGATCACGCTGAGGTCGGGCTCGCTCGACTGGCCCAGGGCCGACAGCAACCACTGCATGCTCGCGACCGCAACCGCAGTCGACCAGTTGGCGATCGCGATCACGATCTGGTTGACGAGTTGATTCGCCTGTGCGCTGTAGTCGCCCACGGCTATTGCCCGAAGAGGTGGCCGGCGTAGTTGGCCGCCGCCACGCCGATGTAAAGGAGCGCCACCGCGCCGACGGAGACGGCGATGCCACCCTTGGCGCGCTCGGCCAGCTGCGGGTTGGCCGTGAAGGAGGCGAGGACGAGGGCGATCAGAGAAACGACGATGCCAAGCCCCGAGACCAGCGTGAGCATCGCGGCGGCGTTGTTGGTGAGATGGATTAGACCGTGGAGGACACTGGGCGGCAACCCACTGAAGTCGGGGCGAACGCTGATGTCAGTCAACCTGCGACTCCTTCGCCGGCGACGCCGGCAGCTACCGATGGACGGATTGGGACCTGCTGGCGCCAGGCCTTGACCTGGTCCCAGCGCCTAAGCTCGAGCAGGGCGGGTGGGGCGTTGGCGTAGAGCAAGACCGCCGATCGCAGGCGTCGTAGCTCGTCGACAGATGCCAGGGGACGGCCAACTCGTTGCTCGCCGGAGCTGGAGTTCCATCGGTCGCGATGACTGGTGCGATAGGTGCGCGTCTCATCGCCGATGGCGCGGCTGAAGAGCTCCAGGGTCTTGATGTCTCCCTGACCTGGGAGGAGTAAGCGGGCGCGGCAGTTGTTCCAGATCGTTCGTGCGGCGGCCTCGCCATAGCCAGCTTCGACCTGAGCCAGGTCGTGGTAGCAGAGCAAGAGTTGGATGCCCTGGCCGGGACCGCTGGAAGCGTATCCGGCAAGGCGTGGAATGCGAGCGAAGTTGGCCGCCTCATCGAGCGCAAGGAGCAGGCGCGGTGAGAGGACCCCACCCTGGGCGCGCGCCTTTGAGGTCGCGCGCCGCAGGAGGGAGAGAAGGAGGGCCGAAAAGAGTGGGCGGCAACGCTCGGCTTCTTCGGCGGGGGCGACGAGGTAGAGCGTGCCGGCCTCGCTGAGCAGGCGATCGAGGTCGAGTGCATCCGAACTGGTGCGGGTCGCTGCAGCTACTCGTTCGTCTGTCCAAAGCGAAAGCGACGATCGGGCGGTGGACGCAATTGAGCCTGCCTCCTTGTCGGGGGTGAGCGCGAAGGCGAGCAGAAGCTCAGACGCGCTCTTGTCTTCAACCACCCCCGACAAGCCGACGAACTCCGCGTGCCGAGTCCGATTGAGGCGCGCCAGCACCGTGCGCATGTCGCCGCCACGCTCGTGCTCGCAAACCGCTAGGCCCGTGATGAGGCTGGAGGCGGCCAAGTACCAGTGCGCCGAATGACCGCGCTTGCCCTCAGCGGTGAAGTGGTCGGCTAGTTCGGCCGCCGATCCGCACGAGTCGACCGCGTCGAGCGGGTTCCACGTCGCCGGAACTAGACCAAGCCCTTCCATCCAGGCGTGATCGCGGTCAAGGGGTGCGAAGACCCAGAGCGGACCCGTGAGACCACGGTGTCGTGAGGTGAGGGCGACCAGCTCCTCCTTGGTCGAAGTCGCAACCACGCCGCCTCTCCAGCCGAGCAAGGTCGGCACCACCACCGTTGAGGTCTTGCCGGAGCGCTGGACCCCGAAGAGGAGGACGTTGTCTTCCGCTGGGGATTGCACCAGGCGCCGGTCGTGCCAGCCGAGCACGATGCCGTCCCCGTGCATGCGGTCTGGCGATGCCAGCCGGCCGAGCTCGCGGCGCTCGGAAGCCTTAACCCAGCGGCTGGTTCCGTGACTGTGGGGCGCAGACGCGCCGAGTAACCAGGGTGGCAACAGTTGGCGCGCGACCACGACGACGATCTTTGTGATCAGGCGCGTGGTCAAGTCGAGCAACCTCAAGCCGCTCGCTCCCAGTCACGCAAACGGGCTTGGCGCTCGACCTCTCGTTGCATCCGCCGTGAGTAGCGGCGAGCCACCGCGCGCAAGGCCAGAATCGAGCTCGCCTGCTGCGAATGTCGATACGGCGCTGAGTGCGTCTCACTGGCTGCCACTCGCACTGGCGGCAGCGGTCGCAATGGCAGCAGCTGAACCAGCGCCGCAGGCACGGCCGGCAGCTTGATGGAGGCCGAGACGGCTTCGTCAAGTGCTGAGGAGGTCGGCGGTTCAACCGTTCGCAGCGGGGGCATGCGCTCGCTGCGCTGGCGTTCGATCTCTAGTCCCAAGGCCTCCTTGATGGCCGCGAGCCGCGGCTTGGTTATGTCGACGCGGCGATAGCCGCCTGCCGCGTCGGCACGCATGCCGGCGAGGACCAGGTGCACGTGGTGGTGGGGCGTGTTGCGATGGATGGCTGCGATCCAGCGAAGGCCGCTCATGCCCGTCTCCGACTCGAGTCGGCTAACCGCCGCTCGCGCGAGCCGCTCCAGATCTAGGCCTTGAGCGGCCTCTGGTGAAATGAGAAATCGCGACACCGCCCGGCGGCGGTCCATCAGGCTTCCTTCGCGCGTCCGAAAGAGTTGAGGCGCCGAGCCCGCGATCGAACGAGTCACGAAGCTGACGAAGTCCTTCCGCCCGGCGCTGCCGAGGCTGCCCTCGGGCCCGAAGAGCTCGACGCGGCCGCTCGCCTTGTCGCGGTAAGCGACGTACTTGACCAGGCCGGAAACGTCAGGACCTGCTCGCTCCGGCCTCGTTGGGTGGAGGTCGCGGTGCTGGATGTAGCGCAGGAAGCCGCCGACCGCGCGCCGAACCTGGCTGCCCGAAATCGCCGGATCGAACTCCACCTTGACAAAGCAGCGCTCCCTCACTGGGCCGATTCCCTGAAGAGCGCAAGCCGCTCTTCGGCCGCCTCGGCCGCGCGGTTGGCGAGCGAGAGCATGCGGCTCTCGCCCTCGGGCAGCACCGACGCGACCATCAGCACTGCGTGTTCAGCCGCGGTCAGAGTGGCGAGAGCGACAGCCGATTCTGGGTGGCCGATACCTCTCGTCACGCGCCCTTCCTCCAGGCCGAGCGCCGACAACGAGCGAATGGTTTCCGCCAGTGACAGCCCGCGCTCACGGGCGAGGGCCCGAAGGCTGGCATCGAGCTCAGCCGGCAGCAGGAGGTGGAAGCGGCGTGAAGTCCTCACACCTTCCCTAAAGGACAACGACCCCTACGTGAAAAGCGTCCGCCAGCGTCCTTTCTGCGCAGAAAGGACGGCCAGCGGACGTTTGGCTCGGTGGCGGGTCGACGCCGAGTTCAGACCGTGCAGTCGCAGCGGACGCCACGGGACGGCCAGCGGACGGTCAGCGGACGGGCGGTTGCGAGCCTCGAAGCACCAAAACCTTGGAGGCGCCCATGGCAACCAGTCTCGCGGCCGACCTCAGTGAGGACTATCGACGAGCAGAAGGTGATCTGCCTGAACCGGCGTCGGCGCTTCTCTCGCGCGCGCGCGACTCTTCTATCTATGGGACGAGAGAGCGCGACCGGCTCTTAACCGACATAGTCGCCGCCTACCGCGCTGGCCCGCGACAGCTGTGGGCTCCGGTCATTCTCGATCTCCTGGCACCCGCACTGGTCGAGCTGTTGCCTTTGCTGCGCCCCGAGCTCCCGGTCGTCGACAACGAGGAGATCAGGCAGCAGCTTGTGATGGAGACCCTGCGCGCTGCGGCGGTTATGCCGATTCATGAGCGCGGCGGTGACACCAAGGTCCGGCTACTGGCCCGGGCTTACAAGTACGTCGTGCGCTGGTTGGTCCGCGAAGGATCCCGCCAGCACTGTCAGCTCTCCTTCGAGGCTCTCGAGGAGGTGACTCGATGAGTGCCGAGTCTCCGAGGGCGCTGGAAACCCATGAAGCCGGAGCATGGAATTCAACGATCCCGAACCATGGGAATCGTGGATATCCAAGCCCGTTCGGTCGAAGTACAACGATCACAACTGTTGGCGGCCCCGGGGAGGAGGGGCCTGGTTTGCGGGAAGGGTCAGCTCGATTGCTTCAAACCCTGGGTGTGCCAAGGGATGCGCGCGGGATCGTTCTCCTGTGCGGCTTTGCCGCGTCGGCCGCATTCGGCCTCATGGCGCTTCTCGCACCGCCCGGCGATCCCATCGGCTATGGCTACCTCGCCCTGGCGGTAGTCGGCTACTTCTTTATCCAGACCCGAGGGCTGACCACCTTTCTCTGGCTACTCGTGGCCGCGGGAGGGCTGGTGGTCGGCTGGGCCGGCAACGGTTCCGGCTGGGTCGAATTTGCCATTGGCTTGGCACTGGCAGTTGTAGCTCTGACACCGCTCCCGCCGGAGTTCGGCAGGGAGCCAGCCAAAGCCCAAAGCTCAGGGAGAGTTGGAGATCGCCCGCCTTCAACGGGATCCACGGGCAAGGGGCTAAGTGTCGACAGCTTCCAATCCTCAGGAAAAGTTGAGGATTCGCCAATTCGAACCTCAGCAATAGCTGAGGTTGCCGCTCCCGATTCTGAGAGCACAGCGATCCAGCCGGTGGATAGAGCCCGCTTCGTAGCGCGTAGAGCAGGCAGGGCTCGGATCAGGGCAATCGGCCGTTTGCAGATCGAGATCGGAGGTCGCGACGTCACCGAACGGCTCCGCGAACAGCCGCGTCTGGAATTCCTGCTCTCGTATTTGTTGGCTCGCACCATCTGGGGAGTCGACTCTGGCGTGGCACGGGCAGGCCTCGCAGAGGAGATAGCCCCCGACCTACCTGTGAGCAGTCAGCGCTCCCGCCTCCGCAACCAGCTCTACGAGCTCCGAGCCTCGCTGGGGCCAGAACTCCGCGATCTCGTTCAGGTCAATAGCTCCCATGTCAGCCTCAACTTTCAAGGCGCCAGCGTCGACGCCATCGACCTGCAGCTGAAGAGCCTGATTGTCAGCCGCAGCCACGCGCTCATTGATGTTCAGCTCGCCGATGAGATCAGGCGCCTGCTCGATGAAACCAGCGGCGGAGAATTTCTCAGCGGTTTCTCCGAGCTCGACCACCAGGTCACCGCCGGCCGCGGCGGTGCTTTGCAGACAGTCGTCGAGACAAGGAATTTGGTTGCCGGTTGGCGCGCGGACCTTGTGCACTCTCTGGCCGAGTACTACCAAGCAGCTGGTCGCCCTCAAGCCTCCATCGCCTACCTCCAAGCATCGCTTGCCGAGAGTCAGCAACGCGAGGACCTAGCCCGACTCTTGGTCGCTGCCTTCGTGCGGACGGGACAAACCTCAAACGCGGACCAAATCCGTCGCGAGTACCACCTCATCAAGGAGAAGTGAGATGAGCACCGAAGTCGAGACCATGGTGTCCGCTCCGGCCGGAAACGCGAACGTCACGCCCGTCGCCCCGGCGTCTTCGCCCGCTCGATCCCCCCTTTGGCGCCGGCGTCGCTACCAGTTGGCGGCGGGGATCACCATCGTGGCCGTCCTCAGCGCGTTCATTGCCAACAACCTTCTCGCCCGCCAGTACACACCCGAGGGCGCCGTCCGCCAGTACCTGAGTGCCCTAGAGGCGGGTGATGCCGCCAGCGCCTGGAGCGAAATCCAAGTCTCAGCGCCAACCGCTCCGGCGGCATTCAATCTAACCGATCACGCGGCCCTGCAGGCGGCTCTTTCTAACCGCAAGCCTGACATCAAGAGCTTCACCGTGACGGCCACCACCAACTCGAGTTCAAGCACGGCGATCGTGGATTTCAGCTATGACGCCACGGCTGGGAGCAAGCAAGGAAAGTTCGTCGTCCAGCGTTCGGGCGAGACGCATTTCGGCCTCTATCCGGACTGGCATCTGGTCATCAGCCCGACCCTCCTGACTATTGCTCTGCCCAAAGGCAGCAACGGCGTGAGCATCGATGGCAGAGCGATCGCCCTGCCGGACGGCAAGTCGACTGTGGCAGTGCTCCCGCTCTCTCACAAGGTGCAGTTCACCGGCACTCAGATGCTGGCCTCACAGACAGTTTCGTTGGACTCCTTTCTTTCACTCGCGCTGGACGTGCCCTATCGGCCAATGCTTAACGCATCCGGTACCGCTCAAGCCAAGACCGCCGTCAATGCCTTTATGGGCGACTGCGCGAGGAGGACTCAAGCCAACCTCGATGACGGGGCTTGCCCCCAGGGGCTGTACTACGGCCTTTCCAGCTCTGGGCAGTGGAACGTGGTCGGGGACCCGACCCAGGACCTCAACGTGGCGTTCGACCAGAACATGAACGCTGTCGGCAGCGGCCACTTCCAGATGGTCTTCGGCTTTCAGGACAACGGCTGGACCGGTACTCGACATGCGCCGTCCGCCGGAGGCTACAAGGCGGCACTGAACCTCTCCACGACGACTCTGACAGTGGCCAGTATCCAGCGAGCCGACGGTCTACCGACTCTGGTCCGGCCCGCCGGCGCCACTGACCAGGCGGCCAAGGATCTCGTCAGCAAAGGCTTCGTGCAGTGCGCGTCGGTCTCCGCCGAGTTCGTAGCGGATTGCCCGCAGGCGGCCCCCGACATCATCATCACCGACGTTCACTGGTCGCTGGAGGGGGATCCGCTCGCCGGAGCCACCATCAACTTCGATCCCGACACTGGGCTACTTACGGCTCATGGCAACTTCTCGATGGCGGTCTCCTATAAGTGGTTTGGTAACTACGCCAGGAGCGGCCACAGCTACATCAAGGCCTACGATGCCCACCTGTTCTGGGACGGACAGGGCCTAGAGCTCGTCAATATCGATGGAGCGGTCTCATGAGCCGCCCGACCGCCCTCTTGATTGGTTTGGCCATCGCGGTGAGCACAGCATGCGGCGGAGGAGGCGGCTCGGCAGTGTCGAGTGTTACAGCCGCCCAGATCGCGCTGCAGGACCAGGACCTGCCGGGATTTACACGTTGCCCGCAGTCCGGCCCCATCGCGTCTGTACTCGAGACGCTCCGAGCTGGCGGCGACTCGCACGACACCGAGAACCTGTCCGCCGGGCTGGCGGCGGCCAAGGACCTTGGCTTTGCCGATGGCGTCTACGTCGGCTACGCGAGTGACCCTGCATCTTGTAGCTCAACCCTCTTCGGGTCTGGAGACACCGCGAGCCTGCATGAAAAGTGGTGGCTTTGCATGGTGGTCACGTTCAAAGACGCCGAGTCCGCGAAGACCGCGTACACGAACGGCCTCTTCCTGTTTGGCTTCACCCCCGATTCTTATTCGAAGTTGGGCGGCGGCCACCAAGGTGCTCAGACTGGATTCGGCACCACTTCGTACACGACCGAAGTCTTTTCGGAATACTTTGCCTACGTCGCCAAGGACAACGTCCTTATCGAGATGGGGGGCGGTAATCAGTTTGAGTTTCAGGCTTCACCGGTGGCCAAGAAGGTCTATCAGCGTGCCTGACCAGGTCCATCGGTCGATCCCAGCGGACGCCAGCGACGCTTCAAATGTGGGCCATAGCGGCACATCTTTGATGGGCCTACCATGCACACGACGATGGGCCAAACGTACGCCTTCGGCGTAACAAGATAAGGCGCTTGCGCGCCATAGCGAGCGACTGTGGCATCTGCGCACCGAAATCGATGTTTCGCCAGCCACAGCCAATCGCCGTCCCACATGGGGGACCCCACATAGGGTCCGATCCACTAGGATCGACGAGCCAGTGATGTTATCTGGGGCTGAGCCGTTGGGTCCCCACGACAGTCTCCCGCTTCCAGCACGGCCGGCCGACCTCCCAGACTATGAGAATCCGCCCCTGGTTGAGGTTGCTCTGGGTGTTCATTTGGATCCGCTTCCCCAAGTTCGCGCAGCGCACCTGGGACTTCTGTGGCAACGCTATTACGCTGAGTTCCCGTCTCTCCAGGAACTCGCTCCGATTGAGACCGCGGAGGAAGAGTTCGGGCCTATTCGTACACGGACCATCACGGTGCAGCTGATGGGCCCGCAACCAGTTCCGAGACATTGGTTCGTTAGCCGCGACGGTACCCGTGTAATACAAGTTCAGGCCGATCGATTTGTTCTGAACTGGAGGCGGGCACATGCGGAGGAGCCGTACCCACGTTACGAGACACTCCGCAAGGAATTCGAATCGCACTATAGAGTCTACGTGGATTTCCTGGCAGAGCACAAACTTGGCGTGCCGACGATCCGACACGCCGAAGTCAACTACGTCAACCAGGTTCCCCTTGATCCCAAGCAACACCCGAACGGGCTGTCGGATGTTCTTCGTACCTGGCGACCGACTTATGGTCCAGAGGCCCCATTCCTTGGCCGCGCAGAAGAAGTACGAGTGGTCGAACGCCACGTTATGTCGGACGAAGAGGGGCCATATGCCCGTCTCTATGTTTCAGTGGAACCGGGAATCGGCAACGTGGTCCTGATCAATCTCACACTGCGTGGACGTCCCAAAGGCACGAATCTGCGCGCAACTCTCGCCTTCTTTGATAAGGCTCGCGATCGTATTGTCAGGGCCTTCACCTCGGTCACGACAGACGGCATGCACCGGCTGTGGAGGAGAACGAAATGACGCCTCTAACGACGCTGCCGACGCCCGAAGTTAGCGATCCGTCTGGCGACATTAGGATTACCGATAGTCCACTGACACCACGCCGCGTTGCAGTTGCGATCCAACTGCCGCCCGGAGAACCAGAGCCATGGTGGGCCAAGTCAGTTGAGGATAGGCTCGAAGAGTTAGCTCATTTAGAGTCAAATTGGAACGGGCACGGAGCTCAACCGCCTAGGCCAGAGGCGGTGCTCATCGGTGTACGCGTTATCGCGTTTCTTCTGGGCACCCATCAAAATTGGCCGCTACCTCAGATTGTTCCCACATGGCAGGGAGGACTACAGCTTGAGTGGCACCTGCACTCTGGAGATATCGAAATCACCGTCGATCCACGGGATGCGGTATGGGCGTACTTGAGCGATGGCCGGAACTCAATAGACGGACCGTTGACGGAAATGGAGTCTCGGGTTAGCGATCTCTTGGGGCTCGCGGCAGGCTAGGGGGCCGGGCCCATACGGACATGAACGATGTGGCGGCGCCGCCACCCGTTCCCAATGACCAAAGTATCGCTCCGGAAGACATCGTTTATCGACGAGTCAAAGACGGCGGCAACATCAATATCGTCAGAGACAAGTACGGCAATCGCGTTACGTCGAGCGCTGCTTTCGAAGACGATGACGACGGAATCTCAGTCTTCCTGCAGTCGACGCTGGCGGAGGCGAATCTTGAGGCGGCGAGCGTCATTGTTGGCTTTAACGGGTATGTGTTGGCCAAAATCACGGTTGACGCTGTACGCAACCTCGGCGTGGGTGTCGTCCGCGATCCGAATCCCGACGATGTCAAACCTATGCCGTGCAACGTCGCCCACTGCTTGCTCAAGATTTCCCCGATGTCCAAGAGTGAAAGGCACAAGGTGCGCCAGGGGCTGGCCCATGTGTCGGAATTGATGGGCTAGAGAGGACCAACGAGAGTTCCGTTCGGTGTTTCAACGTCCCCAATTCGCTCACGCCACTATCACAAACTGGCGCATAGAGACCCAGCATTGGACACCACAGCGTTCGAGGTCATCCGGATCCTTGGTGAAGTTCAATCTCCAAGATGAGTAGCGTCGATGCGCGCCGCGTCGGGCAAAGTCTGTGGCCGTTGACCGGGAGGCGTTCGGTCAACTCTGCAAGACGCTCCTGAGGTCGGGAACAGAAATGTAGCGATCGCGGTGGCTTGCCGGTCCCTTGCTATGACACAACCATCGGCATGAACCCCATCAGTTATCGCGGCGCGATCTCCAGACCGGGAGTTGTCTGATCCCAAATGGCATTTCACCCGGCGGAATGCCTGTACAGCGCGCCGCGAGCTCAGGCGCCCTGTTGGCCTCAATTGGCTAACTTGGCGAGCCTTTGCACAAGGAGATCCTGTGCCCCTGTCAGCCCAAGCCCGGTCCACATCTGGGCTTGCTCTATAGAAGCCGCAGCGTATTCGATTTGATCGCGACGGGACAAAAACCATTTCTGGTGACTGGGTGCAGTCCCATCGCTAATTAGAGCGATGGTTCCGAGGACGACAAAAGCGCCGAGGATTGCCGTATCCCGGTCAGTCCCCAATGTGGGTTCCCAATTCCAACGCCTCCACAAGGAGTACCGCTTTCGGTCGAGATTTAACGCTGCATCCGCCTCGACGGCGATGTCGTCAAATACACCTAATGAGTGCCCAAGCCGCCGTATTACATCGGCCCGCTCTCGCGACAAGGGATTCTTAAGCGCCGTATTCACAAACATCACGGAGAGGGCGAAACGAGTAGCCTGGAGTTGAGCAGTCAATCGCTTTCGACAGACGGCTCTTTCCTTAGACATGCTGGCATTCCCCGACTCTAGTGCCCTCGTTAAGGATTCGTTCACCCTGTCAAACCCTTCGAGGTCATCCGATTGAGCGATAATCTTTAACAGGTCTTCTGCCGCATATACCGTCGTGAGCGCCATTGCCTCATCATCTTCGACGTCGGCGATGGACCCTTCCATCACGCTTGTCATTGCTGATTCGTTAATCGACAAAACAGCGGCTTGAGCAGCCTCCGCTACAGTCTTGGCACGTTCGCCGTCAAGCCTTTTGAATGTTTCGTAGGCTGAAACGATCAAGGCTAGAAGACGATCCACCATATAGACGGCGCCTTTGCGCCGGCACGCCCAAACGAGAGAGATTGGCAGCCTCATGACTGCGCTCCAGATCTCAGGATCTGTCCTATCGGCCGCAGCCCTAACCTGGTTAGCCAAGTCCAACAATGCCCGACCTGTCGCGTTATGACGGACCGTTTCCGTTAGACGATCAGCCTCATCTGAATAACCTGGGACTCTCGCAAATCTAGGACGGTACGACGGTTCTCGCGAGTTGTCCGACTTTATCGGCGGCTCCATGTTCCAGACCGCGATGGTCGTCGTGAAGAGTTGTGTGTAGGCAGCCGCAGCGTCTTGATACCAGCGAAGCCGACCGTCGCGAATTAGCTCCATTGCCTCATCGCTTAGGCTTCTGACGGTGTCGTTCAATCGATCGATAGGCCTCTGGGGGGCAATTCGTATCGCATGACGAAGTCTCCCGATGTCGCGTTCAGTCGCTGTAGTGGGTAGTTCCAGCCACGGAGTTCCTTTCGAGACGGCGTCTCCAATGCTCATGATCACTGATAGGTCCACCTCGCCAATAGCGCGTGCCTTTAAGGCGTTTCCGATCGATATGACTCTTCGCAATTTGACATCTGTGACTTCACCACCGCGATCTGCAAGTAAGCTAATTCCCCCTCCCTCCCCCAGGCGGTATATGGAGTATCTAACTGGAGTTCCGCGGCAGAACTCCCTCAGGCCTCGGGCGGCAATGAGTGCAACACTTCTGTCGGCCGCGTCAGCTTCGATTTGAGCTCGAAGCTGACGTAAGCGTCGGCGATGCAGCGCAGCGTCGTCTAACTGGAGGATGGCTGTGAGGAGAACAGCTGGCAGAGTGAGCAACGAAATCGCACCCAGCGATGCTGCATATGAGCCAGCCCAGCCGTCAAGCCCACCCGACCCTGTGTGGAACAAAAGCATGACGGCTGTAATGAAAAGAGATCCCAAGCCGATCGCCACACTTACAACAAGAGGCCATTGTGAGGCGTAGTCGCGCAGGCTAAGGACTGATGCGAATCGAGAGCCTTGAACGGTTTGGAAGGCGAAGACCACCACCGCAACTCCGATAGTCGAGGCAGCGGCATCTACTGGCCAAATCAATTCGAGGAAGTGTTGGGTGGCGCCAGGCTGGCTGAGCGCGGGAAGACTGTAAGAGCCCAAAGGCAGATAGAGGATTCCCGCAAGTGCCAGTACGGATATCGGAAACAGCGCCAGTCCTCGAGCCTGCTTTGCAAGCGCGACGGCGTGGATACCTGCAGCTAAACCCCACCGAGCGGCCCACCGCGGGTGCTGGTACCTCGCCCGTTGGCGCAACGCCCACCTGCGCAGCGATCGAGGAGGTCGGTTCCAAAGTGTCGCAAAGGCATGCGCCATTTCTCGCCATCTGGTCAGAAAGCGACGGAGGAGCCGAACTAGCACCGTCCGCATCTGTGTCATCTAACTGATTTCCCGGTCATTCTGCGCCTGCTTATGAGCCCATGCTCTGCGTGGGCTGGTGGTGCCCGGTCGAGTTGCACGTCCGTTCGGTTTGCACCATCAGCACACAGACTCCCCACGCTGTGCGGAGGTAGTCCAGCCTCACTGCTACTAATTGCTCTTTTGGGTCTGCTAGCGGACCCCACTCAGCCCCTGAGAAGGGATAGCGATGTCGGTTGGAGCGTCGCCTCGTCACCTGACCATATGGACGAGTCGCGAGTAGCTGAGACACCTTCTGCAGGCACGAATCGATCGGAAGTGCGTGAGAAGACTGAATTTGAAACCCTGGCTACGTAAATTGGACCCTCTCAGCAGCCCCATCCTCGCGCCTGCCACCTACAACTATGACCAGTCAGCTGTGGTGCCGATAACGACCCCTTAGTGAGAGCGCATCTTGCAGCAGGCGTCAGGCAAGCTCGGGCGAGTTAGATTACGCGGTGGATGGGACAGCAGCCGCTGACGCCAGATTCCCAGACTACCGACGCCATCGATTTCGCGTTTACCATCGCTACTGACAAGCTGAGCGCTCAATTGGCCACGGCCGATCAAGTCGACACCAAGCTTGGGGTTGTGATCGCGGCTCTTGCGTCTGTTGCAGCTCTCTATTCGGCCACTGCCGTAGTCAAGGTGGCTGGTTTGCTGTTCCTGGTGCCCGCCGCGGTTGCCTTCATCGGCTACCGTGCCAGGAACTGGCAAAATCCGCCGAATCCTGGCGCTCTAACGCAGAAGTACATGGATCAGGGGAAGTCAGAGATGCAGATCCAGGCACTCGCCGTGATACTCGAGGCTTACGGGGTCAACCAGGCTCAGTTGGCTCGCAAGGCGCAACTGTTCAACCTCTCTTTGGTGTTGACGTTGGTGGCTGTTGTGCTTGTGCTCCTGCTCAGCCTGGCACTCCCGCCTACGAAGTAGCGACCTAGAATGGGCCTGTGAGCGACGACACGACCGCAGGCCAGCAACCAGGATCTCAGCAGCCGGGCTCTCAGCAACCCGATTCAAACGGCCCGGTTCAAAGCCCACGCAAGGTACCGATCAAGATCCCCAAGCCCGATCCGGACCTCCGTCAATTTGTTGAAAAGCGTTCGAAGCCAGAGGCACCGGGTAGCGGCGCCTAGTAAGAGCCGATCTGTCTTAGTCACCGGCGCACCGAACTATCTGGTTTCGGGGAAAGCTGAGCTTTCGATAAGAGACGACTATCAGCAACTCGCGCAATTGTTGTCAGACCGTTCGATCCGATGCGGCCTCAAGTTGCGGGGCCGCCAACCACTTGGACAGACACAAGCGCTGAACACTTAACCCAGACGGTCACATTGTCGCTTCGGGCCTACGTCGGATCGACAGGCACTTCGCCGCGCCCTCGGACATCGTCTAGCTTCGGGGTCGTGATCCAATCCATTTCGGGCCAATCACCGCTACGACTGAAGAACTGGACCTGGAACGTCAGGTCCTGGCAGTTGTCAAGGCCTTGTACAGGTACGACGACGGCGGTCTGGCCATTGAGTGCGTCGTCGATGTCCTCGATTACCGGAACTTGGGCGTGGCCGCTGTCGAGTGGAGCGACCCAGATTCGGCTTGTCAGGGCCTTGTCGTCGAAGAGCTCATATGGTTGGCCCGTGAACCAGGGAACGACTACGTCCGTCTGGCGCAAGTCCTGTTGAGGAATCACATCAAACCGCGACGGGTGCGAGTAGTCCTGCATACGGATGAGGGTCGATACCTGAATATCACGGACGTTCACGCTCATGCTGCGATGGCTGCCAGTCTTGACGAGACCTGACGCGTGATGTGAAACCTTCGGAGCCACGACGTCAGTTCGCTCTATCTCCACCCAAGTAATGTCCGATATGCCGCCTTTACCGTCATTCACGCCTTCGGCGTGGATGCCAGGGCCTGCCGGCTTTCTACGCGGGTTGAGGTAGAGGCTTCCATCGGATCCGACTTGCATCCAAGACATGGCGCGGAAATCGTCGCCGTAACGGAAGAGGAATCGCAGAGATCGGCGCTTGGGATCAGGTAGCAGCAGCACGGCGACCCGTCTGTCTGGGTTTGTGAGTAACTGAACCGACATTGTTCACAGCCTACACGCACCTATCGAAACGGTTTTGGCAACCGTTATCGAAGGGGGACTTGCTAGGACCGGTTGCGCACTCCCGGCGCCTATATTCTTGAGCGTGCCGCGGGGGCTTCGACCAGCACCACGAACTAGAGACGACTATGGAGTCGGCGCCCTAGCAGCTGCAGACAATGCCGAGAGGCATTTACGTGTGGCCAAGCAATGTGCCGACATCGGGGAATGGGTCCGGCGATATCCCATCTCGTCCTGGCAATCGAAGAAACAATCAAAGCTGATGTCTTGGTTGACCGCTTTTATCTCGGCGCAAGAAGCAACTATCCCGACGCGGAGATTTCTCGGATACTGAGTTTCCATGAGGCTCGCCATCCTCTGGCGCATCAACGATGGTTGGACCTGCCCGATATCGAGGAATTTCTACACCGGCTCGTCGACCGCGGAGTCAAAAAGCGCAAAGCATTAGAGGCAGCTCTCGATCACGCATGGAAGCTTCGAGAGCGAGTGTTGCCTGATGATTGGGAGAACCGTGCCAAACCGCTACGCGAGGGAGGTTTCTACGTGACATTTGACGGTCAGCGCTGGAAACGGCCATCCGACGCGACGAAGTGCGACTACGAGTCTCTTCTACCTCGAGTGAAGGCGCTCCTCGACCAGACGCATGGGTACCTGGCGCTCGCTCGACAAATGGATACGCTTGACAAGCGAGACAGGCTACGCAAGCGGATCCCGAGACCCGAGCGGCCTTAGCGAGTTCAATTAGGTTGATCGGGAAGGAGAGGCGTTGCTTGCGATAAGACTTCGCTATCAGCAGCACGCTCGCGCGCGCGTACTCATATTTGGCCCCGGACGCGGTGGTGGCCTATCGACATCCACCGGCCGCCGGCCGCACCAGTTCGGTGCGATTGCCGAAGGGTTTTGCTCTGTCGACGGCGCTATGGCGCAACTGTGAGCGGAGTAGCGTCGTCCCCGAGCTTGAGTTCCTTGGTGGCAATTTCACGCCACTTTCCACGCGCGAACTTGGATCGGAGCGTGATCCGGCGGAATGCACCGATCGCCTCCGTTACGTCAGGCTGAGCAACGGTGGGCTTGAGCAATCGTTTCGTCAGGTCTCGTTTTGGAGGGACCGCGATGAGATGTGAGACGTAACCGGCCAAGGCCTTGAAAGCTCGATACTCTGCGAAACCCGAATGCTTGGTCGCATCCTCGCTGTCGGTTGCCTTCCAAGGAAGTTTTCTGTTGCCCTCGATTGATTCGCGAAGCGTCTGATAGCCCTCTCGAAAACAGCCGAGCATATTCTCGTCCGTCGTATTCAGTATGCGCTCGGATGCGAGTTTCACCAGAAGGGCCTCGAAGCCGCTTTCCGCAACCTCGGCCTTCTCGAGCAATAGCCAGCGCGGATTATCCGGCACGCCTATACTGCCCTCGGAATCCTTGTACGCGCTCCACAGCTTCCACGTTGCGAAGAACGCTCCGTATAGCCGATAGAACGTCGCGACGGCGGCGAGGTCACTCTCCCTCCGTCGCTTCTGGTCATCCCAGAGATAAGTCACCTGCGTGCCAATGAGCCAGGCCAGAATCGACCCGACAAGCACTGTGAATAGAGCGACTGTGAGTGCCGAAACGGTACTGTCCATCACAAAGTCCTCCGGTCAGTTCGTCGATGCCAAAGCTGCCGGAATTGTGCCTCATCACGAGTCTCTCTGACTTGCAACTTCAACTGGGCACGTATGGCCAGAGTAGAAGCAGTCTTGGAAATTGGCGTAACTGGGATGGGGCTCAAGTGTCGATAGCCTTCGCGGTCCGGTAATGGTTTCGACAACTAACCCTTACCGAGATTGAAGGCTGGCAGCCAGGCACCAATGCCGTGCGACCTCACGGTTTCCACCCCCACCCTGTGCGGCACAACGGGTTGCTAACGATAAGGCGAGCTTACTAAGAGCATCTTTGTTGCGGCCGCGAATGACCGATCCCTGGGGGTGTGAGGGATCGCGGCCGTTCTGCCCGAAGAGAGTTCCGCCGCACGAACGATGGCTTGCGTAGTCAGCCGTACGGCCAGCGACTGATAAGGTTCGGCTAGCTGAGAGTCATGCAGCCGACGCTCATCCTCGAGGGTCGGTGCGATCCACGCAACGCGCGTAGTCATTGGACGCACGCTGCCGAGCTAGCTCTGCGCCGGGGTGCAGGCGTGGGAAGAACAATGGCGGCGGTGAGCTGAGTTTGGGCGCTCGGTGAGTAGCGCTAGCTAGCCAGGTGCGACCGCGAGCCGAGCGACCATCGCGTCTGCCAGGCGCTCTGCCTGATCCCGGGGCAGATGGAGGGAAATCGCTCGGTTGATTGCGACCTTGCGCACTTCTGCCAGCTGAGCGGAAGTCAAGCTCGCGGTGGCGCCGGCGCGAGCCTTTTCTGTCTGCTTGGCCTCTGACGTATGCGAAAGAACGTTGTGGACAGTTGTATCAACTGCCGTTCCCGCGGCCTGTTCGCCGAGCTTGAGGAGCTCCGCTCCAAGGAATCTGACCACCGCTTCCGCCACCGCTATCACCGCAGGTGTCAACAGCAGGCCAACCTCGAGGCCAAATCCAAGTACCTCATCCTTGCTCTTAATCACCTTTTCGGCTTGCTCGGGATTCTTTGCATACGCACGGCTCACCGCGCCGAAGAGTGGCAGTTCGTTCGGCGCCAGGTCTTTCACGACATCCCGCGAGAGCTGAGCAACATCCGGGTCGATGTTGTCTGTCAAGACTTATGGCCCTGTCGGTCTGCGTGTCATGCGGGCGGTCAACCAAGCAAGAGGAATAGCCAGTATTCCACCCGAAATCACGGTCAAGCTGAATATGGGCCAGACGGCACGCGGATCAGCGTGCCCACCAAATGCAACGTTGAGCACAAACTGCTCAACCGCCATCAGGATGCCGGCCCAAAAAGCCACGAGGGTCGCTTCAGCGACCGGGTGATCGTCGGCCTTCACTGCGGTGACCGTCGCCGCACAGCCCTGAACGATCACCGCAAGACCGACCTGTGTCAAGAAGAGGAGTAGAACCTCCAGGTCCGTCATCTGCGGGGCCACTTCGATCATTCGAAGGAAGAGTCGCAGTGCGGTGATTACAACCACATACGCGGCGGCAGCACCGACGGCAATCGACGCCAGGCGAGCAACTCGCATGTGCGTCGGTGGCGCGGTCAGATTAAGGTCTGCAGGCTGGTCGAGGAAAGGCCAAGCGGGGAATCCTTTCACCGAGGTGCGGCCTAGTTCCGCCGCAAGGGGGTAAGCCCACAGACACGCCAGTGCGACGAGACCGAGGGGGCCGAATACAGCCTGCAGCAATGGAGCGCCGGCGAGAACCGGGTACAGCAACGGTGAGACGCCAAGCGAAGCGCCTATTTCGAACAGGTTCCGAGCCTGGAGGGTTGCGCCAAGCCACAAAGACAGTACAAGACTGATGGTTAGCACAATGGGAAGAGGGTTCGGAACTGACCCTCTCTCCAGGGCACGCCATAACCAGCGACCAGAACTTTTGGCGAACCATTCCAACAGGCCAAACAAACCCAAAGCCAGCAGACCCAGCAAGAGCACGTAGACGGCGCCGAAAAGTAAGCCATAGCCCGGATTCGACGGCACAGCATTGAAGCCGCCCTCGAATGCGATCCAGTCGCCCAAGCCGAGACCGATCGCGAGGCCGCCCGCCAATGCAGCGACGGATATCGCACGCTTGCCATCCACAAGTTCCGCAAACGTCGCGCGCCAAACGCCGAGCCCCACAACTCCGGCTATTAACAGACCCAGGGCGATCGACGTGACGAACCCCGCCAGTTCGCCGGTCGTAAGCGACCACAGGTTTGACTGAACACCGGTAAACACCAGCAGAATCAGGGTCACGAGGCTGGGGTAGGCGATGCCTGCCGCCAACCCAGTGCCGAGCGCATCCCAAAAACCGAGTCGAAAGAGCGGCCGTGTATCGCTCAATGCGCGCTGACGTGCCGCACGGCTGGGATGAACGCGCCAATAGGCCAACAATCGATGGATCCCAGTATTTGGCAAGTCAGGCACGCTGCCAAGGACGCGACTGAGGGCTTCAGAGGAACCTTCCCAGAGTGCGGCGCGCAGGTCGGCGTAGGTCTCACGCGATCTCAGTACTGCATTGCGGACGAGGTAAACGATCAATGCAATCACCGCAACGCGCCAAATGAGCAGGCCTGCAGCAGCGAATTTGGAGCCTGGGGTCGGCTGTAGCACGATGGTGACAAGCAGAGGAACAAGCGCGAGCACAACGAACGCTTGCCAGAGACTCATCGCCAGATACGTCTTGTCGACGTCTCGATTGGCGAGATGGGCGAGTTCGTGCAGAACAACTGCGTCGAAGCCGCGTGGATCTACGTAGGAACGAACCATCAATCCACCGCCGAGCGCTACGTAGTAGCTGCCTCGTCGACCGAATGCAAGGCCTACTGGCGACCCATTGAGGGGATTCCACACGAATCGCGGTTCCGACCTCAGTCCAGCCTTGACGCAGAGGCCCCTCAGCTCAATAACAGCCTCTGGGGCATCGTCGGAAGCGATCGGAACCAGTCCTTGCCTGCGCAACTTGATAGGAGGCGCTATCAAATAGAGCGCAACAGCCAGGACCAGGACTGATGCGACTCCTCCAAGCATCCAGAGTGCTTTCACGTGCTCGACAGGTGCGCGACAACGCTCAAAAAACTCGCTGGACGCGAGGCTATCTGATGGATATGCGATCTGTGCCATGTGCTGGCAGCGACTGTAGATACTGATATCAGATTGCGCCTGAGGCAGGCCAAGGTAGATCCAGTTGTAGATGAAGAGACCGGAACTAATGATCATGGCGACGTGCAGAAGGAGCCGGAAATCGGTGTCGGTTGGGAACGCAAACGGATTCAGACGAGGCTTGGGTTGGTTGTCGAGCGAGGGACGAAGGAGTGTTTTGTCGAGCGGAACGTGAGAAGAGGTCACGGCCCGACCGGGTTGACTGGTTTGCTCAACCGATTTCTCGCCGTCGCCTTCATAAACGGCACGGGGGTATGGCCCAACTACCTAAATCTCAAATGAGGCGCCTGTGCTCGTCAAACAGGAGCTCTGCGTCCGAACAGCTGGGTTGCTCTACTTCCGCAAGACGCGAACGTCGGTCCGCAGTTACTGTCATTTACGCCGAGGCTGCCACTCCGATGTCAACCGCGATGACGACGGCGATGTATCTCGCAAGTCATCGAAGGCTCCTTTAGCCAAGTCCGTACGTGATGAAGGTCAGACGTTTGTTCTGGCCTGCCTGGAGAACGTGCACCTTTGCGTAATTGCCACGCGATGTTTTGACACCAAACACAGAGTTCACCACTGCCTGTTGGATTGGATCCGGGCCGTATTTGAGCCCTGATAGCGTGTTGGCATTCAAAGCGTCGAACGTGGCCTTGTCCATTACGCCGAGGGATACGAGCAGGGCTCCGCTGGCGGGCGAGATGAACTCATTTCCAAGAGGCGTGACGATGTCATAGTCAAAGCCGCAATACACTTGGCCGTTGTCTAGGTTGAGACACTGCCCAGATGGAAAATCAACGACGCCTGACGCAATCACGTGCCAAGGACCTTTTGGTGCTCCTCGGCCAGTCGACAAGTGAATCGTGACCGTGGAACCCTTCCATGCCGGAGTGTTGGCATTGGGGTCGGTACGGATCACTAACCCGGCTGCCACCGTGTCGCTGGGCTCATTCATTTGCTGAATCACGAAGCCTGATGCAACGAGTCGGTTGTCTGCATCGACGATCGACTGGCTACTCACGTCAGGCACTGTACGGAGGATGCCGAGGGTTACGAGTAGCCCCACCGTGGCAGCAATCAAGGCGACCAGTGCTCCCAGTGCCCCAAGCACCTTCATTGGCTGATTTCTGCCTGGCGAGATCCCAGAGCCATGAGGTTTGACGCTTCCACCTGCGTCACGCTGGCCGCCGAATAGCTTGATCAAGGCAGAGCAATTTGACGTACGTGTTGTGGCCGAATTCCCTAACCCATGCACCCAAGCCGTAGATGGTGACGTGCACTCAAATAGACCCTAAGCAGCCGACTCCAGGACCAACCGTCGTGGTTCGCCCTAACTGATGTCGGATTATGGACCCACAAGCCAACTTGTCAAGCGAGACGATTGCCTGTAACTTGACAACGTTTCCGTTCAAGCGGC
>Ga0207684_10001269_pt1 | contig 27858 bp, 28 predicted proteins | sample KBSK5501metaG_FD_184342 | JGI IMG/M metagenome (GOLD analysis project Ga0207684, IMG submission 184342) | Corn, switchgrass and miscanthus rhizosphere microbial communities from Kellogg Biological Station, Michigan, USA - KBS K5-50-1 metaG... | ecosystem: Host-associated > Plants > Roots >...
GCGGACACACCTCGGCGCCCCTCCCCTGGCGACCCCCCGCGTTTCCCGGACCAGGGCCACGGTGGAGTCGGCCCAAGCCGAGGCCGTCCCGGAATCCCGGCGCCGACCGCAAGCCCCCGACCACTCCGCGCAGTGTCGGCCGCCGAGGACGACCAGGCTAGCGGACGACTCCGTGCTTGGCGCGGGTGAGCCACTGCAGATCCAGGTCGTGATCCGTCCAGCCGTGCGACCGGAGGTGAGCCACCCAGGCCTTGACGGTCGCGGCCGAGACCTGGAGGTCACTCGGGTCGACCTCGATCCGGCCCGGACACTGTTTGAGGTTGGCCGGCGTCGCCGGCTTCGGGGGTGTGATTGGATCCATGGCAGCCTCCGTAGCTTCGTGAGAGGATCGCCGGCTAGTCCCGCTGGGAGATCATCAGCGTGTTGATCTCATCGGTGAAGAGCCCGAGGGTCAGCGGGCATGGCGGCTCGTTCGCGTCGACGTACTGACAGTCCTTCTCGCTGCACCGGACGAAGAGCCTTCCCTTCCCCTCGAGCGCGCTGCGCCGTCGCAGGGTGATCATCACCGTTTCGGAGACCACCGGGCAGAAGAACGACTTCGAGGGCATCCGGCTCACCCGGTCTCCTTTGCTCATCGGCGGCAGGCGCGCCCTCGACACACGTCGTCAAAGACACGTCGGGGAAGCGAGGGAGCTGTGTGAGCTGCTGGCGAGATCGATGAGGATGGCAGGGGCGCTACGACCTGCCAGTATCTTCCGCGAAGACCCTCTCAGTATACCATGCGGTCAGGGCTCGCGGAGCAGGCGACCGAAGCCCGGAATGGCCTCGCGGACGCCGGCGAGCCGGAGGGCCCGCCACAGACAGGCCTGGTTGCTGCTGATGACCGGCTTGCCCAGATCGCGCTCGAGAGTCTCGAGCACCCCGACGGTGGGGAGGCCGGTTCCGCTCAGCAAGACCGCCTCGGCGTCGAGCGCGTCGGCCCGCCGGCCGAGGAGATGCGCGCGCTCCTCGCTCTCCGCGTAGATGTCCGCCACGTCGGCAAGCCGATGGTAGCCGACGATCTGAAAGCCCGCCGCCTCCCAGTAGGCCTTGCCCTGTCGGCTGATCGACTCCGGGTAGGGCGTGCCGAGCGCGAGCCGCTTCACCCCGAAGTGCCGGAGGGCGGCCAGCGCCGCGTGCGCGGCCAGGAGCGCGGGCGCCCCGCCGAGCGACGCGATGCGGTCGATGAGGGCCTGCTCGTTGCCGAAGCCGAGTGCGTAGCTCGAGGCGGTGTGGGCGAGGACGACGACGGCGGGCCGCACCTGGCCGAGCGCGGCGGCCGGCCCGGCGAGCCCCTCGCGATAGGCCCGCGTGCGCTCTTCCATTCCGGCGGCGCCGCCCGGCGGGCCGTCCGACGGCGGGGCCTCGAGTCGAGCGAAGTGCAGGCTGACGCCGTCCGGGGCCATGCGATAGAGCTCGGGCTCCACGGTCGGGTTCCCGGGCGGGAGCAGCACCCCGATGCGCGCGCGCCGGCCGAACATCAGGCTCGCCCGATCCCGAGCGGCTAGCCGGCGGCCGTCACGGGGCGGGCCGGCGCCAGGCTCTCCAGCAGGCGGCCGAAGCCTCGCACCGGCTCGGTGATGCCGAGGGCCCGGAGCGCGGCCCAGATCGTGGACTGGTTCGAGCTGACCACCGGCCGGCCGGTGCGCTCCTCGATGGCCCGCGCGGCCTCGACCGAGCGCCACGCGGTGCAGGAGCAGAGCAGAGCCTCGGCCTCGGGCCGGCAGGCGCGCGCGGCGAACTCGACCACCGACTCCGGGTCCTGGTCGTTGATGCCCTGGTTGCCCGCCGCCGCGGCCCGGGGCTCGCCCTCGACGTTCAGGACCTCGAAGCCCTGGTCCTCGAGATAGGCGCGCAGCCGCCGGTTGTTCCACTCCGGATAGGGCGTGGCCACCGAGATGCGCCGGGCGCCGAAGAAGCGCAGCGCCTCGACGACAGAGGGGCTGGTGGCCACCGCGGGCACGCCGGCCTCGCGGCGAATCAGCTCGAGCATCCGGGTGTCCCAGCCCGAGCCCTTGAAGAAGCTCCCGGTGGTGCACCCGTAGACGACGACGTCCACCTTGGCGGTGGCCAGGTAGCGCGCGCCGGACTCGATCTCGGCGTTCATGCGGTCGTAGGCCTCGTCGCCGCCCGCCTCGTTGGTCAGCCACAACCGCTGCCCGTGGATAGTGACGCCACGCGGGACCGCCATCTGGAAGTCCGCCTCGCACGTGGTGTTCGTCGACGGCACCATCACCCCGATCCGCTTGCGCAGGCTCATCGGTCGGCTCCCGGGAGGCGAAGGGTCATCAGCCTCGCTATGATACATCTGGCGCCGGCCCACATTGACACCCCATTGCGGGCGGCGTACGGTACGCTCGGCTGGCGACTATCGCAATGAAGCCGGGGCAAGGAGGCCCTCATGGGGTACACGCTCGAGCAGTTCGCGGCGGCCGCTCACGCCGTCCTCACCGCGGATCCCGGCCCGGGTGGCCGTCAGAAGGTGCGCGCGCTGTTGGAGGACGTGCTCAAGGACGAGGCGTTCGTCGCCCTCCATCTCGGCGACGACGTCCCGGAGCGCAAGATCCTCTACACCGATCCGCAGCTCGGCTTCTGTATCCTCGCTCACGTCTACAAGGGGGCGCGGGAGAGCAATCCGCACGATCACGGTCCGACCTGGGCGATCTACGGCCAGGCGCGCGGCGAGACCCTCATGAACGATTGGGCGCTCGTCGAGCCGGCGAACGAGACGAAGCCGGGGAAGGTGCGGCACGTCCGGAGCTATCCGTTGAAGCCCGGCATGGCCCACGTCTACAACGAGGGCGATCTCCACTCGCCGCGCCGCGAGGGGCCGACCCGCCTCATTCGTATCGAGGGCACCAACATGGACAAGGTCAAGCGGCTGGCCTACGAGAAGGTCTGACCGAACGGGAGGCCCGATCCCATGAAAGACAACCTGCGATTCGTCGACTCCGACATGCACATCATGGAGCCGCCCGATCTCTTCGAGCGGTACCTGGATCCGAAGTTCCGCGACCGGGTGCTCCTCCCTGTCGGGGCCGACGGGCGCCCCAAGCGGGGCACGATCGTGATCGACGGGTTGCCCACCACGATGGACGCCGAGCTGCAGCAGTACCGCAAGCGCAGCCGCGGCGGGGCCGCCAGCGCGCACAGCACGCAGCCGCTCTCGGGTTCGCGGCTGCAGTCCACGAACCGGCTCGACTTCGCGATCGAGCGGAACTACGACCCCGAGGCGCAGGTGATGGGAATGGCGATCGAGGGCGTGGACATCGCGGTCCTCTACCCGACGACCGGCCTCAGCCTGCTCGCCCGTGACAACATGGACCCGCAGCTCTCCCTGGCTCTCTGCCAGGCCTACAACAACTGGATCCACGAGTTCTGCCGGTACAGCCCCGAGCGGCTCAAGTTCGTGGCCATGCTGCCGGTGCACGACGTGCACCTGGCCTGCCGCGAGCTGCACCGGTGCGTGCGCGAGCTCGGCGCGATCGGCTCCTTCATCCGGCCCAACCTGGTCAACGGCCACTACTGGCACTCGAACTACTGGGACCCGCTCTACAGCCTGCACGAGGAGCTGAACGTCACCTGGGGCTTTCACGAAGGGACCGGCGCCTGGTACTCGCACATGAACGTGCTCTACGGCGAGAACCGCTTCTACCGCCACGTGGCGAGCCACTGGATCGAGATGCAGCAGGCCCTGATCGCGATGATCATCGGCGGGGTGTTCGAGTTCCATCCCAAGCTTCGCGTGGGCTTCCTGGAGGCGCAGAACTCCTGGGTGCCCGGGGTCCTGTCGCGCATCGAGTGGGACTACCCCCAGTACCGTGACACCCACGCGCCGTACCTCACCCTGACCCCGAAGGAATACTTCCGGCGCAACTGCTGGGCCGCGGTAGAAGGCAGCGAGCCGGAGATCGAGGCGACCGCCGGGCTGATCGGGGCCGACCGGATGTGCGTCTCCACCGACTACCCGCACTTCGACTCCAACTTCCCCAACGTGTCCGAGAACGTGCTCAAGAGCTGCTCGCGCGAGACCGCGGCCCAGATCCTGATGGGCGGCGCGCACCTCTACGGGCTCACCGCGGCGGACTTCGAGAAGGCGGACGCGGCAGCTGCGGGCGGCGCGCGGGCGAGCACGAACGGGGGGGCCGGCGCGGCCGCGGCGAAGCGGGGGGTGCCGGTCGGCGGGGCGTGAGCGAAGTCCAGCACCGCATCGTCGAGACGAACGGCATCCGCATGCACGTGGCCGAGCAGGGGACGGGGCCGCTCGTGCTCCTCTGCCACGGCTTCCCGGAGTCCTGGTATTCCTGGCGCCACCAGCTCCGGGCGCTCGCGGATGCCGGCTTCCACGCGGTGGCGCCGGACATGCGGGGCTACGGCCAGACCGACCGCCCCGCCGAGATCGACCGGTACACGCTGCTACACCTCGTGGGCGACATGGTCGGCTTGGCCGAGGCGCTGGGCGCGGAGTCGGCGGTGATCGCGGGCCACGACTGGGGGGCGCCGGTCGCTTGGCACGCCGCGCTCCTGCGCCCCGACCGCTTTCGCGCGGTGATCGGGCTGAGCGTGCCGTTCCGGCCGCGCGGATCGGTCCGCCCGTCGACCGCGATGCCGCAGACCGACGACGCGCTGTTCTACCAGCTCTACTTCCAGACACCCGGGGTGGCCGAGGCGGAGCTCGAGCGTGACGTCCGCGACAGCATCCGCCGCCTCGCCTTCTCCGGTTCGGGGGATGGCCGCGGCGGCGCCCTGTTCATGGTGCCGAGGAGTGGCGGCTTTCTCGGTCAGACCACGAATCCGGATTCGCTGCCGCCGTGGCTCACCGAGGCCGACATCGATTTCTACGCCGCCGAATTCTCGCGGGCGGGCTTTCGCGGGGGCCTCAACTGGTACCGCAACATCGACCGCAACTGGGAGCTGCTGGCGCCGTTCGCGGGGGCGCGCGTGACCGTCCCCGCCCTCTACGTCGTGGGCGATCGGGATCTGGTCGTCGCGTTCCCCGGCATGGATCAGGTCATCTCCAACCTCCCGAAGCTCGTCCCGAACCTCCGCCAGACGATCACGCTCCCGGGCTGCGGGCACTGGACGCAGCAGGAGCGCCCCCGGGAAGTCAACGCGGCGATGATCGAGTTTCTCGAGGGCCTGTAGCGGCCCTCCCGTTCACCGGTCCCATCGTCGGCGCGACCTGCTCCGCGAACAGCCGCATCGATCGCAGGGCCAGGGCGGTGTCCAGGCCCGGCAATGCCATCAGCAGGAGCACGTGCTGATAGCCGGTGGCGTCGAGGTACTTCTGCAGGCCGTCGCGGACCTCGCTCGGCGTGCCGATCAGCGCCCAGCCGTCGTCGAGATAGTCGCGGAAGGGGCGCAGGCGCAGCAGGGAGCGATCGAACGAGGCTGGCACAGTGCCGCCGGTGGCCTCGGAGCGCAGCACCGACATCTTGCGCTGGTAGCCCATGAAGGGGGCCTCGGTGGCGCGCAGGGCCTCCTCGTGATCGGGCGCGACGTGCACCACCCGCATGCCCCACCCCTGGCGCTCGAGCGCCTCGACGTCGGCTTCCGGGCGGCCCGCGGCGAGCGAGAGTTCGCGGTAGAGCCGATGACGACGCTGCAGCTCCTCGACCGGCACGAAGAACGACGACAGGGTGGGCAGGCCCAGGCGCGCGGCCGAGAGCACGCTGTCCTCGCTGTTGGCCGCGATGAAGAGCGGCGGATGCGGGCGCTGGACCGGGCGCGGGCGCACGTGCAGCCGCGACGCGGAGTGAAAGCGCCCCGCGAAGTCGAAGGGCGCGCCGGCCCAGGCCTGCTGCATGAGCGCGACGCCCTCCTCGACCCGGGCCCGGCTGTCGCCGCGATCGGACTGGAAGGTCTCGTAGTCCTGGAGCGTGCCGCCGCGGCCGATGCCCACGTCGAGGCGGCCGCCGCTCACCACGTCCAGCACGGCCAGCTCCTCGGCCAGGTCCACCGGGTGGTGCAGGGGGAGCAGGCTCACTCCCATGCCGAGCCGCAGGGTGGTGGTGCGGGCCGCGACGAAGGAGGCGAGGACCGGCGGGGCCGGGCAGAGACCGTAGTCGTTGAAGTGGTGCTCGGCGATCCAGACCGAGTGGTAGCCGAACGGCTCGGCGGCCAGCATCTGCTCGAGGCCGGAGCGATAGACCGCGGGCTCGCTCCACTGCTCGTCTCGCTGCATCAGAAAGAACAGCCCGAAGTCCATCGTCCCCTCCGTGGGTCAGTGGCTCCGCATCCGGGTCATCGAACCCCTGCCGGCGACCAGGTCAAGGACCCATAGTGACCGGCGATTCGCCATCTGCTCAGTCGGAGCCGGCCCGGAAAATCCGACGCACGACATCCCGCTCGAGCGCGCGGCGGGGCGCCCCCGGGCCGAAGCGGGCCTCGAAATCACTCCGGAGGAGCTCCCGGTACTCGAGGGTGTCGGGGCGACGTAGTCCCCTGTAGACGTAGACGACCTCCGTGAACTCCTCGGGCACCGCCACCGCTCCCCCGAGCCGCTTCCAGGTATCCGCGTCCGCCCAGCGGGCGTCGAGGGCCACGAGCCAGCTCCGCTCGTCCTCGCCGGCCGCGGGCCGGCTGCTCAGGGCAGGCCCGACGAGGCCGCCGAGGGCGGGCTCCTCGGCCAGGGCCGCCGCGACGTGGGCCTCGGCCTTCATGTTCCGCACGCGTGCGAGGCCAGCGGCGAGGCTCCGGTAGAGCTCGGCGGGCGGCGCGCCCTGACCGTCCCAGCGTGCGAGCGCCGCCCGCAGCTCCCGGAAGGCCTCGAGCCGTCCCCAGCGCTCGGCGTCGCTCCAGCCCGTCGTGTTGTCCCAGGCCATGACGAAGGCGAGCGTATCACCGCGCGCGTCCGTCACGACGTCGCCGTTGACGTGCTCGTCGAACACCTCGGGATCGCACGGATGGTTGTGGGCGTTGCACCACGTCGGGGAATACGCCACCCGCATCCTGGCAACCTGCGCCGTGCGAGCGGCGCGATACGGTTTGCGCGGGTAGAGCACGAGGTCGGCTGGCTGCCGCGGGTCGAAGAGAGCCAGCGCGACCGGGTGGAACGACGCGAAGTGGACCTGGTTCCGCTGGTAGACGATGCGGCCGTCGGCGAGCGTCGCCACCGGCCAGCCCGCGAGGACACCGCGAACCGCGAGATCGGGCCCCAGCACGATCGTGCATTCGGCGGATGGATTGATATGCGCGCGGATCAGAAAGCCGTCCGGGAAGCGATCGACCGCCAGCCCCGATCGGCACCACTCCACCTCGAGGGCCGTTCGCCCGCCGCCCCCCGGCGGGACGCGCCAGTCGATCGGCGCGGCCGTCCACGCCCGCGCGGCGCGGGTGAAGCGCGCGGCGTGGAGCGGCGCCGACTCGGGCTCGCCGAGGGTGTAGACCACGAGCAGGTCCCGCTCGTCATCGAGCACCTGATAGCTCTGCAGCGACCGGTCGAGGTGCGTCAGGCTGCGGGGCGGCGTGACCCCACGGGCCCTCAGGAGGTCGCCGAGCGTCTCCGCCCACGCCGGATCCGCGAAGAGCATGAGGCCGGCCAGCATGCCGACGATGTGGGCAGCCATGTCGCGATTCTATCTCGCGCGCCTCCCCTTGACTTGGTCGTTCGGGCTGCGGCATAGTCGCCGCACTCGGAGCCCGTGCAATCACGCACCGGCTCGAGTTCGCTCGGGGTCCTTTCCTTCACGACGACGTGAGAAGGAGAGCCGCGATGCTCAACGATCACCTCCCGCTCGCCTCCCGGCTCAACCGCCGTACCTTCCTCACGCGTGCCGGATGGGGTGGCCTCGGCGCGACGGCCCTCGTCGCGAGCGCGGGTCTGAGGCGCGCCTCCGCCCAGACGGCCACCGCGCACCCCGACTGGATCCCGGCTAGCTCCAAGCCGCCCAAGCGCAGCGGCGTGCTCACAAGGGCGTCCGCGTGGGACCCGCCGGTCATCGATCCGCGGCTGACCCAATCGGTCGGGCTCTACCAGTTCGCCGCCCTCGCGGGCAGCCGTCTCGTCCGCTATACCTTCCCCGACGAGGCGCCCGGCCCCACCGACATGACCCTGAAGGGAGATCTCGCGGAGTCGTGGCAGTCCAGCCCCGACTACCGGGTGTGGACGTTCAAGCTGCGCCCGGGCGTCAAGTGGCACAACGTGCCGCCGCTCAACGGGCGCGAGCTCGTGGCCGCGGACGTCAAGTTCTGCTTCGAGACCTACGCGAAGGAGGGAGTGCAGTCATTCACGTTCCAGGAAGTCGAGGGCATCGAGACGCCCGACAAGTACACCGTTCGCATCCACCTCAAGACGCCCAACGTGTTGTTCCCGCAGAACGTGGCCGAGCCGATCACCGTGCTCTTCGCCCGTGAAGTCCTCGAAGAGGACGGCGATCTCAAGAAGCGCTTCATCGGCACCGGCCCCTACATGCTCAAGGAGCATACGCGCAAGGTCCGGGTGGTGCTGGCGCGCAACCCGGACTACTGGGACAAGGGCCGCCCGTACGTCGACGAGTACATCATTCTTTCGACTCCGGATTACGCGACCCGGGTGGCCGCCTTCCGCACCGGCCAGAGCGACATCATCTGGCTGGCGAGCCCCTCCGAGGTGGAGACGGTCCGCAAGACCAACCCGAACGCCGTGGTGCAGTCCTACCACAACTCTCTGACCCCGTTCGGCATGGCCCTGGCCCAGGATCGGCCGCCCTTCAATGACGTTCGCGTGCGCCGCGCGGTCTCGATGGCGATCGACCGCCAGAAGCAGGTTGACACGCTGTTCGAGGGGCACGGGATCATCGGCTGGGGCGTGCCCTACATCTACTACCAGGACAAGCAGCCCACGCTGGCTCAGCTCGGGCCCTGGTGGCAGTATCGCCCGGCGGAGGCCAAGAAGCTCCTGGCGGAGGCCGGTCACCCGAACGGGTTCGAGACCACGCTGTTCTACTACGAGTACTTTCCACAGATGACCTCGCAGGTGCAGATCGTCCAGCAGGACCTGAAGCGCAACCTCAACATCAACGTGAAGATCACCAAGCTCGACTACACGACGTACTACGGCCGCTACGTCGACAGCAAGTGGGAGGGCCTCGCTTGGGGCTTCCAGTCGGGGCACGCGATCGGTCTCGACGAGCGGACCTACCAGTACATGCACTCGAAGTCCACCAAGAACTTCTTCCGCGTCAACGATCCAGTCATCGACGAGCTGACCACGAAGCTCCGCCAAACCCCGGACCGCGCCGATCAACGGGCGCTCACCAGGAAGATCGTGGACCGGGAGTTCGACCAGGTGCTGCGCATGTGGATGCCCTACGACAACGGGTTCATGGTCTTCCAGCCCCACCTGCGCAACCAGGCGGCCCTCGCCCTGCGGCGCACCGACGGCTACGGCGCGTCCACCATCGGTCGGGTGTGGCTGGATAAGTAGGGGAGGGCCGGGTCCCTCGCTCCATGTACAAGTACACACTCCGCCGGCTAATGCTGGCGGTCCCGGTGCTCCTGCTGTCGTCGCTGATCGTGTTCGGCCTCATGCGCGTCATGCCGGGAGACGCGCTCACCGCCCTCATGGGCGAGTCGGGCAATATCGGCGAGCGCGAGCTCGCGAAGATCCGCAAGGACCTCCGGCTCGACCTGCCGTATCACGAGCAGTATGTGCTGTGGCTCTGGCAGATGGTGAGTCTCCACCCCGGCGACTCGATCTTCACCGGCGAGCCCATCGCGGTCAGCCTCCGGAAGGCGATTCCCGTCACGCTCGAGCTCGCCGCCCTCGCGATGGTGCTGGGGCTCGTCATCGCGGTCCCGATCGGCGTGCTCTCGGCCACCCGGCAGGACACCGCGTCGGACTACGTGGGCCGCGTGGTGGCCGTCTCTGGTCTCTCGCTGCCCGACTTCTGGCTGGGCACGCTCGTCATCACCTTCGCGGCGATCTGGTTCCACTGGATTCCCGCGATCGGCTACGTCAGCTTCTGGGAGTCGCCGCTCCGCAACCTCCAGCAGTTCCTGCTGCCGGCGGCGGTGCTCGGCTTTCGCCTCTCCGCCGCGACGATGAGAATGACCCGTTCCACCGTTCTCGAAGTTCTGCGTGAAGACTACGTGCGTACCGCGTGGGCCAAGGGCCTCGAAGGGCGGATCGTCGTCTACAAGCACGCGCTCAAGAACGCGCTGATCCCGGTCGTGACCATCGTGGGCGGCCAGCTGGGGACGCTCCTGGCCGGCACCGTGATCGTGGAGACCATCTTCGCGCTGCCCGGCATGGGCCGGCTGACCGTGGAGGCGATCCTCTTCCGGGACTATCCGGTCGTGCAGACCAACGTCATGCTGGTCGCCGGCACCCTCGTCACCCTGAACCTGCTCGTGGATCTCACCTACGCGTGGCTCGACCCGCGCATCCGGTACCAGTGAACGGGGACCCGCGATGGCCGTGACCGCGCCCGCCGTCCACTTCGAGGCCGAGCCGACCGTCGAGCTGGGCCGCGCGCGGGCGCTCTGGACCGTCATCCGCCGCAAGCCGCTCGGGGCCGCCTCCGCTGCGCTGATCGTGTTGATCGTGCTGACCGCGATCTTCGCCGGCGTGCTGGCTCCGTACGATCCGCTCGCCGCCCAGCCAGAGATCCGGCTCGCTGCCCCGAGCTGGGAGCACCCCTTCGGCACCGACGACATCGGGCGCGACGTCCTGAGCCGCGTCATCCACGGCAGCCGGATCTCGCTCTGGGTCGGGCTGCTCGCGGTCGGGATCGGGACCATCGCGGGCATGATCATCGGGCTCCTGTGCGGCTACTGCGAGGGGCGCACCGATCTCGTGTTCCAGCGGATCATGGACGCCATCCAGGCGATCCCCGGCCTGATGCTGGCGCTGGCCATCGTCTCGGTGCTCACGCCCAACACCACCAACGCCATGCTCGCGATCGCGATGGTCATCATTCCCGGCAACTCGCGCATCGTGCGCGGCGCGGTGCTCGCCGCCAAGCAGAACCGCTACGTGGAGGCCGCGCAGGCCATCGGCTGCCGGCACCCGCGGATCATCCTGACCCACATCCTGCCCAACGTGACCGCGCCCATCCTGGTCATCGCCTCCATCTGGCTCGGCAACGCCATCCTGATCGAGGCCTCGCTCTCGTTTCTCGGCGTGGGCACCCAGCCGCCGAGCCCCTCGTGGGGGCTGATGCTCAGCAGCACCGGCCGCGCCTTCATGGAGCAGGCCCCGTGGCTCGCGCTCTTCCCCGGCCTGGCGATCAGCCTGGCCGTCCTGGCGTTCAACCTCTTCGGCGACACGCTGCGGGACGCGTGGGACCCGAAGCTCCGACGGAGCTGACCCGACGACATGATTGGCAGACGGACTCTCGCGGTGGGTACCGCGATGCTGCTGGGCGCGTTGCTCGTTGGCGGCGGTCGCGACGAGGCGCGCGCCCAGGCCAAGCCGGAAGGCGAGATGCGCTGGGCGTTGTACGTGACGCTCTCCCCGGCCTGGTTCGATCCCGCCGAGGTGGTGGGCGTGCTCACCCCCTTCTGGGTGCTCTACGCCATGCACGATGCCCTCGTGAAGCCCATGCCCGGCACCATGCTGGCCCCGAGCCTCGCCGAATCGTGGAAGGTGAGCGCGGACCAGCGGGTGTACGAGTTCAAGCTGCGCGAGGGGCTGAAGTTCCACAACGGCGACCCGTTCACGGCCGAGGACGTGAAGTTCAGCTTCCATCGCGCCAAGGGCGCCAAGGTCCTCCAGGACAAGGTGCGGGACGTCGAGATCGCCGGCCCCTATCGGGTGCGGTTCCATCTGCACGAGCCCTGGCCGGACTTCATGACCTTCTACGGGACGTTCGCGACCGGGGCCGGCTGGATCGCGCCCAAGAAGTACATGGAGAAGGTGGGCCCCGACGGCTTCAAGAAGAATCCGGTCGGGCTGGGGCCGTACAAGTTCGTGAGCCACACCCCGGGAGTGGAGCTGGTCATGGAGGCCTACGAGGGCTACTGGCGGAAGGTCCCGTCGATCAAGCGCCTCGTCTATAAGAGCGTGCCCGAGGCGACCACGCGCATGGCCATGCTCAAGCGCGGCGAGGTCGATCTCGCCTACCTCCTGGACGCGCCGCAGGCGCAGGAGGTGAAGCGGGATCCCACCCTCAAGCTGGCCTTCTCCGGCGGCATCGGGACCTTCTACCTCGACTTCTTCGATCAGTGGGACCCGAAGTCCGCCTGGCACGATCGGCGGGTGCGGCTGGCCGCGAGCCACGCGATGGACCGCCAGGCGCTGAGCGAGGCGGAGACCCTCGGCGCGTCGCGGGTCACCGGCAACATGATTCCCGCCAAGTTCGAGTACGCGCTACCGCTCGAGCCCTACCCGTACAATCCGGCGCGCGCGAAGCAGCTCCTCGCCGAAGCGGGATATCCGAACGGATTCGACGCGGGCGAGCTCTACCCGTGGCCGCCGTACGCCTCGATGGGCGAGGCGGTGGGCGGCTACCTCGGCGCGGTCGGCATCAAGGTGCGCATGCGCAACATGGAGCGCGCCGCCTTCTACCAGGCCCTCGAGTCGAAGAAGCTCCGGGGGCTCTGTGTCTGCATCAACGCGGTCTACGGCAACGCCGCTTCCCGGATGTCCCAGACCGTTCCCTCGGACGGCGCCTTCGCCTACGGTGGCTATCCCGACGTCGACGCCCTCTACAAGCAGCAGGCCCGGGAGACCGACCCGCGCAAGCGCGAGGCGATGCTGCACCAGATCCAGCGGCTCCTGCACGAGCGGGTGCGGTTCGCGCCCATCATGGAGTTCATCTGGCCGAGCGGGGTGGGCCCGCGCGTGGCGGAGCCCGCGCTCATGCTGATCGATCCGTATCCGTGGTCGGCGCCGCTGGAGGAAGTGCGGCTCAAGAAGTGACCGGAGCACCCAGTAAGCACATCTTCCTCGCCCCCGTGCGCGGGGAGGGCTGATACGCTCCCGGGGTGTCCCGGATCCTGGTGGTGGACGACGAGCCGGACGTGGCCGAGCTGGTGGCTCTCATCCTCGGCAATGCCGGCCACAAGGTGGAGGCCGTACACGGCGGCCGCGAAGCGCTCGCCCGGATCGAGACGGAAGCGTACGATCTCGTCGTCTGCGACCTCGTGATGCCGGAGGTGAACGGCATCGCGGTCTTCGAGGCGGTGCAGCGGCGGCCCGAGCCGCGGCCGCGCATGGTGTTCCTCTCCGGCTACTACGACGCGGGCGGGTACGAGGACTTCCTGAGCGAGAGCGGAGTGCCGACGCTGCCGAAGCCCTTCGACTTCAAGACCCTACCGGAGACGATCGCGCGCGTCCTCGGTCACTAGCAGGCCGTCCGCCTGACGCCGCCGGCCTTCCGCGGCGAGCAGCTCGTTCGTGGCCAGGAGCTTGGTCGACAGGTCGCGGATGATGGCCACCGCCAGCGCCGGGTTCGTCCGCACCAGGTGGTTGAGCCGCTTGGCCGGGATCACGACGAGGGTGACCGGCTCGGCGGCCACCGCGGTGGCGGAGCGGGCCGAGTCGCCGAAGAGCCCGAGCTCTCCCAGCAGCTCACCCTTGACGAGCACCCGCAGGAGCCGGTCCTCGCCGCCCACCCGCTTGCGGACCTCCACCCGGCCGATGTGGATCATGAAGGCCTCGTCCGCGGGGGGATCGCCTTCGCGAAAGATCACCGCGCCGGTTCGGAAGGCTCTGGTCGGGGCGTTCAGGCGTTTGCGGTTCATGACCCTCAGGCCTCCTATAATAGCGGGCCGAGGATTATTTGGAGGCAACCATGCGACTCTCGGGGAAAGTGGCGCTCGTCACCGGCGCGCAACAGGGAATCGGGCGGGCCATCGCGGTCGCCCTGGCCGGGGAGGGCGCCGACGTCGCGGTCAACTTCCTGGACGATCGTGAGGCGGGGGAGCGCGTGGCCGGCCTCGTCCGGGGCCTCGGCCGCAAGGCGATCGCGGTCGAGGGCGACGTCACCCGGATCCGAGACGTCGAGGCCCTGGTCGCGGCGGCCGGGAGCGCGCTCGGGCCGCCGGGTATCCTCGTGAACAACGCCGGGGTGTTCCCCCGCTCCGAGTTCCTGGAGCTGGCGGAGCGCGAGTGGGACCACGTGCTGGGCGTGAACCTCAAGGGCAGCTTTCTCTGCGCCCAGGCGACCGCGCGGGCCATGGTCGCGGCCGGCCGCCCGGGGGCCATCGTCAACATCTCCTCCTCCGCGATCCGCGGCGATGCTCGCGGCGTCCACTACTCGGCGAGCAAGGCAGGGGTGCTCGGCCTGACGCGCGCGATGGCCCTGGCCCTGGCGCCACATCGCATCCGGGTCAACGCGATCGCCCCCGGCCTGACCAACACCGCGCAGCCGCGCTACGGCAATAGCGAAGAGCAGATCGCGGCGCGGGCGCGGGAGATCCCGCTCGGCCGCATGGCCGAGCCCGAGGAGATCGCGCGGGTCGCGGTCTTCCTCGCGAGCGACGACGCGGGCTGGATGACCGGGGAGCTGGTGCACGTCAACGGCGGCGCCTACCTCGCGTAGGCCACCGTGCCCACGATGACGCGTCGGGAGCTCCTGGGCGGCGCCCTCGGCGCCGCGCTGCTGGCGGGCTGCTCCGACATCCGCGGCCGGCGCCCGGACGGGATGGATCCGCGGGTTTCCGCGCTCCTCGCGGGCACGATCTCGGTGGACATCCACAGCCACGCGGCGGGCGCCGGCTCCGCTCGCGCCCCGCGCTTCGACCTCGCCGATCACATGCGGCGGGGCCTCCTCTCGGCGGTCTGCCTGTGCCACTCCGCCGACGGTCCGGTCATTCGCCGCCCGACGGACGGCGGGCGCATCCGCCAGTATCGGGAGCCTTCGGCGGGCGAGCTGTACGCGCATACCCAGCGGCGACTCGCGTTCATGGACGACCTGGTCGACCGGCACGGCATGACGCGCGTGCTGACGCCCGCGGACCTGGACGCGGCCAAGGCGGCGGGCCGGCCCGCCCTGATCGGCACGATCGAGGGCTGCCAGTTCATGGATGGCCATCTCGAGCGCGTGCAGGAGGTCTACGACCGCGGCATCCGCCACCTTCAGATCGTGCACTACATGCCGAGCGATCTGGGCGACCAGCAGATCGAGGACGCGAAGTGGGGCGGGCTGAGCCCGCTCGGGGCCGAGGTCATCCGCGAGTGCAATCGACTCGGCATCGTGGTGGACGTGGCCCACTCCACCTACGCGCTGGTGAAGCAGGCGGCCCGCCTCAGCGTCACGCCCTTGATCCTCTCGCACACCTCGCTGGCCCGAGGCCCGCTCCGCGCCTACTCGCGGCTGATCTCGCCAGAGCACGCCCGGCTCATGGCCGAGGTCGGCGGCGTGATCGGCGTGTGGCCGAGCGATTTCTCGTTCGCGGATGGGCGGGACTGGGTGGCCGGTATCGCCCGCATGGTGGACACCGCGGGCGTGGACCACGTGGGCATCGGCACCGACATGGAGGGCGGGGTGAACGAGGTGTGGGACGACTACGCCGACTTGCCGGCGGTGGCCGATCTGCTGCTGAAGCAGGGCTTCAGCCCGGCCGAAGCCTCCAAGATCCTGGGCGGCAACTACGTGCGGGTGTTCCGGCAAGTGGCGGCGGCGCGCCGTTGACGCCCTTCGGGCCCTGTGGTACTTGAGGGGCCCATGATCACGGTCTACGGCGCTGGCGCGATCGGAGGCACCACCGGCGCCGCTCTGGCGCGCGCGGGGCACGACGTCCTCCTCGTCGACCGCGACGCGGCGCACGTGGAGGCCATCAACCGCCAGGGCATCATCGTCGAGCGCAAGGGCGTCGAGACGACGGTGCGCGTGCGCGCGATCATGCCCGCCGAGCTCGGCCGCGATCTCGTGCTGGTGCTGCTCGCGGTCAAGAGCCACCACACGCCTGACGCCCTGGCCCTCCTCGCCCCGCGGCTCGCGCCGGCCGGCGCCATCGTCTCGCTGCAGAACGGCCTCAGCGAGGAGCTGATCGCGGAGGCGGTCGGGGCGCCGCGCACCGTCGGCTGCCTGGTCAACTGGGCGGCGGACTGGGCCGCCCCCGGGCGGATCCTCCACGGCGGCCACGGTGCCTTCGTGCTGGGTGAGCTGGACGGGCGGATCACGCCCCGGGTGCGCGAGCTGGCCGCGCTGCTGAGCGCGGTCGAAGAGACGCCGGTCACCGACAACATCTGGGGCTACAAGTGGGCGAAGCTCGTCTACGGCGTCCTGCTCTTCGCCACCGCGGTGGTCGATGCCCACGTGTACGAGGTGGTCGAGCGCAGCGACGGGGTGAAGAAAGCGCTCGCCGGCATCGTCGGCGAAGGGCTGGCCGTCGCCGACAAGGCCGGAGTGCGGGTCGAGCCCTTCGACGAATTCGACCCCGCGTGGTACCGCGCCGCGGTCGCGGGGGACGTGGGGGCCCGCGAGCGCGCGATGGCCGCCATCGCCACCCACTACCGCGCGAACACCAAGACCAAGACCGGCATCTGGCGCGACCTCGCGGTGCGCAAGCGCAAGACCGAAGTGGACGGCCAGCTCGGCGTGCTCGTCGGGAAGGGTGAGGCGCTCGGGATCACCATGCCGCTCACCCGGCGCCTCATCGAGCTGATCCGCGATCTCGAGAACGGCCGACGGCAGATGGACTGGAGCAACCTCGACCCGCTGGTGGCCCTGGTGGAAAGGGAGAATCGCCCATGACCCGAGCCCGTATCGCGATCGCGTTCTTACTCACCGTCGTCCTCGAGATCGCGGGCGGCGTCGTCGCGCCGGCGCAGGCGCAGAAGGCGGGGGGCACGCTCACCATCGTGCGGCCCACCGACCCGGTGTCGCTCGATCCCCAGCTCGAGACCACCGCGCCGGGCGCGTGGGTCTACTTCAACATGCTCGAGCCGCTGCTGACGATGGACGAGAAGATGCAGATCCGGCCCTCGCTGGCCGCCTCCTACGAGGTGCTCTCGCCCACCCGGGTGCGCTTCAAGCTGCGGCCGGGCGTCAAGTTCCACGACGGCACGCCCCTGAACGCGGCCGCGGTGAAGTTCACCTTCGACCGCGCGCTTCGCGGCACCCCGCCCGCGCGCTGGGCGAGCCTCGCCGGCTCCCTGAGCGGCGCGGAGGTGGTGGACGATCTGACGGTGGATGTGACGACGCGCGAGCCCTACGGGCCGATCCTCCGGACGCTCGCGATGTACTGCACCGGCATCGTCTCGCCGACCGCGGTGCAGAAGATGGGCGCCGACTTCAGCCGCGCGCCGGTGGGAACCGGGCCCTTCAAGTTCGTCGAGTGGAAGACCAACACGCACGTGATCCTCGAGCGGAACCCGGACTACTGGGGTGACAAGGCGCTCCTCGACCGGGTGATCTTCAAGGTGGTGCCCGAGGAGGGCGCGCGCATGATCGCGCTCCAGACCGGTGACGCGGACATGGTCCTGCTGCCCGCGCCGGCGCAGCTGCCCGCGCTCAAGCGCGATTCGAAGTACGTGGTGCACGAGGTGGTGGGCGGCCGGGTGGTCTTCGCAGGCATGCACGCGGCCCTGCCGCCGCTCGACGACGTGCGCGTGCGCACGGCCCTGCTGCACGCGGTCGACCGCAAGGCGATCCTCGAGAACATCCTGGAGGGCTCGGCGGTGCCCGCGCGGGGCGTGCTCGCCCCCAGCGTGTTCGGCTTCAAGGACATGCAGCTCGACCGTCTGTATCCCTTCGATCGCGCGAAGGCCAAGGCCCTCCTGGCCCAGGCCGGGTTCACCCCCGGCCCCGACGGCGTGCTCCAGAAGAGCGGGCAGCGCCTGTCGCTCTCGTGGCTGGCCGCGCGCGGCCGGTATCCCAAGGACGGCGAGATCACCGAGGCCATCCAGGCCATGTTCAAGGAGGTGGGGGTCGAGGCCAAGGTGCAGTTCCTGGAGTGGGCCGCCGTCTTCACCCAGTTCCGCGCCGCCACCCTGAACCAGCACATGTTCACGCTGGGGTGGGTGACCTCGAACGCGGACGCCGACTACTCCCTCTACGCCCTCTTCCACAGCAAGCAGGTCCCGCCCACGGGCTGGAACACCTCGCGCTACGCCAACCCGCGGGTGGACACGCTCGTGGAGCAGGCGCGGCGGAGCTTGAACCAGACCGAGCGCGAGAAGCTCTACGGAGAGGTCCAGGACATCCTCGCCCGCGAGATGGTGTGGATCCCGGTGTACAACACCAAGGAGATCGTGGTGACCCGGGCCAACGTGAAGGGCTTCACGGTGCACCCGGTGGAGTACAACCTCTGGCTCGGGAAGGTCTGGCTCGACAAATAGCGCCCCGGCGGTCGTGCTGACCTTCGTCGCGCGCCGCCTGCTGCTGGCCGTGCCCGTGCTGCTGGGCGTGGTCTTCGTGGTCATGCTCACGGTCGAGCTGATCCCGGGGGACGCGGTCGCCCTCATGCTGGGCGAGCACGCCACCCCCGAGGCGGTCGCGAAGCTGCGCGACTATCTCGGCCTCGACAAGCCCCTGCTCGTCCGCTACGGCGCCTACGTCGGGCGGGTGGCCCGCGGGGACCTCGGCCGCTCCATCCAGCAGAATCGCCCCGTGGTGGACGAGCTCGCCGACGCCTGGCCGGCCACGCTCGAGCTGACCGCGGCCGCGCTCGTGCTCGCGGCGGCCGCCGGCGTGGCCGCGGGGGTGGTCTCCGCGGTGTGGCCGAACTCGCTTTTCGACGGGATCGCCCGGGTGGGGTCGCTCTTCGGTCTCTCGATGCCGGTCTTCTGGACCGGCCTCGTGCTGATCGTCATCTTCGCGCTCTGGCTACCCTGGCTGCCGGTCGGCGGCTCCGGCTCGTCCGGCCACCTGGTGCTGCCCGCGGTGACCCTGGCCCTGCCGTCGATCGCGATGGTGGCGCGCATGACGCGCTCGAGCGTGCTCGACGTCCTCCACGAGGACTACGTGCGCACCGCGCGCGCCAAGGGCGTGGCCGAGCGGCTGGTGGTGACCAAGCACGCCCTGCGCAACGCGGCCATCCCCATCTTGACCCTGCTCGGGCTGCAGGCCGGCCAGCTCATGGGGGGCGCCGTGCTGACCGAGACGGTCTTCGCGTGGCCCGGACTCGGACGGCTCATGGTCAAGGCCATCTTCGCGCGCGACTACGTGCTGCTGCAGGGGACGGTGCTCGTCTTCGCGCTGGCCTTCGTGGTGATCAACCTGGCCGTCGATCTCGCCTACGGCGCGCTGGACCCCCGGATCGCGCGGCAGGGCTGAGAGCGAGATGGCGGTGAGCGCGGGCTCGATCGCGGTGCCGGTGGCGAACCCGGCTCCCGCCACGCTCTCCGCCGATGCCTGGCTGCGCTTCCGACGCAGCCGGCTCGCGGTGGCCGGGCTCGTGCTGGTCGCGCTGCTGGTCGCGGCGGCGGCGAGCGCGCCGTGGCTGGCTCCCGCCGATCCCGCCAAGCAGAGCCTGATCGAGAAGCGCACGCGCCCGGGCGCCAAGTTCCTCCTGGGCGCCGACGAGTTCGGGCGCGACATCCTTTCCCGCGTGATCTTCGGGAGCCGCGTGGCCCTCCTGGTCGGCCTCGTCTCGGTCTCGATCGCGCTGGGGCTGGCGCTCACGCTCGGCTGCCTGGCCGGCTTCGCGGGCGGCTGGGTCGACGGGCTGATCATGCGCGTGGTCGAGGTGCTGCTCGCGTTTCCGTACCTGCTGCTCGCGATCGCGGTGGTCTCCGCGCTCGGCCCCGGAGTGCTCAACACGACGATCGCGGTCGGCATCTGGGGGACGCCCACCGCGACGCGTCTCGTGCGGAGCGCGGTCCTGGCTGCGCGGGAGGCCGAGTACGTCCGCGCGGCCCGGGCGCTCGGCGCTTCCGCCGGCCGGGTGCTCACGCGCCACGTGCTCCGCAATATCCTGCCCACCGTGATCGTGTACTCCACGCTGTTCATGGCCAACGCGATCCTCGTCGAGGCCGCCCTGTCTTTCCTGGGGCTCGGGGTCCAGCCGCCCACGCCATCCTGGGGGCTCATGGTCTCGAGCGGGCGCGACTTCCTGCTGGTGGCCCCGCACATCGCCACCGTGCCGGGGCTCGCGATCATGGTCGCGGTGCTGGGGTTCAACCTACTGGGCGACGGCCTCCGCGACGCGCTCGACCCGCGGCTGCGCGGCCAGCTCTAGCCGTGCGCCTCGACGGCCGGGTGGCCATCGTGACCGGTGCCGCGCACGGCATCGGCCGCGCCATCTGTGCCGAGCTGGCCCGCGAGGGCGCGCTCGTGTGGGCCTGCGACGTGCGCGCGGCCGAGCTCGAAGCGACGCGCGGGGCGGTGGATGGGGTCCGGCGCGGGGCCGGTCAAGCCGCGGTGGTGGACGTGCGCGATGCGCAGGCGGTGGGCGCGTTCGTGGCGCGCGTGGAGGCCGCGGCCGGACGGATCGACGTGCTCGTGAACACCGCGGGCGGCGTGGCGGGCCAGACCATGCGCCCCGTCGACGAGGTTTCCGACACCGACTGGCGCGAGATCTTCGCGATCAACCTGGACGGGGCCTTCCACTTCACGCGCGCGGTGGCGCCCGGCATGAAGCGCGCGCGGCGCGGCGCCATCGTGAACATCTCCTCGGGTGCGGGCCGCTCCTACAGCCTCACCGGCATCCAGGCCTACGCCAGCGCCAAGGCGGGTCTGATCGGCTTCACCCGGCAGACCGCGCGCGAGCTGGGGCGCCACGGCATCCGGGTGAACTCGGTGGCTCCCGGATTCCTGCGCTCGAACCCGGCGACCGAGCTCCAGTGGGAGGCGATGGGCGCCGCCGGGCAGGCCCGCCTGCTGGACTCGATCGCCCTCGGCCGTCTCGGGGCCCCCGAGGAGATCGCGCGCGCCGTCGTGTTCTTCGCCTCCGACGACGCGGCCTACGTCACCGGCCAGACCATCAGCGTCGACGGCGGGCACTGGATGCTCGGCTGACTGGCTAGCTCTTTCCCCGCAGGCGGGCGATCCACCCGATCCCGGCCATGGTGGACCGAAGCCGGTAAGTCGTTGATTCTCTTGCGCCAGGAGAAGATCGGCGAGAAAAATCACCAACCGGGGCTCCCGGTGCCCTCAGCAAGCTGGCGGCAAAAAACTCTCGTGAGTGGAGAATGGACGAGAGGAGGACCACCCATGTACGGCTTGATCCTCGCGCTGCTCGCGTTCGTGCTCGCCGCGCCGGCCCACGCCCAGGTGCACGTGGACATCGGCATCCACCTTCCCGCGCCACCTCAGCTGGTCATCGTGCCCCAGGTGCCGCAGGTGAGGTACGTGCCGGCCCCGGCTGCGCCCGGCAATCTGTTCTTCTACAACGGGCAGTACTGGGCCTTCTCGGGCGGCGGCTGGTACGTCGGTTCGGGATACAACGGACCGTGGCTGGTCGTCGGGCCGCAGTTCGTGCCCCGGCCCGTCCTGCAGGTGCCGGTGCAGTACTACCACGTCCCGCCCGGTCACTGGAAGCAGTGGGAGCGCAAGCGTCCGCCGCACTGGCAGGAGGATTGGGGTCCGGAGTGGGCCGAGAAGCGGGGCTGGAAGCATGACGACGGGGACGACGACCGGGGGAGGGGACACGGGAAAGGGCACGGAAAGGGCCGGTAGGGCGTCTTCTACCTAGCGCGTCACTTGTGGGTCCGGCCGAATTCCAGGATTCGGTCGCGCACGCGGTCGGGCGTCTGGTCGGGAGGCATGACCGGCCAGAACTCCGGCCGCGGCAGGAGCTCGCGGAGGTAGTACGCGCCCGAGGCGGCGTGGGCCGGATCATCGCCCGGCACGATGAGCGCGGGCACCTTCAGCGCCATCATCTCCTCGGGCTCGGCGCCCGGCGGCATATCGCGGTCGAAGAGGGTGCGGCCGCTCGCCGCGACGAGCCCCACGTAGCGCTCCGGGTCCTGCTCCGGAAAGGCCTCGGAGAAGCGCGCGTCGCGCACGATGACCGACGCCCACGGCCCTGCCTCGGGGTCCTGCCAGAACGACTTGCCCTCACGGGCCCGCATCACGACTCCCGCGAGCCCGTGGTCCCGGACGAACTCCGCGTGCCGCGCGAAGCGGTCGGAGCCGTTCAGCTTCCAGCGATAGCCGCCCACCGGCCAGTGCAGCACAAGCGCCCGGGTCGCCTGCGGGTAACGCGCGGCGAAGGCCAGGGCCACCGAGCAACCCATGCAGCCCCCGAGGATATAGGCCTCGCGAATCCCGAGATGATCGAGCAGCGCCTTCGCCTGATCGGCGAAGAGCGACCAGGTGAGCCGCTCGACCCGTCCGCCGGAGGCCCCCGACTCGCGCCGGTCATAGGCGACCAGGGTGAACTCGCTCGACAGGGTGTCGAGGGGGCGCATGCCCTTCCAGACGCCGGCCGTCGTCCACTTCTCCATGGTGGCGTCGAAGCCGCCGGGCGCCAGCATGAGCAGGGCTGGGCCGGAGCCGCGCGTGACATAGCTGACCTCGAGGCCATCGATTCTGGCGGTGGGCATGCGCTCTCCTACCACGGCAGGGTGCGCCGGGCAACACTCTTGCGCTAGAATCCGCGGGGAGGAGGCGACCCCCATGAATCCAGCAAGCGAGCCCCGCGTGGTCCGACTCGAGGAGACCGAGCAGGTCAACTTCGGTCCACTGTCCCATTACCAGCCGATCATCGGTGACGACGCCGGCACCACGCCGCTGCGCACCGGGATCCAGACCGCGCGACCGGGCTACGTGGCCCCGGTGCACTCGCACCCGTATCTGGAGGTCCTCCACATCCTCGACGGCGAGGCGGAGGCCTGGATCGACGGCCAGGAGGACCGCGCGGTGCGCCTCTCCAAGGGCGATACGATCGCGCTGCCTCCTCATACCCCGCACGCCTTCCGCGTGGTCGGGGACCAGGTGCTGCGCCTGCTGGGGACCCACGCCTCGCCGACCCGCATCGTCAATTACAAGGACGGCGGCGACAGCGACGTGCGGGGCTATCGGGTGCAGCGGTGAGCGCGTGAGGCTCGGCCTCAGCGTTCCGACCACCCGGGTGGACGGGTCGCCCCTGACCGGGGACGCGCTCGTCGGGAGCGTCCGGCAGATCGAGCAGGCCGGCTTCGACAGCGCCTGGTTCTTCGACGCGATCGGCCGGGGCTTCATCCTGCCCGATCCGCTGATCGGCGCCTCGGTGGCCGCCGCGGTCACCCGGCGCATCGAGATCGGCACCGGCGTGCTGCAGGTGCCGCTCCGCAATCCGGTGGAGCTCGCGCATCGCATTCTCACCGTGCACCTGATCAGCCAGGGCCGGCTCCTGCTCGGGGTGGGCGCGGGGTCGACGCCGGCGGACTTCGACGCGCTTGGGCTCGACTTCACCCGGCGGATGCAAGCCCTCGAGGCCGCGCTGCCCGTGATGCGCCGGCTCTGGCGCGGCGAGAAGGTAGGCGCGGCCGCCCTCACCCCGTGGCCGACGGCGCACGGCGGCCCCGCCGTGCTCATCGGCAGCTGGAAGGGCGAGCGCTGGATCCCGCGGGCCGCGCGCGAGTTCGACGGCTGGATCGCCTCGGCGGCCAAGACCAGCCTCAATACGCTCACCGAAGGGATCGGGCGCTACCGCGCCGCGGGCGGGAAGCGGGCGATCGCGACCAATATCGCGGCAGATCTCTCGGCGCCGACCGAAGCGCTAGCTGACGACGCGCCGTTCCACCTGCGCTGCGGGCCCGATGCGGCGGCCCGGCGCCTGCGGCAGCTTCGGGACCTCGGCTTCGACGATGCGGTGCTGGTGCTCAAGACGCCGACCGAGGCGAATCTGGCCGCGGCGCGCGCGCTGCTGAGGTAGGCGCCCGCGATCATGAGCGAGATGGCGGACGTGGTGGTCATCGGCGGCGGCGTCAACGGCGTGAGCATCGCCTACGCGCTGGCCGCCCGGGGCGTCACGGTCACGCTCGTGGAGCAGGGAGCGCTCGCGAGTGGGGCCTCTGGTCGCTCGAGCGCGCTCGTGCGCATGCACTACACCAACGAGTGGGACGCGCGCCTGGCCTGGGCCAGCTTCCCGGTCTTCCGCCACTGGACGGAGCTGATGGGCGGGCCGCCCGTCTTCACCCATACCGGGTTCGTCAACGTGGTGGGGCCGCCCTACGCGGACCACCTGCGCCGCAACGTGGAGATGCTCCAGCGCATCGGCGTCCAGACGAGTGCGATCACCCCGGCCGAGCTCAGGGAGCTCCAGCCCTTCGCCAACGTGGACGACGTCGGCGCGGCCGCCTATGAACCCGACAGCGGATACGCCAATCCGGCCGAGACGGTCGAGGGCTTTCGCCGTCGCGCGGTGGAGCTGGGCGCGCGGATCCTCCAGTGGACCACGGTGACCCGGATCGACCGCCGCGAGAGCCGGGTGCTGGGGGTCGAGACCTCGGCCGGGCGCATCGACGCCGGCGGGGTCGTGGTGGCCGCGGGCGCGTGGTCGCGGCGGCTATGCGAGGAGATCGGGCTCCCGCTGCCCGCACGGCCGAAGGCCATCGACACGGTGGCGGTGGCCCGGCCACCCGCGCTGCGGGAGCCGCACATGGTCTTCATCGACAACGTCCAGGGGAACTACTTCCGCCCGGAGGCCGGGGGCCTGACCCTGGTCGGCGTGCCGTGCCAGGAGTGGGACATCGACCCGGACACGCTCGGGACCGGGCTGCCGCCTCACGCGGCGGCCCTCGGGGCCCAGCTGCTCACGCATCGCATCCCGGCGATGGAGCGCGCGACCCTGGCGCGCGGCTATCGCGCCTTCGACGGCTACAGCCCGGATCACCACGCCATCCTGGGGCGCGTCGACGGCATCGACGGGCTGTATCTCGCGACCGCGTTCAGCGGCTCCGGGTTCAAGATCGCGCCGGCGGTGGGCGCCTGCGTGGCCGAGCTCATCACCGATGGGCGCGCCAAGACGGTCGACATCGACGCGTTCGGCCTGAGGCGCTTCGCCGAGGGCAAATCGGTCGAGGGCCCGTATCCCTATGCGGTCCGCCCGGACTACGTCGACCCGGCGCTGACCGGCCGCGCCTGACGCCGCTCCCGGTCAGCGCGCCGCCGAGCGGATGGCGCGCCACACGCGCTCGGGGGTCACCGGCATCTCGAGGTGCTCCACCCCCAGCTCCGCGAGGGCATCCACGACCGCGTTGACGACCGCGCCGAGGGCCGGGGTGGTCCCTCCTTCGCCGCCGCCCCGGAGGCCGAGCGGGTTCGACGTCGACTCCACCTCGCTGATCTCGGTCGTGAAGGCGGGTAGCATGTCCGCCCGCGGGATCGCGTAGTCCATGAACGTCGCCGAGTGGAGCTGGCCCGACTCGGGATCGTAGTCGCAGCGCTCCCAGAGCGCCTGGCCGACGCCCTGGGCGATGCCCCCGTGGGTCTGCCCGTGCACGATCAGCGGGTTGATGGCGCGGCCGACGTCGTCCACCGAGGTGTAGCGGACGATCTCGACCACCCCCGTGTCCGGATCGACCTCGACCTCGCACACCGCCGAGCCATACGGGAACGACGGGGTGCTCACCGTCTCGTCGCACTCGCCGTCGAGCGGCCCGCGCAGCGTCTCCGGCGCGTCCGCCCGCCGCGCGGCGGCCGCGGCTTCGAACAGGTCCACCGAGCGGTCCGTGCCCCGCACCACGAAGCGCCGATTCGAGAACACCAGATCGGCCGGCGCCGACTCGAGTAACCAGGCGGCGAGGCGCGCGCCTTTTTCCACGAGCCGGTCCGCCGCCTTCGCGAGCACGACCCCGCCCAGGCGCATCGAGCGGCCGGAGTGCGAGCCGCCGCCGGCCGCGACGAGGTCGGTATCCCCGGTGATCAGCCGGACCCGGGTCGGCTCCACCCCGAGCCATTCGGCGACGAGCTGCGCGAACGTGGTCTCGTGGCCCTGGCCGGACGAGAGCGTGCCGATGACCACCTCGATCCAGCCGTCGAGGCGCGCGGTGACGCGGGCACGCTCGCGCGGCGCGCCGGTCGCGATCTCGATGTAGTTGGCGAGCCCGATGCCGCGGTACCGGCCCCGGCTCCGGGCCTCCCGACGCCGCGTCTCGAAACCGGCCCAGTCGCTGAGTCGGAGCGCGCGATCCAGGGCGGCCGGATAATTGCCGCTGTCGTAGACGATGCCGAAGGGATTCGTGTACGGCATCGCGCCGGGCGGCACGAGATTGCGCCGCCGCAGCGCCACCCGGTCGAAGCCGTGCCGGCGGGCGGCCAGGTCGATCAGCCGCTCCAGGACGAACATCACCTGCGGCCGGCCGGCACTCCGGTAGGCGGCCAGGGGCGAGGTGTTGCTGTGAACCGCGCGGCCGCGGACCGCGGCGGCGGGGAGGCGGTACACGCTGGTGGCCAGCTCGCGGCCCTTGTTGAGCGGCACGAAGGTCACCGCGTGCGCGCCCACGTTGCTCGTGTTGACCCCACGCAACCCGAGGAAGCGGCCGTCGGCGTCGAGGGCCAGCTCCATCGTCGACACGAGGTCGCGCGCCTGGTAGTCGGTGAGAAAGGCCTCGCGCCGATCGCACGTCCACTTGACCGGCCGCCCCAGCCGCTTCGCGGCCCAGACCACCAGGGAGAACTCGGGATACGAGCTGTTGCGCGTGCCGTAGTTGCCGCCCACGTCCTCGGCCACCACCCGCACCGCGTCTTCCGGCACCCCCAGCACCTCCGCGAGATCGGTCTTGAGACGCACCGAGCCACCCGATCCGGCATAGAGGGTGTGGCGGCCGCTCGCCTGATCGTAGACGCCGAGCGCCGCGCGTGGCTCCATGGGCACGCCGGTGATGCGCGGCACCCAGGTGTCGAGGCGCACCACGTGCGCGGCGGCCGCGAAGGCGGCGTCGGTGGCCGGCGCGTCGCCCGCGACCGAATCGACGCACACGTTCCCGCCGAGGGCGTCCCAGAGGATCGGCGCCGCCGCGGCCGTCGCCTCTGGCGTGGCGGTCACGGAAGGCAGGGGCTCGTAGTCCACCGCGACGCGCTCGGCCGCATCCGCGGCAATGGCGGCGGTGTCGGCGATCACCATCGCGACCGCTTCGCCCGCGAAGCGCGCCCGGTCGGCGGGCAATGGCGGGTAGGGGGCCACGAAGATCGGCGGGCCGTCCCGGCCGCCGAGCGGAAACTCGTTCGGGTTGGTCGGCACCGGCCGATGCGGGATGCTCGCGAGGCCGTCGGCCGCGGCCTCCTGCCCGGTGAGGACCGCGATGACCCCCGGCATGGTCCGGGCCGCCGCCGCGTCGATCCGGCGGATGCGGGCGTGCGCGTGCGGGGACCGGACGAACCGGGCGTGGGCCTGCCCGGGCAGGGTGAAGTCATCGCTGAAGCGTCCCCGCCCGCTGATCAGGCGCGGGTCCTCTTGCCGCTTCAGGGGCTCGCCGAAGCCGTGGGGCGCGGTCCGCGCGCGCGTGTCGAGAAAGGACATGACCCGGCCCGTCATCTTACCGCTTGCGCAGGCCCGGCCGCGGCGGTAAAGAGACGAGCCATGCACGCCAAGGTCGTGGTCATCACCGGCGCCACCTCGGGGATCGGCCAGGTCACGGCGGAGCGGCTGGCCGGGATGGGGGCGCGCATCGTGCAGGTCGCGCGCGACCGGAGCCGCGGCGAGGCTGCGGTGGCGCGCCTTCGCGAGCGGGCGCCGGGCCTCGCGCACCGCGTTCACTACGCCGATCTCTCCCGCATCGCGGACACCCGGCGGGTGGCGGCGGAGATCGCGGCTGCGGAGCCCCGCGTCGATGTCCTGATCAACAACGCGGGCGCCGTGTTCAATTCACGTCGGGTCACCGAGGACGGCCTCGAGCTGACCTTGGCCACCAACCACATGGCGTATTTCCTGCTGACCCATGGGCTGCGCGAGCGCTTGAGCGCGGCCGCCCCCGCGCGGGTGATCAACACCGCCTCGGAGTCCCATCGGCGCGCGCGGCTCGACTTCGACGATCTGCAGTCGGCCCGGAACTACCGCGGCCTGGCCGCCTATGGTCTC
>Ga0207684_10001273_pt1 | contig 27823 bp, 22 predicted proteins | sample KBSK5501metaG_FD_184342 | JGI IMG/M metagenome (GOLD analysis project Ga0207684, IMG submission 184342) | Corn, switchgrass and miscanthus rhizosphere microbial communities from Kellogg Biological Station, Michigan, USA - KBS K5-50-1 metaG... | ecosystem: Host-associated > Plants > Roots >...
GACTTAAGGAGGATGTGGTGAGCCGTGTAGGACTCGAACCTACAACCTAGAGATTAAGAGTCTCTTGCTCTACCAATTGAGCTAACGGCCCACTCCAGGAGCGCGGAGGATAACGAATTGACCGGGAGTGGGCAAGTGAACCGAGCTTTCAGCTCACAGCTTTCAGCGGACAGGTCCCGCCAGTTCGCCTGGCTGAGAGCTGAAAGCTGACAGCTGAGAGCTAGCCCCCGCCCACGAACTCCACGACCTCCAGCTCGTCGCCTTCGGCGAGCGCGGTACTCGCGTACTGAGCCTTCGGCACGATGTCGCGGTTGCGCTCGACTGCCACTCGGGGGGTCGAGACCGCGAGCTTTTCCAGAAGCGTCGCGATCGAGGCGCCCTGGGAGAGCTTCAACGACTCGCCGTTGACACGGACCGTCACCTCGGCGGTCATCCCTTCCTCTTGACCGGAAACTTGAACTCGGTCGATCCGATGGGCGAGGTCACGCGAATGACCGCGGCCGCCGATCCTTCGGTCACGTCCGGCACAGGAAAGGAGGCGGGACAGGAGCCGTCCGAAGACGTCTTCCCCTGAAAGACCGTGACGGGTTTGCTCGCGGTCGACAGGATCCGAATCTGGACTGTCGCCCCCGACACGGGCGCCTTGGTCAGCGAGGACTGCGCCCGGATTCTCATGGCCGCCTCGCGGCCCGCGACGAGCTCCGGCACCGGCGTGAAGCTGCAATCGATCTGCTCGTGGGTCAGCTCCGAGGCGAGGTAGTCAAGAATGACCTGATCGAGCGTCCGGTCCCCGGACGCGCCCGGGTCGCTCGATTCGGCGGACGGGGAGGTCTGATCCAAGTCTTCGGCGCTGGACATGCCTTCCGGGATGCGCAGCGAGCCGTCGGGACCGTCGAACCGCCCTCTTTGAATCGCCGCGATCATCGTCCGATGCTGCTGTTCCATCAGCTCCTGCACGGCGTGGTCGTCCCGGCCGCTGCGCAGAAGCGCGGCGTAGGAAGTCTTGCGGGTCGCGAGGATCTCTCCGCCGACGTACACCAGCGACTCGACATAGGGAGTCGACTCCCCCTTGTCTTCCGTCTGAATGTGGAAGACCCGGTTGTTGTGCTTGACGTCGGTGTTGTAGCCAGTGATCACAGAGGGGAAATTGTAGCGTGGAAGCTCTCGGCTCTCAGTTTTCAGCTCTCAGCGCGGGCGCCCGCGCCGAGAGGCGTCTGGCTGATAGCTGAAAGCTGATAGCTGATAGCGGACACCTGACAGCTCAAATCTCCTCAAACCTCGCCGTGAAGTGCCGGAGCACCGGCGCCTGCTGAACGATCCGGATTCCGCGTACCTTGCCCGGATCCCGGTGGATTCGCAGGAGGACGTCCGCGACGAACTCGAGGTGAGTATTCGTGTAGACGCGGCGAGGGACGGCCAGGCGCACCAGGTCGAGGTCGGGCAGTTTTTCCTTCCCGGGGCGTTCGCGATCGGGCCGCCCGAACATGACGCTGCCGATCTCCACCGCGCGGATTCCTCCTTCCCGGTAGAGGGCCACCGTCAGCGCGTGCGCCGGATATTGGTCCGGCGCCACGTGCGGGGCGAAGGCGCGGCCGTCGATGTAGACCGCGTGTCCCCCGATCGGCTCGACGACCGGTACTCCTCCGGCGGCGAGCGCTTCGCCGAAGGCGGTGACCTGGCCGATGCGGAACGCCAGGTAGTCTTCTTCGAGGACCTCTCGCAAGCCGCAAGCGACGGCCTCGAGGTCGCGGCCGGCGAGCCCGCCGTAAGTCGGGAACCCCTCGATCAGGATGAGCTTGTTCTTGAGCCTTTCCACCCACGCTTCATCGCGCAGCGCGAGGAAGCCTCCGATGTTGGCGAGGCCGTCCTTCTTCGCGCTCATCGTGCACCCGTCCGAGAGCGAGAAGATCTCCCGCACGATCTCGGGAATCGGGCGGGCGGATTGCCCCGGCTCCCGCTGCTTGATAAACCAGGCGTTCTCCGCGAAGCGGCAGGCGTCGATCAGCAGAGGCACTCCATGGCGCCGGCAGAGCTCGTGCGTCTCGCGGACGTTGGCGAGCGAGACCGGCTGGCCGCCCCCGGAGTTGTTCGTGAGAGTCAGCATCACCATCGGCACCCGCCCCCGGTTCTCCTCGAGGCAACGCGAGAGGCGCGCCAGATCCATGTTTCCCTTGAACGGGTGGCGCGTGGCCGGCTCCTTCCCCTCCGGGATGACGAAGTCCATCGCGACGCCTCCGTTGACCTCGATATTGGCGCGCGTCGTATCGAAGTGCGTGTTGTTGGGCACGACGTCGCCCGGCTTCAAGACCGTGGAGAAGAGAAGATTCTCCGCGACCCGTCCCTGGTGCGTCGGGATGACGTGTGGAAGCCCGAAAACTTCCCGCACGGTCTCCTCGAAGAAATAGAAGTTGCGGCCGCCCGCGTACGACTCGTCTCCGCGCATCAAACCCGCCCACTGCCGGTCCGACATCGCCGAGGTCCCCGAGTCGGTGAGCAAGTCGATGAAGATGTCCTGGGACGCGATGTTGAAGAGGTTGTAACCCGCTTCGCGCAGGCGAACCTCGCGCTCCGGCCCGGGAATGCGGCGGATCGACTCGACGACCTTGATCCGCCAGGGCTCGGGCTGCAGCTCGGCCACGGGCCTCGGGCTCAACCCGTTTTCCGGGGTCCGGGCGGGCGCGTAGGCGCGGCCGTCGGAGTCGGAGGCGGGACCTTCCGAAAAACGAGCCGGGAGCTGCGCGGGCGCCCCGGGGAGACCGAGGCGCTCTCCCGCACCCAGACGTTGCGATCCGAGGAGAGTTTCCAGATGCTGCGTTGGATGGCGAAGTTCTGCGAATCGCCTTCCGTGCCGACGCGCGACTCGATCCGGAGGGACTGGCCGTCGGACGCCCATTCCGCGGTGACGATGCCCTTTCCCGCGGGGCCGAGCGATTTCTCGTAGGGGCGCCCATCCACGACGATCTCCTCGGACAGGAGCGCGCCGCGCTTCACGTCGGGACCGGGAGAGATCCAGATCCGGTTCCCTTTCTGTGTCACGGAGAGAGTGGAGTCCTTCATCATCGGATTGATGTTCTTGCTCGCGGCGGTATCGAGCTTCCAGAAGCCGGAGAAGTCCAGCGGCGCGCCCGAGGACCGGGGGCTGGGTGTCCTTCGCGGCGCGGGCGCGGCCGCGGCGATCGCGGAAAGCAGCAGCAGGGCCGCGGCGATCGGCTTCACGCGTGCGCCGCCCGCGCCGCCCGCGTCGCCCGCGCCGTGGAAGAGAGCACCCGCCGCAGGAACTGGCCGGTGTAGGAGCCGCGGACCTGGGCCACCTGCTCGGGCGTGCCCTCGGCGACGACGCGGCCGCCTTCGTCTCCGCCTTCCGGCCCCAGGTCGAGGACCCAGTCGGCCGTGCGGATGACGTCGAGGTTGTGCTCGATGACGATCACCGTGTTGCCCTTCTCGACGAGTGAGCGCAGAACCGCGAGGAGCTTCTGGATATCGTCGAAGTGCAGCCCGGTCGTGGGCTCGTCCAGCAGAAAGAGCGTACGCCCCGTGGAGCGCCGGGCGAGCTCGCGGGCGAGCTTGACGCGCTGCGCTTCGCCCCCCGAGAGGGTGGTCGAGGATTGGCCGAGCTGGATGTAGCCCAGTCCCACCTGGACAAGCGTGCGGCAGATGTTGGCGACCGAGGGCACGTTCTGGAAGAGCTCGAGCGCCTGTTCGGCTGTCAGCGCGAGAATGTCGGCGATCGATTTCCCTTTGTAGTGGACCTGCAGGGTCTCCCGGTTGTAGCGCTTGCCCGCGCACACGTCGCAGGTGACGTAGATGTCGGGCAGGAAGTGCATCTCGATCTTGATCTGTCCGTCGCCGGCGCAGGCCTCGCACCGTCCCCCCTTGACGTTGAAGGAGAAGCGACCCGGTTCGTACCCGCGCGCCCGGGCCTCAGGAGTGCGGGACATGAGCTCCCGGATCGGGTTGAAGACGTTCGTGTACGTCGCCGGGTTCGAACGCGGCGTGCGGCCGATCGGAGATTGATCGATGTTGATCACCTTGTCGATCTCGAACAGGCCTTCGATCCGCTCATAGGCGCCGGGCTTTTCGGTGGCCCCGTGGAGAGCCCGTGCCAAAGCCTTGTGGAGGATGTCATTGACGAGCGTCGACTTTCCCGAACCGGAGACCCCGGTCACCGCGGTCATGACCCCGAGCGGAAAGCGCGCATCGATGCCTTTCAGGTTGTGCTCCCGCGCGCCCCGCACGACGATGGACTTCCCGGATCCGCCGCGGCGCTTCTCCGGGGTGGGGATCTCGAGATCGCCGGCGAGGTAGCGCGCCGTCAGGGATTCGGGGAACTTCGATAGATCCTCCGGTTTCCCTTCCGCGACGATCCGGCCGCCATGCACTCCCGCGCCCGGCCCCAGATCGATGACCCAGTCCGCGGAGCGGATGGTCTCCTCGTCGTGCTCGACCACGATGACCGTGTTGCCGAGATCGCGCATCGACAGGAGGGTGTCGATCAACTTTCGGTTGTCCCGCTGGTGCAGCCCGATCGAGGGCTCGTCCAGAACGTACAGGACTCCCATCAGCTTCGAGCCGATCTGCGTCGCGAGGCGGATGCGCTGCGACTCGCCGCCGGAAAGCGACGCTGCGCCCCGTGAGAGGTTCAGGTAACCGATTCCGACGTTGTCGAGAAAGCCCAACCGGTCCCGGATCTCCTTGAGGATCTTTCCCGCGATCTCGCGCTCGCGCGCGGTCAGCTTCAGCTCCGAGAAGAACGCGATGGCCTGGCCGATCGTGTCGCCCGAGATCTCGTCGATCGACCGCCCGCCCACCTTGACCGCGAGCGCCTCCGGCTTCAACCGCCGCCCGCCGCAATCGGGACAAGGGTCGGCCGACATGTAAGCCTCCAGGTCCACGCGGTGCTCGGGGTTCTCCGTCTCTCGAAATCGCCGCTCGATCATCGGGACAAGGCCCTCGAAGGACGACTTCCAGTGGTACTCCCCTTTCTCGGCCACGTAGGAGAACTTGATCTCGTCTTCGCCGGAGCCGTAGAGGATCACCTCGCGCGCGGCCTTGGGAATCTTGGAGAACGGCTGGTCGAGCCGGAACTTGTAGTGCTTGGCGAGCATCGACATCTGGCGCGACCGCCAGTTGGTCGAGCCCGGCTTCAGGATCGCGATCGCCCCGTCCTGGATCGATTTTTCGGGAGCGATGACGAGACGGTCCGGATCCGCTTTCAGGATCGTGCCCAGCCCCGAGCACCTCGGACAGGCTCCGTAGGGAGAGTTGAACGAGAAGAGCCTGGGAGTGATCTCCGTCAGAGACGTGCCGCAGTCCGGACAAGCGTAGTTGGCGGAAAGGACCTCCTCGGGGCCGTCCTGAACGGACAGGGTGACGAGTCCTTCCGACACCCGGGTCGCCGTCTCGATCGAGTCCGCGAGCCGCTTGCGGTACTCCTCGTCGTCCGGCTTGGACACGAGTCGGTCGACGACGAGCTCGATCGTGTGCTTCTTCTGCTTGTCCAGCTCCGGCGGCTCTTCCAGATCCACCATACGGCCGTCGATTCGCGCGCGAAGGAATCCCTCCTTGACCATCTCGGCCATCTGCTTCTTGTACTCGCCCTTCTTGCCGCTGACATAGGGGGCGAGGACCAGGAAGCGGCTTCCGGCGGGCAGTCTCAAGGCGCGGTCGACCATCTCCTGGATCGTTTGCGCCTGGATCGGGCGCCCGCACTTGGGACAGTGCGGCTTTCCGATGGAGGCGTAGAGAAGCCGGAGGTAGTCGTAGATCTCCGTGACCGTGCCCACGGTCGACCGCGGGTTCTTCGAAGTGGTTCGCTGCTCGATCGAGATCGCCGGAGAGAGCCCCTCGATCGAGTCGACGTCCGGCTTTTCCATCTGTTCGAGGAACTGCCGCGCATACGCGGAGAGCGATTCGACGTAGCGACGCTGCCCCTCCGCGAAGATCGTGTCGAACGCCAGCGAAGACTTGCCGGAGCCCGAGACGCCCGTGATCACGACGAGGCGGTTGCGCGGGAGGTCGCATGAAATATTCTGCAAGTTGTGCTGCCGCGCGCCGCGGATCCGGAGGAATTCCATAGGGGGAACGGATTCTAACGGCTTCGTCCAATCCGCTCCAGCGGACTCAGCCGGCGACCCTGAATCGAAGAAGCCGACTTTCGCGAGAGCGCCGGTCGTAGCGAAGCAGCCGGGTGACCGGTTACGATGATCGCGATGCCTACCGAAGGCCGCGACCGTCGGTCCCTTTCGTTTCTGGCGCGGTTCGTCGGACTCCTGATCGTTTTCTATTTCCTCGTGGCCTGGCGCCCGATCAACGATGCCGTCATCGTGCCTTTTACCGCCGCGATCGCATCCGTCTCCGGCGCGATCCTGAATGTCCTCGGCGAGCGGGTGACTGTCGCGGGAACCGAGATCCGCGCGCCGACCTTCGCGGTCAACATCGAAAACGGCTGCAACGGCATCGAGACCGTGCTTCTCTTCGGCGCGGCCGTTCTCGCCTTCCCCGCGAGCGCGCCGCGCCGGGCCCTTGGGTTCGCCGTGGGCTTCCTCTCCATCCAGACGCTGAACCTCTTGCGCGTGGTGTCTCTCTTCTGGGTCGGCGAGCACCATCCCGCTTTTTTTTCCTCCTCGCACACGGTCGTCTGGCAATCGGTCGTCGTGCTGTTCGGGGTGCTGCTCTTCCTCGCCTGGGCCCTGTGGCGGCCGGCGGGCCGGCCCTCGCCGGTCCGCTCGACTAGGCGGAAGGGATGATCGGGACTGCGGTTCCCCGCACTCCGGGGCGTGCGGCGGTGCGGCTGGCAATCGGATTCCTGATCGGAGTGGCGTTCTGGATCGCCCTCTCGCCCCCCTATGAGCGCACCCTCGCGGCGGGCGCCGAGACGCTGCTGCGCTGGACCGAATGGCCGGCGGTAACGCGCCTGGAGGCGCGCCGCGGCGAGATCCTCGTCGAACGCGCCGACTTTCCTCCCGCCGCTCCTCGGCCCGGGCTGCCGGCGGCGGACATCCATTTCAACTTCGTGATCCTCGTCGCGCTGTTCGCGCTGGCCTCCAAGCCGTGGCGGGGAGAATGGCTCGGGCGCTTCGCGCTGGCGGCAGGCCTCCTCTGGTTCGTTCATGTCGTCGCGCTCGTGTTCCAGGTCCGGTCGGTCTACGCCACCGCGCTCGGCCCATGGAGTGCCGCGCACTACGGAAGCATCTCCCGAAACTTCTGGGCAGGCGGCTTCCACTTCTACCAGATCGCCGGGCGGTTCGCCGCGCCGCTCGCAATCTGGTGGCCCTTCGCCGGCATCGAACGGTCCGAGCGGGCGCAAGAGGGAGGCCGGCGCCGTCAGCGCCGCAAGACGGAGACCTCGTTGCGGGTCGTGCCGTAGAGCCTCCGATGCTGAGCTCGCCAGAGGCGCAGTTCGCGCTGCTCGCTTTTTCCTCACTCTTCTCGGTCATCAATCCGATCTCCGCCGCGCCGATCTTTGTCGCGATGACCTCCGGCTCTCCGGCGGACCGGCGCCGCGCCGCCGCGCGGGCCTGCCTGGCGGCCATTTCCGTGCTCGCCGTCTTCGCCGTGGCGGGCGGCGCGATCTTCACGATCTTCGGAATCACCGTCCCCGCGTTCCAGATAGCCGGTGGATTGATTTTCACGCTCTTGTCGATCCGAACGCTTCAAGAGGGAAGAGAGGAAGTGCCGCCCGGGGACGCCGACACGGACGACCCGTCCGTTGTCCCTCTCGGAATTCCGGTGATCGCCGGGCCGGGAGCAATCTCGACGGTCATGATCCTCGTGGGTCAGGCGCAGGACGGCGTGCGCCGACTCGCCCTCGGCGGCGCCATCGCCATCAACATCCTGCTGACGTTTCTCATCCTTCTCGCTGCCCCGGCCATCGTGTCGTGGATCGGTCCGACCGGCCAGCGCATCGTCTCGAAGATCATGGGCCTGATCACCGCCGTAATCGGAGTCCAGTTCGTCATCAACGGCGTGACCACCGTCTTCATCGACGTACTGAAGACGGTCCGGAGCACACCGGGTCCTTAGAGTGCTTGGTCCCTGGTCCTTGGTCCTTGGTCTTCCTGACGAATACGCAGTCGACCAAGCACTAAGCACTAAGGACTAAGGACTTCAGGGCCGGCAGGCTATACTATTTGTTCTCTTTCAATATGACGGATGTCCGGGTTCTGATCATCAGCGACTCGCCTGCGGACGCGAGCGCCCTGGTGGAAGCTCTCGAGAAGGGGGGCTATCGGCCCTCTTTCGAGCGAGTCTTCGACACCGAGGGGCTTGCTCTGGCTCTGGACAAAGGACCGTGGGATGTCGTGTTGTCGGACTACCAGCTCGAGCGCTTCGGAGCGCTTCCCGCGCTCTCCGTCCTGAAGGAGCGCGACGGAGAAATTCCGTTTCTCATCGTCTCCGACTCCATCGGGGAGGCGACGGCCATCCGCGCGATCAAGGCGGGTGCGAGCAACTGCATTCCCAAGGACTCTCTCGGGCAGCTGGCGCGGACCGTCGAGGGCGAGCTGCGGGAGGCCCAGGTTCGGCGCGAACGCCGACTCGGCCAAAAAGCCCTCCGTGAAAGCGAGGCCCGGTTTCGAGCGCTCGCCGAGAGTGCCTCCGACGCGATCCTCACGATTGACGGCGAAGGCGGGATCCTTTTCGCAAACCACGCCGTGCAGGATGTGTTCGGGTACCCGCTCTCCGCCTTGATCGGGGAGCCCGTGGAACGGCTGCTCCCCCAGGGGCCGCCTTTGACACGCTTGCTCGGGGAAGAGGCGTCCTCCGGCGCGGGAGGAGAGACCGCGGTGACCTCGGGCCTCCATGCGGACGGGCACGCGATCCCCATCGAGCTGTCCTTTGGAACCTTCCTCAAGGATGGCCGCCGCATGGCGACGGTGATCGCCCGGGATGTCACCGAACGCCGGAAGGAGGAGCGCTTGCTCGTCGCCTCGGAAGCGCGCTTTCGGATTGCGGCCGAGAGCCTGAGCGACCTGATCTTCGAGTGGGACATCGCGACGGACCAACTCCTCGTGATTGGAGAGGTCGAGCAGCGGCTCGGCTACGACCCCGGCGAGCTCGACTTGAAATTCGAAACGTGGAAGGAGCTCCTCCATCCGGAAGACAGCGAGCGCGTCCTCGCGGCAGTCGGGCGGAGTCTGGCGACGGGCGAGCCTTTCGGGGAGGAGTACCGAATCCGGCGTCGCGACGGCTCGTATCTGCGGTGGCACGCCCATGGCCGTGTGACTTTCGACGGCGAAGGAAAGCCCGCGAAGTGGGTCGGGGTCATCACCGACGTCACGGAAAAGAGGCGGACCGAGGCAGCGTTGAAGGAGAGCGACGAGCGTTTGCGGGCCCTGATCAACAGCGCGCCGCTCGTTCTCTTTGCGACGGACCGCGACGGAGTGTTCGTACAGGCCGAAGGCAAGGGGCTCGAAGCCCTGGGCTGGAAACCCGGCGAGGCCGTCGGCAAGAGCGCCTTCGAGCTCTATCGGCGCCACCCCAGCGCGGTCGAGCAGCTGCGCCGCGCCCTGGCGGGGGAATCCCTCAAGGACACCGTGGAGGTCTCCGGGCACGTCTTCGAAGTCGAGTACGCCCCTCGGCTCGGGGATGCCGGGAACGTCATTGGCACGATCGGGGTGGCGACGAACGTGACCGGCGAGCGGCAGGCTCGCCGGGCAGCGAACCAGTCGGAGCTGCGCTATCGGAATCTTTTCGAGCGCAACCTGGCCGGCGTTTACCGGACCACGCTTCACGGCGTTTTCCTCGACTGCAACGACTCCTTCGCCCGGATCTTCGGATACGACTCGCGTGAGGAGGTTCTTCACCAGACTGTCTGGGACTTCTACCGCTCTCACGAGGACCGCACCGCTTCTCTGGACCGCCTGATGGAGCGGCAAACGCTGACGAACTACGAAGAGTGCCTCCGTCGCAAGGACGGGACGTTCGTCTGGGTCCTGGAAAATGAAACCCTGATCGACAGCCCGGAGGGTCCCATCATCGAGGGAACGCTCATCGACATCACCGAGCGCAAGCGCGCCGAAGAGCAGGTCCGGCATCTCGCCTTTCACGACACCCTGACCGGAATGCCCAACCGCCTCCTCTTCAACGACCGGCTCGACATGGCCGTTGTCCAGGCCCACCGATCCCAGCAAAAGCTCGCGACGCTCTTTCTGGATCTCGACCGTTTCAAGGTGATCAACGACTCCCTGGGTCATTCGGTCGGCGACGAGCTGTTGCGCCGAATCGCGGAGAGGGTCAGCGGCTGCATCCGGGAGGGAGACACGGTCGCTCGCCTCGGCGGCGACGAATTCACGGTGCTCGTGCCCGCCATCTCGCACGAGGAAGACGCCGCAAAAATCGCGCAAAAGATTCTGGAGGTCATTCGCCTCCCCTTCTTCATCGACCAGCGCGAGCTGTTCGTCACGACCTCGATCGGGGTCGCCCTGTATCCGAGCGACGGAGTGGACGCGGAGACGCTCCTGCGCAACGCGGACACGGCGATGTACCGCGCCAAGGATCAGGGACGGGATAACTACCAGCTCTACACGCCGGCCATGAACTCCAAGGCTCTCGAGCGCCTCTCGCTGGAAAGCCGCCTCCGCCAGGCGCTCCACAACGACGAACTGGTTCTCTACTACCAGCCTTTGATCGACCTGCGGTCCGGTCAGGTCCGAGGCGCCGAAGCCCTCCTGCGCTGGCGTCATCCGACGCTCGGATTGGTTCCCCCGGCCGACTTCATCTCACTGGCCGAGCTTTCAGGGCTGATCGTTCCGATCGGGCACTGGGTCCTGCGGACCGCCTGCGCGCAGGTCCGCAGCTGGCAGCAGATGGGCTTCCCCAACCTTTCGGTTGCCGTCAACCTCTCCTCCCGCCAGTTCCAGCAGACCGACCTCGTTCATCAGGTCACGGACGCGCTCGAGCGGTCCCAACTGCCGGCGGGAGCGCTCGATCTGGAGATCACCGAGTCCAACGCCATGCAGAACGCGGAGGTCTCCATCTCGACTCTCGGAAGCTTGAAAGACCTGGGCGTCAGCCTCTCGATGGACGATTTCGGCACCGGCTATTCCTCATTGAACTATCTGAAGCGCTTCCCGATCGATCGGATCAAGATCGACCAGTCCTTCGTCCGGGACGTCACCCAAGATCCGGACGATGCGGCGATTGCGATCGCCGTCATCGCGATGGCTCACAGCATGCAGCTCTCCGTGGTCGCCGAGGGGGTCGAGACGGAAGAGCAGCTCGCGTTTCTTCGGCGGAATTTATGCGATGAGATGCAGGGCTTCCTGTTCAGCCCGCCCGTGCCGGCGTCCGAGTTCGAGAAGCTGCTCAAGAGCAATCGGAAGCTGTCGATGCGTCCTTCACACGCAGTCCGGGTCAAGGCGTAGACAAGTTGTCAGTTTTCAGTCTTCAGTTTTCAGTTTGAAGACAATGTATATATTGTCCGCATTCTTAAACTGACAACTGATAACTGATAACTGATCACTCATAGCTTCAGGCGCATCTCCCAGGCCGGACGGTTCGGCCCGTAATAATCCGGCAAGCGGCGCTTGTGTCCGAAGCCGAACCGTTCATAGAAAGCGATCGCCGCCTCGTTCTCCATGTCCACTTCCAGCTTGACCTCCGTAACGAAGGCGGCTTCAAAGCGGCGAAGCAGCTCCGTCAGGAGCGCACTCCCGATACCCGCCCCGCGGTTCTCCTCCGCGACGTCGAGCGTGACGACATGACCGAGCTGGTGCACGGAGAGATATCCGACCGCGAAGCCGGCGATCCGTCCCCCGACCTCCACGACGATTGCCTGGGCCGTCGAGAGCGAGAGGAAACGCCGCAGCTCGGAGCGCGCATAGGCAATCCCCGGCTCGAAGCAGGCCTGATCGAGACGGTAGACCGCTTCGAAGTCGCCCATGCGGAAGTCGCGCAGGTTCATGAGTCCGACCTGTCTTAAGTTTTTGAGGGGGTGAGGATCATCTCCTCTTCATCGCCGAGAGCGCTCCCTCATCGCCCGGTCCGCCTCCCGCCGGAGATCCTTCTCGCGAATTGCATCCCGCTTGTCATGAAGCTTCTTGCCTTTGACCAGGGCGATTTCGGCCTTGGCCCTCGAGCCTTTGAAGTAGAGCGCGAGGGGAACGCAGGAAACGCCCCGCGTTGCAACGGCGCCCGCCCAGCGGTCGAGCTCGCGCCGGTGGAGCAACAGCTTGCGGTCGCGCTCCGGCAGATGGTTGGTCCATGAGCCCGCGCCGTAGGGAGAGATGTGGGCGCCGACGAGAAAGGCCTCGCCGGATCGGAACTGAACGTAGGAGTCCTTGAGCTGTGCTCGCCCTTCTCTCAGCGACTTGACTTCCGTTCCGGTCAGGACGAGCCCCGCCTCCGTGCGATCCTCGATGAAATAGTCGTGGAAGGCTTTCCGGTTGGTGGCGACCGGACGGACTCCCTCCGCCTTTGCGCTCCCCTTTTCCTTCACGGCTCGTCGGAAGACGGACCGTCCTCCTCGCTCGCGCTGCCGCGCACGAGATCACAGAAAAGCCGGGAGAGCTCGGGATCGAACTGGGTTCCCCCCTTCAAGAGGATGATCTCCAGGGCGCCGTCTCGAGAGATGGGAGCGCGGTAGGAGTGGGGAGAGACCATCGCGTCGTAGGCCTCGGCGATCGAGATGACGCGAGCTCCCAGCGGGATCCGGTCTCCCGACAATCGGTCGGGGTAGCCCGCCCCGTCGAAGCGCTCGTGATGGTGGCGCACGAGCGAGGCGATCGAGTAGGGAAAATCAATTCGCGACAGGAGAGCCGCGCCCGCGGCAGGATGCTGCCGCACCAGCCCCAGCTCCTGCAGATCGAGCGGGCGCCGGCCGGTGAGCCTTTCGTAGGGAATCTCCAGATCTTTCAATCCGATGTCGTGGAGCAAGCCCCCGACGGTGAACTGCTCGACCGTTTCCGCGGACTGGCGCAGCGTCACCGCAAACTGCCGGCAAAGCCCGCCCACCGTCAGAGAGTGGGCCTTCAACTGCGGGTAGTTGCGGCGGTCGGGCTCGAGAAGGAAATTCACCAGACTGCGGTAGGAGAGGCGATACCGCTCGGCGCCCCGGATCTGGAGGACGGCGGCCCGGATCATGCGATGCGTTTCTTTGAGCGCCGTTTCGCTCGAGGGATCCGGCGGCCGCGAGAAGAGCAGAGTGAGCAACAGGACGTTGCGGCCCGAAGCGATCACCGAGGTCTGAAGTCCTCCGGGCTCGCGGATCTCTCCGCTCCCCTGTCCGAGAGGGAAGTCCATGTGGAAAATCCGTTGTCGGGCCACCGGGACCCCGGGCACCGCGGAGAGCAGTGCCCCTTCCAGGCTGCGAAGGAGAACCGCCTGAGCGGGGGCCGAGAGGGGACGCCGCGCCCCCACGTAGAGCTCCCCTTTCTCGCGAGTCCAGAGCGAGAACACCACCGCCTCGATGTCGGCAGCGAGGAGCAACGCGTTGGTGAACCCTTTGAAGACGACCAGCTCGCGCGGCGTCAGTTGCGGCGGGCCATCCCTCGCCAGCGTGAAAGCCGCCGCGGCGGCCTCCGGCTTGGGCCGCTCGGTTTCTTCAGAGCCGGAAAAAAGATCCGGAGGATTCGGAAACTCCGCTCGCGGCCGCGAGGGCAAGAAAAGCGCTTCGCGGTCTTCCTCCGTCATGGGCTCGGGGGCCGTCACTTCCGTGCCGTCGAACCGACCGAGGATCGTCGAGATCTGGCCAGCCACCGATTCGATCTGCCGCACATCTTCCGCTGCGAAGGCAGATCCGTCCGTCTTGTCCTGCAGCTCGAGGATTCCCACCAGGCGAGAGCCCTGGTAGAGGGGGGCTGTCAAGGAGTGGGCGTAGTGCTCTCGCTCCATCAGAGGACCGAGCGCGCCGGCGTCGCGCGGGGAGTTGACGAAGGTCGGGCGTCGGTGGCGTTGCACCCAATCGATCAGAGGGTGGCCCGCCTCCAGAACGTCATCGGGACCGAAACGTGAGCTGAATCCGTAGGAGGCGGCCAGGCGGAAGGATCCGCTGGGGTCCATGGCGTAGCAGCGGGCCCGAGAGACCGACAGAATGTCCCTGGAGGTGAGGAGAGTCTCGCCAACCGCATCTTCGAGACCCGTTTGGGGCATAGACGGGCGAGTCTAGCAGGGTGCTCCGAGCCCGATCTCCCCGCTCCGTCTGTGTCGGCGCCGACACGCGACTGTCGCGCGTCACGCACAGAAAGAGGTCTTGCCAGCGCAAGTCTTTTCTCAGCAAGCGCTTCGGAATCAGTCGTTTGTCGCCGATCGGACGACCGAAGCGGGACCTGGCATCACATCTGCGTGGAGTTCGGGCGACAACGTCATGATCCGAGCCCAGACAACCCTACGCACGACTGTTTCGATCGAAGGCGTCGGTCTCCATTCCGGGCACCCGGTCCGCGCGCATTTCCGCCCGGCGCCCGCCGATCACGGCATCGTTTTCGTCCGTTCCGACCATCCGGGCGTTGCGATCCCCGCGCGGCTCTCCTCCGCGAGCACCTTCGACTACGCGACGACGCTGGCCGCAAAAGGAGTCTCGATTGGAACGGTCGAGCACGTGTTGTCGGCCGCTCTTGGAGAAGGACTGGACAACTGCGCGATCGAGATCGAGGGCCCAGAGGTGCCGATTCTGGATGGCTCGGCTCTCCCGTTCGTGCGTCTCTTTCACGCCGCGGGCTTCGAGAGGCTCGCCAACCCGATCCGTCCGCTTCAGCTCTCGCGCGAGGTCTCTGTCGTTCGCGGGGACCGCTCGATTCGATACGAGCCCGATGGCCCGTCGCTGACCGTGACCTATGAGATCGATTTCCCTCACCCGATCGTGGGACGCCAGTCTCTGACGGTCGCGATTCGCCCGGAGGAATATTCCGCGCGGGTCGCGCCGGCCCGAACCTTCGGTTTTGCCCGCGACGTCGAAGCCCTCCGGGCCCGCGGGCTCGCTCGCGGAGGGACGCTTCAGAACGCGGTCGTGCTGGACGACTCCGGTATCCTCTCGGGTCCGCTACGTTTCCGCGACGAGTTCGTCCGACACAAAGTCCTCGATCTTCTCGGCGACCTCGCGCTGCTCGGCCGCCCCCTCGGCGGCCATATCTACGCGCGCAAGGCCGGACACGCCCTTCACATCGAGTTCGCCCGCGCCCTTGACGCGGCGCTCGCGTCCCCCATCGCCCACCCGCACGCCGCCCCTCAAAGACAAGTCTCCGCCAATCGCTGAGCCTGAGTCCTTAGTCCTTAGTCCTTACTCCGCGGTCCCTGGTCTGGAGTCTCCGGCCAAGGACTAAGGACTTCGCACTACGGACTCATTACAATTCCTCGGATGGTTCGCGGAAAGCTCATTGTGTACCTTTGTGCCGGTGCCCTCGGCCTGGCGGCCGCGGCGGCCGGCCAGCCGGCGCCCCGGCCGGCCACGATCGATGCGCTTCGCGCCGACGCCCGAGGGTCCGACGTCTTCCTTCGGTTTCATCTGGATGGCGCCCTCAATCCCGAGCTCGCCACGAAGATCCAGACGGGGCTCGAGACGGCGATTCGCTACGAGATCCGCCTCTATCGCCACAACGCGCACTGGCTCTGGGATTATCGAATGGACACGCGGGAGTTTCGAGTCGCGGTCACGTACGATCCGGTGACCCGGGAGTATGTGATCGTCGAAACCATCGACGGAAGACCGTTGACGCGGGCCGCTACGAAAGACTTTTCAGAAGCGACCCGCCGGTTGGTGTCGCAGGACAACCTCCTGGCGTTCCGGGTGCGCTTCGACGACTGGCGCACCAACCTCTACGTTTCGCTGAGAGCGACCTTCGACTCCCGTTACGTGCTCGCGATCATTCCGATCGACGCGCGAACTCCCTGGAAGCAATCGAACCGCTTCGAGGTCAAGGTGCCGGTCCGATGAGCCTGCTCTCAGAGATCCAGAGACGGCGCAAAGACAACCGGTTGATCGTCGGGCTCGCTCTGGCCGTGCTGCTGGTCTGGGCGGCGGTCTCGGTCCTCGAGCGCCGCGCAGACGATCCGGCGACGATCACGAGGGGTCTCATCCTCTTCGTGCTCTCCTATCTCAACATCACGCTGATCGCCGCGGTGCTCTTCGTTTTTGGCCGAACTCTCGTGAAGACCTGGCTCGAGCGGCGCCGGGGGGAGCTCGGATCCCAGTTCACGACGAAGCTGCTCCTGAGCTACGTGGTGCTGACGGCGATTCCGATCGGAGTGCTTTTCTTCACCGCGACCGGATTGCTCCAGCGCTCGATCGACCGCTGGTTTTCGACCCCCGTTCGAGAGGTCGTGGACAAGGCTCGCGCCCTGCAGGAGCTGGTCGAGAAGCGGATTCTCCAGGAGGCGCTCGAGGATGCGCGCGATCTCGCCACGGGAGCGGCCGAACCGGCGGCGCCGGCCCTCGAGCTCTTCCGGCGGGAACACCACCTCGACTCGGTGGAGATCTACCGCCAGGGCCGTCGTGTCGCGCTTGCGGCCGAGCACCCGGAGGAAGTCGAACCGCTCGCACGCGAGAATCTTGGAGAGACAAAAATCGAAGTCCTCCGCGACGGCTCGCACCGTTACCGCGCGCCCCGCGGAGTCGGGAGCGACATCTTGGTGGCGGGGATTCGCATTCCTCCGGAGGAGGCCCGAGCCATGGCGGCGATCGCCGCGGCGTGGAGCGAGTATCGAAAGCTCGAGGTCCAGAAGCCGGCCATCAAGGCCGCCAACATTTCGACCTTTCTTCTGATCACCCTGGCGATTCTCTTCGCGTCGATCTGGACGGGCACCACGCTGGCGCGGCGGATCACCGGACCGATCGCCGCTCTGGCCGAATCGACCGCGAAGCTTCGCGCCGGAGATCTCTCGGCGCGCGTGGCCGTGCCTGCCGATGACGAGCTCGGCGTTCTGGTCGATTCCTTCAACCGGATGGCGGCGGGTCTGCAGGAGACGCGCGACGCCCTGTTGCGGTCGAACGAGGATCTGCAGGCGTCCAATCAGCGCCTGGACCTGGAACGCCGCCTCTTCTCGACCGTGCTCGCGTCTGTCACGACGGGAGTTCTCGCGTTCGACGCCGACGGCCTGGTCCTCGTGTGCAATCCCGCGGCCCGCTCGCTCCTCTCGCTGTCCGGAGAGGTCTCGCTCGAGTCGATTCGCGGGATGACCCATTTGAGTCCGCTCGTCGCGCTGATCGACCAGGCTCGCGCCGGAGCCCTGGGCGGCGCTTCCGGCCAATGGACGGTTCCGGGAGAGGAGGGGGAGGAGCGGCTGGAGGCCGCCGTCCGGCCCCTCGCGCCGGCCACCGGAGGACGCGCCGGCTGGGTGGTCGCGATCGAAAACACGACTCATGTCGCGAGGGAGCAGAAGCTCGCGGCCTGGAGTGAGGTCGCGCGCCGGGTTGCCCACGAGATCAAGAATCCTCTCACCCCGATTCGTCTCTCCGCGGAGCGGATCGCGAAACGGCTTCGGTCGGGCGAACCCGGTCTGGAGGAGGCCGTGGAGCGAGGCACACGCATCATCGTGGAGGAAGTGGATTTCTTGAAGTCTCTCGTCGACGAGTTCTCCCGATTCGCGCGGCTGCCGGAAATGCGTCCCGAGCCGACGGACCTGGCCGCACTGGCGCGCTCGGCTGTCCGTCTCTTCGAAGGGGCGCGGGACGGAGTGACGATACGCGTGGAGTCGAACCTCCAGCGCGAGACGGCGACGGTCGATCCGGAGCAGATCAAGCGCGTGTTGATCAACCTCATCGACAATGCGCTCGAGGCCTGCGGCGCGTCCGGTGAGATTCTGGTGCGCCTGGAGGGCCGCGAATCGGGCATCACGATCGAGGTGGCCGACACCGGACGGGGCGTGCCGACGCGGGACCGTGAAAAGCTCTTCCTTCCCGATTTCACGACGAAGGGACGCGGAACCGGTCTCGGGCTCGCGATCGTCTCCCGCATCGTGGCCGACCACAACGGTACGATTCGCGTCGAGGACAACCGGCCGCGCGGCGCCCGGTTCATCATCGAGCTTCCTGCGGCGTGAAGAAACGACGCGTCCTCGTCATCGATGACGAGAAGGCCATCCGCGAGACGCTCGCCGCGATCCTCACCGACGAGGGTTACGCCGTCACCGCCGTCGCTTCCGGCGAGGAAGGATTGCGGCAGCTGCTCGAGGGAACCTACGACCTGGTCTTTCTCGATGTCTGGCTGAAGGACCGGGATGGGCTCTCGATCCTGGAGGCGGCGGGTCCGAAGCTCCGGCAGGTCCCGGTGGTCATGATCTCCGGACATGCCAATGTGGAGATGGCGGTTCGGGCCCTCCGCCTCGGTGCGGACGATTTCCTCGAGAAACCCCTTTCCCTCGAGCGGGTCCTGCTGACGGCCCGAAAGGCGATCGAGCGCCGCGACCTGCTCGCGGAGGTGGCCTCTTTTCGGGGAAAGGCGCAGGGGGAAGAGGAGCTCATGGGCGAATCTTCCGCGATGACCCGACTGAAAGAGGAGATCGCGCGGGTCGCGCCCACCGACGCGCGTGCGCTCATCGTGGGCGAGAACGGGACCGGCAAGGAGCTCGTCGCCCGCGCGCTTCATCGGCTCTCGGCACGCGCCGACTCGCCGCTGATCGAGGTCAACTGCGCCGCGATCCCGGAAGAGCTCATCGAGTCCGAGCTCTTCGGGCATGTGCGCGGCTCCTTCACCGGCGCGACGGAGGATCGGCGCGGCAAGTTCGAGGAAGCCGACGGCGCGACCCTCTTCCTGGACGAGGTGGGCGACATGTCTCCCAAGACCCAGGCCAAGGTGCTCCGCGCGCTCCAGGAAGGCCGGTTCACGCCGGTCGGAGGCACCCGCGCGGTCTCCTCCGACGCGCGGATCCTTTCGGCGACCAACAAGGACCTTCCGGCCGAGATTCGCCGCGGAACCTTCCGCGAGGACCTCTACTTTCGCCTCGCGGTCGTGCCCCTGCGTGTGCCGGCGTTGCGCGAGCGGTCCGAGGACATCCCGCGCCTTGCGGAACATTTTTTGAAGAGCGCGGCAGAACATTTCGGGATGAAGCCGCGCCGTCTGACGCCGGGAGCCCTCCAGGCTCTTCAGAGCTATGGCTGGCCGGGCAATGTGCGGGAGCTCAAGAACGTCGTCGAACGGCTGATGATCCTCGGGCCGAGCGAAGAGATCGGGGCCGAAGACCTTCCTTTCCCCGCCGTCGCGGCCGGCGTCGCGGCGGACGGGACCCTCAAGCAGGCCCGCGAGGACTTCGAGCGGCGTTACATCCTCGCCGCTCTCCGGCGTCACCGGGGCAACGTCACGCGGACCGCGGAGGCTCTCGACGTGGAGCGGTCGCACCTCCATCGGAAGCTGAAGGGGTATGGGATTGAGGTGGAGAGGGAGTGGCTTTCAGCTGTCAGCTATCAGCTCTCAGCCAGAAAGTTCTCTGACACCGCCTGGCTGAAAGCTGAAAGCTGTGAGCTGACAGCTCATTCCTCCAACAACCGCAACTCCAAAACCTGGTCGCTGGAAAAGTTCTCTAACCTCAAATAGTGCTCCGCGGCGGCGAAAAGGGCGTCCGCGGGAGTCAACCCCACGATCTCCGAGCCGATGATCGGCACCCCGTAGCGTTGCGCTTCGGACCGGACGCATTCGAAGACGCGGTGCAGCGGCGTCTTGCTGTAGTTGGTCATGTTGATGGAGACCTGCACACAGCCGCGGTCCGCGAGCTCGATGCCCATCGCCTTGACGTATCGAAAGCCTCCCCCGATGTGGCGAATCGAGCGGGCGATTCGATCGGCCACCGCGAGATCACGCGTACCGAGGTTGATGTTGTATGCGATCAGGGGGGCGCGGGCGCCGACCGCGACGACTCCGGCAGTCGGGTGAGGAGCGGCCGGGCCAACGTCCGGTTTCCAGTCCGGCCCTTCCATTTTGCGGGCGAAGCCTTCGAACTCTCCTTTTCGGATCTCCGCCAGATTGCGGCGCGCCTCGGAAGCGGCCGATTCCTCGTAGAAGTAGACGGGAACCTCCCACCGCTGTGCGATTTCCGCCCCGATCTCGCGCGACAGCCGGACACACTCATCCAGGGTCACGCCCCGGATGGGGACGAACGGGACGACGTCCACGGCTCCCATCCGCGGATGCCCCCCCTTGTGACGAGTGAGGTCGATGATCGGGAGGGCCGAGGCGAAGAGAGCGTCCACGCCCGAGCGAACCGCGGCGGCGTCGCCGACGAAGGTCAAAACGCTGCGGTTATGCGAAACATCCGAGGAGACGCCCAGCAAACGGACCCCCTCCACGGCGCGCAGCGCCCCTGCAATGGCCTCGATCTTCTCGCGGTCGCCGCCCTCCGAAATATTCGGAATGCACTCGATCAACTGCTTCATGGAGACGGGCAGTTTATAATCGGTGTACCGTGTGCACGACAGAGACCACCAACCCCCTTCCGGGAGGCGGGAGGCGGGAGGCGGGAGGCGTTTCGGGCTGGGAGACTTTCCTTCGCCTGCCCCCCACTGCCTACCGCCTACCGACCCGGGTTCCGGCATGAGCACCCCTCCGGCCGCCAGCTACCCGGGCAACCCGTCCCTCCCGCGTGAGGTCCGCGAGAAGATCCTCTCCACCTTCCGCCACACGCTCAACCTCTACCATCAGGGAAAGAGCGACGACTGCGTGATCGGCTGCGACTTCATTCTGAAAATGGACCCGCGGTTCGGACCCGCGCGCAAGCTGATGGAGAAGGCCAAGAATTCCGCGGCCGACGTGGACGTGGCCGAGCTTGAAGCGCTCGTGACCGCCACACCGACGCGGCAGGAGCGCGTCCAGGCGGCCGATCCGGAGCGCTTGCTGGTGCGAGCGGTCGAGAGCTACAACGCCCGCGACTTCGACGCGGCCATTGCAACGTCCGAGCAGGTCCTCGCGGTTCTGCCGGGCAACCGTGATGCCCTGGAGATTCTCGACAAAGCCGCCGGCAAGAAAGCGGCGCAGCCTCTCTTCGATGCCTCGCGCCAGCGCGCCCTGGCGGCCTTGGAAAACAAGCGCTCCGAGGAGGCTCGGCAAGAGCTGGACCGGATGCGCGGACTCGACGCGGATCACCCCGCCGTCACCCTGCTCGAACGGCGGCTCGGCGGCGGCTCCGCCGCGCCACCCAAGCCCAGCACCCGCGTCACGCCTCCTCCGCCGGCCAATGATGAGATTCAATTCGACCTGACTTCGCCCGAACCGGCTCACTTCGGCGGTCTCGGCGGCGGAATGAGCGAGCCGGACATCCAGTTCGACAGCAGCAGGACCGTTTCGTTGAACATCGGGTCGGGCCAGCAGGCCGTGCCGGCTCCGACAGCCGCGCCGCCGGTACTCGCGGAGCCGGGGCTCGAATCGCTCTCGCTGGATTCGCTCTCGCTCGACCCGAGTCCGCCGGCCCGACCGGTCGTGGACATGGATTCGACAAATCCGGGGTCGGCGTCTCGGCAGATGCCTCCCTCGGCTCCGCCGGGCTCACCGGCGGATCTGTGGAGCTCGACTCCCGGCTTCGATTTGGAGGAGCCTGCCGGCGCCGCCGCGCCCCCCACTTTCGTCCCGCCGCCGCAGCCCAGTTTCCGACCATCGCCGACCGCCTCTCTGGAAGAGGAAGAGGCCCAAACCAACGAGCGCGAGATCGCCGCTCTCATGCGCCAGGGGGACGAGTTCGCCCGGCGAGGCGACCGCCAGCAGGCCATCGAGGTGTGGTCCCGCATCTTCTTGATCGACATCAACAACTCCGAAGCCGTCAGCCGGATCGAGGGGGCGCGTCAGGAAATGGCCGAAGGCAATCGCGTCGTTTCCGACGGCCTCAAGGCGGGACGGGAAAAGTTCGAGGCGGGAGACCTTCCGGCCGCCCGGGAGCTCTTCCTGCAGGTGCTGGCCGTCGACGAGAATGACGCGACCGCGCGGTTCTATATCGACAAGATCGAAGCAGAGATGGCGCGTGGAACGGGCTCTTCCGCGAAAACACCGATGCCGGCCGGGAGCCTCGATTTCGAAGAGGCCGCCCGCCCCGCGGGGCCGGTCGCCGCCGCGCCCGCACCGCCGCCGGCGAAGAAACCCTCTCGAGGTCTGCCGGTTCCGCCACGCGTCCTTGCGATGGTCGCTGCCGCGGTCGTGATCATCAGTGTTGGAGTGTATTTGGTCTTGAAGAGTCCCCGCCGCGCCGTCTCCTCCACGAGCTCCGGTCCCGACTCGACGGCTGCTGGCGTCGCGTCGCTGGCGCATGCTCGGGAGCTTTCCGACGCGGGTCAGGTCGCCGAAGCCCGACGAGAGTTGTTGCGCATCCCGCGGAGCAGCCCAGACTTCGAGGAGGCTCGCCGCATGCTCTCCGAGCTCGGCGCCGCACCTCAGCCGGGAGGCCCGTCGTCCGTGGCCCTGGTGCAGACTCCCGCGCCCGGAGGCCCGCCTCCGGCATCACCGGGCCCGAACGATCCGGCGCGCCTGCGCGCAACCGCCGAGCAGGCGCTCGCCGAAAAGCGCTATATCGAAGCCCTCAAGAATTTCAATCTCGCGGCGCCCTCCTTCCGCAACGACCCGACCTTCGCCCAGTCGATGGGCGTGGCGTCCGACAAGGTTCAGACCCTGGCGCCGGCCGTCAAGCTCTACAACGAGGCGGAGTACGAGACCGCGATCCCATTCCTGTGGCGGATCTATCAGGAGGACCGCCAGAATCAGGACGCCCGCTCCTATCTCCTGCACTCCTACTACAACCAGGGTGTGGCGCAGCTTCAGAACGGGCTCTTTCCCAAGGCGATCCAGTCGTTTGACGAGGCGCTCGCCATCGACCCCAAGGACAGCGAAATCATCCGCCATCGCAAGTTCGCCGAACACTACCTGAAGGGGGATCTCGATCTGATGGGTCGGATCTACGTCCGCCATCTGACGCCGCGCCGTTGAGCAGGTTGAAGCTCTCGCCGGCTGTCTCGAGTCTTTCGGAGTTTTCGCTCGTCGATCTGCCATTGCGCTCCGACACTGACGAGGAGTCCCTGTCGTCTCCCGTCCCACCGGAAGCATCGGCGCCCGAAGGCGAATCGGCCGGCCGCGCCGCGGGCCTCGGGGCCCGGGCCGGAGCGTTCGGCGCGGACGCCGCGACGACCCTCCTGCTCGTTTCCGCGACACTGCTCGGGGCCCGCGTGCTCACGGGAGAAGTGCCTTCGACCGCCGGCCTTCCCTGGGCGGGTGCGTTCCTCCTGCTGCTGTCGTTCTTCACGACGGTTCTTCCTCTGATGCTGTTTGGAAGGACGGTGGGGATGGCGCTGGCGGGCCTGACCGTCTGTCTCCGAGCCTCGAGCCGTCGCTTGGAAGCGGCGGAGGCGGCCCGTCGCTGGGTCGGAACGATCGTGACGGCGGCGGCATTGGGTCTGCCCCTTCTCTGGACGATGCGGGACGGCGAGGCGCCCACTCCGGCGGATGGGTTATCGGGAAGATCTTTGGTCCCGGACGAGTTAGAGAATTAGGAGTTGGGAGGATTTCGATCCGTTTCTCGATTTCTCGGTTTCTTTGCCCGCGACACCTCGACTCACTCGTTTCACCGTTTCACCGTTTCACCGTTTCATCGTTTCAACCTTCACCGATGAACCGATGAATCCATGAACCGGTCCCTCAAAGTCGCCGTCGCCCAGATCGACACAACCGTCGGGGATTTCGCCGGCAACTCGGAAAAGATCCTGGCCGGAGGCTGGCGCGCGGAAAAGGACGGGGCGGACCTCGTCCTCTTCCCGGAGCTCGCGGTCTGCGGTTACCCTCCCAAGGACCTTCTCGAGCGGCGGTCGTTTCTCGAAGAATCCGAGCGCGCCACGCGGCGCCTCGCGCGCGCGTCGGGAGAAGCCGTCTGGCTCTTCGGCTCGCTCGCGAAGAACCGGGCGCGCGCGGGACGGTCGGTCTTCAACGCGGCCGTCGCCGCCCGCCGCGGGCGCATCTCGGGCATCTACCACAAGCGGCTGCTTCCTACCTACGACGTCTTCGACGAGGGGCGGTACTTCGAGCCGGGAGCCAAGCCGCCGTACGTGCTCGCCGTGCGCGGACGGCGCGTGGGCGTGACGATCTGCGAAGACATCTGGAACGACAAGACGTTCTGGAAGCGGCCCCTCTACGAGGCCGATCCCGTGAGGGATCTGCGGCCGCTGCGCCTGGACTTCCACGCGAACATCTCCGCCTCGCCCTGGACTCTCGGCAAGGAGCGGCTGCGGGAACGGATGATGAGGAAAGTCGCGCTTGGCTCCGGGGTACCGCTGGTGTCTTGCAACCTCGTCGGCGGAAACGACGGGCTCGTTTTCGACGGCCGGTCGCTCGCGTTCGATGACAAGGGAAAACTGGTCGGGCGCGGGCGCTCGTTCGAGGAGGACTACTGGACGATCGACGTTCCGGGAGGCCGGGCGCCGATCGCCGAGCTGGGCTCGGACACCGAGCAGATCCGCCGCGCCCTCGTGCTGGCGCTCAAGGATTACGCGGAGAAGACCGGCTTCACGAGCGCTGTGTTGGGCGTCTCGGGCGGCATCGACTCGGCGGTAACGGCCGCCCTCGCCGTGGAGGCGCTCGGTCCGGATCGGGTTCTCGGCGTCGCCATGCCGGGCCCGTACTCGTCGCAGGGAAGTCTGCGCGATGCGCGCGATTTGGCGGAGCGGCTCGGGATGCGCCTGCTCGAGATTCCCATCGGCCCGGTCTTCGAGGCTTACCTCTCGACTCTTTCCCGCGCCTTCGAAGGAAAGGACTGCAAGGCGGCGCAGGAGAATCTCCAGGCTCGGATTCGGGGAGCGATTCTGATGGCGCTGTCCAACCAGTTCGGGCACCTCGTTCTCTCGACCGGCAACAAGTCGGAGCTCGCCGTCGGTTACTGCACGCTCTACGGTGATATGGCGGGAGGCTACGCGCTTCTCTCCGATATCCCCAAGACGCTCGTCTACGCGCTGGCCAACGAGATCAACCGGGACCGCGTGCGCATCCCGCCCGCCTCGATCTCGAAGGAGCCGTCGGCAGAGCTCGCGCCCAACCAGAAGGACAGCGATTCGCTTCCTCCGTATCCGATCCTCGACCCTCTGATCGAAGCCCTCGTCGACCAGTCGCTCCCGGCCTCAGTCGCGGCGCGAAAGACCGGCGCCTCTCCGGCGCTCGCCCGCGAGATCGCCGGCCGGGTCGATCGCAACGAGTACAAGCGGCGCCAGATCCCTCCTGGCCCGAAGGTCACCGCGCGCGCGTTCGGCGAAGGAAGGCGGTATCCGATCGCGCAGAAGTTCAGAGTGTAGTCATCAGTTTTCAGTTTTCAGTTTTCAGTTCTGAGACCAGTGGTATGTCGGTTCTGGTATAGCCGCCGTGCTTCTCTGGAAACTGACAACTGACAACTGATTACTGATAACTTTCCTCCAGTGCACTCCGTCGAAAAGTACACCTGGAAGGAAATCCCCGGGTCCTCCCACGACTTGCTGCGCCGGCATATTCGTGCGCTTCCCATGGGCCTGCGCCTCCTCGACCTCGGCGCTGCGGGGGGACACCTGGGCCGCGAGGTACGGGACCGATGTGCCTTTCTCGCCGGCGTGGAACCGGACCCGCGCGTCCCCCCCGAGGCGCGGCAGGGATACGACGAGTGGCGGGCGGCGGACGCTCTTTCCGCGGGCGACTGGTCGCGGCCGTTCGACGTCGTAGTCGCCGCGGACGTGCTCGAGCATCTGGCCTCCCCCGAGGAGCTTCTGGAGAAAGTGCGGTCCTGGCTCAAGCCCGATGGCCTTCTTCTTGTCTCGCTGCCGAACATCGCCAACGTCTCCGTCCGGGCCGCGCTCCTGTTCGGCCACTTTCGCTACACGGAGCGCGGCATCCTCGACCGCACGCACCTCTCCTTCTACACGCGCGCCAGCGCTCGCCACCTGCTGCAGGACTCGGGCTTCCGCGTGCGCGCAGTCGAAGCGACGGCGATGCCCTACGAGCTGGCGCTGCCCACTCTCGCCCGCAGCGCCGTGGTCCGGGCCCCGGTTCGCGGGATCGCGCGCCTGACGGCTCGCGCGTGGCCCACGATGTTCGGCTACCAGTTCGTGTTCGAGGCGCAGAAGACATGAACCGGGATTTCCGAATCCGGAGCAAGGAACCCGGAGCGGCGAAGACGGGCGGGTCGGATTCTCCATTCGAGATTCGAAAGCCGCAGTCCGAAATCGCCTCGCTGGTCATCCCCGCCTACAACGAACGCCGCCGGATCGAAGCCTGCATCCGGGGAGTCGCCGAGTGGGTCCGCGGCCGGCCGGGGGGTTGGGACTGGGAAGTCCTCTTGGTCGATGACGGGTCGCAGGACGGGACTCTCGCCGCCGCGCGGCGCACCGCCGAGGAGAACCAACTTGCCCTCTGGGTGCAACGCAGCGAAGTCAACCGCGGGAAGGGACACGCGTTGCGGACGGGGGTGCTGGCCTCGAAAGGAGATCCCGTTCTGCTCTCCGACACGGACCTCTCGACTCCCCTTTCGGAGTGGGTCAAGCTCGCCGAACGGTTACCTACCCACCCGATCGCGATCGGATCGCGCGGAATGCGCGACGACCTCGTGCGAAGGCCCCAGCCGTTCTACCGCCAGGTACTCGGAAAGACCGGCAACCGCCTCGTGAGACTGCTCGCCGTTCCCGGAATCCTCGACACGCAGTGCGGCTTCAAGCTCCTCCGCGGCGACATCGCCCGCGAGCTCTTCCGCGAGGCCAAGATCGACGGCTTCGCCTACGACATCGAGATCCTGTTTCTTGCGCGGCGCCACGGAATCGACATAGCCGAGGTGCCCGTGCTCTGGTTCAACTCCCCGGAATCGAAGGTGTCGGTGTTTCGTCACGCGCTCCCGACGCTCTGGGATCTGCTGCGGCTGAGGTGGATCCACCGGCGGAAGGATTGAGTCATTGATTCATCGGATCATTGACAGATTGAGCGAGGAAGTTCGCTGACCGTCTCAATCAATCAATGAATCAATGAATCAATGAATCAATCCCTCAATCGTCCGGCCAGTCCTGCCGCCACCAAAGGCGCGAGCGCCACGGCCGTTCGCGGCAGCGTCGTGCGCACCAGCCAGGTGGGGCCGAGAACGGCGAGGGCCGGAATCGACACATAGACGACGAGGCACACGGCGGCCAGACCGAGCAGGCGATCCGCGAAGGGAGTCCGACGCCCGGCGGCGAACAGGAGGGCCAGACACGCGAGAATGGGCCAGGCCGGCCGGAATCCTTCGGCGAAGCCGACTCGCAGCGACTCGGCCAGGCGCGCGGGCAGCTCGCCGATCCGCGAGCCCAGAAAGGCAAGGTCGAAGTCGCGCGGCGTCGCCCCGCGAGAGACGACCCGGGTCAGGCCGAAGACCGCGAGGGCCGGAAGCGCGCAGGCGGCGGCCACCCGCCAGCGGACCGAACGCCGCGCCGCCATCGCACCGACTGCGCCGGCGGCAGCCAGGAGCAGGCCCTCGTTCTTGAGCGCCGCCGACAAGAAGGAAGCGACGGCCAATCGCCGCCGGGCTCCCGTGTCCGTCTCGTCCAGGCAGTCGGAGTAAGCCGTGCCGAAAAGGAGGAAGAGGCAGGAGAGCGGAACCTCGGCCATTCCGGTCAGGAACCCGGAGTAGAGCGGCTCGAGCTGAGAGAGGAGCGCCGCTGCCGCGAGGGGGACGGGCCAGGAGATTCCGCGCCGCCGCAGCCAGCCGAAGAGCACCGCGAGCGTGGCGACCTGAAAAAATGGGAAGAGCAGCGCCAGCGCGTGATCGTCCCATCGGTTGAGGAGCGACGCCGCCCCGGCGTAGATCAGGGGCAGCCCGAGTGGGTATTCCGGATGGGAGAACGCATAGAGAGAAGGCGCAAGGACGCCCGCCGGAAAGCGCTTCGCGAGAAAGAGCGTCTTGCCTTTCAGCCCCCAGATCGCGAGAAAGTCGTTGGACCACATCGGTTCGGTCA
>Ga0207684_10001274_pt1 | contig 27807 bp, 27 predicted proteins | sample KBSK5501metaG_FD_184342 | JGI IMG/M metagenome (GOLD analysis project Ga0207684, IMG submission 184342) | Corn, switchgrass and miscanthus rhizosphere microbial communities from Kellogg Biological Station, Michigan, USA - KBS K5-50-1 metaG... | ecosystem: Host-associated > Plants > Roots >...
ATCGCCAGCGTCGGGCAGCGCATGCTCGGGGGCGTGTCTAAGATGATGCTCGACCAGTTCTTCGGCCGGATGACCGAGATCCTCACTGCGGGGAAATAGATCGCGCGTGCAGGCCACGGCCGGCCTCATTCTCGTGGCCGCGGCGCTCGGCCTGCTGGGCGCGGCGCCGGTGCGCGGCGACTGCGCGGGCGCCGGCGGCGCGGAGCCCTCTCGTTGCATCTATCGCTCCGCCTTTCCCAGCGCGGGCATCGTCGCCGACTGTCGGACCGACCGGGAGTGCCGCGTCGGGTACTACTATGGTGACCCGGCGGCTCCCGTGTGGCTTGTGCCCCCGCCGGGCATGGCGACGCTTCCCACGCCCGACGTGATCTGGCGGGCGGCGACCTTCGCCGAGATCCGCTTCGACTGCGGCCACCCCTGCTCGGTGAGCTACTTCTTCGAGGCGAAGCGCCGGCGTCTGTCGGAGCCCCGCCGGATGGTGCTCGACGTCGACGTTCGCCGGCTGCTGCTGGCGGCGGTGGAGGACCGCGCGGTGGTCGTGCGTCAGATCTTTTCCGCGCGCGAGGTGGCGCGGATCGAGCGGCCGTGGGCGGCGGGCGCCTGGCTCGGCGACGCCATCGAATCCTTGCACTTCGATCCCGACGGCCGGCTGACGTTCACGTGGCTCAAGGGGCCCGAGCGAGCGCCGGTCACGGAGCGCGTGTCGGTGCCCTCCATGCCCCGCTAGGGGGTGGGTGAGGCGGGGACTCCGGCCAGTGGCTGGCGCAGCGGGAGCGTGAAGGGGAGCGTCATGAAGACTGCGACGCCCACGATGCCCAGCGTGACGGAGACGCCGCTCCAATCGCTCACCACGCCGTAGACGAACGGTGAGAGCGCCGACGCGCTGACCCCGATCGTGTAGAAGATCGCGTAACTCCGGGCGCGGCGGTCGCTCGTCACCAGTTCTGCCACCGTGCCGTAGAGCACCGACGAGGTGCCGTTCAGCGCGATGCCCAGCACGGGCAGCACCACGAGGCAGGCGCCCAGCGGCAGCGCCAGCAGCAGCAGGATGCCGGCTCCCGTGGCCGCTTCTGTGATGACCACGGTCCGGATCACGCCCACGCGCTCCGCCAATGCGCCGCACGCGAATTTACCCGTGGCGCCCCCCAAGAAGACCAGCATCAGGGCGAACCCGACGACCTGAAGGGTCGCTCCCTTCGCGATCAGCAGGAAGGGGAGGAAGGTGAGGAACGCCGTCCGCGTCGAGTTGTCGATGACGTGAATGGCCGAGAGCGCCGTGTAGGCCCGCCCGTCGCGGATGCCCCAGCCGGAACCGCTCCGCCGGCCCGGCGACCCATCGGCCGGCCGCGGCGCATGCCCGACGTGGAGGCGCCTCAGCCAGACGAAGATCAACACTGCCGCGGCGAGGCCAATGACGGCGTAGCTCTCGACGGCGCCCCGCCAGCCGAGCCAGGGCAAAGACAGGGCGACCAACGCCGGCACGACGGCCTTGCCCAGATCGCCCGAAAAGTTGTACGTGCCGAGCGCCATCCGCCGCGGCCCCGTCTCGTAGGCTTTGGAAACCAGCGACGAAGAAAGCGGGTGCTGCACGCCCGAGCCGAGCCCGCCCATCAGCAGGCAGGCGAGCAGCGCGACGAAGCTTCCGGCCCAGCCCGCGAAGATGAACGCTAGTGCCGTCACGGCCGTTCCACCCGCCAGCAGCCGCGCCTCGCCCCACCGCTCTGCGAGCAGGCCGGCCGGGATTTGGAACCCAGCCATGCCGCCGCTGTAGAACGTTCTCAGCAGGCCCACCTGGGCGAATGAAAGACCGAACTCGGACGCCCAGACGGGAAGCAGGACATAGAGGATGTCGGAGAAGCCGTCGTGGATGAAGTGGGTGCCTGCGGCGGTGCCCAGCACGGCGCGGGATCGGCCAGCCATTGTCACCGATTTTGTCACACTCCGGACGGCGGCGGCAATGCGGGGACCGGTACCCCCGTCGGATGCGAGGGACTTCCGGGCTTCGGATCAGGCGGGCGGGAGCTCCTCGAGAAACTCCAACATCGCGCGGTCGAAGGCCTCGGGCTGATCGCGGTTGACGAAGTGGCCCGCCGGCGAGAGCAGGGCGAAGCGGGCGCCCTTGATGCGCTTCTCGATTTCCCGCATGGGGCCCAGCGAAGGATCTTCGTTGCCGCAGACGAGCAGGGTGGGCACCGCGATCTCCGCCAGTCGCTCGGTGATGTAGTCCATCTGGAGGAGGGCCCGCAACGCATTGGCGTATCCGATCGGCTTCAGCATCCGGTAGTACTCGAAAATCTCCTGCCGGGCCGACGGATCGAGCTTGAGCCGTCCCGCCACATTGGGGTTGGAGGCGATGGCGAACTCGGCCATCGCGTCCATCCCGCCCTTGAGCGTCACCTCGATGCTGCGCGCCCGCATCACGATATTCTCCACGGACAGCGGGATCCCCGCGGCGGAGGACGAAGCCACCACGATCAGGGCGCCGACGCGCTCAGGGTGATTGAGCGTGAAGCGCGTGGCAATGCCGCCCCCCAGCGAGAGCCCGCCCACGACGGGCCGGTCCAGCCCCAGGTGGTCCACGAGATCGTGGAGATCCCGGACCCAGTGGCCGAAGGTGACCTGGGCGGGGTTCTCGGGACTGTCCGAGCGCGCATGGCCGCGCGGCTCCCAGAGGATGAGGCGGTGCCGGGCGGCCAGGGCCGCCACGTTCGGCTGCCACATTCCGGCATTGCCTCCAATGCCGTAGGCGAGCACCACGGGCCGGCCGGTCCCATGCTCCTCGTAATAGATCCGGACGCCGTCGCGGGTCCTGAAATGCGCCACTTCGGTCGGGCCTCCCCGGCTGTGGTACAAGAGGCATCTATGGAACGGCGCTTCGCGGCCAAAGTCAACCCGCCGCCGTCCCGGACGTGAGAGCGGGCATGCCGCGCTCCCTTCTGCGCTTCTATGCCGTCCCGGTGGCGATCATGGTTCTGGCGTACGTGCTGCCAATGGCCGTCGTGGGCGCGACCGTGCGGGCCGGAGATCCCGAGATGCTCAAGCTGCGGCAGGAGATCGCGGGTCAGATGGCCGCCGTCGGCCCTATCGCCGCCGTGGCGCGCCAAATGCGCGAGGGACGCTATGCGCGCGCCACCTTCACGGTATTCGCCTGGAACTTCGGCGTGGCTGCCCTGACTCTTTCGATCCTGGCGGGGGGCGTCTTCTTCGCCCTGCCGCCGCTCGTGGGTGTGAGCCGAGGGGTGCTACTCGGGCTGTTCTACGATCCTTCGGCATTCGAGGGCGCCCGCGGAGTGGTCGTGATCGGCACCGCCCTGCTCGAGCTGCCCCCGTACATGATCGCGGGGGCGCTGGGCATGCGACTCGGCCTCGCATGGCTGCAGCCGCCGCGCAACGAGCGCCTGCGGGAAGCCTGGGGATACGCGCGCTGGACCATCCCCGTGGTGGCGGGCCTCCTGCTCGTGGCGGCCGTCTGGGAGGTGATGGGATTGGCGCTGGTCGGCCCTCGGCGCTGATCGCGCCCCCACTCAGCCGTAGCGACCGTCTGATCCTCACTCCCGCCTCAACTCCCCGTAAATGTTCTGGCCGCGGGTTTCCCGCAGCAAAAAGCTCATCACGAATGATGTCAGCGCGAAGAACGCGCAGACCGTGAGCGCTCCGCGGTAGGCCTCGAGCGGGTACATGCGCGCGCCCTCGGCCATCGCGCCTGCCCAGCCCGCGTCGAGCACCCAGCCCACGGGCCCCTGGGTGAGCGCGGCCCCGAGGAAGCCGCCCAGATTGGCCACCGCGACGGCGATGCCGGCCAGCGTCGGAGGATTCACCTCGCGACCGAGGGGCCAAGTCAGTACGAAGGCGCTGCCCACCGTGCCCATACCGAGGAACAGGGCGTACACGGCCCACAGGGGGAGCACACCCAGCGTCGCGACCAGGACGACCCAGAGCGAGAACGAGGCCCCCGTGAGAACCGTGTAGGGCAGCTTCCGCCGCTTCACGACGTGATCGGAGAGATACCCCGTCAGTGGCGCCGAGACTAGCAGGGCCACCGACACGCCGGACGCGTAGAACGCCGCGCGGGTCGTGGACAGGCCGTATGCGTCCTTGAGATACGGGACACTCCACAGGGAAAGATTTCCGAAGGCGGCGTAGAGAAAAAAGAAGCTGAGGAACGGGGGCCAGGTGTGACGGTTCCGGAGCACGCGCAGCATGCCGGTGAGGACCTCGCCGAACGGAGGAACCGGAGCGGCGGTGTCACGCTGGCCGGCGGGTTGATCCCGGACGACGGCCAGGCAGAGGCCGGCTCCCGCCACCGTGACCAGGCCGATGATGACGAAGGCGCCGCGCCAGCCCACCGCCGTAACGAGCGCCGCCAAGGGAGCGGTGCTGATGAGGGCGCCGAGAATGCCGACGGTGGCCGTCACGGCCGCCAGCGTGCCGAAGTGGGAGGGAGGGAACCAGTTCGCGGCGATCTTGAGCGCGCCGATGAAAGTCACGGTCGCGCCCAGGCCGACGAGGAAGCGCCCGGCGAAGAGGGGGGCCGGCGCAGCGGCCAGCCCCATGCCGAGCGACCCCAGCCCCATCACGGCGCTCCCCGCCGCGATCACGCGCCGTGGGCCGAAGCCGTCGATCGCCAGCCCCGCCGGGACCATGAAGCCCGCGTAGGCGTAGAAATAGGTGGCCGAGAGCAGCCCCACGATGGCCCCGCTCGCGTTGAAGGCCTGCATGATGTCCTTCGCGATGACCCCAGGGGCAGCGCGATGGACGAAGGCGATGAGGAAGAGCAGGGCTGGAATGCCCCACATGACCCATCGCAGTCTGGCTGCAGGCTCGGCGCTGGCCAGCGTCAGCGAGTCCAGAAGCCGGCGGGATCGCACTGGCGCACGATGGCGAGCTCCGCCGGGGTGGGCGTGGGAGTTTCGCTCACGTCAGAGGCCACGCGCAGGTCCCATCCTGTCGCGGCCCGGACGCTGTCCACCGACTGCCCGGGATGATACGAGGCGAGGACCATTTCCTTGGTCTGGGCGTCGAAGCGGTACACACCGAGCGTGGTGATCACCGCCTCGGGGCCGCCTCCCGACAGCCCCACCCGCTCGCGCCAGCCGGCGCCCTCGCCGAAGCCGGGCGAGGTGATGTAGTCGACCCGCTCGCGAAAGCGGTGCTTCTCCTGCGGCATGATCACGACGAAGCGCCTCGACAGGCTTGCGATGTCCGCGCCGCCGCCGCTGCCGGGCAGCCGGACGCGCGGGTGGTGCCAGTCGCCGATGTACGACGTGTTGAGATTGCCGTGACGGTCGATCTCGGCTCCGCCGATGAATCCCAAGTCTACGAGGCCTTGCTGGAGCAAGGCCATGATGTTCAGCGTTCCCGTGCACCACAGCGCCCCCGGAATATTGGGCGTATCGCTCATGGTCATCAGCGTTTCGGGCGCGGGCTGATCTCTCACGATGCCGTTCTCGAACAGGCCGATGGCCCGCGGCGCGTGGGTGCGCTTGGCGAAGGCGAAGGCGACGAGCGGCAGGCGCATGCCGACGAAGGCCACGTCACCGTCCCGGATCTGGCGCCCGGCGGCGATGACCATCAGCTCCCGGTCGGTGAAATCGGAGCTCATCGCTGCAGGACGAAGGGCTGGGCGGCGGCGGGAGCGTAGGGGTAGCGGCGGATGGCGTCCTCGTTGATCTCGACACCGAGACCGGATCCTCGCGGGACCTCCACCCAGCCCTCGCTTGCCGTGATCGGCTTCGCCAAAATCGGCGTTTCGTACTCCCCCGTCGGAAACTCGACGGGCATGACGCCGCCGAAGGAGGCGGCCAGGTGGAGCGTGGCCGCCAGCCCTGGCCCGAAGTAGAAGGAATGCGGCGCTACCGGCAGGTTGGCAGCCTGCGCCCGGTCCGCGATCTTCTTGAACTCGGAGATGCCGCCGACCTTGGTGACGCTGGGCTGGAGAATGTCGCCTGCACGCCGGTCGATGATTTCGTTGAACCCAAATAGGGTCGATTCGTTCTCGCCGAGCGCGATCGGAATCTCCGTGGCTTCGGCAACACGCGCGAGACCGCGGTAATCCTCCGGCGGCCACACCGGCTCCTCGAGCCAGAACAGGCGAAACGGAGCGAGGGAGCGAGCTTTGGCGATGGCCTCTTCTTCTGTCCACGGACAGTTGGTATCGAGCATGAGCTCGATCTCTGGTCCGACGGTCTCACGGGCAGCCCGCACCGAGGCCACGTCGGTTTGGTGGAGCTTGAGCATCCTGAAGCCCTGGGCCACGAAATGCCGGCACGCCTGCGCCACGTCGGCGGGCGAGGCATAGCGCATCAGGCTCGCGTACGCCGGCAGCCGTGGACGCACCGCGCCGCCCAGCAGATCGCATACCGAGGCATTGCGCGCCTTGCCCAGGAGATCCCAGAGCGCGATGTCGACCCCGCTGATGGCGAACATGGCGAGGCCGCGCCGGCCGTAGATCATGGTCCCGCGTTGCATGAGGTCCGCGAGGGCTTCGATGCTCGACGCGTCCTGTCCCAGGAGCAGTGGCGCCAAGCTCTCCTCGATCACATTGCAGACGGCGAGGGGAGCGCCGTAGGCGAAGGCCTCGCCCCAACCGGTGAGACCGTCGTCGGTCAGCACGCGCACCAGGATCTGCTTGCGCGTCCCTCCGGTCCATGCCGAAGACGGATCCATGGGCTTCATTGGTATGGCCAGCGGGATCGCCTGGACGGCCGTGATCTTCATGGTCAGGCTCCGTAGTCCAGCGGTTCGGAGGGGAGATGGCGCCGGATCCGAATCGTCTCTAGCGCCTCGGGGCCGAGGAGGCCCAGAAACCCTTTCCAGTCGCTCACGCCATGGATCCATCGGTCGAGCCAGGCGCGGTTGCCCTCCACGGTCCGACTCTCCTCGTGGAATCGGTGATAGAAGTCGTGATGACGGCCGTAGCAGCCTTGCACGGGCGAGGGGAAGGCGCCGTAAGGCTCGTGGACCACCGCCACTACCTTGAGCTCGGGCGTGAGGATTAGGCCCGGATCACTCAAGATGCGTTCGCGCGGCCAGATCTCCTCGGCGACGATGATCACCCGTTTCGCGGCGAAGGCCGCCTCCCGCGTGACGCCGAGCGTGCCCCACACATGGGCGCGGCCGTCCTCGTCGGCCCTTTGGACGTGGAGGATGGCGACGTCCGGCGCGAGCGCCGGCACGAGCACGAGCGGAGTCCCGGACCACGGATCGACCGACTGCTTGAAGGTCGGGTTCGACGCGAGGATGTCGGTGCCGAGCAGGGAGCGCGCGGGTAGATAGGGGACACCCAGGGCGGCGGCCTGAAGCGCGAAGGCCAGGGTGAGGTTGGAGTGATCCTGCACTTCGACGGCCGCCGGAACGCCCTCCTCGACGGCCCGGCGATAGTTGTGGCCCAGTCCCGCGCTCACATTGCCCACCCAGGCGGCGATGATGCGGCTGACGCCGCCGGCCCCCACCAGCTGGTCGAAGAGCATGTCGGAGATGGGGCCGATCAACGTGAGATCCCGGCGGCGCTGGCGGATGAGCTCGTGGCCGGCGGCGAAAGGGATCAGCGCCTCGAGCGCCGCGCCCATGCACACCGAGGCGCCGTCGGGGACGAAGCGGGCGACGGCTTCCCGCATGGACAGGAGCTTGGAGCCAGGCACCCGCGTATCTTACCCTCCCGGGCATTCTTGCTTCCCTTGACGCCCCGCCAACTTGGCGCTTGACAGCGTCGCCCTCACTTTAGTACTAATTAACTGAACTTTCGTGGATCAGTAATCGACCGGGCGGGGAGCCAGGGACGACAGCATGCGAACGCGCCTGACGCTCATGGTGAATGGCGAGGAGCGGGAGGTCATCGCTCCCGTTCACAAGACGCTCCTCGAAGTGCTCCGCGAGGACCTCAACCTCACCGGCACCAAGCACGGCTGCGAGCTGGGCGAGTGCGGCACCTGCACGGTTCTCATCGACGGAGAGCCGGCGCTCTCTTGCCTGGCGCTGCCCATCGAGTGCCAGGGCCGGGCCATCAAGACCGTCGAGGGCATGGCCGAGGGGAGCCAGCTCCACCCGCTCCAGCAGGCTTTCGCCGAGCTGGGGGCGGCGCAATGCGGCTACTGCACGCCGGGCATTCTGCTGACCGCCGAGGCGCTGCTCGAGGACAATCCAACGCCCACCCGGGATGAGGTGCGATACGCCCTGGCGGGCAACCTGTGCCGCTGCACCGGCTACACCAAGATCCTCGACGCCGTCGAGCTGGCGGCCCTCCGCATGAAGGGAGCCCATCGTTGAAGAAGGAGCGCTTCAGCATTGTGGGCCAGAACCTTCCCAAGATCGACGCCTGGGCCAAGGTGGTCGGCGAGACCAAGTATGCCGACGACATGGTCCTGCCGCGACTGGCCCATGGGAAGCTGCTGCGCAGCCCCCATCCCCACGCCCTGATCCGGAGCATCGACACCGCCCGCGCCAGGGCGCTGCCGGGAGTGTATGCGGTGATCACGGGCCGGGATCTTCCACCGGTGAAGTTCGGGATCCTCCCGGTCTCCCAGGATGAAGAGGCGCTCTGCGTGGACAAGGTGCGGATGGTAGGGGACGCGGTGGCCGCCGTCGCCGCGGTGGACGAAGAGACGGCCGAGCGGGCCACCGAGCTGATCGAGGTGGAGTACGAGCCGCTGCGTCCGCTGATGTCCATCGAGGAGGCCCTGGCGCACCCGGAAGTCCGGATCCACGAATACGGAGACGGGCCAAATGTCCACAAGGCGGTGTCACTGCAGTTTGGAGACGTCGAGGCGGCCTTCCGCGCGGCCGATCTCGTCCGAGAAGACGTCTTTTACTTCGAGGGCAACACCCACCTCCCGATGGAGCAGCACTCGGCGGTGGCGCAGCGGGGCGCGGACGGCAAGCTCACGCTCTGGTCCTCGACCCAGACACCGCATTACGTGCATCGGCTGCTCGCGAAAATCCTCGACATGCCTCAGGCGCATATCCGCGTGGTGGCGGCGCCCGTGGGCGGCGGCTTCGGGGGCAAGCTCGATCCCTTCGCCCACGAGATCGCGGCCTGCAGGCTTTCTCAGCTCACCGGGCGGCCGGTCAAAATCACGCTGACGCGGGAGGAGGTCTTTTACGTCCACCGCGGCCGTCATCCCGTGCTGATGTGGGTCAAGACCGGATTCAGGAAGGACGGCTCGATCACCGGCATGCACTTCCGGTCGTGGCTGGACGGCGGCGCGTACGGCTCCTACGGCGTGGCCTCGACCTTTTATACCGGGGCGCTGCAGACCGTGACCTACAAGATCCCCGTCTACAAGTTCGAGGGGGCCCGGATCTTCACCAACAAGCCCCCGTGCGGCCCCAAGCGCGGGCATGGCACGCCGCAGCCGCGCTTCGCCATGGAATGCCAGCTCGACAAGGCCGCCGAGCAACTTGGACTCGATCCCGCCGACATGCGGCGGCGCAATCTCGCCGAGCCCTTTACGAAGACGGCCAACCACATGACGGTGACCACCATCGGGCTTGGTGAATGTCTCGACCGGGTGGTGGAGGCCTCGGGCTGGCGGCAGAAGTTCGGCCGGCTGCCGCGCGGCAAGGGCATCGGCATCGCGTGCTCGTCGTATCTTACGGGCGCCGGGCTCGCCATCTACTGGAACGACATGCCCCACTCCGGCGTCGTCCTCCGCGCTGACCGGAGCGGCCTCGTCGCGGTGCTTTGCGGCGCCACCGACATCGGCCAGGGCTCCGACTCGATCCTGGCCTATCTCGCGGCCGAGGTGCTTGGCATCGATCCCAAGGACATCCGGGTGCACCCGGCCGACACAGACCTCACGCCGGTGGACCTGGGCTCGTACTCCTCCCGCGTCACCCTGATGGCGGGCAATGCGGTGATCCAGGCGGCCGGGCGGCTCAAGAGCAGGATCGTCGAGGCCGTGGCCGAAAAGCTCGGAGTGGCGCCGGACACGCTGATCGCCCAGGACCGCCGTGTCTTCGTGGACGGCGATCCAGACCGCGGAGTGTCGTTCGCCCAGGCGGTGGTGCTCGCCGAGAGCAAGTTCGGCGTGCTGGCTTTCCCGGGCTCCTACGCGCCCCCCAAGCGGGCCGGCAAGTACAAGGGCGGCGGCGTGGGTCCGTCGCCCTGCTATTCCTATTCGGCCTGCGTCGTCGAGGTGGACGTCGACGGCGAGACCGGCGAAGTGCGCCCCACCGAAATCTGGATCGCCCACGACGTGGGCCGCGCGCTCAACCCGCTCCTGGTCGAAGGGCAGGTCGAGGGATCGGTGTACATGGGGCTGGGCGAGGTCTTGATGGAGGAGCAGGTCTTCCGCAAGGGCGTCCACAAGATCCCGTCGATGCTCGAGTACAAGAGTCCCACCACTCTCGAGACGCCCGAGATCCACACGATCCTCGTCGAGACCGACGACCCCGAGGGGCCCTTCGGCGCCAAGGAAGCCGGGCAGGGTCCGCTGCTGCCGGTGATCCCGGCCGTGGCCAACGCGGTCTACAATGCCGTGGGCGTGCGCGTCGACGAGATCCCGATCTCGCCCGAGAAGGTCCTGAAGGGGCTCGAGGCGATGCGGAAAGGCAAGCCGGCGCGAGTGGGGCCGGAGAAGCTGCCGCTCTTCGCCTTCCCCGAGCCCAAGATGATCGAGTCCGCCTTCGGCGAGCCTGCCGCCGCGATCGCGGAGAGGCCTTTCGCGTCATGATGCGGCTGCCGCCCTTCACCTACCTGGCGCCGGTTTCCGTGACCGACGCGACCAAGCTCATGGCCGACCACGGCGCCGACGCCATGCTCGTGGCTGGCGGCACCGATCTCTACCCGAACATGAAGCGGCGGCAATTCGAGCCCAAGGTGCTCGTGGGGCTGCGCGGCGTCAGAGAGCTGGTCGGTGTCCGCGGCAGCGCACAAAGCGGGCTGAGCATCGGGAGCGGCACGACCCTGACGGCCGTGTCCCGTCACGCGGACGTGGCCCGGCATCACCCCGGGCTGGCCACGGCGGCGGGCGTGGTGTCCACGCCCCAGCTGCGCAATATGGGCACCCTCGGCGGCAATGTCTGCGTGGACACCCGCTGCAATTACTACAACCAGTCCTACCAGTGGCGGAAGGCCGTCAACTTCTGCATGAAGAAGGACGGAGACATCTGCCTGGTGGCGCCGGGCAGCTCGAAGTGCTGGGCCGTGTCATCGTCCGACACGGCGCCCGTGCTGTGGAGTCTCGGCGCGACGGTTCGCCTGGTCGGACCCGCAGGCGAGCGCGTGATCCCCATCTCCGCGTTGTACCGTGACGACGGCATCCAGTATTTGAGCAAGCAGCCTGGGGAGATCCTCACCGACATCATGGTCCCCGTCGCCGAGGAACTGCGCTCGATCTATCTCAAGCTCCGGCGCCGTGGCTCCTTCGATTTTCCCGTTCTGGGCGTGGCGGTCGCGCTCGGCATGGAGGGTGACGTCGTCCGCCAGGCGCGCATTGTCCTGGGGGCCGTGGCCTCGCTGCCGCGGGAGGCCGCCGAGGCGGGCCGCCTGCTCCAGGGCCAGCGGCTGACGCCGGAACTCATCGACCGGGCGGCCGAGGCCGCCGCCAAGCCCTCCAAGCCGCTGGACAATACGGACCTGACGCATCCTTATAGAAAGAAGATGACGCGCGTCTTCGTGGCCCGCGCCCTCCGGAGGCTGGCCGGGCTGCCCGAGCCAATGGCCCGCGAGCGGCCTGATCTGTTCAATGAAGAGGCGAAGGCATGACGACGCTCGGACAGCGCATCAAGGCCTTGAGGGCGGAGCGCCACCTCCAGCAGCGGCAGCTCGCCGAGAAGGCGGGGCTGACCCCGAGCATGCTCTCCCAGATCGAGTCGGGGCGTCTGACACCGTCGCTGCACACGCTGGGCAAGCTGGCGGCGGCCCTCGGCATGCCGATCGCCGGGCTCTTCGAATCCGCGCCCAACGGCCGGCTGCACGTCTCTCGCAAGAAGGACTACCCGGTCGTCTCCTTCGACGGCAGCACCGAGAAGTGGCACGTGCTGGGCGCAGGGCTCTTCCAGGGGAAGATCAGAGCGGTGGTATCCTCACTGGGTCCGCGCGGCAAGGGCGTCAAGACCGACAAGGTCATCCTGGACCCCGGGCAGATGAAGCTCTTCTACGTCATCGAAGGCAAGGTCGCCCTTCACTACAACGGCGAGGCCCATCGCCTGGAGGCTGGTGACAGCGCCTACCTCGACGGTGGCACCCCGCATGGCTGGGAGAACGTGGGGCCCAGAACCGCCCGGGCGCTCTGGGTCATCCTCGGCTGACGCGAGGCTTGAGGAACGGAGACATGGCCGACAGCGAGCGCGTGATGGTCGACTTCAGAACCGAGCCGGCCCGCTACAAGCACTGGAAGCTCGGCGTCGACGGACGGGTGGCCACGCTGGCCATGGACGTCCGCGAGGACGGGGGCCTGCGGCCGGGCTACGAGCTCAAGCTCAATTCCTACGATCTCGGTGTGGACATCGAGCTCTACGACGCCATCCAGCGTCTGCGCTTCGAGCATCCCGAGGTGGGCGCCGTGATCCTGACGTCGGGCAAAGAGCGCATCTTCTGCGCCGGCGCCAATATCCGCATGCTGAGCCAAGCGTCGCACGGCTGGAAGGTGAACTTCTGCAAGTTCACCAACGAGACGCGCAATGCGATCGAGGACGCGACGGCGCACTCGCGGCAGGTCTATCTCTGTGCCGTCAACGGCCCCTGCGCCGGCGGTGGCTACGAGTTGGCCCTGGCCACCGACCACATCATCATGGCCGATGACGGCAACACCACCGTGGCGCTGCCGGAAGTCCCCCTGCTCGCCGTGCTGCCCGGAACCGGCGGGCTCACGCGGCTCGTGGACAAACGCCACGTGCGCCGGGACCGGGCCGACTTCTTCTCCACGCTCGAGGAGGGGATCAAAGGGCAGCGCGCCGTCGAATGGCGCCTGGTGGACGAGGTAGTGCCGCGCTCCCAGCTCGAAGAGACGGCGCGGCGGCGGGCCGCCGAGCTTGCGGCGCGCAGCGACAGGCCGGGGGGAGCACGAGGGATTCGGCTGGAGCCCCTCGCGCGAACCATCGAGGCGAACCGGGTCGCCTACAGCCACGTGACATGCCAGATCGACCGGGAGCGGGGTGTCGCCGAGATCACCGTGAGCGCGCCCACCGCGCCGCCTCCAGGCGATCTCCAGGGCATCCAGACCGCGGGCTGCGCCTTCTGGCCGCTGGCGGTGGCGCGGGAGCTCGACGATCTGATCCTGCATTTGCGGACCAACGAGGACGCGATCGGTCTCTGGGTGTTCCGGACGGCGGGCAACGGCGACCTGGTCGAAGCGTATGACCGCGCATTACTCGACCACGCTTCCGACTGGCTCGTGCGCGAGATTCGGCTGTATCTGAAGCGCACCCTCAAGCGGCTCGACGTCTCGTCGCGCTCGATCTTCGCGCTGATCGAGCCCGGCTCGTGCTTCGCGGGCACCCTTCTCGAGCTGGCGCTGGCGGCGGACCGCTCCTACATGCTGGGCGGACCGCGCCAGGGCGATCCGCAGCCTCCCGCGAGCGTGAGGCTGACCGGGATGAACTTCGGCCCCTACCCGATGGTCAATGGCTTGACGCGACTCGAGAGCCGGTTTCTGGCCGAGCCGGGGCGGGTCGACGACCTCAAGGGGCGCGTCGGCGAGGAGCTGGACGCGGCGGCGGCGGAAGGGGCCGGCCTCGTCACCTTCGCCCCCGACGACATCGACTGGGACGACGAGGTGCGGATCGGGATGGAGGCGCGGGCGGCATTCTCGCCGGACGCGCTGACCGGCATGGAGGCCTCACTCCGGTTTGGCGGTCCTGAGACCCTCGAGAGCAAGATCTTCAGCCGGCTGTCGGCCTGGCAGAACTGGATCTTCCAGCGCCCGAACGCCGTGGGTCCGAAGGGCGCGCTGAAGGTGTACGGGACGGGCGAGCGCAGCGACTTCGACCGCGGGAGAGTGTGATGGCGGGCATCGACTACGTCGAGCAGATTCCGAACAACGTGAACCTGAACGAGAACCGGCGGCTGCTGCGCGCCCTCGAGGAATGGCAGCCCAAGTTCCTCGAGTGGTGGAAGGATATGGGCCCGCACGGCTACCAGGCCAAGGAGGTCTACCTGCGCACCGCGATCAGCGTCGACGCGCAGGGCTGGGCCAAGTTCGGCTATGTCCGGATGCCGGAGTACCGCTGGGGCATCTTCCTCGCCGAGCCCGAGGCCGGACGGCAAATCAACTTCGGCGACCACCAGGGCAGCCCGGCGTGGCAAGAGGTGCCCGGCGAGTACCGCGGCGTTCTGCGCCGGCTGATCGTCACCCAGGGAGACACCGAGCCCGCCTCGGTGGAGCAGCAGCGCCATCTCGGGCGGACGTGCCCGTCGCTCTACGACCTCCGCAATCTCTTCCAGGTCAACGTGGAAGAGGGGCGCCATCTCTGGGCCATGGTCTACATCCTCGACGCCCACTTCGGGCGCGACGGGCGCGAGGAATCCGAGGCGCTGCTGCAGCGCCGCTCGGGCGACGCCGACAAGCCGCGCATCCTCGGGGCGTTCAACGAGAAGACGCCGGATTGGCTGTCCTTCTTTCTCTTCTGCTACTTCACCGACCGCGACGGCAAGTACCAGTTGGCGAGCCTCGCCGAGAGTGGCTTCGATCCGCTGTCGCGCACCTGCCGCTTCATGCTCACCGAAGAGGCGCATCATATGTTCGTCGGCGAGACGGGCATGGGCCGCATCGTGCAGCGCACCTGCGAGCTGATGCGCGAGCACAAGACCGACGACGTGCGGAAGTTCGGCGCCCTCGACCTGGCGACCATCCAGCGGTACATCAACTTCCACTGCTCGGTGTCGCTGGATCTGTTCGGCTCCGAGGTGTCGACCAATGCCGCCAACTTCTACACGATGGGGCTCAAGGGCCGGTTCGAGGAGACGAAGAAAACCGACGACCACCGCCTCAAGGACGCGACGTACTCGGTGACCGAGTTGGACGGAGATCGGATTACGACGCGCGAGGAGGCGGCGCTGCTGTCGCTGAACGAGCGGCTGCGGGACGACTACGTGGCCGACTGCAACCGCGGCCTCGCGCGCTGGAACCAGATCATCAAGAGCCATGGCATCGACTTCGAGCTCAGGCTGCCGCACCGCGGGTTCCACCGCGCCATCGGTGCCTTCGCCGAGGTCAAGGTCTCGCCCGACGGCCGGGTCATCAGCGAAGCCGAGTGGGACGCCAAGCACCACGAGTGGCTGCCCACCGAGGACGACAAGGCCTACGTGGCGAGTCTGATGCGGCCGGTGACGGAGCCCGGGAAGTTCGCCAACTGGATCGCCCCGCCTGCCCGCGGCATCAATGGCCAGCCGGTGGAGTTCGAGTACGTCCGGCTGGCCTGAGCAGAGTGGGCCGGGTGTCGCAACGGTTCGGTGTCGGAGTGAACCGAGCGCGGGGGGAGCGATGGCCATCCGAGCGATCGCGTCGAAGGAACTGGGGCCGGTCCTGGGCATGTATTCGCATGGCATGGTCGCGACGGCCGGCGAGATCGTCGTCGTGGCCGGGCAGGTGGGGATGGACGGCGCGGGCAAGCTGGTGGGCCCGGGCGACGTCCGGGCGCAGACCAAGCAGGCCTTCGAGAATATCCTCAAGGTCTTGAAGGCGGCGGGCTGCGGGATGAAGGACGTCGTCCGCTTCCAGACCTTTCTCACTCACGCCTCGGACATCGACGGATTCATGCAGGCCCGCCGCGAAGTCTTTCCCGGCTACTTCCCCGACGGCGTGTATCCGCCGAACACCATCCTGGTCGTGTCGCGGCTGGTCCAGCCCGAGCTGCTCATCGAGATCGAAGCCATGGCGGTCAAGCCCGCTGCGGCCGCGGGTCAGGCCAAGTCGCGGCCGGCCGCTCGGCCCACGGGGCGGCGCCCGGCGAAGCGGAGGCGCTGATGATCCAGATTCCGGCTCGGTTCAATGCCGCGCGGTTTTTCGTCGACCGCCACGTCGAAGAGGGGCGTGGTGGCAAGGTCGCCTTCTTCTACGAGGACACTGCGCTCACCTATGCGGCCCTCCAGGAGCTCGTGAACCGGACGGGCAATGCCCTGCTGGACCTGGGTGTCCAGCCCGAGCAGCGCGTGTTCTGTCTGCTGCTCGACTCGCCGGCTTTCCTCGGCGCGTTCTGGGGCGCGATCAAGATCGGCGCGATTCCGATCCCGGTGAACACCATGATGCGGGGCCAGGACTATCTCTACTTCCTCGATGACAGCCGCGCCCCCGTGGCCGTCATCTCCGAGCCGCTCCTCGCCGAGGCCGGCCCGATCCTGGGCCAGGCCAAGTATCTCAAGCATGTCGTGGTGGTCGGCAAAGCTTCGGGCAAACAGCTCGGCTTCGACGACTGGGTTGGCAAGGCCTCGAGCAAGCTCGAGGCGGCCGACACCTCAAAGGACGATCCGGCCTTCTGGCTCTACTCCTCGGGATCCACCGGCCGGCCGAAGGGTGCCGTCCATCTCCAGCACGACATGGTCTACTGCTCGGAAACCTACGCCACGCAGGTGCTCGGCATGACCGAGCGGGACCGCACGGTGTCCGCGGCCAAGCTCTTCTTCGCCTACGGTCTCGGCAACAACATGTACTTCCCGATGCACGTGGGCGGGCAGGGCGTGCTCTATCCGCACCGGCCCATGCCTGAGGCCATGTTCGAGCTGATCCACCGTCACAAACCGACGCTCTTCTTCGGCGTCCCCACGCTGTACGCTGCGATGCTTCAGGTCAAGGAGGCCGAGAGGCGCTTCGACTTGTCCTCTCTCCGCTTCTGCATCTCGGCAGGTGAGGCCCTGCCGGAGGAGCTGTACAAGCGCTGGCGCGAGAAGTTCGATGTGGAGGTGCTGGACGGCATTGGCACAACCGAGATCCTGCACATCTTCCTTTCGAACCGTCCGGGCAAGGTGCGGGCCGGCTCCACCGGCATGCCGGTGCCGGGCTACGAAGCCATCCTCGTCGACGACGAAGGTCACCCAGTGCCGCAGGGCGAGATCGGCAACCTGCGGGTCAAGGGCGACTCCACCATGGCCTACTACTGGAACCAGCACGAGAAGACCAAGGAGACCCTCTTCGGCCACTGGATCCAGACGGGCGACAAATACTATCAGGACACGGACGGCTACTTCTTTTACTGCGGGCGCGCCGACGACATGCTCAAGGTGGGCGGTATCTGGGTCTCGCCCGTCGAGGTGGAGAATACGCTGGTCGGCCATCCCGCCGTTCTGGAGGCCGCCGTGGTAGGGCAGGAGGACACCGACAAGCTCGTGAAGCCGCGTGCCTTTGTCGTGCTCAAGGAAGGGCAGTCCGGCTCGCCCCAGCTTGAAGCCGAGCTCAAGGGCTTCGTCAAGGACAAGATCGCTCCGTACAAGTACCCGCGGTGGATCGAGTTCGTTTCCGAGCTGCCCAAGACCGCGACCGGCAAGATCCAGCGCTTCAAGCTGAGGAAATGAAGGACGCGACGGACCGTCGGGAGCGGCCCGACAGCCCGTCGCGCTTGGGGGGAGTGGGATCAGTTAGCCACAGATGCTGTGGCCAGGTACCCACTGCTGCGCGTACGTGTAGTTGCCATAGGCGTCCACGTACGGCTGGCTCACCCAATGGCCCGGTTCCCATGCGCAGCTCGGGGCCGGCGCGTAGAAGCCGAAGCCTGGCCCATAGAAGCCGAAGGAGAAACGAGGCTCAGAACGCTCGAAGCGCTCGTGGCGTTCGAAGCGCCCCTCGCGTTCTCCGTGTCCATGCTCGGCGGCTTGGGCCGGCAGGGCAGGCAGCGCCGCTACTCCCGCCACCGCGAGCGCCAGTATCAGCTTGCGGATCATATGGCACCTCCTTATTTTCGAACTACACCTGTGAGACGATTGGGCCGGCCATTTCATGCTGAGAGACGATGCCGTCCGTTCGCGAGCGTCCGGCTCTCATCCGGTTCTCATCGAATGAGAAGATGACCGCATTCTTCGACCGGGACGTCGAGACACTCGGGCTTGATGCGCTGCGTGCCAAACAGTGGCAGCGGCTGCAGAGTCTGGCACGGGCGATCTATCCCGCCAATCCATTCATCGCACGAAAGTGGAAGGCCGCCGGCCTCTCCGGCGCCGAGGATCTGCGCGGCTGGGATGACTTCTCCCGCTTGCCGTTCACCGTCAAGAGCGAGCTGGTCGACGACCAGGCGGCCAACCCTCCCTTCGGCACCAGTCTCACCTACCCGCTGGAGCGCTACATCCGCGTCCACCAGACGTCGGGCACGACAGGCACGGCGCTGCGCTGGCTCGACACGGACGAATCCTGGGTGTGGTGGGCGCGCTGCTGGTGCTTCGTCCTGCGCGGCGCCGGGCTCGGGCCCGGCGCGCGAATCTTCTTTCCCTTCTCCTTCGGGCTCTTCGTCGGTTTCTGGGCGGGCTTCGAGGGAGCGCGGGCTCTCGGAGCCATGGCCATTCCGGGCGGCGGCCAGGATTCGGCTCAGCGCCTGGCCGCGATCGAATCGCTCGGGGCCACCGCGATCTGCTGCACGCCCTCGTACGCCCTGCACCTGGCCGAGGCCGCCCGGGAACGCGGCGTGGAGCTGCGCAAGCTCGGGCTCCGCGCGATGGTGCATGCCGGCGAACCCGGGGCGGGGATTCCCGCGGTGCGAGCGCGGATCGAAGAGGCCTGGGGCGCACGGGCCTACGATCACTCTGGCATGACCGAGATGGGCGCATATGGATTCGAGTGCGCGGCCCAATCGGGACTGCATGTGAATGAAAGCGAGTTCATCGCGGAAGTCATCGATCCGGCCACGGGAGCCCCGGCGCGCGAGGGAGAGCTGGTGCTCTCCAATCTCGGCCGCGCAGGCTCGCCGGTGCTGCGCTACCGGACCGGGGACCGAGTGCGGCTGGCCGAGCAACCGTGCGGCTGCGGCCGGACCTTCGCGCGGCTCGAAGGCGGCATCCTCGGACGCGTGGACGACATGCTCATTGTCCGCGGTGTCAACGTCTTCCCCTCGGCTCTGGAGGGCATCGTGCGCCGCTTCCCGGCGGTGGACGAGTTCATGATCGAGGTCTACCGCCGAACCGAAATGGACGAGGTGCGGCTCCTGGTCGAGATCAGCGGCGCGGCCGACGTGCCCGCCGCCGTGCGGGAGGCGATACGCGTCGACTTAGGGATCCGTGTTGAGGTGGTGCCGGTGCCGGCCCGCAGCCTCCCGCGCTACGAGCTCAAGGCCCGGCGCCTCGTGCGGCGCGCGAGCGAATAGCCCCGGCCCTCTCCCCCGGAGCGGGGGGAGAGGGTGATTTCGCTCCGTCTGGGCGAGGTCCCACCCTACTGACCGACGATGTCGCCCTTCATGCCGCCGAGCGCTCCCAGCAGCTCGCTCTTCTCCTGCGCCCCGACCTTGAACTTGTCCAGGCTCTTGACCAGATCCTCGACCAGCGCGTTGAACTCGGCCTCCGTGATCTTCATGCCCGCGTGCGCCACCTTCATCGGCTGCCCCGTGTATTTGCACGGCCCGCCGCCAGCCTCGCAGATCTGGTCCACCAACATCGTCTTCAGCCGCGGAATATTGGCATTGGCGAAGCGCTGGTTGATGCGCGAGTCGCCGGCCACGTTGCCGATGAAGTCGTCCACGACGGCCTGGATGGCGGGCTTGCCGCCGAGACGGTCGTAGAGGGACTTCTTCTCCATCATCGCGCCGCCTGCGCAGCCGGCGGCGAGAACGGCTGCCGCAATCACGGTTCCGATCGTCGGGCGCCACTTCATGCTCGGATCCTCCATGGGTGAAAAGTGGTCGGGGACCGACAGCCCCGTCTCACCCCCTCCTACGCAGGCGACCGGGCGGCCGGATGTGTTGACCCCCGGAACGATGGCTGGTACTCATTACGGCGTCATGCCGCCCGCCCGGGGCCCATCCAACGAGCCCGCCGCGCTCATCGCCCGCATCGCCCAAGGTGATCGTGAGGCCTTCAGCCGCTTCTACGATGTCTTCGCGAGCACCGCGTTCGGCCTGATACGGCGGATGCTTAGAGATTCGGCCGCATCCGAGGAGGTGCTCCAGGATGTTTTCCACCAGATCTGGCGAGAGGCCGCTCAGTACGATCCCCGGCGGGGCAGTCCAGCGGCGTGGGTCATCACCAAGGCCAAGACGCGGGCAATCGACAAGCTTCGGTCCATACGTAGAAGAGATAAGACGTTTGTGGCGCCGGTTGACGAGGCGACGACGCGCCAGAACGACCCAGCGGCCCCGAATCCGGGAATAGCGGCCGAGGAGCGCGGGCTGGTGCAAAGCGCATTGGCCCAGCTGCCCTCTGCCCAGCGGCGGGTGATCGAGCTGGCGTTCTTCGAAGGGCTGACCCAGTCGGAGATCGCCGCCAGGTTGGGCGAGCCCCTCGGGACCGTGAAGACGCGGGCTCGCTCGGGGCTCGAGCGGCTGCGAGGCATCCTGAAGGGCGAGAGGTTTCCGGCGACATGAACCGCGACGAGATCATCGAGCTGGCGGCGCTCTACGCCCTGGGTGGGCTCGAGGGCGCGGACCGCGCGCGCTTCGAGGCGCTGGTCGAGTCCGGCGACGCCGGCGCTATTACTGCCGTGGGTGACTTCCAGGACGCGCTGGGCACACTTGCCGCTTCGGCATCGGTGGCGCCTCCGCCCGCCGTGAAGGCCGCGCTGATGTCCCGGATCGATGCCGAGGGCCGCCCGGCGCCTCCCCCGTCTCGACGGAGCGCGCTCTGGCCCGCCGTCTGGGCGAGCGCGCTCGCGGCCGGCCTCGCGGCCCTCATCGTGGCCCTGTTGGTATCGATGACGTACGAAAAGCGAGTGGCCGAGCTTGCGAAGGAGTCGGCGGCGCTGCGAGGCCAGCTGGAACGTGAGCGGGCGGTGATCGCCCTGGTTCAGGATCCCGCGACCCGCGTCGTGGTCCTGACCGGACTTCACCCGGCGCCGGAGGCCAAGGCGCGAATGCTCTGGCATGCTCGGGTGGGTGGGCTGCTCCTCGTCAGCGGAGGGCTGCCGCCCGCGCCCGAAGGCAAGGCCTACGAGCTCTGGGCCATCGTCGGGAAGAACGCGCCGGTCCCGGCCGGGCTCTTCACGGTGGATACCAAGGGCACGGGGAGTCTGCGCGTGGCGCCGCTGCCGGGCGTGGAGCAGGTAGACGTCTTTGCCGTCACCCTCGAGCCCGAGGGCGGCGCGCCCGCGCCCACCGGCCCCATGTATCTGGCCGGAAAGAACTAACCCTTCAGACGGGCCTCGAGGCGGGCCTTCACCGTCGGCCACTCGCTGTCCAGGGTGGAGTAATAGACCGTATCCCGCTGGTAGCCCCGCACGTTCATGTGCTTGCGCAGGACGCCCTCGCGCACGGCGCCGAGCCGCTCGATGGCCTGCTGAGAGCGGACGTTGCGGCCGTCGGTCTTGAGCGCCACCCGTACGCAGCCGAGCCGCTCAAAGCAGTGGGTCAGGAAGAGGAGCTTCGATTCCGTATTGGCGGGTGTGCGCCAGTAGGCGCGCGCGAGGAAAGTCGCGCCGATCTCCACCTGCCGGTCCGCGGGCCGGATGTCCAGCAGACGTGTCGAGCCGATGACCTCGCCGGTCTCATTCCAGACTTGGGCGAAGACCATGATGTGGCCCTTGGCCATAAAGGCTCGGGCCTCGCGGATCAGGGTCAGCGTCTCCTCGGTCCGGACGGGCGGGGGCCAGACGAGATACCGGCATACGTCTTCGTCCTGCATGCTCTTGAAGATGCCCGGCGCGTGGCGCTCTTCGATCGGCTCCAGTGTGATGTAGCGCCCGCTCAGCGTCACCGGCGTGAGATCCATGGCGCGCCCCTTTAGCCCCCGCGGAGCCGCGCCGCGTGCAGGACGGCGATGATCGTCATCGAGTCCTTGATCTCCCCGCGCTCGATCATGCTGACCACCTCGGCGAACGGGAAGGCCCGACGCTCGATGAACTCCGTGCGATCGGCCGGGCGAGAGGCGGGCCGCAGGTCCTCGGCCAGATAGAGGTGCGCGACCTCGCGCATGATGCTCTTGGAGGTGTGGAAGTCGCCGAGCTTCGTGAGTCGGCTGGCCGCGTAGCCGGCTTCCTCGGTCAGCTCTCGCTGGGCGGCCTGCTCCAGCGTTTCGCCCGGGTGCTGAGCGCCGGTTGGGATTTCCCAGTAGAAGTCTCGCGCCACATAGCGGTACTGTCCGACCAGCAGCACCGTGTCCCCATCGACGAGCGGCAGTACCCCCACGCACTCGGCGCACTCGACGACGCCGTAAATGGTCGTGCGACCGTCGGGCAGCTCGGCGACGTCCTCGCGCACCTTGATCCAGCGGTTCTCGTACACGGGGCGCGTGGCAGTCGTCTTCCACGGAGTGCGGGACCACGGCGGGAACTGATCGGGTGCGGTCATGGGTCCGGTCTTTTGTATCATGCTCCGAGGCCTCAGACATCCGGTTGATTGTGCGGGGGACGGCGGGTGGCTATAATCGTCCTGGTCATTCATGAAGGTCATTCTCCGCAATCCGAGAAAGGAGGTCGAGATCAGCGGCAAGCGCCGCGTCAAGGATCTGCTCGCGGATCTCGACATCCTGCCGGGCACGGTGCTCGTCATCCGGGGCAACGAGCTCCTCACGGGCGACGCCGTGGTCGGCGGCGACGACGTGGTTGAAGTGCGCCCCGTGATGTCCGGCGGCTCCAACGAGGGGATCCGATGAAGTGCCGCAAGTGCGGTGGTGCCGCCGCGCTCGAGCTGCGCCGGCACAACGCGGCCTTCTGCCCGCCCCATTTCCTGGAGTTCTTCCGCAAACAGGTGGCCGAAGCGGTGCACAAGCATCGGATGTTCACGCACGACGAGTCGGTGATGGTTGCCGTGTCGGGGGGAAAGGACTCGCTGGCGCTCTGGGACGTGCTGATCGAGGACGGCTACCAGACGGCGGGCCTCTACCTCGACCTCGGTATCTTCGACTACTCGCAGGAGTCCAAGGCCAAGTGTGAGGCTTTCGCGGCCGCGCGCGGCCAGAAGCTCGTGATCGAGCGCGTGGCGGAGGCCGTTGGCGCGCCGATTCCCGAGGTCCAAAAGGCCACGCGCCGGCCGACCTGTTCGGCCTGCGGGCTCTCCAAGCGATATCTGATGAACCGGACGGCCCTCGAGCGCGGGTATGGGGTTGTCGCCACCGGGCACAATCTGGACGACGAGGCCGCCACACTCTTCGGCTCCGTGATGCACTGGCAGACGGACGCGCTGCCCCGGCAGTCGCCGGCGCTGGCGTCGACGCATCCGAAGCTCGTCCGGCGGGTGAAGCCGCTCTACCGCCTCTCGGAGCTGGAGACCGCGGCCTACGCCTTCCTCCGCGGCATCGACTACATCGTGGAAGAGTGTCCGTTCGCCAAAGGTGCCACGTCGATCGCGCACAAGGAGCTGCTCAACCGTCTCGAGGAGGCGTCGCCGGGATCCAAGCACAATTTTCTCTTCGGCTTCCTGGAAAAGGCGCGGCCGGCCTTCGAGCGCATCGAGCCGGTCGTCCTGCAGGAGTGCTCTTCCTGCGGGCAGGTGACGACGGGAGCCGTCTGCGCCTTCTGCAAGCTCGCCGATCAGGTGAAGCGGCATCGGTCGTGATAAGATGAATCGTGGTTCAGTGAGTCTCAGCCACCTACAGGGGAGGGTCGTATGCGCAATGCGGTGATCGTCGGGGCGGCCCGGACCGCCGTCGGCAAGAAGAACGGCAAGCTGTCCGGGGTGCGTCCGGACGACCTGCTGGCGCACACGCTGAAATCACTTACCCAGCGGGTCGGCATCGACCCGAGCGAGGTTGAAGATGTCGTGATCGGCTGCGTCGATCAGGTGGGCGAGCAGGGGATGAACATCGCCCGGAACGCGGCGCTTATCGCCGGTTTTCCCCTGGACGTCTGCGGCACCACGCTCGACCGCATGTGCGGCTCGGGCCAGCAGGCGGCCAACTTCGCCGCCATGGGCGTGATGGCGGGGCAGTACGAGTGCGTGATCGGCGGCGGCGTCGAGAACATGAGCCGCGTGCCCATGGGCGCCAACGGTATCGGGCCGGGTGACGGCCCGCTGTCTCCCAAGCTCCAGGCGCTCTACAACATCATTCCGCAGGGGCTGTCGGCCGAGATGATCGCCGAGCAGTGGGGCATCAAGCGCGAGGAGCTCGACGACCTTTCCGCCCAGAGCCATGAGAAAGCGGGCCGGGCCATCGCGGAGGGACGCTTTAAGCGGGAGATCATCCCCGTGACGCTGCCCGACGGGAGTCTATTCGACGTCGACGAGGGGGTTCGGGTGCCGGTGAACCGGGAGAAGATGGCCTCGCTGGCGCCGGCCTTCAAGCCCGACGGCGTCGTCACGGCCGGCAACTCGTCGCAGATTTCGGACGGCGCGGCCGCGTTGCTCATCATGTCCGAGGAGCGCGCCAAGGCGCTCAAGCTCACGCCGCGCGCGCGGGTCGTGGCCACCGCGCTGGCGGGAGTGGACCCCACCATCATGCTGACCGGGCCCATTCCGGCCACCCAGCGCGTGCTCAAGAGGGCGGGGATGAAGCTCGATCAGATCGACCTGTACGAGATCAACGAGGCCTTCGCCGCCGTCGTGCTCGCGTGGGAGCGGGAGCTGCACCCCGACATGGCGCGCGTCAACGTCAACGGCGGGGCGATCGCGCTCGGGCATCCGCTCGGCTGCTCCGGCGCCAAGCTCATGACCACGCTGCTCCACGAGCTGGAGCGGACGAAGAAGCGGTTCGGGCTCCAGACGATGTGCATCGGCTTCGGGCAGGGGATCGCCACTATTATCGAGCGACTGTAGTCTCTGCGACGGTTCGGATCGAGGCGGCCACTCCCGGAGACGGCGGTGGCCGTTCCTGCTTCAGCTCAGGCGCACCGCCTGGCTGGCCAGGGCACGCTGGACCGTGCGGTGCAGCTCGGGCGGTCGCACGGGCTTGAAGAGCAAATCCATGACCCCGAGCCCCCGGCAGCGGGCCTGATCCTCTTCCTGCAGCCCCCACCCCGTCACGAAGATCAGCGGGACCTTGGCGTCGCGGGCGCGAACGCGCTCAGCGACCTCCCAGCCGTTCATGCCCGCCATTCCGATATTCGTGATGACGAGGTCGAAGCCGCCAGGCACGAAAACGCGGACTGCCTCGGCCCCGCTCGCCACCGGCAGCACGTGATGGCCCGCGTCGCTCAGCATCTCCCCGAGGATGGTCATCACCTGGGGGTCATTGTCCACGAGCAGAATGCGGCCCTTGCGGTCCCCTGACGATTCGATCCCGTGCGGCGGCTCCGGCACCGACGCGACCCCGACGGGCAGGGTGATCGCGAAGGTCGCGCCCCCGGCCGGACGGGTTTCGACGTGCATCTCCCCGCCGTGGCGCTTGACGATCGAGTAGGAGACCGACAGGCCCAAGCCCGTGCCCTGCTCGCCCTTGGTGGTGAAGAACGGATCGAAGATGCGCTTCCTCACGGCGTCGGTCATGCCGACACCGGTATCGGCCACCGTGAGCATCACGAATCGCTGGCCTTCCGGATGAGTGCGGATGCGGAGCGTGCCGCCTTCCGGCATCGCGTCGATCGCATTGAGCACTAGGTTGGTCACGACCTCGTGCAGTTCCGCGGGCCGGCCCATCACCACCGGTACGGAGCCCAGATCGAGCTCGAGCTGGAGCGGCAGCCCGCTCTTGACCTTTTTTTCCTCCCAGCGCGGGCGGGTGATGGCCAGCGTATCGCGCACCACCTGGTTCAGGTCGAGCGCCACGAAGGCCTCCTCGGGCCTTAGCCGGGCGAACTTCTGGATCCGGCGCACCGTCTCGGCGCCGCCCGTCGCGGCCTTCTCGATGACGTCCAGTCCGCGCCGGACAACCTCGGCGTTGCCGGGACTCTTCCCCATGAGCTGGGCGTAACCCAGGATGGCCTGCAGGAGGTTATTGAAGTCGTGCGCGATGCCGCCCGCCATCTGCCCCAGCGCCGTGAGCTTCTCGGACTGGTGCATCTGGGTCTCGAGTTCCCGCTGGGCCGTCGTGTCGCGGACGATGGCCAGCATGCCCTCGAGGTTGCCGTCGCGTCCCGTCAGCGACGACAGAGTGACCGCCAAGTTGAGTCGCCGGCCGTCTTCGCGCTTGGAGGTGACTTCGAAGGTGGACGGATGCTCCCGGGACAGCGTGGCGCGCGCGGTCCGGTAGGACTCCTCCGGCAGCAGAGCCGTCAGGGGCCGCCCGATCGCCTGTTTTGCCGTCAGCCCGAAGACGCGCTCGGCCGCCGGGTTCCAGCCCTGGATCTTGCCCTCGCCGTTGACGGAGATGATGGCGTCGCCGGCCGAGCGGATCAGCTGCTCCAGCGACTGCTTGGTTTCTGTCACCTCGCCGTAGAGCCGCGAGTTGCGGATGGCGACGGCGAGGTAGTCGGACAGCATCTCGAGCAGCTCGCGCTCGCGGGGGTCGATGGGCCGGGAGGCCGAGCGGTTGCGGGCCATCAGGTAGCCCAGGGTGGTGTCGTCCTCGCGGATGGTGCACGTAATCGTGGTCCCCGCGCCCGCGCTCTCTGGCAGCGTGGGCCCGAGGTGCACGGCCACCTCGTCATAGCCCAGCGCCTCGCGGAGCTGGGCGGTGATCGCGGCGGTGAGCTGGGCGAGATCGAGCTGGCCGAGAATGCCGCGCGAGATCTCGCGCAGGATGGACAGCTGAGTGACGCGCAGCGACTGCTCGGTCTGCTCCCGCCGCGCCTCTTCCTCCAGCCCGCGGGTCTTGCTGGCCAGCGAGCGCATCTCCTCGACGAGGGCCGTGAGCTGGCTTCGCGTCCCGAGCTCTGTCTGGCGACGGACCAGCGCCCGGCGGGCAGTCTCCTCTAGGTCCTGGCGGCTGAAGGGCTTGATCAGGTACTCGAAGGCGCCGTGGGTCAGCGCGTTCTTGACTGTCTCGAGCGAGGCATAGGCCGTGATCATGACGACCTCGATGCTGGGATCGGTGCCCTTGATCCTGCGCAGGAGCTCGATGCCGTCCATCTGCGGCATCTTGATGTCCATGAAGACCACGTCGGGTCGGAAGGTGTGGACCGTCTTGAGGGCTTCCTCGCCACTCTCCGCCGTGGCGATCTCGTAGCGTGGCTTGAGAATCATCCGCAGCGATTCGCGCGGACCGATTTCGTCGTCGACGACCAGGACGCGGGCGCGGTCGCTCATGGCTGCATCGCCGCGGCCAGGGACGCCGAAAAGCTCACCTCGCCACGCCCGTGCTTGGCCTCGAGCCGCCCGCCCTGCGCCTCGATGATCCGCTGGCTCACGCACGGTCCCACGTCGATCAGGTTCTCCTGCACGACCTGGATCGGATCGAAGATGCCCTGGAGCTCCTCGCTTCGGACCTCGGCGGTCCGCGAGGCGACCGTGAGCCGGACCCGATCCTCCGTGCCGAGCCGCGAGACGGACACCGCGATCTTGGCCTCCTGCCCCGGCGTCTTGCGGAGCAGGTACCAGACCAGGTACGCGATGGCTTTCTTCAGCATGCCGTGGTCGCCCTTGACGAGAAAGGACGCCCCTTCGCGGGAGAGCGTGGCCGTGACGTGCTTTTGCGTGGACTCGTCCACGAAGGTGAGCAGCCGGGTCTCACCGCTAGTGTCCGGCAGCGCCTGGGCGCCCATCTCGGCCAGGCACTCGTCCGCGACATCGCGGATGTCGACGGACTCCCGCTTGTAGTCACCTTCGTTCACGAGCGCCGCGAGCTTGTCGAAGATTTGCACCAGGCGCCGCACGTCGCGGCCGACAACCGAGGAGAACTGGTGGCGGAAGCTGGCGTCGTCGTACCGCTCGCCGATCAGCTCCATGAAGGCGTTGATGGAGACGAGGGGGTTCTTGATCTCGTCGGCGATGCGG
>Ga0207684_10001277_pt1 | contig 27790 bp, 23 predicted proteins | sample KBSK5501metaG_FD_184342 | JGI IMG/M metagenome (GOLD analysis project Ga0207684, IMG submission 184342) | Corn, switchgrass and miscanthus rhizosphere microbial communities from Kellogg Biological Station, Michigan, USA - KBS K5-50-1 metaG... | ecosystem: Host-associated > Plants > Roots >...
CGAGAGCGGTCTGGTCATCCGTGATGTATTCAAGTACGCGAGGTTCAAAAACGAAAAAACCACCGTTGATCCACGCCTCACCAGTTCGGGGCTTCTCCGCAAACTTGGTGACACATTGACCTTCAATTCGAAGACTGCCGAATCGGGCGACCGGGGAAACGGCAGTCACGGTCGCCAGTTTTCCATGAGAGCGATGGAAGCGTACAAGCGCATCAATGTCAATGTCGGCCAGTCCGTCGCCATAGGTAATCATGAAGGTCTCGTCTCGAATCAAACTCTTGAGCCGGCGCAAGCGTCCGCCAGTCAGAGTTTGGAGGCCTGTGTCGACGATCCCTATTTGCCAATCCGGAGCAGATGAATTTGCGACCTTAAACGATCCGTCGCGCAAATTGATGAAAATATCACTGTGGTGAACCAAAAAATTCCGGAAATATTCCTTGATGACCTCGCCTTTGTAACCACAGGCGATCAGGAATTCGCGGTAACCATGCTTTGCATAGATATTCATGATATGCCATAGCATTGGCTTGCCGCCGATCTCAACCATCGGCTTGGGCCGGGAAATAGTCTCCTCCGATAACCGGGTGCCGAGACCTCCTGCCAGGATGATCACTTTCATGATTCGGGCTTCCGACTGATGGTCGAGTTGTACTTCATTCAATCTGGGTGTATGTTGCAAGCAATCTTAGTGGAAATCAATGTTTGAAACAATTCGCTCAGTTCTTGCCTTACCACAGGCGTACCAGTTATTTTTCAATGTCATCGGTGCTCCCGAGCGCAGCCGAATTCTGGTGCGCGAGTACATACGGCCTAGGCCCGGTGATCGCATTCTGGAAATTGGATGCGGTCCAGGAACTATCGTCCCCTACTTGCCTGCTACTGAGTATGTAGGATTCGATGCTAGTGCGGAATACATAGAACAAGCTCGAATGCGCTTCCCCGGCGCAAAGTTCTTCTGCGATCGAGTGAGCGAGTTCACGCTTCCGCAGGGGGATCGCTTTGACATCGTTCTTGCGCTCGGAATTTTGCATCACCTGGATGACGAGGAGGCGCTGCAACTATTCCGGATCGCACATGATGCTCTTCAGCCAGGCGGAAAGCTGGTAACGCTGGACGGCGTTTGGACACAAGACCAATCGGCCGCCGCTCGCTATATCCAAGCTCATGACCGAGGGCAGTTCATACGAGAAGAAAAGGCCTACATAGAATTGGGCGGGAGAATTTTCGCCACCATCAGATCCAGCATTCGTCATGACCTCCTGCGGATTCCCTACACCCACGTCATACTGGAGTGCATTCGCTAATCCAGCGGAAACGCCCGCACGGTCGATCCCCAATTCATGCGACTAGCAACTTCACGGGCACCTTGTCCCGGGAGGGGCTCGCTTTCCACACAACACAAGGTTGCAATGAAATCGAATTCCGTTCAGAAGTGCCATCCAGAGCCGCCGGACCGACCAACCTCCACTTGCTCATCCTCGAAAACAACTTGGCGATGTTTCGTTAACTACGGTAACAAGAGTCTCCGCCTGCGAGCACGCGACATCAGCCACAGCGTGCGACCCAAGAGGTACAGCAAGCCAAAAGGGAAGAAGAGGAGAGATCCGGGATAATACATCCGTGTGCGCCGCAGAACCAGTTGGCGAAGGTCTTTCCACCTTGCTCGATCAACTATCAGAACATCTGCATTTTCATTATAGATAATGAATCTGCGCGGTTTGAGTATAAAGCTTGCCAGCTTCAACTTTCGGAACGTCGGGTTGCCGGGCAGAACCAGAATCACAAGGTCGAACCCTCGTCGCCGTAGCTCCCGAAGAAAACTCAAGGGCGCTGACTTGACGTCTTCCAGCCAAATCGTCTCTCCGCCAGAAAACAAGCCGGCATAAGCCATCGGGGCTAAATGCGCGAGAGTGATATCGGGCAAATCCGTTTGAACGGCGGGAAGAATTTTCTTGACCAAATCCGGCGCAGCGCTGGCGACGAAGATGCCGGATCGATATTGTCGCAAGCTGGTTTCCTTCGTCAGTAGAGTAAGCAATCCACGCATGGTTTATTGCCGTTCCACCTTCTCTGCCGCAGGAAAGTTCGTTACTTGTGTTCCCGAGAACTGCCCCTCGGACTGTCCGTAATCCGTGGGGCGCAGGATTTGTTCGTAGACGTTAGCGTAGAAGGCGGCGAACGCCTGCCATGAAAACGACGAAATCGCCAAGTCGCGTGCCCGACGCCCCATTCCCCTAGCCAGGTTCTCGTCGTGCAGAAGTTCCAGGATGCGCTGGACGAAAGTGTCGGGATCCGCGGCTATAAAGGAGAATTCACCATCCTTGGCTGATAGACCCTCGAAGGCAAGAGGTGTGCCAACAACAGCCTTTGCCATGGCCCACGCTTCCAAGACTTTTGTGCGCATGCCCGCTCCCTCGAATACGGGAGCCACCACCACAGACGCACGTCGTAGATAAGGCCGAACATCGTCCACCCATCCGGTCACCGTAACGTTATTTTTGCCGTGTCTCTTCAACATCGCCGGAGTCGGGTTGTTTCCCACCAGATACAGTTGAGCGGAGGGAAGGCGTTCAACGATGAGCGGCCATACCTGCTCCAGCAGCCACATTGCACCGGTCGCGTTGGGCGAATGCCGGAAGCTGCCAACAAATACCACAGACTTGGGGTCAGTGTTGTCGGCGCTAGAAGATTCGGCACCAGGAGAGAAGAAGTCGCAATCCACGCCCATAGGGTGACACTGCACGGGAACGGAGGGCACGTATCGCGCAAGAAAATCGGCCTCAGCCTCGGTCAACACAACCACCGCCGAAAATGCTCTTAATATCTTCTCTTCGTAGTTCAACATGCGCATCGCCGAGATCAGGGCTTTCACCTTGCCGCGGGCTGTCCAAGACAAGTGCCTGTAACGATTGATACGGGAAAGGGAAAGCACTTCATGGTTGGTTAATACGGCTGGGATGGAGGGTTCGACATTGGCGAAGTGTGCGGTTTGAAGATATTCGCACTGCATCAGGTCGAAATGTTGCGTGGCCAGGTAGCTCCTTACCAGGCGTTCCATCCCCTCGTGGTAGAACTCACGGACGATCTCTGGCGGTTTTAATCCAAAGAGGTTCGAGGTATGAAAGCTCTGCCCCCGGTAAAGCACTTCCAACCTTTCGCAATACCTTGCAAGCCGAGGTACGTTACTAAGTTCGGATTCCTCTTCATAGAATGAGAGAACCGTCAATCGATGGTTCTTCGACAGATGCCGAATGAGGTTGAACATCATGTTGCCGCCGCCATGTGTGCCCAGGCAGGGCAAGTAAGCGCAGACCATCAGCACACGCCTTTGCTGGGAGTTTCTTGCCTCATCCCATCTGGCGCCATTGATTGAAATCGAGCAATGAGGACGGTCGCGTCTCCGGCTATGCTTGAGCAGCCCAATGCTGTGAAGGGAAATGCCAAGCTTTCTCTGATCGGTACTTGAACTCAGTGTTCGATTCACCCAGAGTTCAATCTCAACCGGCAGCCGGGCCGGGAGATCGCGAACCGGCCAGCGGTATTCGAACTCACCTTCTTTCATGGTGAAATGCTTCTGTTGCCCGCAACAACGCACGCTGAAACTCAGGCCCGAGCCCTCGTACGACGATAATGAAGGAACATACCCTTGCACGAGAAGCTCAGCTTCTCCCTGCGGCGCCAGCAAGAATACAGAGGCCTGTTTAGTCATCCAACGGTACGGCCGACCGTTTCCCACCTCGAGGTCATACCAACCGCTGCCCAGCTGATCCGAAAACGCATTTAGAGCAAAATCAATGTGATTCGACTTGATGGTTGCGTCTGGCGGAGTGTTGGTAACTTCCAGGATTTCTTGATCACTTCGCACGACGGAACGGGCGAGCCGTAATTTTTGGCGCAGTACGGCGGGAAGACGTTTCGCTGCCCCGAGAAATGCAAGCACCTCCACCCGGATTCCAATTCCCGGAATGCCGGCGCGGCGGACGAGAGCACGTGGTGAGCGAGAAAAATGCGCCAGCAGTTTGCCAAAGTCGGCGAAGTTCTTCCAAAGGAAGAGATACTGATTCCGGCGGACGATTTGCGAAATAAATCGTTCGCCGAACCGGCTGGTGCTGGTGCGGTGTTTGTGAATCACCTTGCTCTGAACCGCCATCAAGCACTGCCACCCGACCTTCCAGGCGCGGTATGAAAGATCTGCATCCTCGACATAAAAGGGATCGTATAGACGATCAAATCCACCCAACCACCGGAATTTGTGCCGATCCACGGCAACCGCCCCTCCGTGCCCCCAAAATACCGGGACGTATCGTTGTTCCTCATCACTCGGTAGGACGGTTTCGTGTCTCCAGTCCAAATCGCAACCGTTGAAACTCGCCCGTGCTTTGCCAGTCTCTTCCCGCCTTTTGGAAGGATCTGCCAGGAAAACCTGGCTGGCAACGGCGAAAATATCGGGTGAACTGAATCCGGCGAGGAGTGGTGCCAGGAAATCTTCATGGACGATCATGTCGTTGTTAAGCAGAACCAGGATGTCATTGTTCGCCGAAGCAACGCCGAGATTGTTTCCGCCCGCAAAATATTCGTTGGTAGGATTGCGAATCACTCGCACTTGCGGAAAGTGGGTGCGCAAGTATTCTTCGGTCCCGTCCGTGCTGCCATTATCGACCACGATAATTTCGTGGTCGCCTCCTTGAAACTTCAGGGCTTTGAGGAGCGCTGGAAGAGACTCTGACAGCAGATCCCGGCCTTCCCAACTCACAATGACGATGCTGCATCGCGTAGCATCGATCGGGGACGGCAGCGGGGCTGGTCGTTTCGCGACTCGGCGCAGCAATCGCGCACCGAACTCAGCCAGAAGGACCAGAGCTCCGACCACCCCATAGAAGGGAAGCATGACAAAACCCATTAGTGCTCTCTTCCAACGGGTTGCCCTGGCGAGGAGAGAACCGAGCTCGCGGATCTGAGACCTCGCCTGGTCCAACTGCATGTCCAGTTTGTCAGCCCTCGCTTTCTCATCCTGGAGGTCGTAAATAAGGGCCTGGCGACTCACGTGGAATTGCGTGAAATCGAAAAGCAAATCCTGGAATCGTTCCTGATGCTGAAGCAGGTAGCTAGGAAAGGTGTGATCCAACGGAACACAACACCAATAGCGGTCGCGCCGTCCCACAAAGTCGAGCCCAAACTTGATTCTGTCGGCGATCCCGGCAGACTCCCGAAGTTCCGGAGTGTTGAACTCTTGATGCGAAAAGGATTCGAGCTTCAGCTGCAAACCCAAGGGATCCTGCGTGCACGAAAAATGCCATCCTCCGTTCTGCAGTATGGGAGTGTGGTGTTCCCAGTAACGTCGTCCCAGAAGCCTAGCTTCCTGCGGAGTCTTCAAGAGGCTTCGTCTTATCATCACCGGTGCGACAGTTTTTTCCAGCAGATTCTTGCAGTTCAGCTTGTAATAAAAATCCTCTAGCTCGACCGCGGCTATCGCGCCCGCAAAGGCGGTCACCAAACCAGCGCGCGGGATCTCATCAACATCCGAAACGATGATTGTGTCGTCAGGGCCAGCGTCGGTTAATGCTCTGAGAATGGCATCTCGTTGGTACGCCTCCACATCCCAGGCGGATTCATATTCCGCGGGCATATCCTCCACAACGACGTGCCGAATTTTGCTCAAGTACTTGGCGAATAGCTGCTGGTTTTCGCGGAAATATAGGGGTTTAGGCTTGCCAGAGAATGTCCAGGTAGACTCTACCAGCACAAATTGATCCACCACCGCGTTGAGCTCCTCAAGACGGAGCTCGAGCACCTTGAATTCACTAAAGAAAAGGAAGCAGTCGTAGATCATATTTCGCCCGAAGTCTGAAACCAGCTGGAGATCGTGCGCAGCTGCTCAGTCAATCTCCTGGAAGATCGCCTTAAGGCACTCTGCGGTGCCTGAGCCTGCAATCTAATCGTCGCGCCTCGTGTCCTCATCGGCCCGGTACACGAATTTCCGCAGCGCTGCGGCTGACAGCATTGTGGTAGATCCGTTCGTAAAGATAAGCTTCCTCCTCCTCCAGTGGCAAAACCACGGTTTCCATCGTCCTCTTGATTTCATTGAGAATCGCTGGGTTAGCAACTATAGGGACTAGCTTGCTTTCGAGGTCCTCCTGATCACCCATACGGAATGTGAAACCGGCGCCGGCCTCTGCAATCTTGTCGTTCAGACTTCCAACGTCCGAAGCAATTATAGGCACGTTCGACGCGAGCGCTTCATGCAGTGTAAAGGAATAGCTCTCGTAACACAGCGATGGAATAATCACCACATCGATTGACTGAAAGATCTCATTGATCTCACTTTCGTCGTACCTTCCGTAAAACCTTATCCGCTCATCTTTCCCCGCAATGTCCCGCAGCTGGCGCTCGTAATCTCTTTGATGTTCACCGGCGGCCCCGTACACTCGCAGGTCCACATTGGGAGAGCTCAGCGAACGAAACGCGTACAGCAGGATGTGGACCCCTTTGTGTGGGGCAAGTCCGCCGCAATAAGCAAGGATGAGTCTCGAAGTCTGATCGTAAGTCCTGCGGTTGGGACTGAAGGCTCCCAATCGCAGTCCATGGGGAATTATGGAAACGTGTAGATCAGGAAGTTCCCTTTTAACTATAGCCGCGAGGAAGCGGGAAGGCGCAACCACGTATTTGGCGCCGGCTAGCAATTTGCGACTGCATTCCAGCCGGGACTTTACGAATTCGGGCTCAAGTTCCGGGCATAAGCGCGCGCAGCTTGCTCCTCCCTCGGGTCCAAGGCAAAGAGTATCGAAACTGGTGCGTAGATTCATTTTCGGACAAATCATCAAGAAGTCCGTGAGCGTCATTACGTACGGGATCGACAGTTCCGCGGCGGCAGCGGCAATCGAAGCCAGCCGCATGGGGTGTGCGATGTGCAATAGATCACACCTGTTCCTGCGAAGATATTCACGGGCAAACGATAAAATGGACGGATTTTGAAGAGACGTGTTGACGTCAATAGGAACCTTCCTATGCCTTACTGCGGTGACGGCAATGCCGTGGTAGTCATACTCTTTGACCATCAACTCGCCCACCATGCGAGTTGCCTGAATGTCACCTAAGCTATATGTCAGCACACGCGGATGGTGCCCGCTTCGCCGAATCGAGGACGCCAACTGAAGGAGAAAGCGTTCGGTTCCGGAGAAAAAGTCGGGATAAAACTGATGAATAGCGTAAATTATGTCCATCGAACTCTAGACGCCCGAGAGCAGGGTGCGGTCCAGACGAGCAACGGATTGCCCGACCTCGCCGCGATTTGCCAGCGTCATATAGAAGTATGCCAGATGCGTCCCACTGTACAGGGCGAAAGCTCTGTGGATCGCCTGAACGATATCGCGTGCGAGATTGCTATCCACCACGTCGTAGGCACCAGAAATCCATACTCCCAGCCGCTCCAAATAGTCGACAAGATGGGGCAGAATCATATTCGTCCTTGCATCCGATTTCGAAAATGAAATCTCCTCCTCTTTCAATAGACATTCCATCAATCCATGCAAGTCTGGATCGAACGTTTGGTCTGCGACAACTGTACCCGTTGCATCTGCCTGCAATGCTGAGCGGAGTTCTTCAACGAATCTGCGGACCGACAAGGGGAATTGCAGCACCGTAACGACTCGCCCGAGCTTGGCCACCCTGCCGTACGCCTTAATAATGTCAGAGTACAGCCGCGCTTTATCATCCACCGCGGGATAAAGAAAAGAGGAAAACAACTCCACCAAAAACCTGACGTCGACGTAACCGCGCTTGAGAAAATAGTAAGAAGACCTGTTGTGGGAATGCAAAACCCTCGTGCTCTGAAGATAACCGAGTTTGTAACCATCGCGGATCAATCGGAGTCCAAGGTCCAGGTCTTCCGCATAATTGTTCTGAAAGTGATATGTTTCAAACACGTCACGACGGATCAACGCCGCGACATCGCTCAATTGAGCATTCGACCTTATTCCCGTATTGGTAGAACATGATTCGTCCCAGGAAAGAATTCTGTCTTGATTAGCCTCGCTAGATCCGCGATGGTTGTGAATCAAAAATTGGTAAAACAAATCGGAATCGGCACGCGGATATTCTGCACAGCTGACTGCTGAGAGTTTGTTGGTTTCCAGCGCAGTCACCATCTCCCAAAGCCAGAGATTGGTGAGCGGTAATGCGTCCTGCACCATGAACAGCAGGTAGTCGCCGGTGGCGTATTCCGCTCCCGCATTGCGCGCGAACGAGTGGGTGAATTGCTCAGGCGCTATTCGTACGAACTTCGTCGCTCCTCGTTCGGCTGCGGCCAATGTACCGTCGGTCGAGCCAGAGTCCACAACAATTATTTCCACACCTTTCACAGCCTGCTGGGATCTCAGTCTCCTGAGAAGTTGATCGATATTTGATCCAGCGTTCTTCGTCGGAATCACAACGGAAATGCCCTTCTCAATTCGAGGAGGCGCATGTTCATCAACACTTAGAGCGGGCGAAGGCAGCGCGGTTACATGAGCGGGAGGAGAACCCGTAGGCCTTCGAAAACGAAGAAACGCCAAACGTGTCGCATTGCTTATGCCATAGAGGTGGCAGTACCGCCAGTATTTGGCAAGGTTTTCAGTAGAGAAGACAGCCAGCCTGCTGCGATAAGTTCCGGTCCATCCCATTCACATGGCCTTGATCCGTGAAAATCATACACTGACCCAGACATGCTCAATTTCCCGTGACTGCTAAACCTGAAATTATACTTCTGCTGCTCCCTTCGTGACCTCTGCCTCGAATTGATCGGAAAGCGCTTCACAGCCTCGTTGATTCTGCGTTATCAACTCAAATATTTCCCGGTCGGTACGTATCGCGGATCGGGCGGCGACCAGCCTTCGCCTCAGAATCACGGGCAACCGTTTGAGGGCGGCGGCGAAGCCCCAAATTTCAACCGCCTGGCTGATCCCCGAGACTCTCACTTGTCGCATCCGCCGTGACGCAGAGCTTATGCAGTACATCACCAGCATTGGAAGATCGGTAATGTCCTTCCAAAAGAAAATGTAAGCGTTGCGCCGGACAACAAAATATACGAACTCATCTCCGCTATGTGGAATCCTGACTTGATGCTCGTGCGATACCCGGCTCTTGAGTGCCAGAAGACACGTCCAGCCAGCTTTCCAGGCCCGATGCGACAAATCAGCATCCTCAAAGTAGCTCGGGTCATAAAGATCATCCAGACCGAGCAGCCAAAGATATTTCCGACGATCTAGCGCCATTGCACCGCGATGCAGCCAGGAGACAGGGCAGTAGTCCTGGCCGTCATCCGCGGTCGATATGGCTTCCTGGACCCATGCGATGTCTCCGCCTTTGAAGTACGCGCGCGTCTTGCCTGTTTCGTGGCCCGGGCCGGAAGAAACACGCACGTGGCTAGCCACCCCAAACACTGCCGGATCCTGAAACGGCTTGAGTAGGGGAGCAAGGAAATCCTCATCGACAATCGTGTCGTTATTGATCAGAACCACAATGTCGCGTGTCGCTTTTTGAATACCCAAACGCGTGGCCGCGCCAAAGTAAAGACTCCTCTCAGCCTCGACGAGGATAACTTCGGGAAACCTCTTTTGAAGAAACTCTCTGCTTCCATCGTTACTCTCGTGATCGAGCACAACGATCACTTCGTGATCTCCTTCATGACGGCGAGTGGCTTGCAGGAGGGTGGGCAACGAGTGTGCAAGACTGTTTTTTCCATGCCAACTGACAATGACAAAGCTGCAATCATGCGGGCCGGGCGGAAACGAAGGTGGTCGTCTGGGAGAAACCAGCCTCCAAAGGCGGCCCATTAGCTCGGCACACACCAGGACAAACATCAAGATCCAATCGACTGGAGCCAGCAATACGAGAAGTAGCATGGATCTCCCGAGAGTGCTCTTACCTGATTCGCGCACCAATTCAGGCAGAGCCCAGGCTCGCGAACGAAGCGAAAGCGGTGGGATGATTCGAAGCAATGATAATCCGTGACGCCGCTTTCTCTCGAGCTACGCACCTGGATCGCAGAGCCTTTAGTCGTCTCTCGTGATGTGGCACGAGATGGAACCGGCGGAGAACTTCTTCATGCGCCACCTTCACCAAGGCCAGGTCAAGTTGATTCAAGTTGGTGATGCAATTGAAGATCTCCTCTCCGCAATGCTTTTGGAACCTAGCGAGTTGAGCGTCCAAGCTCATGGGACGTCCGGCAGTAACATTTTGTGCCACGTAGCTGAAGTCGAGACCACGGAACGATCGACCAAGACAACTTTCCGCCACAACCGTGCTCTCGTCGAAAAGATCTGCCACACCGAGCACGGTAGCCTGCCTGATCACCTCCGCCGCACGAGGCAAGTCCGATTCGGACGGAAGCTTCCCCCCGGCGCTGGCAAGCAAATTGACCTGCGCATTGTTGGAGTGGAAGGGATAGTCGTCGATAAGCAATTGGAAGAATTCTTGGGGGCTTCTGGCTTTGGCCACGGCTGCGAGCGGATCTGTTTCCAGGTCGGTTCGCCGGTAGAACTCGTAGATGGACCACAAACGGGCAACCGGGTGCCTCACAAACAGCAGGTCATGAAAAACGAAACGGTCATCCACCGGCTTGGGAGGACGCAGATGGTGACTGGATATGGCCACAACCTCAGGGTGCCCCGCGAGGAATTCTAAAAGGGCATCATTCGAGATAGTAGAGTTGTAATCATCGCTGTCAAAACGGGCAAAGCGAGCACGAAAGTGGTTCTTAAGAATGGACTCCACCGTGGTGCCCGCGTTCTTGAAAATGTGGTAATGGAGAATTACCTGCCTTCTCGAATCTTCTGTCTTACGCCGAGGCATACTTGGCTCTTCCCTTCGTGATTTTGTAACGGCTGCTCTGGACGAGCGATTGTTACTTGCGTACTGGCATTCGAGCACGCTGTCCGATAAGCTCTTCGTATCGATCGATAACGTAATCAGGCGCTCCATCTTCAAGTAGGGCGCCGTTGTGAACCAGTATTAATCGGCTGCAGAATTTGCGCATGTTGTCCATCGCGTGCGAAACAAGAATGATGGTCTTTCCGGCGTCTCGAAACCGTTGAATGCGATCGAAGCACTTCTGCTGAAATCCCGCATCTCCCACGCCAAGAATTTCGTCGATGATTAAAATATCAGGGTCGACCTCAATCGCAACCGAAAAAGCTAACCGCATGTACATTCCCGACGAGTACTGCTTAATCGGGGAATCAATAAAATCGCCGAGCTCGGCGAATGCAATGATTTGAGCCTCACGCTCACCTACCTCGCGCTTGGTGAGACCCAACAACAAGCCGTTTAAAAGAATATTTTCGCGGCCCGTCAGCTCGTGATGAAAGCCAGCGCCCAACTCAATCAAGGGCGCGATGGTTCCGTGCACTTGGACGCTGCCTGAGGTGGGCGTGTAAACTCCCGCAATGATCTTAAGAATCGTGCTCTTGCCGGACCCGTTACGCCCGATGAGTCCGACCACTTCGCCCTTCGAAATACGGAATGAGACGTGCTTGACCGCCTCAAAGTCCTGATAATTTATCCGACGTCGTCTTATCTTGGCAAAGACTTCCCGAAGTGTATCGGGCCGTTCCGTGATCCGGCGGAACTGTTGTACAACGTCGTCAAACTCGATGCTGTACTGATTGTCTACCATCCGCTAAACATAATAAACAAACGAGTTCTCATATCGACGGAACACGGTGAAGCCGATAACCACGGATAATACTCCGCAAAGCAGGCACATCGCGGTGGACTGAAGTGATGGCAGCTGTCCGTAGTAAATTCCGAGCCGGAATCCATTTAGCACGTAGAGCATGGGGTTCAAGTGAAAGAGCCACTGGTACTTGGCAGGCATAAAATCCACTGAGTAGATCACTGGAGAGAAATAGAACCAGGCCGACAATAACACTTGGATAATGTGGCTTACATCCCGGTAGTAGACATTGACAGCGGCGAAAAAAAAGGCCGCTCCAAGCGTGAAGAGAAATAATCCCATCATTGGAATGGGCAGATAAAGCCAGGTCCAATGAAACGGAAATCGAGTAACGAGGATCAGTAAAGCCAGTGGAATCGTGGAGAGCAGAAAATTGATGATATTGGACACTACTGCTGCGATCGGAAACACAAGCCGGGCAACGCGAACCTTCTTCAGTAATTCTCCATTCCCAACGATCGATTCGACCGAATACGCCAGGCTTTGCGAGAAGAAAGTCCACGGAAGCAATACGCTGAGAAGGAAAATCGAATAATGGGGAGCCGAAAACCGCATGATGGTGCCGAACACCAAGGTGAGCACGAGCATCAGTAGCGCGGGATTGAGCAATGCCCACAGAAAACCAAGAACTGAGCGCTTGTATCGAACGCGCAGCTCTTTCAGGGCGAGGGCCCAGATCAGTTCCCGATAACGATATGTGTCTCGAAAAAGCGCGCCCATCGACGGTGATGGCCTCATTCCCAAGGTATTGTGTATCTTTACCAGTGTCAAACAGCACAGGCTGTTTGAGCCACCCCAATGCCAGTCTTAGATATAACACTTCTCGTCAACCAGACCGTCCCCGCTCAAAGCTATAATCCGATGCCAGGATGGTTCTCGGCACCGTTATCATAGTGACTCACAATTCGCGCAGCTGCATCCGCGCATGCTTGCAAGCGCTCGTGCCTTTCTCCCAGTGGAAAGTTGTCATAGTCGATAACAATTCGACCGACGACACCATTCAGGAAGCCGGCAGTCATGCGATCGAGGTGCTGATCTTGAGCAATTCTCATAACGTAGGTTTTGCCAGCGCAGTGAATCAAGCCGCTAAGGTCGCCGAGGGCGACGTGCTGGTGATCCTGAACCCTGACACCATCGCAACGACGGGTTCGCTGGACAAACTGGCTGACGCACTAAGAGCGGATACGGTGGGAGCAGCTGGTGGACTCCTACAGGGCGCAGACGGCCTGCCACAGAAGGGCTTCACCGTTCGGAGGCTCCCTACCGTCGGAAGCATGCTGGCAGAAGTCTTGCTGGTAAATCGCACTTGGCCAAGCAATCCTTGGAATGTGCGCTACCGCTGCCTTGACCTTGACTACGAGAAGCCTCAAGAGGTTGAACAGCCGGCAGGAGCTTGCCTTGCGGTGAAGCGTCAGGCATGGGACGCGATTAACGGCTTCGATGAAGGATTTTTCCCGGTATGGTTTGAAGATGTAGACTTCTGTCGCCGCCTGCGGGATAGAGGATGGACAATTGTTTATCGTCCCGATGCGATCTTCTCTCACTCAGGAGGGCATAGTGTGAGCAGACTCGCATTCCATGATCGGCAATCCTATTGGTATAAGAATCTCGTTCGTTATTTTGCCAGGCATCACAGCCGCGCCCAACTTGCCATCTTGCGCGTGGGCATCACGGCAGGGCTGCTGTTTCGCGCACTGTTATCATTAACGGGATTCGGCCCCTCTGAAGTTTCGGTTGCCGAAGCCCTGGAAGGCTACGGGCATGCAGCGTGGCACTACGGTGTGAAAAGCACGGATCTCTAGAACATCGCGGCGTGTCTGTCGTGCCTTGTTCTTGATGAATCACAAATCTAACGTTTTTTCATGAACATCGCAATCCTCGGTACTCGCGGTATTCCCGCCCGCTACGGCGGGTTTGAGACGCTTGCAGACCAACTTTCCAAACGCCTGGTGGAGCGCGGCCACACAGTAACCGTTTACTGCAGAAAACCTTTCACTGCGCGTTACGATGTTTTCGATCAGCGCATCCGCCGGGTGATCTTACACAGTCTTCCTAGCATGCATTTCGACACCCTGTTTCACACCTTTCTCTCGACCGTGCATGTCCTCTTCGGCGATGCACAGGTTGTGCTCATCTGTAATGTCGCTAACAGTCCGTTCGCATGGATGCCACGAGTGTTCGGAAAACCTACTGCGCTCAATGTCGACGGACTCGATCGAAAGCGCCGGAAATGGAATTTCCTGGGGCAGTGGTTTCTGCATTTGTGCGAGCTGCTTTCTACTTACACCCCTACGCGAGTTGTGACGGACGCTCGCGCGATTCAGGATTATTATTGGCACCGGTACGGCAAGAAATCAGAAATGATTGGCTACGGCGCCGAGCCGCCCAGCACCAGCAACCATTTTGCCAGCTTCGGATTGTCCAGCAGGCGGTACATCCTATACATCGCAAGGCTCGAACCGGAAAATAATCCTGAACTGGTGCTTCGCGCTTACAGAAATCTGCGGACGGACTGGCCACTGGTTATTGTGGGCGGCAATCCTTACCAACCGGTGTATGTTCGCCAGCTCGAATCCCTTGCCGACAGGCGTGTCATTTTCACGGGGCCACTCTACGGGGATGCATATTGGAGTTTACAGAAGAATGCTGGGGTATTCGTGTTTGCAGGTGAGATTGGAGGGATTCATCCCGCATTGGTGGAAGCGATGGCGGCTGGAAATGCAATTCTTTATCTCGACACCGCGGCAAACCGCGAGACCGCACGAGATTGCGGTATTCCATTTCATCCAGAGGAAAAAGACTTGGCGAAAAAGCTGGAACAATTGATTGCCGCTCCCGCGCGAATCGAAGAATTAGCACAGCAGGCACAGGCTGTCGCGCGCACCGTCTACGCCTGGGACAAGGTGGTTGATCAGTACGAGGCGCTGTTCGTGCATATGCTACGCGGTGGCCAGAAGGACGACCCACCGAACCTAATCGCGAATGAGAACGACCATTCTAGCCAGCAAGATTCAATGGTAGGCTAGCCGGTCGAGTCGAGAACCAAACTGAAAGGTCCTGGTCTGATACGCTCCTGCGCGATTGCACGACTTTACGTTTTCTTCTGAGTTCATGCCGGGATTTCCAAACTGCCGCCAGCGCTGAAACGAGTCTGCGGTCCGCGAGCAAACAGTATCCAATTACCTGCAGATCTCGGACAGTGACTGGCAGGAAATACCTGGCATAAAGGGGAAGCGAGATGTTCTTCGCACGCATCAAGAAGCGATTCTTGACGGAATGCCAGTTGATTTCGATCGGAAGGTCGCCGCGACGCTCCGGGGTGACTCGCCTCACATGCCATGCAACTGCCGCAGGGGTATACACGCACCGCCAGCCCATTAATTGCGCCCGCCAGGCTAAGTCCGCGTCCTCGCGGTAGGCAAAGAACTGCTCGTCGAAAAATTCTCCGTTCACCGAGACATCGTCGACCATACTCCGACGGTAAAGGGCCGCTGCCCCGGTTGCGCCAAAGACGTACTCCATTTGTTCAAATTGCCCACGGTCCGGCTCACCGGCCCCGCGATCAAGATGACGCAGGTTGGGCAAGAAATAAATCCCAGTGGAGTCGATGATTTGGGTAAATTCTGGATTTTCGCTGGGGTTCCACCGTAAAAGCTTGCCGCAAACCGCGCCGGTTCTTGGATCCAGGTTCCCGCACTCAACCGCCTTCGCGACAAAATCTCGACTGACGACAACGTCCGGATTAAGAGAGAGCAGCCAGTTCCCCTTCGCCAATCGTGCGGCCTGATTCTGGGCTGCGGCAAAACCAATGTTGCTCTCGTTATGGACGGCGGTGAGTCCAGGTCCGGCGTTTGCCAGCACATCTCGCGTGCCGTCGCTAGACGCATTGTCGACAACGATCACTTCAAGTGGCTTGTAGACTTGCTGTAGCAGCGATTCCAGGCATTTTTTCAAACAGCGCGCTGAGTTGTAGGTTGTGATTAGAACGGAGACCATGGCACGGCCAGCTGAAACTAAGAAATGAAGATCTCATTTTGCCGTATAGCACGACGGCAGTCTGTTCATCTTAGCATCCGAGATGAGACGCCAGCGGATGAGCGACGACTCCGATCACACAACTTCCGAACGCGATGAACAAGCTATTTTCCTACCTTCTCACTAAATCGCGCGAGGAGAGGTTCCGCCTTTTCGTCAAGTTGTTGAAACCGACACCGTCGATGCGCAGTCTTAATGTGGGGGCTTCGGGACCCAATGGCGCATTCGCTGAGCAGTTCGAGTCCCTGTACGAACATCCAAACCAGGTTACCGGCAGCGCCATTTCTTTCTCCGAAGTGCAGGATTACCGGCGTAGTTTCCTGGCATGAAGACTCTCGTCTTCAACGGTTGTGCGCTGCCCTTTAAGGATAAAGCTTCGACGTGGTCTATCCAATTGCCGTGATCGAGCACTTGGCAGATCATAGGCCCAGCAGCGCTTTGCTGCAGAAGTGGTCCGCGTCGGCAGACGATGGTTTGTGACCACCGAATTTGTATTATCCGGTCGAGCCACATTACCATTTGCCGCTGGTTTAATTTCTCCCGCAGAGATGGCAACGTAGTCTGGTTAGGGGTCTGGGCAGGACGCCGTACGGCAAACTTGAACCTACTGACGAAGTGCCAGCTTCAACGGTTGTTGCCCGACGGCGGTGTGATTGGATGTCGGGTAACATTTTATCCTGAGAGACCCTCATCGCCTATCGCTCGCCCTAGCGTGGAAGCTAGAACTCTGCGATAGAGGCTAGTGTGCTCCCTTACCCGAGAGCACCGCAGGAATGGTCTTTAAGAGAATCTTGCAATCCAGCCAAATGGACCATCGGTCGATGTAGAGAAGATCGAGCTTGACCCAGCGATCGAAGCGCAGTTGACTACGTCCCTCCAGAGCCCACAAGCAGGTCAACCCAGGGCGCATGCGCAGGCGTCGTCGCTGCCAAGATTCGTATTGTTCCACTTCCCGTGGTAAAGGTGGCCTCGGTCCGACCAACGACATGTCGCCGCGCAGGACATTCCAGAGCTGTGGAAGCTCATCCAGACTAAAGGCCCGCATCCAGCGCCCGACATTCGTGCACCGCGGATCATCGCGCATCTTGAAGGCAGGACCGTCGGCCTCATTCAAGTCCTCCAGATGGGGCAAACTGTCTTCAGCGTTGTCAACCATTGAGCGAAACTTGAGGAGGCTGAACTTACGTCCTCCCAGCCCGCAGCGGGTCTGGCGATAGAAAATTGGTCCAGGCGAGGTCAGGCCGACGAGCACCGCCAAAAAAATAAACAACGGAGATAACACAACCAGTGCCAGAGCGGCCAAGGAGAAGTCCATGACGCGCTTCAGCAACATCCCTCCCTCATCTGGAGAGGCGCTGGTGAAAGTCAAAAGGGGTACGTGAGCGAAGTGCTCCACGTAAACATGAGCAAAGACAGTTGACAGGAAGTTCAGATGCATACGCATGGGCACCCCTTCCCGCTCGCATTGCTGCATCAAAGGCTCTAGTTTGGAGAGCTCCTCCAACTTTTCTGCAGTCAACACAACCTCATCGACAACATGGTTGTGAAGTAATTCAGAGAGTTTCTCCAGGGGAACCACGGGGTATGACCCGCGCAAACCGGCTGGCGGGCTGGCCCCGCCCGTCGCGGTGCTCACGAAGCTCAGTAGACGCAAACCAAATCGTTCGCCCTCTTCCAACAGCAAAGCCAATTCGGCAGCGGCTTCACCGGTTCCTACAATGACGAAATGGCGATAGCGTTCTTGCCTGTTTCGGGGGCTGATTCCGAAGATGAATACCGCGCGGCCTACACCTAACAGCAAGACATGCAAAACAGCAAATATCAGCAGGAGGCTGCGACTGACATACTCTCCCTTAAAAAGAAAAATGCCTGTTAAGAGAATCAGGAATCCCAAGCTGGTCATTTTGACAACGTCGTTCGCGATATCCTTGGGACGACGCATTTCCACCCCTTGATACGCTCCGAGCAAGTACCCAAGGGTGGGAAAGACGAAGAGGGATGCCAGCAAAAGCGGAAGATAGACCCTCAATGGATAAATCGGACGTAGAGAACCGGTATGCCCAATCCACACTCGAACCCAATAGGCGAGCAGAAAGGCTAGTCCGGTCGGGATGGAATCGCTTAGTACGCAGGCGACACCAAGAAATCGAGAACGACGGGAAAACATTTTGGCTTACTGAAGCGCAGAAAGACAAAGTGTACCATAACGCCTAGCAACGGCCACGCGAACAGGCGTGCGAAATGCAATTGAGAAATGTCGTCCCCCCATCAGCCGGCCACCCATCACGAATTGATGAAACTGGCGTGTGCTCCCAAGCGCCTATGCTGATGCCTGCCAGCAGATCTTCGGCAACGCATCGACGAGCAGGTTGGCTCGACGCTGCTCTCTTCTTTTGTCTCACCGCGTTTGCGCTCTGCGCGCCACTGGCCACAAAAGGGGCCGTAACCGCTTTCCGTGCGGCGCTACTCGTCTGGCTGGTAAAAATCTTAGTTGACGGACGGAAGTTGCACCGGCAACCGTTGGCTCTTCCCCTGCTATTGTTCCTATTGTTCACCGGTGCCTCGACCATCTTCTCAAGTGACCCTCTGCTGAGCTGGGGACGGATGAGAGGCATAACCGACCTGACAATCGCGATACTGATAGGTCAAAATCTTAAGAGTCTGCGGCAGGTGAAAATCCTGGTTGGCCTTTTGCTTGCGGCGTGCATGGCTAGCGTCGCGATCACAGCCTGGCAGTACACGGTGGGCATCGGGGTTGAATTGATGGCAGACGACCAAGCTGCGGTCGCTCTATATCAATTTGGTTTGCTTTCCGGAGACATTGTTCAGAAGGTTGATGGAGCCACGGTCCACACTCCACGACAGTTGTTTGACAGGCTCGACCTGTCGCCGATGGACTCAAGAGTAGAGCTCACGGTGGCCCGGGGAGCTCCGATTGCGCATGTGCAAATGGCGATTGGCCGGAAGGATACGTTGGAAGGCGCCTTAAAACAACGGGGCATAAGATTGATTCGTGGCCGACCGCTGCGCGCCCAAGGTACTCTGAAACACTACTTTCCCTATTCAGAAGTCATGGTCCTCATCGGCCTTGTTGCCTGGGGGCTCTTGGTCTCATCTGGGGCAGGTATCCGTTTGAGGTTTTCCCTGAGTCTTAGTTTCCTGTCGATTGCCGCGGTTGTAGTTCTCACTCTCACGCGGATATCTCTTGCCAGCCTGTTGTTTGGCTGTTTCCTGATAAGTTGGAAGGACGCGAGCCGGAAGCTCCGCCAAATAATATCAGTGGCTTTTTTCGTAGTGCTCTTGCTAAGCCTGAACTGGGTTCAAACCCATCGTGCCCAGAAGTGGCTGGACCTCAGCGACCCTGGCAGTCAATACCGCCTCCTGATGTGGCGAGACAGCCTTAAATTCATACGCGCCCATCCCCTGTTCGGAGTCGGGCTTGACAGTGTTGTGGGACACTGGCAGCGGTGGGACCTCGAAGCCTACCGTCGGTACCCTCTCCGGAGCCATTTCCATTCGACTCCGATACAACTCGCCGTAGAGTGTGGGTTACCCGCCTTGGCGGCTTGGTTGTGGCTGATGGGAGGGTATCTCCGTTACCTCATGCGACTTTCAACCGCATCCAGGAACCTCGGCTGGTTTCCTCACGGCCTCGCCTCTGGAATTCTCGGCGGTCTCGTGGCCGTCTTGTTGACCGCGACGCTCCAGTACAACTTTGGTGACGCAGAATCTATGATCGTTTTCTGGTTTCTAATGGGCCTGGCGTTCGCTTTGCAGAGAATTGTTCTCGACGACAGCCGGACTCTACCAGCCAATGTTCGAGTAGAAGCACGCTAGGGGCGCGATCCCCAGAACAATGTAACCAGCGAAGCGGTGAATTGCGGGCGTCGTGCGAGCGCCCCAACACAAAGAACTCCACAACAATCCCCGCGATACCCCTTGTGGATGTTCTTTTGTGAGCGACCCGAAACATAGGTAACAGATCGTACCGGACACATGGGTTACACTTTTTCCCCTTTTTGGGGAGGAAAGTGAGGATGCCGTGGAAGGAGTGTTCGGTGATGGACGCAAGGCTTCAGTTTTGTGGCTCGCGCTATGCCGGCTCGTTCTTCCTGACCATCGCCGGGTCCGTCATGTCTGCCCTTACCGGACTTGCGATCAAGGAGCTTCCTGCGCGACTCCGGTCCACGTCTGGCTCCGCGCCCAAGGCGGAACTTGGTCCTCAATAGAGTTGCCCTCTGGCAGGCGGGCGATCAATTCGGTTCGAAAGGTCTCATTCTTCCCTCACTCCCAGGTCATCGAAACGATAATGCTGGCTGTGCGTGTGGATGCGCCCGGCTGTATTCCTCCATCATCAAACGCGTCGATCCCCAGGCGTAGTGTGTCGTCACGTCAGAGGATTGTCATGGGCAGTTTGTTCGGCTTTTGTAACGGCGCGGCGAAAGGCGGGCAAGTCGGGCCGGAGTGAGGAAGGATACTCCGGATGAATTACCCCGAAGGGAACAAAGGCTCAATTGAAGCGCGGCGATTCCCACGGTATGAGATCGACACTGAAATCCACGTTGCCATGTTCGGAAGGGAAAAGCAGGAAGTTATGCGCGGTCGGGCGCTTAATATCAGTGAAGCCGGTGTGGCCGGTTTATTCGTGACTGGATGGGACGCGGGCACGGCTGTGAATCTCAAGTTCTTTGTACCGGTTGTGAGCAATCCTCTTAGCGTTGATGCAGTTGTACGCAGTCGCTCCTACCATCGGTATGGGTTTGAATTTGTGGAACTGAATCCTGTCCAACGCGAGATTATCGGCAAAACCTGTAGAGCTCTCGCTCTGCTCCGATAGAATAGTTGGGTTCGGAGGCGTGGTCCACGTCACGAATGCGCCCGGCTTCATGGTTGGGGCTGTGACTGGCATGGCCTCACTGAACCACTACGTCTGGCTGGGCGGATCATTCACCAGTTTTTCTGGACACAATGGAGATCGACGACCCGGCGTGTTCGACTACAGTTTCGTGTATGGATATCGCCCTCCGAAGTGACGCAGGTCCCCAGACAAAGGGGACTGGCGTGTCTTTAGCGAGCTAGGGGGCGAGCGTTCCAATCGCTTCCTGTAGGGCGGCTCCGCTCTGGCAGGGACAAAGGCGAATCAAGTGTTTCCTGGTCCTTCCGCACTTGGGATCTACCACAACTACACATCAGCTTTGGCGCCCAACCTGACATCTCCGACGAAGTTGTGTTCCCGTCGCCGGACGGGGCGATTCTGGGTCCCGACAACCTCTACCACCGCCACTTTCAGCCGGTGCTCGCCAAGGCAGGGGCTGCGGAAGATCAGACACGATCTCAGACATTCATTCGGCTCCTTGCTGATCCAGAGCGGCGCCTCGATTTGATTGGTGGCGGCGGTTGGACTCGAACCAACGACCTACGGATTATGAGTCGCTCAACCGGTGCTGACTCTAAAGAACTTCAACAAGATAGCTCGGTAGATTCCGGCAAAGTCCTGCAAAATCCGCACCACAAGCGCACCAAGACTGAACACAAAGGGAAGGAATAAGGACTGACATGGGCCGCTCCGAATCCAAGAAGGTCGCAATTCAGGGCATGGCGCAGAGTTCGCAGGATCACGCCAATGCTCAGTCCGCGCTAGCGAGCGCAAATAAGAGCCTGGCCAAGCACTCGTCCACTCTCGACAGCTTCATGACCTTTGGCCCGCCTTCGCCGTAGGTCTTGCGCGATTGCGGCGATGAACATAGCACCCGATAGTCCCGAAGCTCAGGAGTTCGGGGCACTGGTGTTGGCCGGCAGTGGTGACACGAAGCGGGCAGAATCCCTAATGCAGGAGTTGCAGAAGCGCTTCCCGTTTCACACCATAGTGCAGTCCTACTGGCTTCCCACAACTCGGGCGCAGATTGCGCTCGTCAACCAGCGGCCTCAGCAAGCTATCGACATCCTGCAGGCGGCTCTTCCAGTCGAACTAGGAGAGCCACTATCGACTCTGGGTCCCCCCTGTTTGTATCCGGTTTACGTGCGGGGCGAAGCTTATTTGGCGGCGGGCACCAGGGCAGTGCGACGGTAGCGGAGATTCAGAAGCTTATCGACCATCGCGGAATAACCTGGAGCTGCACGACGGGGGCACTGGCGAGCCTGGGACTGGGCAGGGCCTATGCGCTCGCTGGCGACAAAACCAAAGCGCACGCTGCCTACCAGGATTTCCTAGGCCTCTGGAAAGACGCCGACCCCGACATCCCCATCCGGAAGCAAGCCAAGGCGGAATACGAGAAGCTGAAGTAGCCGCACCGAACTCATTGACATGCCCCGCCACCCGCCATAGCATTTCCTGCGAATGATCGGCCAGACCATCTCGCACTACCGCATCGTCGAGAAGCTGGGCGGCGGCGGAATGGGGGTTGTCTACAAGGCCGAAGACACTGCGCTCGGTCGCTTTGTCGCGCTCAAGTTTCTTCCCGAAGGTGTCGCGCAGGACCCTCAGGCTTTGGAACGTTTCAGCCGCGAAGCCCGTGCCGCTTCCGCTCTCAACCACCCGAACATTTGCACGATCTACGAAATCGGTGAGCATGGCGGCAAACGCTTCATCGCTATGGAGTTTCTGGATGGGCTGACCCTGAGCCACCGCATTGCGGGCCGACCATTAGACCCGGATGCGCTGCTCGGTGTGGCCATTGAGATAGCCGACGCGCTCGACGCGGCACACACAGAAGGCATTGTCCACCGTGACATCAAGCCGGGCAACATATTTGTCACCAAACGAGGTCGCGCCAAGATTCTCGACTTTGGACTGGCAAAAGTCACGCCCGGGGCCAGTTCCTCCAGCCAGATTGCATCGGCTAACACGCAGATGTTAACAGCTGCCGAGCAACACCTCACGAGTCCCGGGACTGCGCTGGGAACAGTTGCCTATATGTCGCCGGAGCAGGTGCGCGGAAAAGAACTGGATGCTCGCACCGACCTGTTCTCGTTCGGAGTAGTGCTCTACGAGATGGCAACCGGGGCGTTGCCGTTCCGAGGCGAAACCTCGGGAGTCATTTTTGAGGGGATCATGAGTCGTGCTGCTCTGCCCCCGTTGCGGCTCAATCCCGACCTGCCCCCGAAGCTGGAAGACATTATTAACCGTGCTCTGGAAAAGGACCGCGACCTGCGCTACCAAAGTGCCAGAGACATGAGAGCCGAACTGCAACGTCTGAAGCGCGACACGGAGACAAGCCGGGTTGGAATTGCGATTTCGGGCACAATCGTTGCAGCGCAGGAACCTGTGTTTTCGCCTGTTGCCGCGACCCCGGCACCGGCTTGTGGCTCGACTCCCGCAATGGTTGCCTCATCTTCATCGGCCGCCGCTCAGCTAACCGCAATTCCGGCAGCTGGTCAGAGCAGACTCTGGAAAGGTCTTGCCTTTGTTGCTCTCGTGCTGGTTGCTGCGCTCATTGTCAGCGGAATCCTTTACTACCGCTCGCGTTCGTCCAAGCCTTTGACCGAAAAAGATACCGTCGTTCTAGCGGACTTCGATAATACGACCGGAGATGCAGTGTTCGATGGCGCTCTCAAGCAGGCGCTGGCCGTGCAACTGGGGCAGTCTCCTTTCCTAAACGTACTCTCCGACCGAAAAGTCAGCGAGGCCCTGCAGATGATGGGCCGTCCGACGAACGAACGGATCACGGCGAATGTCGGGCGGGAGCTTTGCCTGCGCACGGGAAGCAAGGCCCTGCTGGGCGGGACGATCTCCAGCATGGGCAGCCATTACCTGATGGACCTGAATGCCGTCGCGTGCACCACGGGTGACACCTTGGCCAAAGAACAGGGCGAGGCTACAAGCAAGGAAGATGTTCTGAGGGCCCTGAGCCGAGCCTCTTCCAGTCTGCGGAGCAGGCTGGGCGAGTCGCTGCCGTCGGTGCAGAAATTTGATGTTCCCATTGAAGCCACGACGCCCTCCCTCGAAGCCCTGAAAAACTACAGCATGGGTATCACAATAATGAGCGAAAAAGGAGACGCACCGGGCATTCCGTTTCTGAAGCGGGCGATTGAACTCGACCCCAATTTCCCCATGGCGTATGCCAGGTTGGCGGGGATTTACACGTGGCTCCAGCAACCATCGCTGGCGCTGGAATATGCCACCAAGGCCTACCAATTGCGCGATCGAGTCAGCGAACGGGAGAAGCTACGGATCACTGCAAACTATTTTCTTGCCAGAGGAGAACTCGACAAGGAGGCGCAGACCTACGAACTCTGGATAGCGAACTATCCGCGTGATCCCGCTCCCCGCTACAGCTTGGGTAAAAACTACTCCAATATGGGGCAATATGACAAAGCTCTGGCGGAATTTCAGCAAGTGTTGTGGCTTGCGCCTGATAGCGTCAGTGGCTATTCCAGTCTAGGGTGGACGTACCTAAATCTGAATCGGCTGGAGGAAGCCAAGACCGCTTTCAATCAGGCATTCGCACACAAGCTCGATGGTGGAGCTTTGCGCCTGAACATATACCTCCTTGCCTTTGCGCAGGGAGATGCCGCACAGATGGAGCAGCAGGTAGCTTGGGGTGCTGGCAAAGCCGGAAATGAAGACCAGTTGCTGTCGATGCAGTCTGATACCGAGGCCTACTACGGACGGATGAGCCAGGCGCGCGACTTCTCCCGGCGAGCGGTGGACTCGGCAGTTCGCGCTGACTCCAAAGAAACGGCGGCCTTTTGGCAGGTCAATGCTGCGCTGCGTGAGGCGGAGTTGGGCAATGCTGCATCCGCGAGGCAAGGAGTCACGGCGGTTTTGGCACTGTCTCCGGGGTGGAATGTAAAGGTGGCGGCGGCTCTAACTCTGGCACGGAGTGGGGATGCCGCTCGCGCGAAGGCGCTGTCCGAAGAACTGGAGAAGAACTACCCGACAAGTACCGTGTTGAAGCTCTACTGGCTGCCCACCATCAACGCCGCCATCGAACTCAGCAAGGGCAATTCAGCACAAGCACTTATGGCTTTGGAAGCTGCCGCTCCCGACGAACTGGGTCTGGCTGGGATGTTCATCAACTACCTGTACCCTGCATACGTGCGCGGGCAGGCCTACCTGCTGGCACACAACGGTATTGCCGCAGCCGCCGAGTTCCAGAAAGTGCTGGATCACAGGGGCATCGTGACGAACTTTGTGATGGGATCACTGGCTCATCTTCAAATCGGTCGTGCTTACGCGATGACAGGTGACACTGTCAAAGCGAAAACGGCGTACCAAGACTTCTTCATCCTCTGGAAAGACGCCGACCCCGACATTCCCATCCTGAAGCAAGCCAAGGCGGAGTATGCGAAGCTGAAGTAGCCGCTTCCGAACTCATTCGGGACGCACCGGAATAACTACCCCACGGCAGCCCTGATTTGGCCAAAGGTACAATGTCTCTGATCATGCGGATGATCTTGGACATCTTCGCGCAAATCTTGCGCACGCTGTGGGCACACAAGCTACGCTCATTCCTCACCATGTTCGGCGTTGCCTGGGGTGTGGGATCGTTGCTGCTACTCGTCGGCCTGGGCGAAGGTTTCCGCTCGGGAAACAAGCGGGGGCTGGCCGAATACGGGGAAAACATCATGTTTATCTTCCCCGGCCGTGCGCCCGTGGTCGCAGGCAGCATGAACTCCGCCCGCAGCTATCTGCTTACCTACCAGGACTACGCGGACATCCGTAGGGAAGCTCCCCACGTTCGCAACGCTTCGCCTCTTCTGGCTCGCGATGATGTGCGTGCGGTTAGCGAATTCGCCACTGCCAACGGGCAGATTGTCGGCGTGGAGCCTCAGTTCAATGAGATCCGGTTTCTTCCCATCAAGGAGGGGCGCTGGCTCAATGGCCTGGACGAATCTCAGAAACGCAACGTCATCGTCCTCGGCGACGAACTGACCAGGAACCTCTTCTCCGGACGACCCGCGATCGGCGGAGCCATCCTGCTCAACGACATAAGGTTTGAAGTGATCGGCACCATCAAGCGCATCGGCCGGGGTGACGAAAACTTTACAAACATGCGCGGCTACATTCCGTTCCAGGTGATGGCCACATGCTTCCCGCTTAAGGGCGAGAACCACCAAAACTCCATCTCCCTGATCAATTATCAGCCTCGCGTAACCGCGGAGCACTTGCTCGCGCAGGAAGACGTCCGCAAGATCATCGCTCGTAATCACGGCTTCGACTACCGCGATCTAGACGCCTTCGAGAGCATGGATACGGTTCAGCAGGCCGAGATGATGGGCAAGATTTTCGATGCCATGAATATGTTCCTGGGCACGGTGGGACTGGTGACCCTGGCTCTGGGCGCGATTGGCGTCATCAACATCATGCTGGTGGCTGTTAGTGAACGCACCCGTGAGATCGGATTGCGCAAAGCCCTGGGGGCCACCAATCGCAGCATTCTGGTCCAGTTTTTTCTGGAAGGAATTCTTCTTACGTTATTTAGTGGACTGATCGGAATGGGGCTAGCAGGTGCCCTGATGGCGCTGCTCGGTACGCAAAAAGGACCCGGGGGATTTGATCCTCCCAAGCTGGTGCCCGCGTCGGCGATTCTGGCGATCGCCTGCTTGACGCTGGCGGGCGTAGCGGCCGGGCTATATCCCGCGCGCAAGGCCGCCATGCTGCAGCCCGTGGAAGCGCTCCGGCAGGAATAGGCCACTTAAGGTTAAGACAAGGGTTAAGACGATGTTGCGTGATTTGCTCCACGAAGCCTACGGCGCCATGCGGCACAACCGTCGCCGCACCACGCTCACCATGCTCGGCATGGCTTGGGGTATCGCCACGGTTGTGATGCTGCTGTCCTACGGCAACGGGTTCGGCCAGGCCTGCGCCAATATTTTCGCCAACTTCGGCACCAAGCTGATGATCATGGTCCCGGGCCGCAGTTCTATGCAGGCTGGCGGCCAGAAAGCAGGCGCGCCCATACGCTTTACCCTCGATGACGTGGACACGCTTACCACCAACATCCCTCAAATCACTCACATCACCCCAGAAACCTCCAAGCAGGCCAACATCCAGTACGAGACGCGGACGTTCCCCTTCAACGTCACCGGTAACTATCCCAACGTGCTTTCCATCCGCGCGCTCAAGCTGGCGCTGGGCCGCTTCTACAACGCGGAAGATGAGATACAGCACGCCCGCGTGGCCGTCATTGGCTCCGAGGCCAAAGAAAAACTTTTCTCTGGACGGAACGCACTGGGCGAACGAATTCGCATCGATGGCCTTAGCGTTGAAGTCATCGGGATCCTGAGCCCCAAGATGCAAGCGGGCGACGACAATATTAACCGCGTGATCTACATCCCCTTCACCACCATGAGCGGCGTTAAAGATACGCATTACCTCGACTCCATCTGGTTCAACTATGAAACCCCAGCCTATGAAGATCTGGAACACACCATGCGTTCCGTAATGGCCATAGCACACAAGTTCAACCCCAGCGACCGGCGCGCTATGTTGGTATTTAACCTCATGGAACAAGTCCACCAGTTCGAAATGATTACGCTGGGCCTGAAGGTTCTGCTGGGCTTTATCGGCACGCTCACGTTGGGCATCGGCGGAGTTGGCCTCATGAACATCATGCTGGTCTCGGTGACGCAGCGCACCCGTGAGATTGGTGTGGAAAAGGCGCTGGGTGCGTGCAGGAGTCACATCCTCCTTCAGTTCCTGGCCGAATCTCTGACCATCACTTTCATCGGCGGCGCGCTGGGAGTCATCCTGGCCTATGGGGTCTCATTTTCCGTCGGAAGGCTCACCTTGTACAGCGCTATGGCGAAGAACGCGGAAGCCGGCGATGTCCGCCTGGTCATTGCTCCGAGCACACTGATCGTGGCCACGCTTATCCTCGCTGCCGTAGGATTGGTGAGCGGGATGGTACCCGCCGTCCGTGCCTCGCGTCTGGACCCCATTGAGGCTTTGCGGTACGAATAGCTTCGGGGCGCCAAAAGTCAGAGTCACCAGCGCTTCCAGTTGGCGATCGCGGTAGGGACAGCCGTTGCTGGCTGCCCCCCGCACGGACCCGGACGAGCGCTCATTAGCGCATCCGGTTCTTATCTCGGATGAGTGGCGGC
>Ga0207684_10001279_pt1 | contig 27759 bp, 22 predicted proteins | sample KBSK5501metaG_FD_184342 | JGI IMG/M metagenome (GOLD analysis project Ga0207684, IMG submission 184342) | Corn, switchgrass and miscanthus rhizosphere microbial communities from Kellogg Biological Station, Michigan, USA - KBS K5-50-1 metaG... | ecosystem: Host-associated > Plants > Roots >...
CCAGCCGGTCGCGACGCTCACCCCCACGACCGCGGCGTTCCAGATCGAAAAGGCAGCGCACGACCAGGCGAACCGGATGGGACCCCACCGGCTGTAGACCCGGATCCGCCAGAGGAGGGCCACGCCTCCGACCAGGACTGCGACGAGGAGAACGATGAGGCCCACTCCGGCGAAGGTCGATCCGCCCCGCGGGAAAAGGCCCACGAGAACCCCGGCCGTCAGGCACGCGGCGGCCAGACCCAGCAGAATCGGCCGGAACTGGCTGTCGGCCCTGCGGCCCCGCGCGGCTTGCCGAGCGGCTTCCGCCAGGGCACCCCGTGCCTCCGCGGGCGTGGGGGTCGACTCTCTCATCTTTCCCAGAATAGCATGTACTTTCCATTTTGGCAAGTACATGCCGGAATGGTATACGGTCTGGGCCCGAGCCCCGATGTCTTGACGGCGGGCATGATATGACATGCACGTGGGTGGGGACACGCCGACTCAGCAAACGGTGGCCGATGTGCGCGCGCCGCTGATCGAGGTCGAACAGCTGACACGCGTTTTCGGCGCGGGCGAGCAGAAGGTTACGGTCCTCAACGGTCTAACGTTCTGCGTGCCCGCCGGGTCCCTTTTCGGCATCAACGGCCCGTCGGGGAGCGGCAAGTCTACCCTGCTCCACCTGCTCACGGGCCTCGATCGGCCCAGCAGCGGTCGAGTGGTTTTCGGCGGTGAGGAGCTGAGAGCCCGCACCGAGAACCAGCTTGCCCGGTGGCGCGGTCGCCACGTGGGCATCGTCTTCCAGTTCTTCCAGCTGATTCCCACCCTGACCGCGTTGGAAAACATCATGCTCGCCCTGGAGCTTGGCGGTGCGGGCAAATTCAGTCGCGGCCAATGGCGCGAGCGCGGGATGGCCTGTCTCGCCCAGGTCGGGGCGGCGGATTTCGCCAATCGGGTGCCGGCCAAGCTGTCGGGCGGCCAGCAGCAGCGGATCGCGATCGCCCGGTCACTGGTCAACGACCCGGCGGTGATCGTGGCCGACGAGCCGACCGGCAATCTCGACTCGCGGGCGGCCCATGACGTCTTCGACGCACTCGCGGGGCTCACCGCTCAGCGGAAGACCGTCGTCTTTGTGACCCACGCCACGGAGCTCGCCTCGCGCTCGACTGCGGGGATCGAGCTGCTTGACGGTCGGATCGTCGCGCAGCACGGCGGTGCGACGGTCATACCTGAGTCGGCATGCTCCTGACGCCTCTGACGCAGAAGGCGATTCGCGACATCACGCGCCGTAAACTGCGCACGCTGCTCGTGGTGCTGGGCATCGTCGTCGGCGTTGCAGGGCTCACGGCCATCAACGTCACTGCCCACGCGTTGACATCCGCCTTCGCCTTCAGCGCCAATGAACGGGCGACCTCGGATGTTTCCATCTTCCTGGTGTCGGTCGAGCCTTCCGTGGCTCGCCAGATCCAGGCGGTGCCCAACGTGAAGGTCGTCCAGGTGCAGTCCTTTTACGGCACGCGCTGGAAGGTGAGCGCGGCGCCCGGGCACGTGAATATGAGAATCGACGCCTATCAAAACCTCCACGAGGTCAAGCTGTTTCCGTTCCAGCTGACCAGTGGCCGGCTCCCGGGCGTCGGGGAGATCGTGATGGAATCGAGTGACCGCGGGCTCCAACCGTTCAAGGTCGGTGACACGATCTCCATTACCACTCGGTCGGGGCTCACCCCGCTCACCGTCGTGGGCTTGTCGCGCACGCTAGGAGACACCGCGGCCACGTTCAGTTCGTTCGCCCGCGGCTACATGAGCCAGGATGGCCTGGCAGTCGCTACCGGCATAACCAAACCCAACGACGTCGAGATCCAGGTCGTGGACAAGGGCAGGGCGCCCGAAACGGCACGCACGGTCACCGCGCTGCTCCGCCAGCAAGGCGACGTGGTCCTGGGCTCTAACCTGCCGGGTAACCAGTTCGACCCCGGGCCGGTCAATGGCCTTTACGTCATCATGGATGTTCTTTCGGTCATTGCGCTGATCGTCGCCGGGTTCTTGATCATCAACACCGTGACCACGCTCGTGGGTGAACAGATCGCCATCATCGGCACCATGAAGGCGATCGGGGCTACCCGCGGCGCCGTCATGCGGGGCTTCTTGCTCACGGTCGCTGTTTATGCGGTGGTGGGCACCGCCCTCGGCATCGCACTCGGATTGATTGGCGGCTACCAGTTCACGCTCTTCATGGCCAACCTCATCACCCTGGACATTGGACCCTTCCAGGTCGACCCATCAGTCATCCTGTTGAGCGCAGTTGTCGGACTCCTTATTCCATTTGCGGCCGCCATCGTCCCCCTCTGGTCGGGTACGCGCATCACTGTCCGGGAGGCGCTGAGCGGCTACGGCGTCGGCGGTTCGCCGGTCCGAGCGGATCGAACGCCCCTCGGCGCGGGCTGGACCTGGGTTCCCCAAACCGCCTGGCTGGCACTGCGAGGACTGTTCCGGCGTCGCGGCCGGGCGGTGCTCACCTTGCTCGCGCTGACCCTGTCGGCGGCCGCCTTTCTGGCCGTGCAGACCACGACCTATTCGGTCAACGATTACATCGGCAAGCTATTCTCCCAGTACGGCTCGGACCTGTTCGTCTCCACCGGGCAGCCGCAGCCCCTCGACCAGGTGCGGTCTCAGCTGCTGAGCGTCCCAAATGTCGCGGTGGTGGAGCGATTCTCGAACCGCGACGTGAACTCGCGCTGGGGCCATCTGGTGCTGACGGGAGTCGAGCAGAACCCGACCCTCTACCATCGAGACATTCTTCGCGGCCGGTGGTTCACGCCTGGCGAAAAGAATGTCCTGCTGATCAACGAGCAGCTGCGGGAGAAGACCGGGCTGCGGATCGGCGATGACATCGAGGTGTCGACCGGCGTCAAGAGCCAGGCCTTTCGCGTCGTCGGTGTTCTCCACGATCTGAACGGCGGCTTGGGCACGATCGGCGTCGCGATGACGTCGTTCGACAACTGGCTCGCGTTCTTCGATCTGCCCTCGGACCGGGCTGGCGGCTTCATGGTGGGTACCACCGATCACACGCAGACCGCCGTTGACGCGACGGCGAATCGGATCGACGACGCACTGGTGGCCCAGGGTCTGTCACCGTTCGTGACCACGGCGCAGCAAAACATCACGCGCAACCAGGGGCAGTTCCAGATCCTTTACGTGCTGCTCTACGCGGTAGCGGCCATCGTGGCGCTGATCGGAATTCTCGGGCTCTTCAATACGTTGACGACCTCGGTCCTGGAGCGACGCCGAGAAATTGGCATCATGCGCTCGCTCGGCGCGACCGGCCGCCGCGTGGCGACTGTCTTCTGGGTCGAAGCGCTGGCGCTGGCGGCGCTTGCCTGGGCTGCCGCGATCGTGATCGGGATCCCGGCGGCCTACGGATTCGTGTCGTTGATTGCCGCCGTGCTGATCAACGTTGGATTCGCGTTTAGCCCAACGGCACTCTTGACCATGCTGGCCTTCACCTTCGTCATCGCCACGCTGGCCAGCTTCATCCCGGCGCTCGCTGCCGCTCGGCTTCGCGTGGCCGGTATCCTCCGGTACGAATAACCTCAAATTTCCCTCTCCCGCTCGCGGGGGAGGGTCAGGGTGGGGGCAAATTTCCCTTCCCCGCTCGCGGGGGAGGGTCAGGGTGGGGCAAATTTCCCTTCCCCGCTCGCGGGGGAGGGTCAGGGTGGGGGCAATTTCCCTCCCCCGCTCGCGGGGGAGGGTCAGGGTGGGGGCTTCCGTTACACGTGGCGATGACCTTCGACGATCGGGTCGCCGAGTGCCGGTCCCGCGCCGCTGTGGCGCTCGCACATCAACGCTGGGACGATTCAGCACGGCAGCTTCAATCTCTCGTCGCGATTTCGCCCAACGATGCGATTGCCTGGAACAACCTGGGCGTCGCGCTGGAGCATCTGCACAAGAACCGAGCGGCGGTCGAAGCCTACGCTCGGGCGGCGGCACTCTCGCCTGACGGCCTGCCTGGCCGCAACCTGGTTCGAGAAATGCAACGCTACCTTGGCGGCGCAGCCGCATTGACGCTTTATTGGGTCATCGACATCGCCCTTCGTCTTGTTCCGATGCCTGAAGATGCTCGGACAGCGGCGAGAGTCCTTGTGATCGTCTTGCTAGCACTGGGTGCCCTGGTCTACTACCAGCGCCGACGCGAGCAGTTACCGGATGAGGCCTGGCGAGCCTACAAATCAGAGTTGGCGCGAACCCGCCGACTGCGGTATGGAGGTCTTGCTTTCGTGTTCGTGGGCTTAACTTGTTTTCGCCGTTGTGTTCCTCATCCTGGTCCAGGTTGGGGGAAGGGAGAGTGATGGCACCGTGGTGCTCGTTGCTGTGGCGGGCCTCTGCTGGCTCATCGTGGCGCGGCTCCTCTGGGCACGCGCTATCGCTCCCCGCCTCGAGGATCGGATTCGCTAGCGGCGCACCCTCGCCCCGAAGAAGATTGGCACTTCCGAATAGACCGGCTGCTCAGCAGCCAGCAGCGGGGAGGCTCGGGGCTCATCGACGGCCTCTAAGCGAAAGCCTGCGGCGGTCGGTGCGTTCAGGTAAGTGGCGAGGGGCCTGTGATAGTGCCCGGCCCTTCTGACCCCGTGGGGATTGGACGACCTCCAAAAGCGTTCCCCGAGGTACCCATTCACCAGTCGTGCTGGCCGGCCCCCGGCTCCGAGTTGCGTCGTGGCATCGGGAGCGAGGAAGCACGGGTGGCCGATGACAAACACGAACCATCCGCCGGGGCTCAATACGCGGTGGACGGAGCTCAGCGTCGCGGTGAGGTCCGGGATATCCATTAAGCCGAGCTGGCATGTGACCCCGTCGAAGGACTCATCTGCACACGTGGAGAGCCGCTGGGCATCGTCAACGACATAGGAGATGGGTGCCATCGGCTCCGTTCGTGAGGCGGCGATATCAATCATCTCGCGAGACGAGTCGACGCCAACGACGCTCGCTGCTCCAGCATGAAGCAGGGCCCGAGTGGCGAGACCCTGCCCGCATGCGATGTCCAGGACCCTCGCGCCGGCCACGGCTGGTAGCAGGCCGAGCAAGCACGACACCGCCGTCTCATGGGGGCCGCTGCCTCGAGTGATCATCTGGTCGTACCAGGCGGCCATTTCTCCCCATGTCGGGCCGGCCTCTCCCATCCCCACTATCTTCACTTTTCCCAAACCGAGAGACGGTTGACGGTAGGCAGGCTGAACGCCGAGCTGACTACCGGACCGCGTGTCGCTCCACGAAAGCGGAGGGAGCGGTTGTGCCCGCTCCCTCTCCTTCTTCGACGGCTTCTCGCCGGTCGCTCAGCAGACCTGCGCGACCACTGTACCGGTCCCGGCGTGGCCAGGATTCGGCTGGTAGCCCGGGTTTGTCTTGACGATGACGATGTGCACGGTGTCGCCGGAGATCGTCGATCCGGACTTGGAGATCGAACTCGAGACGATCACCGCCATGAAGGTCGGCAGAGGGCCGGCAGGCGGTGGGGTGCTATTACCTGGATCGGTCGACCAGGTTGTGCCGCAGGCTGACGCCGATGGAGTGTCCTCGAAGCCCTTGAAAGAGGCAGGCGCTAAGCCGCCGCTCAGGCTATTCCGCTTCGCCCATTGCGCGCCCCAGAATGTCACAGCGGTGCCCACGGCTGAATTCCCGTCTCCGATCACGAAGTTGCCACTGGCTAAGGTGGCGAAGACCGTCACTTGGCACGAAGTCGTGGCGGTCGAGCCCCCGTCGTCGTTGATGGCGGTCGTGATGGTATAGGGCCCGGGAGCTGCGTACGTGTGACTCCCGCTAACCACGAACGGTCCGCCCACCGGTCCGGTAACTGTGCCGGCCGAGCTGGACGCGTCGCCCCAGCTGATCATCGCGATGAAGTCGGACGTTGTCCCGAACGAGTTAGCGTCCGTGAGGTTGGCCGTTGGTCCAGTGAAGGACATGGGTGAAACGGCCGGCGCGGCGCACATCGCTGCCAGCGCGGCGTCGCCGACAGTCGCCATTGAGGTCGTCGTGGCGGTATTGTTCGGCGTATCGACGTCCGTAATCGTCACCGTGACGGTGTCCGTCCCCTCCTGTGCGTAGGTATGGGTGCCGTTGACCGCAAAAGGACCGCCAGTCGGGCCACTAAGGATTACGGCTTGCCCGTCAGCGGGTGAGCTAAAGCCGTCGCCCCAGTCAATCGTCGCCGAGTATTCGCTTGCAGTCGCGTTGGGGTCGGGGTCGGTAAAGGTGGCGACTGGGCCGCTGAAGCTCTGGCCCTCAGTCGCGCTGATGGTGGTGCCGGTGGCCGCGATTGGGAACTCCGGGCAGGGAATCTCATAGGCGGTGAGGTGGTTGGGAGTCCCCGTCGCCGTAGCCGAGTCACCCCAGAGCGCGCATTTCGGGGCGAACGTGACTCGGTCGAAGGTCAGGTCCTCGGTCAGTTGGTTCGTACCGGTCACGAAGTTGACGCCGGTCAGCGCACCTGACGTCGTCGTCTGGAAGATCAGCATGTTCGTCGGACTATTTCTCGTCGGATGCCAGAGATTCATTCCGTCGAATGCGACCCCGCTCGTGCCTCCGTCGCCGCCCGGCGTGGCGCCCTGATTGGCGGGTGGGTTGAACTCCGAAAGGATTTTGCAGCTGGTGTCGACGTTGACGACCCAGTTCCCCGGAAATATTTCACTGCTGACCCAGAGGGTGCCCGCTGTCCAATCCAGTCCGTCCGGAGACTCCCCGATATTGCGGGGACTCGAGGTCACCGCGGGATCGGACGGGTTCTGCGTGGCGATGTTGCAAGAGGAGAGAATCGATCCAGTCGTTGGATCGACCCGAAAGAGTGTGAAGCTGTTCACGGCGTAGTTCATGGTCCAGAGCGCGCTGCCGTCCCAGGCCAGCGGGCCTCCCTTGCTCACTCCCCCAGCAACGGGGATGGTCGCCAGGAGTGCTCCGCTCGTGGTGACCTTATAGATGTTTGCGTCGCCGACGATCGTGTAATAGAGGTTTGTACCGTCAAATGCCATCCCTCGGCCGTTGCCGGTCGCACCCCCGGGAGCGAAATCGGCGAGCACCGATCCGGTAGTCGCAAACGCCGTTAGCCCTCCGAAGACCAGCGGGGCTGTGGCGACCGATAGCGCGACGCCGACCGCTATCGCCATGCGTCGCAACATCGTATTCATGAGTCCCTCCTTAGGCGAAGCCGCGCTCGGCTTCTCGCGGTTGATACCAGGGCAAGCGATCGCCACCATCGCGGGGGAGGAGGCGCTCGTGCGGACGTGGAGGCTGGCGTCGAGGCATATTGAACCGAGTGGCCCCGGACCCCAGTTCGCGACGCACACAACATCGGCAAGTCAGAGCGCCGCTTTGGAAGAACCCCCACAGCCCCGCCATATGATCAGCCGAAGACATCCCTGTCGTAGCACCTACTGCCAGACCTGTCAAGCGAAATCGCGAACGACATGGGACACTCCACCGATCGTGACCCTAACCTCACCGTGGGGTAACGCGGCCCCGGCTATGGGCCACAACGCGTTACTACAACGCGGTACCTGCTCGCTCATAGTCGCAACGAGCAAAGGGCCGAAGATTTCGATCGCCGATCGCGAGTCGCACTCACACTTCTTTCCGAAATAGATCAGAATCCGGAGACCGACTGCTAAAAGCCGAGTGGCGGTTGGCAGCCACGGCCGCCCAACGACGTCAGGCCAGGGTACCGGCGGTCAGCGGCGGGAGAGCTCCTAGCTGCTGAAGCATCGTCAGTCTGTCCCAGTTGTTCCAGCTCTCGACTAATCTGCCCGCCTCGAAGCGGACAATCGAGATGCCGGTAACTGTGACCCGCTTACCGGTAGGAGCGATGCCCATCAACGCATCCCGGTGAGTGCCGGTCATGGTCCACCGGGTGACGACCTTGTCTCCTTCAGCGATCTGATCGTGGATGGTGAAGCGGAGGTCCGAGAATGCAGCGCGGGTCGTCTCCACGAACTTCCTCGAGCCTTCGGGCCCCGTGTTCCTACCGCCAGGGAACGAGGCGTCGTAAGCGACGCTATCTGCAGCCCACAACTCATCGATGACGTCGAGCCTGCCTTGGTTCCAGACCTCTTCCAAGATCCGCCGGTAAAGCGCTTTGTTCTGTTCTGACACGATGGCCTCCAGTAGCCACGGCACTCGATCGACGCAACTACGGTCCGTTCAGCCTCCGAGCGTCTCGAGACAAACCGTAACTTGGCTTTCGCTGCTCGTGTAGGGGTGGAAGTACCTAATTCTTCTGGCCGCGGTACCTAATTTCGGAGCCAATGCTCCTGGGCGACCCACGTGGCGATCTGGCTTCGCGTATGGACGTCGAGCTTTTCCCGAATGCGTTCGAGATGGCTCTCGACCGTCCGTTGGGATAGGCAAAGCCGGATCGCGATTTGTTTGGCGGACAGCCCCTCGGCAACGACGGACGCGATCTCCAGCTCCCTTCGGGTCAAGCGCTTGGCCACCACTGTGGCGCGGGTCATCTGCCCCGCGTAATCGAGAGCCTGCTCGAAATCCATCGCGCGGCCGGCCTCCGCAGCCGCTGCTGCCGCGCCAGTGGTCAAGGCGCTTTCCGCTGTTCTTACCGACTCAGCCATGAGGCCCTCCCATCCAGCATCTCTCGCGACCCCAAGACGAGTCCTCATCCCGCGGGCGGCCGCCCGCAAGGTAAGGGCACGAACGAATGCAGAGCTCCGGGCGGCAAGGGCAGCAGCCAGGTCAACCGCATACGGAGCGAACCGGTGCTCTTCGTTTCGGCGGCATACCTCGACACTTTCCCTCAGGCAGTCCTCGGCGAGCCGCTCATCCCTACTGATCATGGCCACTGAACCGAGCAGCGTCAGTGCCATGGGGAGCCCCCGCTCCCATCCGGCCCGGCGGCAGAGGTCGACCGCGCTCGTGAAATGGCCGCGGGCAGCCGCCAGGTCACCGTCGACCGTCACCGCGAGGACCCCAAGGCGAGCGAGGAGCGAGGCAGCCCAACCTGGCCGGCCGAGCTCCAGGGAGATGCGGAGCCCCTCAATCAGACAGGCTCGACCTTCAGCCAGGCCTCCCTCTTGGACGAGGAACCACCCCGCAAATTCAAGGCAGCGCGACAGAAGCCGAGGATGGTCCACCTGCGTGGCGATGCCGAGCGCTATCGCGTAGTAATCGCGCGCGCGCTCGAGCTCACCAAACGTCTCCGCGAAGATCGCCGCTTCAAGGGTCACGGATGCGCGGAGGACCGGATCCTTCGAGCGTCCCGCCCTGGCCTTCTCGAGGCACCCGGTGGCCGCACCATAGTCGCCGCGCACCCACCACATCAGCGATAGCCCGATGGCGACCCGAGCGGCTGCATCAGGGTCATTGGCGCAGGCCCAGTTGAGCGCGGCAACGAGGTTTGCTCTGTCGGCCCAGAGGCGATGCACCCACCTTGTCTCCTCGCCCCCAGCACGCGCTGCCGCGGCACGTTCCGCGAGCGCGGCGAAATGGAGCGCGTGGGCTCGACGCATCGAATCAGTTTCCCCGGCTTCGATGAGACGCTCGTCCGCGAACTCACGGATCGTGTCCAGCAGACGGTAGCGCCCGCCATCTCTTCGAACGATGGACTTATCAACGAGCGCGACGAGCCGTTCATCAACCTGAGAGCCGGGTTGGTCGAGATCCACGCACACAACCTCTGCTGCCTCGAGGTCGAAGCCGTCGACGAAGACCGCCGTCCGACGCAAGACCCGACGCTGCGATTCATCCAGCAAGGCATGACTCCACTCGAGGGCGCCACGAAGTGTCTGTTGGCGAGCATGGGCGGTCCGATCGCCCGTGGTGAGCAGCCGGAGGCGATCACGCAAACGCTCTTCGATGGCCTCGAGCGACATCCCTTCTGCGCGGGCTGCTGCGAGTTCAATCCCAAGCGGAATTCCTTCGAGGCGCTGGCAAATCGCGGATATCAGGTCAGCCTTCACATCCAAGCGGGGCGTCACCGCACGCGCTCTATCGATGAAGAGCGCGACCGCATCGGGATTGGGCAGGGGCTCGAGCGGCCAGATCGTCTCACCACTTAAGCGCAGCCGCTCGCGGCTCGTTGCAAGGATTCGAAGGTTCGGGCAGCGCGCGAGCAATAGATGGATTAGCCTCCCAGTGGCGAGGAGCAAATGCTCGCAGTTATCGATGACGAGCAGCGCGTCCCATGCAACCAGGCGGTCGACTAGAACGTCGCTCCAATCGCGACCGCTCTCACCTCGTAGAGCGAGCGCGCGAGCCGCCAATTCAGGCACACGGTCAGGGTCACTCAGTGACGACAGTTCGATTAGCCACCCGCCCTGCGTACGATGCCGGGCCAGGTTGTGAGCGAGGTGGATAGCCAGGCGACTCTTGCCAACCCCTGGCGGTCCGGTGATCGTGACAAGCCGTGACGCGTCGAGCCTCCCTGTCAGAGCGGCGAGTTCAGTGCTGCGCCCAACGAAAGTCGTGAGCTCGGCAGGGAGGTTGCCACTCCGCGGCGCCGGCCTGTCTGGACTCTTGACGACATCTATGTCGGGACGGCTCCGGAGTCCCCCTCCCATGCCAGGGATTATGCGCGTCCGACATTGGCGTCAGAGCCGCCCTGGGAGAAAAAGGTGCTCTCCTGGCTGCTTAGCTTCTAAAGACACACAGCGGCACCAGTTGCTCGGCAGCCGTCAACGATCCATGGTGCCCGTTCAGGCGGGCCTGGGCCGGGTCGACGTCCCGTTGAACGATTCCGACCCGGCCGAATGCAGCAGCCACCACGTCGCCGATCCGTTCCCGGGCCTGGTCGCTAACCGTCGGCCCAAAGATGCCCATCGCGATCGCTTCGTCGCGCGTCCAGACCCACATGCGGTCGCCGAGGATGGATCGCCAGGCACTGATCACGTCAGCTGTCGCCCCGCTTATCGTTCGAACGAAGCGGGCGCGCGCTTCACCAGCCAGCAAGGCGACGCCGGCAGCCAGCTCGGGGTGGTCGGCGAGGTCGAGCCGCTCGTTGGGCCGCAGGTCCACCATCCCGTGATCGCCGGTGACCACCAGCACCGTGCCGTCGGGCAGTTGCTCGGCGAGAATCCGAACGGCCTGATCCACGGCGACCAGCTCATCGCGCCAGGCCTGTGACGCGACCCCGTGGATGTGGCCGGCCGTGTCGAGCCGTGCGTGGTAGCCATAAACCATGGCGGGTTGGGCGTCGAGCCGCCGGAGCGCCACCTCCTGGATCGCCTCCAGCGACTCTGCGGGGTGGAACCGCTGGCCTCGGCCGATGGCCCGGCTCAGGCCGGAACCCTTGTGAAAGGCGGGGCCCAGGTAGTGGATCGGCACACCCGCCGCCGCGGCGCGCTCCGGCAGTGTTGGCTGAGGCTGGAATGCCTCTGGGACGAGCGCCTCTCGCAGATCAACCCGGGGGCCGAGTCCGTAGAGCGACCAGGTCAGGGTGTTGAAGGCCCGGTCGTAGCCGGGAAGCGCCATCGTGTAGCCGACCAGCCCGTGTTCCCCCGGTGGCAGGCCGGTCGCCAGCGAGCTCAGGCTGGCGGCCGTCGTCGCCGGAAAGCCCGCGGTCAGAGGCTCGCCTGCGATCGAATTCAGGAAGGGCGCGGACGCCCGGTTAGCCCGAAGCAGCTCCCAGCCTAGGCCGTCCACCAGCAAGAGGCAGGCGCGGGCCGCCGGTTCGAGCGCCAGGGAATTCGCAAAACCGCGCAGTCCGAGCGCGCTCAGCAATGACGGCAGCAGCTCGCCCAGCGACCGCACGCCATAGCGCGGAAGGGCAGGATTTTGCGCGCTTTTATGCGTCGGAGGGCTCAAGATTGAGGGTTCCTACGTGATTGGTCAGGTAGACCCATCTTGGTCACCGGGGATACCACGATTTGTTTGACTTTCACAGAGCTGTTTTGTATACAGTAGGCAGTGCCCAAGACTGACCAGCCTCGGCGCCCGGAGCTCCGCTCGACTGGGCGCCAGCCCACGACAGCGGGCACCAACGGGTCCAGCGCCAACGGCCAGGTTCGGCGGCAGGCTCACGGCATCTCGACGCAGGACGCCGAGCTGATCCTGGCAGTCCTGCGGGAGCTGAAAAAAGGCAACTTTTCGGTTCGGATGCCGCTGACGCCGAACGGGACCTACGGCAAGATTGCGGCCGAGATCAACGGCCTCATCGAGCTGAATGAGCGGAACGCCAAGAACCTGTCCGGGGTGGCCCGTGTCATCGGCGCGGTGGCCGAGGGCGACCTCTTCCAGACCATGGACCTGGAGTTGGACGGCCGCCCGCTCGAGGGCCAGTTCCTCCGAACCGCTCGCACGGTCAATGCCATGGTCCAGCAGTTGCGGTCGTTCACCTCCGAGGTCACCCGCGTCACCGAAGAGGTCGGTACCGAGGGAAAACTTGGTGGACAGGCCCAGGTCAAGGGCTCGGCCGGTGTGTGGAAGGACCTGACCGACAACGTCAACCTGATGGCGGCTAACCTGACCGCTCAGGTGCGCAACATCGCCGACGTCACCACCGCCGTCGCGAACGGCGATCTGTCGAAAAAGATCACGGTCGACGTCCGCGGCGAGATCCTCGAGCTGAAGAACACGATCAACGTCATGGTCGACCAGCTCAACGCCTTCGCCTCGGAAGTCACCCGCGTCGCCCGCGAGGTCGGGACCGAGGGCAAGCTCGGTGGTCAGGCGCAGGTGCGTGGAATCGGCGGCGTCTGGAAAGACCTGACCGACAACGTCAACTTGATGGCGAGCAACCTCACCGCCCAGGTGCGCAACATCGCCGACGTGACGACGGCGGTCCAGAGGGGCGACCTGTCCAAGAAGATCACCGTCGAGGTCCAGGGCGAGATCCTCGAGCTGAAGAACACGATCAACGTCATGGTCGACCAGCTCAACGCTTTCGCCCGAGAGGTCACCCGCGTGGCGCGCGAGGTCGGTACCGAGGGCAAGCTCGGTGGCCAGGCGGAGGTACAAGGGGTCGCCGGTGTCTGGAAGGATCTCACCGACAACGTTAACTACATGGCCGGCAACCTCACGGCCCAGGTGCGCAACATCGCCGAGGTCACGACTGCCGTCGCCGAGGGCGACCTTTCCAAGAAGATCGCCGTCGACGTCCGCGGCGAGATCCTCCAGCTGAAGAACACCATCAACTCGATGGTTGATCAGCTCAACGCCTTCGCCGGTGAGGTTACGCGCGTCGCGCGTGAAGTCGGAACCGAGGGCCGGCTGGGTGGCCAGGCCAGCGTCCCCGGCGCATCCGGGACCTGGAAGGACCTGACGCTGCAGGTCAACCAGCTCGCCGCCAACCTGACGACCCAGGTGCGCAACATCGCCGAGGTGACAACCGCGGTGCAGCGGGGCGACCTCTCCAAGAAGATCACGGTCGAGGTCCAGGGCGAAATTCTGGAGCTGAAGAACACCATCAACGTCATGGTCGATCAGCTCAACGCCTTCGCCTCGGAAGTCACGCGCGTGGCGCGGGAGGTCGGCACCGAAGGCCGCCTGGGCGGCCAGGCCCATGTCCCCGGTGCGTCCGGGACATGGAAAAATCTCACCGACAACGTCAACTCGATGGCGGGCAACCTCACCGCCCAGGTGCGCAACATCGCCGAGGTCACGACCGCCGTCGCCCGCGGCGACCTGTCCAAGAAGATCACGGTCGACGTCAAGGGCGAAATCCTTGAACTGAAGGACACGATCAACGTCATGGTCGATCAGCTCAACGCCTTCGCCTCTGAAGTCACTCGCGTGGCGCGCGAAGTCGGTACCGAGGGCCGGCTGGGCGGCCAGGCTCAGGTTCGCGGCGTGGTCGGCATCTGGAAGGATCTGACCGACAACGTCAACTTCATGGCCGGCAACCTCACCGCGCACGTCCGCAACATCGCCGAGGTGACGACCGCGGTCGCCAATGGCGACCTGTCGAAGAAGATCACGGTCGACGTCCGCGGCGAGATCCTCGACCTGAAGGACACCATCAACGGCATGGTCGACCAGCTCAACGCCTTCGCGGGCGAGGTCACGCGCGTGGCGCGCGAGGTCGGCACCGAAGGCCGGCTAGGCGGCCAGGCCTATGTGCTCGGGACCTCCGGCACCTGGAAAGACCTGACCGACAACGTCAACCAGCTCGCCGCCAACCTCACGACCCAGGTCCGCAACATCGCCGAGGTGACGTCCGCGGTGCAAAAGGGCGACCTCTCCAAGAAGATCACGGTCGAGGTCAAGGGCGAAGTCCTCGAGCTCAAGGACACGATCAACGTCATGGTCGACCAGCTGAATGCCTTCGCCTCGGAAGTTACCCGCGTCGCCCGCGAGGTCGGTACCGAAGGCAAGCTGGGCGGCCAGGCGCAGGTGAAGGGCGTGGCGGGCACCTGGAAAGACCTGACCGATAGCGTCAACCTGATGGCCGGTAACCTGACTGACCAGGTGCGCGGTATCGCCCGCGTCGTGACCGCCGTCGCGAACGGCGATCTTCGCCGCAAGGTCGTCTTCGAAGCCAAGGGCGAAATCGCGGCTCTCGCCGACACCATCAATGAAATGACCGATACGCTGGCAACCTTTGCCGAGCAGGTCACAACCGTTGCCCGAAAAGTCGGTGTCGAGGGCGAGCTGGGTGGCCAGGCGAGCGTCCCGGGCGCGGCAGGCACCTGGAAGGACCTGACCGACAACGTGAACCAGCTGGCCGCCAACCTTACCGGCCAGGTGCGGGCGATCGCCGAGGTGACGACGGCGGTCACCGAGGGCGACCTCACTCGGTCGATCCAGGTCAAGGCCAGCGGTGAGGTGGCTCTGCTCAGCGGCAAGATCAACGAGATGATCCGCAACCTCAAAGAGACCACTCAGAAGAACACGGAGCAGGACTGGCTCAAGACCAACATCGCCAAGCACACGCGGATGCTGCAGGGCCAGCGCGACCTGCGCACCGTCGCCGACCTGATCCTCAGGGAGGTCGCGCCGCTGGTCTCGGCGCAGTACGGTGCCTTCTACATCGTCGACGCCGGCGACACCGAGGGGCCCACACTTCGCATGGCGGCCGGCTACGCCATCGGCGAGAGCGAAGGCGCCGGCAAGGCGTTCCGCTGGGGCGAGGGGCTGGTCGGCCAGTGCGCCCGCGATGCGCGGCGGATCCTGCTGACGACGGTGCCAGCTGGCTACATCGGCATCCGCTCAGGCCTGGGCGAAGCGCCCCCCAACAGCATCGTCGTGCTCCCCGTCCTCTTCGAGGGTGGGGTCAAGGCGGTGGTCGAACTGGCCTCGGTCCAACCGTTCAGTGAGACCCATCTCGACTTCCTGGATCAGCTGACCGACGGCATCGGCGTCGTCCTGAACACGATCGAAGCCAACATGCGCACCGAAGAGCTGCTCAAGCAGTCGCAAATCCTCTTCGCCGAGGCCCAGGAAGCGAGCAAGAGCAAGAGCGCCTTCCTTAGCATGGCCGCCCACGAATTGCGCACGCCGCTCTCGGTGATCACGGGCTACCTCTCGATGCTCCAGGATGGAACGCTCACCCCCGACAAGTGGGAGCGACCGCTGCGCGTCCTGATCGGCAAGGCCACCGAGCTGAACAGCATTGTCGATGACCTGCTCACGGCCGCCCGCATCGAGGGCGGCACCGTCCCGACCGACACCAAGACCCTCGATCTGCGCGAGATGGCCCGGCAGGCCCTCGCCCGCGCCGAGGCGCGCGCCGGCTTGGTCCGGGCGGAGATAACCTACAGCGAGCCGGACGAGCCGGTTGCGGTCAACGCTGACCGCGAGCAGCTGGCTCGAATCATCGACAACCTCATCAACAACGCCCTGACCTACAGCTCGGGTCGCCCCTGGGTCCGCCTGACGGTCATCAACGAAGGCGGTCCAGCGCTAATCGTCGAGGACCACGGGGTCGGCATCCCGCGGGACAAGCACGACAAGATCTTCGAGCGCTTCTTCCGGATCGACGATCCTGGACTCGGGCCGCAGCCCGGCACCGGCCTCGGCCTCTTCATCAGCCGCGAGCTCGCCGACCGCCACGGCGGCTCGCTGACACTCGAGCGCAGCGAGGTCGGCGAGGGCAGCACGTTCGTCGTCCGCCTCCCAGCGGCATCGGGCGTTCACGCCGCGACGCTCTTGGGCGTTTAAATCCCTCCCCCGTTTACGGGGGAGGGCAGGGTGGGGGCCTCTTTCTCCCTCTCCCCTTGCGGGGGAGCGCAGGGTGGGGGCCTCATTCCCCTCCCCCTCTGGGGGAGGGCAGGTAGGGGCCTCATTCCCCTCCCCCGTTTACGGGGGAGGGCAGGGTGGGGGCCTCATTCCCCTCCCCCTCTGGGGGAGGGCAGGGTGGGGGCCATCGCGGCATTCTCCTCCCCCGTTTACGGGGGAGGGCAGGGTAGGGGCCTCATTCCCCTCCCCCGTTTACGGGGGAGGGCAGGGTGGGGGCAATCGCGGCATTCCCCTCCCCTCTGGGGGGCAGGGTGGGGGCCTCATTCCCCTCCCCCGTTTACGGGGAGGGCAGGGTGGGGGCTTTAGTAAGACTTCGGTGGAGCGGCTGAGAAGAGCGAGATCGCCTGCTTGACCTCAGAGCTGCCGCATTTCGGACAGGCATGTTCTTTCTCACGCTCCGCGTAACTGCCCATCACTTCAAAGACATCGCCGCATTTCGAGCACTTGAACTCATAAATCGGCATGACGCTCATCCTCCTGAATCCGACCGTTCCGTCGGCTACATCAGACGTTAGCCCGCCATTCTTACCGGCGTCAACCCCGGACATCATAGGAGTCGGCAGGGGCGGTCGCCGACTTGACAACAGCCCCCGCTAGCCTGCGGTTTTATCTTCCGGCGATCGACACCGCCGCCGTGTAATCGTCGAGTTGGTGCAGCGTTCCGTCGGGGTTCGTGCCTGTGCTATTCGAGTTATCCGCCCACACCGGATGGGCGATGCCGCCGTAGAACGACAGGCCGGTGTAATCGCCGAAGTCGATGCCGTTCTGAGCGTCACGCGAATTCGACGTCCCCACACTGATCTGGAAGTTCTTCGTGAATGTCTGCCCGCCATCGCTACTGAAGGCGCCCCAGAACTGCGCGTCGTCGTTGGGGATCCCATTCGTATCGCCGGGCCCGCCCAGGCCGAGGTCGTTGCGGCAGTCATACCAGACCACGGCAAGGTAGCCGCTTGTGGGGTCGAGAGAAATCTTGGGCAGGAACTGACTATTCTTCGTCGCGTCGTCGTTCACCCGAACCGGCGCGCTCCAGGTCGCGCCCTGGTCGTCTGAGTAGCGGGTGAAGATGTCCATGTTGTTGTCCTGGTTCGTGAACCTGAAGGTATAGACGAGGTAGACCCTCCCGTTATGCGACCCGCCTGTCCGGTCCCATGCCAGCCCGGGCTCGGCGTCGACCGACCGGTCCGGCTGTGCCGGGATGAAATCGAAGCCGCCGACGTGGCTATCGGTGACCGCAGTGCTCTTTCCGAAGGTGCCACCCACCCCGGTAGGGTTGACGCTGACCATAAGCCTGCCGCCGCCAGTTCCGGTCTCCGTCAGCGTGCAGACATTCATGACCGCTCCGTTCGGACCGATGGCAACGTCGCCATACGTGCAGTTGTTGGTTCCCGGAACCACCTGGACGTCGGGGAAGCTCCCGACCTGGCCAAGGTCGGTCACCGTTGTGCCGGTCGCGACCATCGGGCCGCCACCGTTGAAAACGATCCAGACCTCGTTTTCGCCCGCGATGATCGTGGGTTGGTCGACGAACCTGAACAGCCCTTTCTCCTTGCTGGTATTCGAGTTCGAACCGGCCGGCTTCCGGATGTTCGCGATCAGGTTGAAATGCTGGCCGCCGTCCGTGCTGAGCGCGATCGGAACGACGTTCCCGACGTTATAGAGGTAGGCGAGAAAGAGGTTTCCGTACTTGTCGAAGGACAACGTCGGGTCGCAGCAGGCGGCGCCCAAGTTGTCATTGTTCCCGATCAACGACCGCGCCCAGGTCATGCCGCCGTCGAAGCTGACGCCCTCGAACAAACCGGCCGCCGGGAAGTCGACATTGGTCACGATCACGATGTTGTTCGGATTCGTCGGGTTGACGGCGATCGCGCCCTCCGACTCGTTGTGCTGCCACTGGCTGACATCAACATTGGTGGGAATCCCAGTGCCCGCCGGCTTCCCCGATGACGCCGCGGCCGAACTCGTCACCAATCCGAACGCGGCCAGAACTGAAATCAGCGCGGTCGCAAGGTTACGCCTCGACATACCCTCCAGCCTCCTCCTTGATCGACTGTTGACCCGGGTTTACAGCCTACTCTTACGCAGGAGCCCTAAGAGGCAGACGTTTCGGGGAGCGCAGGGGTGGCGGCGAGCGCCAGAATCAGGGCCAACACCCCGAGAACACCGCCAACGATCGGTCGCACTCCTCCAACTCCGGCTTTCAGGTGGATGGCGGTGAGACCGACATTGCCGGCCGCGACCAGTGCCGCGAGCCCGAGCGTCGCCGCCCGCGCCCTACGTCGCTCGCCTCGCGTATAGCGCAGCGTCGCCACCGTCAGCAATGCGGCCCACGCGGCAAGTCCGACGACCGAGCCCGCTGCGCGGCCAGGCGCGTCCGTAAACATCGAGCTTCGCGTGGTCACGAATTCCGCGACGTCGGCAGTCCCCGCCAGTGAGACGCCGATCAAAGCTACGAGCGCGCCTCTAGCTGAGCGCCCCGCGACCGTGGTCATGTACGCATCGTGCCATAGGCGCCGTCCATACAAGCTCCATGCTCAGCAGGAGGCCACAAATTCAGGCGTTGAGCTGATATGACGCGCCAACCGCGCCGCGAAGACCGTGAGAGCGGGAGCTGGCGCCCAGGCGATGCCGAGCTCGGCTGGATTATTGAAAACCGAATCGATGAGGCGTATGTCCTCTCATGGCCCGGGCAGCTCGAGACGTGGGTACCGGTCCACGACACGGGAGGGTACGACCGGGCCCGCGCACCCGTTGGGAGCTACGATTTCCGGCTGGATCAGATCAAAGGCACGGCCAGCCTGCACTCGGGCAACCAGGTCCATCTCACCTTCGACACGCCCGCCCTTCACCCGAGGGCCAACCTGCACTTTACGTTTGTCTATTTCGATCTGGCGACGCGCGGAACGGCTGATCCGGTCTGGAAGGTACCAAGCTTGGACCTCGACCGCATCTGCACTCCCGTCCCCGGTCACCACGATTCGCGATGGGTGTTCGCCGCTAGCCGCTCCGGCCTTGCGCGCGACCGTGCCTCGAAATACCAGATCGCGATGCGAGACCTGGCCGGCTCTAACGGTTGGTCTGTCCTTCCCCCGAAACTCGCTCTTTCTCCCTCCCCCCTTCTCGCCAATCGCCCTCCCCCTCTGGGGGAGGGCAGGGTGGGGGTGCGGGGTGGGGGCTCAGAAGGAGTCTCCGGCCAGCCTCTCGAAGCGAACGCATTTTTCAAGCGCGCATTCGACGCTGCATTCCTTCAGGCGGCGACCGGCGACGAGGTGCTAATGGCCGCCCAACCCGACGTCTTCGGCCGTCACCGGCTCGCCTTCTCAAAGTCCACCGGCAGCTGGGCGTCCATCGCCATCCACGGAGGCACCGCTACCCCTTCGACTGACTTGATTCAGGCCAACATCCACGTTGCGACTTTCGTTCCGCACCCACGCCATTCAATCCTGGTGCAGCATTTCGATGCGCAAGCGGTCCGGTGGTATCCATGGAGCTGGCTGATTCCGTCGACGGACTTCGCCAGGCTGGCGGCTGGCAAAGGCGCCTACCTCCTCTTCACCACAACCCTGAATCCAACGCACGCGAACCGCTGGACGCCATTCCGGATTCTGACCGCTGATGCGGCCACAGCATTCCAAGCCCAGCTGCATCACCGCGCTGGCCGGCGGGCCGCCTGAGGAATCCATGAGGATAGCGCCAAAACGGTCGGCGCTCATCGCACCTTGTGTTGCCCTTTTAGTTTTCGCCTCTGGCTGCGGAGGTCGGTTAGTTACCGCGAAAGACTTGAGGGCCGCACCCGAAGCTCATCTTTACTATCCTGGCTCGAAGGTTCTTGACACCAACGGCACTGATGAACGGTCGGGGCTGACTGGAGACTACCCCGCGGAGGTTAGGGCCGAACTTCATACTGACGCCTCTGCTGATGCGCTTTACGCCTGGTATTCGGCTAACCTTCGGAGGCTCGGCTGGACACTCGGTGTGGCCGAGACCGTCAACGGCAACTATCGGATCTATACAAGGGGCGATCGATACATCTTTCAGGTTGGGGTAGATCCAGCAAGTCCAGCGCAATACAGCATCCGGTACAGCGTGGTTCCAGTTCCATGGGCAACAACCCCGCCGACAAGAGTCGCATTTGCCAAGTGTGGGTAAGTGGGCTGACACCGGCCTGGCCATCAGGCACGCGCGATGAGCTTTCTGTAGCCGCCGCCTTAGCCACCAGAATGGCATCCCCTGAAACGAGTTCTTCCTACGACAGGAAGGGTGACCGCGCACCCCTCCTCGTTGTAACGCCGCCCGGGCACGCAACGCGGACCACTCAGGCCCGGTGGGCTGCGGCGCCCCCGGCACCCCGCTTACTGCTGCTTCCTTCCGGACCTGACAGGGTTCACGGAACCAGGTCGCGCAGGACCAGGCCATCAACGCAGTCGCACGAAACGACGCTCCGGACAGCGCACCCCTCAAAGGGGAGTTCGACCCCGCTAAAGCGGATTGCGGGTACAGGGCACCGCTGGCTCCCCGTCTAGCGCGATCGGGACTATTCTACCCGCCGCTCGCCGGATCTCTAACCGCGTTAGGCTTCGGGTTCGCGCGGCGGCCGGAAGCGTAAGAGCGACCAGGCACCCAGCCAGCCGATCAGCGCCCCAAACGCCATCGCCAGTGCCAGATCCAGACCCAGGGTCACGATCAGATTGCCCAGGTCTGCGGCCTGCTGCTGCTCGAGCGGACTCAGATGGTTGAACGCCGCCTGACCGACGGGCAGGTAGGACAGGATCAGCGCGGCCAGCACGGTGCGGAACAGTTCACTGATGCCGCCGGCAATCGCACCCATGGGCACGGCCGGGCCCACGCCCTTGGTCGACGCGGCCAGCTTGCGACCAGCTCCGCCGATGATGAGGAGGCCGAGCGCGGAGGTGACGAAGTCGGAGAACACGGTTGGCGTCACGTCGTTCGTGGCGAAGACCGACACCAGCCGGACCAGCAGCGCGAACACTCCGGCGATCACGCCGAAGACCAGCCCTTCACGCAGCACGAGTCCGATTCGCTCCACTAATTGACCCGGCTGATCAGCTGACCTCGGAGCTGTTTCACGCGAGCGGCATCCTCCGGCTCCGGCCGCACGGCGAGGTACCTGGTGAAATCCGCCAAGGCCTCGGCATCGTGATGCATTTGAAAGTGGATCATGCCGCGATCCCGCCACTCCGACGTGAGATAAGGGTCGGTCAGCATGATCCGGTCGCTGGCGCTCAGCGCCCGCGGAAGGTCGTTGCGCGACAGGTACAGGCTCTTCAGGTTGTTGAGGATGCGCGAGAGGATCTGCCGCTTGGTCGAGGGCTCGAGCAAGGCAGGCCGCATCTTTACTTCACCACCGTACATCTCGTTCAGCATCTTCGCGCATTCCTCGCGAGTCAGCGTGCGAGCACTGAACGCGTCGATGAAAATCTCGGCCGACGAGCCGGGGGCGTACTTGACCAGAAAATGCCCCGGCATGCCAACCCCTCGGACAGGCAGGCCGGCCCTCTCCCCCACCGCTATGTACAGCACTGCCAGCGTTATAGGAATCCCGACCCGACGATCCATGACCTCGTTGAGGAAGCTGTTGCGCGGGTCGTAGTATTCCTCGCGATTTCCCTTGAAGTGCAGCTCCTCGAACATGTAGGTGTTGGTCTTCTCGACCACGCGGCTCGGCTCGACCTCGGCCCGGATCCGCTTCTTCAGCTCTGTGCCCATGCGGGCGATTTGATTGAGGTAGACCGCCGGGCGAAGCTCCGGATACTCCTCGGCCGCGATCAGGAGGGCGGCCTCCGCGAGATCAAGGTCCTTCTCCGGCGTTTGCAGCAGGCGCGTGAGCGCGTCACGTGCCTCGGCCGGCGTCATCGCCACATAGTCTAGAGGGGAACTTTGAGCTTGTTCCTGCGTCTGGAGGCTATGCGGCGCGGCCTCGGCTCGGTCGTCCTGGCACTCCTGATCGCCGGCAGTAGTGCAGGACCAACGCCTTCCGTCACGGCATCGACGTCGGCGCCGGTGCCGAGCTTCATTCCGGTGAGCCAGCCCTTCCAGCTATTCACGCATTGCGGCATCCTGACGACCCAATTTGCAGGCCACACCTTCTACCTGGCGGAGCTGTACCCGGCGCGCGTGTCGTTTGTCGGAAATCCGGGAAATCCAATGGTCTCCGGCACCATGACCATGCTCTCGCCGCACGTCGCCAGGTTTACCGACCCGGCCGGCAACCAGATCCTCTTTGTCGACCAGTTACCAGGTGCGTTGAACATCCCTTACCCGTTTGCGGTGCATGTCCTTAGCGGCGGGAATACCCTGATCGACGAGCAGTTTGCCGGCCGCCACTGGCATGCGACGGAGACCTTGCCGGGCGTAAAGGGTCCGCCATATGGCTACGGGATGGACAGTTTTACGGAGGTCCACGGCACGCTCACCATCGTCGACGCGGAGGACGCGGTCTTCCGCAGCGACGCCGGCGCGGTCGTGCACTTTACGGCCCTCGGCTTAGTCGGCTGCGACTAATCCCAAGCCGTCGGGCTTGCGAGCCCGGCTTATTCTGAGCGGTGGCAGTCGATCATGGTCCTGCCAATGGTGGAATTGAGAGAATGACTCGGCGCCATCTGCTCGCCGCCGCGGGGTTTATCACGTTTGTTGTGTTGATCGCGATCGGCGGGCTCCTGATTCTTCAGACTCTCATGCCGCGGGTCTCCCGGGCCGATGCAACAGCAACGGCGCTACGGCAGGTACAAGAGATGGACCCGGGCGTGCACGGTTTTCTCGTCGTCTCGGCTCGCTACGACCCGGCACCGGACACGGTCTACGACGACCTGGGGAATCTGGTCTCCTCCGAGACGCGTTCGTCCTGCCAGGTTTGGATTGTTCAGGGTCCAGGTTGGCTGTGTCACGCGGATGGCGCCTGGATAGTGCATCTTCGTGCTCCATCCCAGGGCGGCTTCAACAACCACGAGTCCTACGTCATCGTGAACGGCCACAACGGAACGGTTTCGAGCGCCTCAAGCAGCAGTTCGTGACCCTGCCAGAGCGCGTCTTTGTGATCGTGGTCGAGTCCGAGGGAGGTCGCGACCCGGAGCGGATGCCGTTGCTCAGCGAGAGCGATGCGGCCGGCACCCGGAGAGCCCCCGTGTTCAGCAGCATGCTGCTGGCCACCACCTTCCTCAGTCAGGCCCAGCAACTCGGGTACTTCGTCAAGCTCGACTACATCTTCCCGGCCGACGGGGGGCGGCTCGCCGCGGACTTTCCCGAGTACCAGGTCCAGCTCGACCCGAGCCCTCAGGCCTTCTTTAGCGACGCCCCCGCCGGATAGCTCGTCTCCGATTGAAGGTGGACCCGCCAGGAGCGAGCGCGGCGGGCGGCGGGAAGGCACGCCCTCGGGCGCGACGCAGACGGGCCGGGATCGCCGGGTTGGCAACGAGCGCACACATCGCCGGATTTGAACCCGAATGTTCGAGGCGTTTACGCCGGCTGATCAAAAACCGATTTGGTCTTAGCTGATCGGCCCGTCGAGCACGCTCGAGGGTGTGGCGACCTCAGCCGCCCGCTGGCGCTCGGGGCAAGCTCGCCGACCCCCCGAACGTTACATGCCCGTCACCATGCCCCGCTTCAGCCACCGGCTGGCCCTGAAGATCGTGTTGCCCTTCGCCGTCCTGACGCTGGCCATCGGCGCCGTGGGAACCCTGACCGCCACCGGCGAATTGAATGCCCGCAGCCAGGAAGCCTTCGACGGCCAGCTCATGCACGATGGCTTCGTCACCCAATCGATGGTGGTGGCGGGCGACACCGAGCGGCGGGCGATCCTGCGCCTGCTGACCACCGGGCCTGGGCTCGGCCAGAGCTGGGCCAAAACGGCGATGCTAACGGCCTGGCTCGAGCGAGCGCTGACGATTCATCCCAACGTGATCGTCGAGGCGGTCGACACCTCAGGCTACGAGATCGTCGGGGTGGTCGGTCAGGGGGCGCTCGCCGATAGCGTGACGCAGAACCATGACCTCAGCATCTGGCCGGGCGTCACGAACATGCTGAGTGGCGGCCTGACATCGCTCGACGTCGTCGCCTCCGCACCGCGGCCGGCCGTCTTTACCGGACAGACGGTGCACGGTGCGACCGGCACCCTGCTCGGTGCCATCCTCGTGGGCGATTACCTTGACGACCGGGCCGCGACGATCAAGGCCGCTCTGCACGACGACGTCACGTACTACGACGTCAACGGCCAGGTATTGAGCACCTCGTCGAGCCTGCCGCCGGCACAATGGTCGACCCTCGCACTCGACTCAAGCACTCGTGGCCGCGTCACACCAACCAGCGTCGTCGAGTTGTCCCGCACAGCGGACGGCCCCGGAACCGAAATCCTATCGCCGTGGACGGTGCGGTCCGCGAATCTCGGATACGTGGGGACCACCGCCTCCAGTGCGGGCTTGCTGGCCGATACCAACCAGTTGCGCATCATCCTGGTCGCGCTGTTTCTCGCCGGGGTTCTCTTCACCCTCGCGATCGGCATCTGGCTGGCGCGCCGCATCACGCGCCCCGTGCACCGCCTGGTCGAGGCGACTCGCCTGGTCAGCGCCGGCGACCTCGATCACCAGACGGCGGTTACGACGAGGGACGAGATCGGCGAGCTCACCGACTCGTTCAACCAGATGACGCGCAGCCTGAAGGACAAGAGCGCGTCCTTGCAGGTCACGATGACGCAGCTTCAGGACACCTACTTGATGACAATCGAAGCGCTCGCCGCGGCGGTCGAGGCTCGTGATCCCTATACGCATGGGCACACCCAGCGCGTCGAGGAGTACGCCGTCATCATGGCCAGGGCGCTCGGTTGCGACGAGGCGGAGGTCAGCGCCATCCGACGGGCCAGCGTCCTCCACGACATCGGCAAGATCGGCATCGAAGATACGATCCTCCGCAAGCAGGGACGTCTGGAGCCGGAGGAGGAGCTGCGCATGCAACGCCACCCCATGATCGGCGTCGACATGCTGAAGGGCATCGATTTTCTGGATCCGGTGCTCGCCCTCATTCGCAATCATCACGAGCGCTGGGATGGCAACGGCTATCCCGATCAACTCCGTGAGGACGAGATTCCCCTGGGCTCGCGCATCCTGGCGGTGGCCGATGCCCTCGATGCCATGACGTCCGACCGGCCCTATCGCGCGGCGCGCACCTTCGAGTACGCAAAGACCGAGATTCTCAAAGGATCCGCAACCCATTTCGACCCCGAGGTCGTCAGCGCCTTCATCGAGAGCCAGCGCGCCATCGAGGAGCTACTCCGCGAGGCGGCTGAGGACGAGCTCGGCGACCATCCCCACGCCGACGACCTCGGCGGCTGGCGGCTCCACGTCGCCGGCCGCTAACGGGCCAGGTCCTTCCCCTGAGCCGTTGTTTAAGCAGTCCGCCAGTGGGTACGACCGAGCAAATGGTTTCTGATGTCGATCTCCTGGACGCCTACTCCCGAGCCGTCATCTCGGTGGTCGATTTGGTCGGGCCGGCCGTCGTGGGCGTCAGCGGCGTTGGCACCGGGATGCTCATCACCCCCGATGGCTACGCGCTCACCAACAGTCACGTCGCCAGCGCGGTCAAGGCCTACGAGCTGACCCTCCGCGATGGCAGCACCCTGAAGGCCGAGCTGGTCGGCCAGGATCCCCATACCGATATCGCCGTGTTGCGAGCATCGGGCACCGGCCTGCCGTCTGCGCGGCTGGGCGATTCCGGGCAGCTCAAGGTCGGCCAGCTGGTGGTGGCGATCGGCCATCCGTTCGGCTTTCAATCGACGGTCACGACCGGCGTCGTCAGCGCCCTGGGCCGCACCATGCGCTCGCAGAGCGGCCGCACGATCGAGAACATCATCCAGACGGATGCCGCGCTCAACCCGGGAAATTCCGGCGGCCCGCTGGTCGACACCCGCGGCCAGGTGGTCGGGATCAACACGGCGATCATCGCCATGGCGCAGGGCATCTGCTTCGCCGTGCCGAGCAACACCGCCCAGCGGGTCGTTTCCCTGCTGATCCGGGATGGCCGGGTGATCCGGTCGTACCTAGGCATCACCGGTGAGACCTGGCCGATTCACCGCCGAGTCAACCGCTACTACCAGCTCGAGCAGGACAGCGGCGTGCGGATTGCGCGGCTCGATCCGAACGGGCCTGCCCAGACCGCCGGGCTCCAGAAGGAGGACGTCCTGGTCGGCCTCGCGACTCACCCGATGAAGGGCGTCGACGACCTCCAACATTTTCTGACTGATTGGCCGGTCGGCATCCCGGCCGAGGCGCAGGTGCTGCGCGGCACCGAGCTGCTCAAGCGCACCATCATCCCGACCGAGCTTCGAAGCTAGCCCCTCAACGCCGCCCCGATCGCTATCGCCCCGAACCCGACGAGGGCGATCCCGGACACTAGGCTGAACCCGCGAATGATCGGTGGCGTGAGGCGTTCGCGGAGTCTGCTCGCGACGCCGGTCAGGAGAATCCACCAGGCCGCCGACCCGAGCCACACTCCCACGACCAGCGCGAGCGCCGGTCCCCATCCGCTCGCGACATGGATACCCAGCCCGGCGAACACGGCCGTGAACGACAAAATCGTCGACGGGTTGCTGAGCGTCAGCATCACCATCAAGGCATAGGTCCCAACGCCTCCCTCCCCCGCACGCGGGGGAGGGTCAGGGTGGGGGCTTTTCAGCGTCCGAAGACCGATCACCGTAATCGCGACGCCACCCACTAATCCGATCCACTGGCGCTGACCGATCAGAAGGTTCGTGACGGCCGCTACACCGAAGGCAGCTATCGCGGCGTACGTGGCATCGCCGGTGGCGACGCCTAAGCCGGAGACGAAACCGCTACGCCACCCGCGAGCGAGCGTGCGTCGAAGGAGCAGAAAGAAGATCGGTCCGGGCGACAGCGCGATCGGGAGCCCGACCACGAATCCGAGCGCTAGGGCCCTGGCCATCGCCGTCTCGCATGCGCTGCATTGTAGGGGCTCTCAGGCCGCCTGAGAGCCCCTCGCATCGGGTCCCCTAGTTTTGTTGCGCGAGTTCGATCTGGGGCAGCGGGTTGCCGCCGCTATCCGTCGTCAGCCGGTCGTTGGTGTAGATGATCGCCAGCTTGCCGCTGACGGGGTCAATCGCGTCCTCGAACAGGTCGAGGAGATTGCGGGTGCCGGGAGCACACGCGATACCGTTGACACAGATCACGCCCACGTGGTTGGGAGTGTCCGTGACCTTGGTCTGGCTGTAGCTCGCGCCACCATTGATGCTCTGCGCCAGGAACACGTTCCAGACCGCGGTCGAGTCCTTGATGCTCGTGGCGGTGCTGCCGTAATAGGAGAGGTGGACGACACCGTTCCGGGCCGCGATCGCCGGGAAGACAGCGGTCGTCGCTCCGCCACTACTCACGACCTGCGGTGCCGACCAGGTTTGTCCATCGTCGGTCGACTTCGCCACGGACACAGCATGGGCGTCGGACCAGGTGGCATAGACGTCTCCGTTCGCCGGATCGACGGCGATCGCCGGGAAGACGTTGTTGAGGGCGGTGTTTAGCGGCGCGCTGAACACGAGCGACGCCGTCCAGGTCTGGCCTCCGTCAAGGCTGCGGGACACGAAGACCTGGTTGAAGTTCGCGT
>Ga0207684_10001280_pt1 | contig 27748 bp, 23 predicted proteins | sample KBSK5501metaG_FD_184342 | JGI IMG/M metagenome (GOLD analysis project Ga0207684, IMG submission 184342) | Corn, switchgrass and miscanthus rhizosphere microbial communities from Kellogg Biological Station, Michigan, USA - KBS K5-50-1 metaG... | ecosystem: Host-associated > Plants > Roots >...
CAAGCATCGTCTCAGCGTCCGGTGCCTCCGCGATCACGACAATGTCGTATCGTCCTTGGGTTAGGAACCAGCCGTGGTTCTTAATTCCCAGTCGCTGCCCTCGGTCCATGTTCTCCTTTACGCTCTGCCGGAGGTTCCGAATGTTCTTCGCGCCCTGATCGGTGAGTTTGCCCAAAACGACAAACATCGGCATACTCTCTACCTCCAATTCATCAAAGCCCGGTCATTCAAAGCCGGGTTACCTACCCGTCAGCTCGTGAGTCTACTTGAACCAAACAGCGACTAGCTATTTCCTCCGGAAAAACTAAGGTCACGCTGTCCAATGACGTCCGCGCCATCAGCGAGGCTGACCGGAGCTGGCTCATCGCGGCGATGCGCAACGTGCTCGGCAAGGTCGGAGAGGTGGCGCTGGCAGAGAACCGCCTCCACTAAGACCGCGCCGCCAGCGAAAAGCTCCGCGTAACGCCGTCCACGTTGTACTAGATGATGGACCTCTCCTGGTGGGAACTCGTCGACCTGGCTGGCACGCCCCGGAATCCGTTGGGAGAGTTGCGCCTAATCTGGCGGCTCCGTCAGCAGGAGCAGCCTTTGGTGGCAACGCCCGCTCCAGCCCCGCCGGTGGCCAGGCCAGTCCTCGCTCGAGCGGCCTGAGCCGTAACTTCCTAGCTACAGGTCAGTGGCCAGCCGTTAGCCGCAAGGTCCCTCGAACGTTGGGCCGCCGATGCTTACTCCGGTGCCACGCCCATGTGGGATCTCATCGTCATCAAAGCTCATGCGTTGAAGCGCTACGTCCCCCTCAGAGCGAGGCCAGGCGATGGTGGCGTATGGCCTCATCATGTGCCTGATCGTGATCGTCGTCCTGATAAGCCTGATCGTCCTCGGCAACCAGGTGCGGAACACCTACTGCAACATCCTGGGCCAGGTGGTCAGAGCGGGCTCATAAACAGCGCCCCGCCATGTCCCGGGCATTGGCGGCCGCCGGGTCAGGTGTCTTGAGGACGGGCCAGCTGGACCACAACGATCAACTACCTCCGGAGTAGGCGCTGGGCGCTAGCTTCGAACCAGCGCATGTCTGCACCGAACGTTACGGGTCAGGAGGCGGAAGGGGTGACGAGCCAGCGCAGCACGCGGAGGAGCACAAAGCCGGCGATCAGGCCGCCCCCAATCCAGTACAGGAACACCGATACATCCGAGGGGTGTCTCGCTGTCAGGGCGCCCATGGCGTCGTCAAACTGGCCATCCGGATTGGTCAGCCCAATGGTGTACGTCCCATCCGTCAGTGCCCGGGCCCGCAAGACAACGATCAAGTGCGAGGCATCCGGCGCATCGGCGATTCAAAGCCCGACGGTCCCGATCTGCACGATGGTGTCCTGCGACAGGTTGCGGCCGAGGATGGCCAGGGTATTTTCCTGCTCCGGATCGATCGTGGACGGGTCTACCGTGATCAGCGCCGGCGCCGTAGGTGACGACGGCAGCGGGTTGGTGCGCGTGCTACCTGCGGGCAGCGTGCCCGGCGGTGGCGCTGTCGAGCTGGGCGACGCCTTGGGCGACGACTTCGCGGTCGTACTTGGTTTCGGCTTTACGGTGGCAGTTGGCGAAGCGGTGGCCGTTGGCGAAGCAGTGGGCGTCGGCGAGGGCCGCGGCAAAAGTCTGTCCGGGCTGCGCGACTGGCTTCGCCCTTCTGAGGTTCAGAGTCTTGTCTTCCAACAGGGGCGCCCTTAGGCACATACATATAGGATGGGCTCGCGCCCGGCCTGGATGGCGAACGGCTGTTCGGTCAAGCCCTTCGAGGGGAAACGAGGTCGAAATGTCCTGGGCAGGCCGTCTGCGGGGCGTTGCGACGGGTGGTATCACGTGACCGACTTTTGCCCCCCTACACGGACGGACTTCTGCCGCCCTACAGCCGAAGAGAATCGCATCAGCAATTCGGCAGTTTCTGCAATCCCCCTACAACTTGCCGACAGTTATCGAACGATCGTTTGTAGAGGTTTCGCACTTATTAGCCCCGCAGAAAACTACGAAAGGTATACAAACGCCTGTTTGACTCGGCTAGGTCAACGGAGCTGCACCGGGTCCTTGACTTGCGCGAAGATCTGCCCTCGTCCCAACCCCTGGATGACTCGAGGACGTGGAGCAACGACCAGCGAATCCCAATCGCCTGCAGGAGCACGTTGATCTGACCTCCGACATCTTTCATAAGGAGCGTCGCTTCGAGGAGGGATTGGTAGATTCGGAGGCGGGTACGGCCCTGACGATTTTCACGCCACGGCCCTAGGCAGCTCTTTCCGTTGTCGTTTGCCGATTTCTCCGTTCCCCACGCTTGTAAACGAGTTCGAGAAACTGTTCTTTGCTGAACTCGCCTTTTTGGACAATTGATTGAATGTTGCCCTGCAGACGTACGCGGTCGGCGCTCGTAATGTTCTTAGCGGTATAGATCAAGATTGGGATCTGACTCGTCCGGCTGTCGTTCCGCAAGGCCGAAACCACATTAAACCCATCGACATCCGGCATCATTAGATCGAGGATGATCAGATCCGGCTTGCGCTCCAACGCAAGCTTGATCCCCGCGGCGCCACCGCTTGCGACCAGCACCTCGATCTGGAACGGCTTGAGCATGGCCTCGACCAGTCGGGTGTTCCGGGAGTCGTCATCCACCACGAGGACCGTAGCAGGCATCTTATTAGCGCGCCTCCGGTCCGCCAGTAGGTCGTACTTGACCATCATCTGGAGCACCTGCTGTCGGTCGATGGGCTTCGAGAAGAAGTCATACCGGCCGATGTTCAGACCAAGCTGTTCGGCCTCGTCTCTCACCGTGAGCACGACCGGGATATCGTGGGTCCTGGGCTCACGAAGAAGCTTGTCAATGAGGTCAGGGGCTCCGTTCGGCGGCAGTGACGTGTCGATCATGATGGCGAGCGGTTGGAGCCGGATGGCCATCTCGAGCGCATCCTCGGTGCTGTTTGCGAACTCGACCAGGTAGCCAGCTCGACGAAGAAAGGGGTCGATCCGCTCCCGCACTGCGGGATCGGTGTCCGCCACCAAGACAATGGGCTCGGCCCTTTCAGCCAAAGCAGACCCCACTGGGTCGTCGCTCTGCGGCGGAGGTGCCGGGACGCTTCCGTGGCGCGGCGTGGTCATGAGTTTGCGAAGGTAATCGGCCACGTGTGCGCCGCTCTCTTTGATGTGCCGCAAATACTCCTGACGATCCGCCGCCGTCGTGCGATTGCCAACCTCGTCGAGGAGCACGTCAGCGAAGCCAGTGATGGCATTCAGCTGCGACTGAAGATGATGATTTTGCTCGTCCGTGAGAGGCCCACGTCCCACTGTGTCGCGAAGCCGTTTAAGCTCGTCCTGCAGTTGCGCCGCTTTCGCCTGCCACTGTTTCGCCTGCTGCTGGCTCTTCTCCAGAGCCGCGCTCGCTTGGTCCTGCGCCGCACGCAGGCGCTGATTTTCGGCGGCGAGCGCCTGACGACGGGAGCTCCACTCGTCGGCAAGCTTCCCGCCCTGCTCAGTGATGTAGGCGTGAAGCCCCCTGAGCTTTTCGTATTCCTCCTGGGCAGCAACCTTAACCTGCTCTGCCTTGCGCATCGCGATCTGCGTCTCTTCCAGTCGGGACTCCATCCACTTCACCTTCTCCTCGAAGGCAGCCTCCTTCGCGCTTAGTCGCCGCGCGAGCTCGGAGCGTGTCGCTTCATGGGACGCTTGCTCTTCAAGCAAGTCCGAGTGGGATTTCTGCAATTCCTCCTCTAGCCGCGCCTGCTTGACCGAGGCCCGCCGGTTGGCATCGAGGCACTCCTCGCGGTCAATGGCCCATTGAAGTTGATCCGCCTGTAGCGCCTCATGGTCGGCACGGACTGCTGTCAACTGATCCCGAAGGTGTCTGGCCTCCGCTTCACATGTTTGGATGAGCTCTTTCTGTTCGAGCGCCTTGTGGTTGAGCTGGTTGGTCGCAAGGCGCACCTCCTCCTGCAAGCGGCTCATCTCCTGGGCGGTCGCCTTTTGGCGTTCCGCTGCCGTGGCGTGCGCTTGCTTCAATTCTTCGTCGAGGAGGTGGAGCGCCTCCCGGTCCGTTGTCAGCCGTTGGAGTTCGTCCATCGCCGTCTGGTGGGTGACTTCCAGCCTCTCGTACGCGGCCCTAAGGTGGTCGCGCTCCTCAACCAGAGCCCGGCGCGCGGTGGCCCATTCCCGGTGCTCGCGAGCCATACCGTCCCGCAGCGCAGTCAGTTGGGAGACGAACTCCTGCCAGCGAGCCAACAGGTCGTCGAACGACGGTGTCGCCGACGGTTGCGCGGTCACAGCATTACAACGTGTTTGTGCGTCGGCACTGGCGGGCGGTTAGAGGAGGGCTGAACCGCAGAATCGTAACGAAGTCCGTAATCAGGGTGGGCGGCGATCCAAGCGTCGGGGCCTGTCTGGCCAGGGTCACCCCAAAGTCGGCGGATGCTCCCCACCTGGCGACACCAAGCGGAAGCGTTGAGAGAACGATGGCATCGTAAGCGCCCGGGAGTTCCTTATAGTGCTACTCCGCTTTGCAGCCACCATCGTCGTATGTTGCCTTTACCGGGCAAGCCGATTAGACCTCAGGGACCGCGTCTATAACCGAACTCTGCTGCAGTCCGCTCGGTGAACAGTTCGTGCTGACCAAGCACGTACGCCGGGTGGCCGAACGGGAGCACTGGTTGAATGAGATCGACTTCTGCCGCCGTTCACCCCAGCCTCGAGACCATTCGAATCAATTCTGTCTTTGAGCTGATTCGCAGCTCCACATCGACGGCGGCGCCGGGGGCATGCCGCCGGGCGTTGGTGAGGGCTTCCTGGATGATCCGGTACGCGGCGAACTCGACGTCGGGTCGAGCGTGATGGGCGTGCCGTGAAGGATGAGTCGAGTGGCCGTACCGGACGTGTCCCGCGCCCAGTCGACGAGGTCGTTCAGCTCGCGTAGTGCCGGCTGCGGGTGCCGTCCGCGGTTTCGGCCTGGGTGTCCTCGCGGAGGACGCCGAGCACCCGCCGCATTTCGATCAGGGCGGCCCGAGCAGTGTCGCTAATGTCCGACAGCCTCTGCGCCCCGGCGGCAGGCATCCCTTGGGTGGCCAGGCGAGCCGGCTTCATCCTGATGATGCTCCGGGCGATGTCGAAGTTGCCGGTGGTATTGGTCCCGGCCGGCATTCGGTTTCAGCCGGTCGAGACTGACGAAGCCGCCGCCCGCTTGGCCGAACTGACCCTGGGGTCGCCGGCGGGGCAGGTCCCGGACATCGCGGGTCCAAAGGTCTACCCCGTGGTTGACCTGCTCCGCTCGTAACTGAAGGCCGTCTGCAAGAGCCGCCTGATCGCCCCGGTTGGGGTTCCCGGCCGGGCCGCGGCGGCCGTTCGGGCAGGCGCAAACATGCCTCTCGATGGGACCGTGGGCCGAACCTGGGAGGAATACCTGGTCGAGCTGGCTACGCCCCGATGAGTTTGGGAACGTGAGGCAGCCGACCCGACTTATGCCGCCCTTCAAGCTCAGGGCTTCGTCGCCCTGACGTAATGGAGCCACGGCGGCGCATCGCCGGAGCGCAGCTCGGTGAAGTCCGCCTCGGCGACCAGTGGCTCGAGCAGCGTCATCCGGCGCCGCCAGTTATCGCCGGCATGGCCGGTGATCGACGCAACCAGGCGCCAGCCGCCCCGCTCGGGAATCGTGAAATCGGACAGCAGCAGCGTGCCACCGGGACGTAGCACGCGCCGCATCTCGCCGGCGGCCTGGTGCCGAACCTCCTCCGGAATGTGGTGCATCATCAGGCTGGACACGACCACGTCGAAGGCGGCGTCCGAGAAGGCGAGCGATTCGGCCGTGCCTACCTGGAACCTGCAGTTCGAAAGGCGGCGGGCCTTCCGGCTGGCGTAGTCGATCATCTCGGGGGCAGCATCGATACCGACGACGGAGCCCTCTGGCCCGACAGCTTCGGCCAGCATCCGCGCGAAGTAGCCAGGGCCGCACCCGATGTCGAGCACGCGATCACCGGGCTGCACACCACCAGCCAGGAGCAGTTGGCGATACGAACGGCGGCGGGCGCCGCCGAAGAGAACAGCCGCGGACAGATCGTAGAACCGCGGCGTGCCGATGGTGATCCCGTGGCCAGCGGGCCGGGCAGATGGGTGTTGGAACAGGCTCGATTGGTTCATGTTTCTCCTCCGAACTAAGCTGGGGACTAAACTTAGTCTAGACTAAGTTGATGATTGGCACCAGGTATGGCCAGCGGCTCGGGGCGGCCGCTCGGCGGGAGACGATCCTGACGGCGGCGATCCGTGAGTTCGCCGCCTCCGGCTACGACCGAACACGGATCTCGGACATCGCCGCCAAGCTTGGCGTCACCGAGCCGGTGGTGTTCCAGAACTTCGGCACGAAGTCCAGCCTGTGCGTCGCCGTCCTGGACCGGATGGCAGACGAGGCTGTCCGGTACCTGTCCGCGCTCGGCGACCATTCGCCGGACGTCGCGGAACTGCTCTCTGTGCTGCTCGCGCACGAGCTTCAGGACTGGATGCATGGCCCGGGGGCCTTCGGCACGATGTTCGCCGAGGCCGCAAAGAACTCGGCGCCATCGATTCGCAGAGCGGGGCGCCGGGCACACACGCGCACGGTGCAGGCTGTGGTTGAGCTTCTCCGCAAGGGACAGCACGAGGGCTCCATCCGCAACGATGTCGACGTTGGTACGTTAGGCTGGCTCGTCCTTTCGCAGATCCACGCACGACAGTTCCGCCGTGCTCATTCGGTCACATCGCCCACGCTGGAGCACGCCATGCTGAACGCCCTGCTCGCTGCGTTGCGGCCGCCGGAGCGTGCCTGAGACAGACGAGGATCCTGCAGGCCAACGCGGCTTGGCGAAAACGATGACGCCGAGCACGATCGCGAGCGCAACCAACCACGGCAGCCAGAATCTACGGCTATGGGGGATCAATCGCATCCCAGCGCCTGCTCGGGCACGAATTGCACTTCCGACCCAGTGATGCTGATTCCGTTCAGTAGAGTCGGGAGATCATGCGAGTAAGACCTGGTCCGGCTGTAGGGGGGCAAAAGTCGATCCACTTGATACGGCGCGCTGTTTGCCTGCTAGAGACCACGCCGAGTCAACGCGATACCACGCTCTGCAGCGGCCGCCGCTTCGCCGATAGAGGATCATCGAACGGGACGGACTTTTGCCGCCCTCGAACGCCAGGCTTTCTGCTGCAGACGGATTCACAGCGGGTCGACCGCGGGCGCCCGGCCCAGGTCTTTCGGGTTGGAAACGTCTCGCTGCTTCATCCAGCCATGCTTCGACCGAGTTTGAACCAGCGTCCGCCGGACCCAGCCCCGAAAATAGCCTCGTCAGGTCGTGCTGGCCGACATCGACGAAGACGCCCTTCGAGGACGCGGCCGACAAATCTCTAATCGCGACCGGAACGTTGTCGAATTGGCTAACCGGGATTTCGATTGGGCAGGGAGCCGCTGAATCGCTCGGACAGACCCGAACGGCGGCCGTCGAAACACCCGAACAGGTCAGTCACGATCGCGTGACCCAGGGGCGGGACTAACGACTCATTGACACTGGGTCTGCCTAGGGCGATCATCAGCGTGACGCTGGCTTTCTTGCGGCTGAAGAAGGGATCTCATGAAGAGGACCATCGGCATCCTTCTACTCGTGGGCACAGCGCTTTTTGCGCTTATGCCATTCGAAGCCAAAGCGCAGCAAGTCCCGACAGCGGATCTGGCGATTGTGTCTAACACGGCGAACGTCAAGCACGCGCGCGTGGGTCAGCAGGTTACGTTCACGATAGTTGCCATCAACAACGGGCCGGACCTCGTCGTAGGTTTCGCCGTCACCTATAGATCGCTTCAGAACTTGCGGCCCATACGCGCGATCTGCGACCTGGGTATCAGCCCCGACGGCCCCTCGTGTGAGTACAGCAACGTCATGCCCGGTCAAATGCGCACCACCATTGTGCTCGCCGAGATCGCAGGCACCCAGGACAGGATTGCGAGCCTCACGGAATGCGTCACAGCATTACAGCAAATCAACGACCCGATCAGCGACGATAACTGCGCAACTGAGACGTTGAGGGTGATCGGCAAACCCTAGGTTCAAGCCGTGTTTGTACGGCGATCCGATCAATTGGCACGAGTTCGCTTCGGGGCGCCAGGAGCGGAGCAAGACGATACCTGGGTCGGGCGATCGCTGTGGGACGCGGGCGCAGGTGGACCTGCAAATTCCTGAGTTGAGGAATGGCAAGGAGTTGGTAGTAGGAGTAGAGATAAATCCGCGAATAGACCAAGTGCTGATTGATTCTGCGTCGGTAGCGCCCCCATGGCGCATATCCCGTCTGACGCGGGTCGGACAGCGCGCCGCTGTCGCGGATGCGGATGAGCTCATGATTGCCCGTGACATCAACCATCGCGAAGGGAGCTCGGGGCTGGCTGGCCTGGAAGAGCGGGACGAGTAGCCTGCTCGGTGGAAGGCCTCGAGCTGGCCTAGGTCCAACCTACAGCCCCGTCTTTCAGCCTCCCGGATGAAGTCTTGGGTATTTAGAAGATGACGTTGCGAGAACGCGTATGGCCAGATAAGAAAGTCCACGGGATGCGCGTTCTTCAAGAGGAGTCAGAAGATTACGCCCTTGGCGCAGATCAGCTTTTCGACGCTGGCCACGACCTCCCTCAAGCTGCGCCGGCTTGACCCGCCGCGAGCTGGCGAATCAGACCTCAGCTGAGGTTGGCCCTCAGCGAACAAACGTACGATTCGATAGAAGTTACACCTATATAGAGGTAGTGCGGAGCGACCTCTTAGCGACATCTCCTCCCGGGCGTGTACAAGGATCTGCCTCCGCTGAGCCATATTTGGCCGGCGGTGCGAGCATGAAGCTGGCTAGGTAGTCCCCGGGGCGCCTGCGGTCGTACCAGCAGTGACTCACGCCGAGCGTTCGCCGCATCGTCAGTGCTACAGCCCGCGGTGAACGCCGGACTTTAACTCAATTTCGGCCTCGAGTTCAACGGAACTCGTCCTGAACTCGTTCTCTTCTTTAACTCTTCCTCTACTCCCCCACAACAGTATTTCCAGTGCGGACTCCCGAAACCGCCTCATTTGGAAGTTATGTGACCATCAACTTCAATTCGACTTGAACGGGACTTCGCCGGGTCTTTAACTCCGCTTCAACGGAACCCTGTTTTTGGAAATGCCGTAGCTCCTCTTCCGGAAATGCCGCGACCGTCTCCCAGGGGTCTTCGTCGCGTTCGTCTGGACAAAGATCGTTGGCTGAGGTCTACTCCGTGGAGCGCGTTGGCGGAACAGACGGTGCCGCCTGAGCTCTTGCAACCTCAATCGCGGATGGAGTCCGTTCCGAAGTCGATGGCAGCCGTCACCTGGCCATTAAAATGAGAGCCGCGGGGGTGGGGGCGTGAGTGTACCGATGACCGTGCAGTACATCGTTGGTGAGTTCTCGGCATTGCTCGGTGACCTGCTACCGATTCCCGACGAGGTGTTGTGCGGCGCGCTCTACGATCTGCGACGAGAGGTGGAGGAGAGCCCCGTGTCGAGACTCCACATGTTGGCGAGACGAGCAATACGCCTCACCGACATGATTTGCTGGGTCACCCTCGAGCGTGGCGACATGACTGGGTTCTGCCGCGACGTGGAAACGGCCGTCGCGCTTCGACAGTTCACGATCAGCGCCAAACTCCTCCATGAGTCGATCGGCAATGAATGACCGAGCTGATCGCGTCCGAAACCAGTTGCGGAAGCGCCCGACGCGAGACCTAACTATCTGCTAGAGTCGTGTGCTGTTCGCTCGAATTGCCACCGTAAGCCGGATTTACCGGCAGCGCGCGTTCAGGCTTATTCCGGTAGCCGGGGCCTTGGCGCGAATGACCTCCACTTCCAGCGGTGATCTGGACCTCATCGCCGACCCAGAACCCACCCGTTTCTAGCGGGGCATTCCTGGGCGTTGAAGGTCACGCGCCGGTGGCCCAGTGATGTGCCGAATCGAGAACTGGGTGCTACGGCCAGCCCTCGAAATGGACGTGCCAGCGCTCGCGCCGTGGCAGCCGGTCTTGCTCGGCATCGGGCGCACGGACCGCCCGGAGCATGCCGAGGTCGTAGCTCCGCAAGCGGAGACGCAGGGCCTCCTCCGCTCGCGGCAGATCTAGTTGGTCGACGTACATCACCTGGAAGTGCTGGCCGCGATCCAGTTGACAGCGATCGTTACACCGGTGATCGAGGAGCACGCCCGAACTGTACTCCGGTCCTTAAACCTTACGGGTGCACCAGCCGTCAAGCAGCCTCTGGCGCTACTGCCTGCTTAAGCCAAACGCGTGCTCACGGCCTCCGCTGGCCACCGCGGAAGCGAGAGGGATCCCGGCGCGGCTCTACTTTTTAGGCTCTCTGCTTCATCGGGCGGGCGTTACCGATAACACGACGAGCACGACCGTGGCCGCGAGGACGACCACGGTTAAAAAGAGCTGAACCATGTCCTGACGACCGCGGCCTTCCTTCCACTGCATTGGTCAACCAACCTGAGCAATGCCTTCCCCAAGGCGTCCGACGACCTGAGCCGAACAATACGCTGGCTCAGGCGGCTGTCAAGCGGATCGGCGGGTCGGCCGTCCCCGTGCGCCATTTCTGCCGACGGCCATTACTCGGCCGGTCTGGCCGGGACCGGTGGCGCCCAATCAGCGTGGTCATCCCGACCGGCGGGGCGGTCAACGATGGACATCAACGCGCGATGACATTCCTAACGCCAAAGGTCGTGCAGCCTCTTCCTGACGCTCGGATGGCGCAGCTTGCGGAGAGCCTTGCGCTCAATCTGGCGGATGCGCTCGCGGGTGACCCCAAGGCGCTGGCCCACGTCGTCCAAGGTGCGGTCGAGCCCGTCGACCAGCCCAAAGCGTAGCGTGAGCACACGCCGCTCCCGCGCCTTGAGGGTGCCGAGGATATCCTCGACCTCGATCCGCAGCATGCTGGCGAGGGCGGCCTCGACCGGCGAGGTCGCCTCCTTGTCCTCGACGACGTCGCCCAGGTTAGTCTCGTGCTCAACACCGATTGGCATCTCGAGCGATAGCGGGACCTGCGAAATCTTGACAATTTCGCGGACCTGCTCCGACGTCAGCGCCATTTCCTCGGCGATCTCCTCGTTAGTCGGCTCGCGCTCCAGCTCTTGCTCCAGGCGCCGAGACACCCGCACGAACTTACCGATCATTTCGATCATGTGGACTGGGATACGGATGGTGCGCGCCTTGTCGGCAAGCGCGCGGGTCATCGCCTGCCGGATCCACCAGTGAGCGTAGGTGGAGAATTTGAAGCCCCGATGATAGTCGAACTTTTCGACCGCCCGGATCAGCCCCAGGTTTCCTTCCTGAATCAGGTCCAGGAACGAAATTCCTCGTGCCGTGTACTTCTTAGCGATCGAAACCACGAGCCGTAGGTTGGCTTCGGTCATCCGACGCTTGGCCTCCTGGTCGCCGGCCTCGATCGCCTTCGCCAGCGCGATCTCCTCCTCCGCTTTCAAGAGGGGCACGCGCCCGATTTCCTTGAGATAGATGCGGACCGGATCGACCAGCGAGACCAGGTCCTTCATCTCGACGGAGCCGATTCGCTCGTCACTGAGCTCGACCGTGTCCTCCAGATCCTTTCCGCCATCCGCGACCTCAATCCCCAGCTCCTGGAAGGCCGCAAAGACGTGCGCGAACTGGTCGGGCCAGGCCTCGAGGTCGGGAAAGGTGGAGCGGATATCATCCGCCGGCAGATACCCTTGCTCCTTTCCGCGGACGATCAATGCCACTGCCTTATCTGTGAGTGACGCTTGGCGCTTGGCCGTCGCATCGGCGATGGTGCGCCGACCGCCGCGGTGCGGACGCGTCTCAGCGCTTAGTGGCACCGGCGGACTCCATTCAGCTCACTAGAGCTTCCTCTGCCGGAGTCGGGGACCGCTCGGATCGCCGCACGCCGAATTTCTGGAGGAGTGCGCCAGTGCTGCGCATCACTCTCCGCGGTCGTCCGCCTGATCGCCGATTTCCTGGTCATCGGGATGCGGTGGGGGGAGGATCCAACGATACCCGCCACAATTGATTCCTGAGTCCGCTGCACTCCCGAGCGCGAATTGGGACCGCTCCTCCTGCGGGTCCGGCTCGGGTGCCGACGGAGGGGTGCTGAACTTCTGACTTCGGCGTATAGTGCTTGTCAGGAACCGGCGCAGCAGGGACCTCCTGGTGAAACCCAGGGCCCCATGTGGGATGGACGCCCCTGATACGTCGGTTTCGCTTTGAGCGCGAGCGCAGCGCCATGCCCCCGTGTCGCCGTCGTCGTTGGGGGGCAAATCCTGCAGGCGGGATTCCGATCACGGCAGGCAAGTGATCCGACCCTCTGCTATGCCGTCTGCGCGGGTGCGATCGCCTCGAGCTCTTCTTCCGTGTACATCTCGGGCTCGGTGGCGTAGAGGACGGACCTCTCGGTGATCACGCATCGCTTGACCTCCGGGCGCGACGGAACTTCAAACATGGAGCTCAGCAGGAGGTCCTCGATGATGCTCTTGAGACCCCGGGCGCCGGTCCCGCGCTGCAGCGCCTTGCGGGCGATCGCCGTTAGCGCCGGCGGCTCGAACACCAGCTGGACATCGTCCAGGGCAAAGAATTTCTGGTACTGCTTAACGAACGCATTCTTCGGTTCGGTCAGGATGCGGATAATGTCCGCCTCATCCAGGTAGTCCACGGTGACCGAGATCGGAAGACGGCCAACAAACTCCGGGATCAACCCGTACTTCATCAGGTCCATGGGCTGCAGCTGCGCGAGAATCTCGGTGCTCTCCTTGTTGCGACCCCCATGCACCTCCGCGCCGAAGCCGATCTGCTTGTGGCCGATGCGGTGCTCGATCAGCCGCTCCAGGCCGTCGAAGGCGCCACCGCCGATGAAGAGGATGTTGGTGGTGTTGATCTGGAGGAAGTCCTGGTGCGGGTGCTTGCGGCCGCCCTGCGGTGGGACGTTGGCGACGGTGCCCTCGAGGATCTTGAGCAGGGCCTGCTGAACCCCTTCCCCGGACACGTCCCGGGTGAGCGAGGGGTTGTCCGACTTGCGGGCGATCTTGTCGATCTCGTCGATGTAGATGATGCCGCGCTCGGCGCGGGCGATGTCGAAATCCGCCGCCTGGATCAAGCTGAGCAAGATGTTCTCGACGTCCTCGCCCACATAGCCCGCCTCCGTCAGCGAGGTCGCATCGGCGATCGAGAAGGGCACGTCGATCATTTTGGCGAGGGTCTGTGCCAGGAGCGTCTTGCCACACCCGGTCGGCCCCACCAGCAGGACGTTCGACTTCTGCAACTCGACGTCGCCGGCCATCGTGCCGTTGGCGATGCGCTTGTAATGGTTGTACACCGCCACCGAGAGCACGCGTTTGGCGTGGTCCTGGCCGATCACATACTGGTCAAGGCCCGCACAAATGGTCTTGGGGTTGGGGATGAGGCCACCCTTGGTCCGCTTCTGCGCGGCGGGCTTGGTGTCTTCCACCAGCGCTTCACGGCAGAGATTGATGCATTGATCGCAGATGTAGACGCCGGGGCCCGCGACCAACTTGCGGACCTGCGACTGGTCCTTCCCGCAGAAGGAGCAGCGCAGCTGCCGCCGGTTCTCGCGCTCGTTCATTGTGAGGTCTTCGGCCCTTCGCGTTCGGGTTCCGGCCGTGGCTCCGGCTTGCCCCCGCCGGTCGCCACCAGCTCTAGGCGGCCGTCTTTCGCCGCCGACCGGCCGTCCCGGCTAGCGGTCACGATGATGTCGTCGATGATGCCGTACTCCTTGGCTTCCGGGGCGCTCATGAAGAAGTCGCGCTCGGTGTCCCGCTCGATCTTTTCGAGCGGTTGCCCGGTGTGCGTGGCGAGCATTTCGTTGAGGGTCTGGCGCATCCGCAGCATCTCCAGCGCATGGATCTGGATGTCCGTCGCCTGGCCCTGGATGCCGCCGGAGGGCTGGTGGATAAGGATCCGGGTGTTCGGCAAGGCGAACCGTAGGCCTTTGGTACCGCCGGCCAGCAACACCGTCGCCATGCTGGCGGCGAGCCCCATGCACACCGTCGAAACCCGCGGCCTGACGTAGCGCATGGTGTCGTAGATGGCGAGCCCGTCGGTGACCACGCCCCCCGGACTGTTGATATAGATGTTGATGTTCTTGTCCGGGTCTTCGGAGGCCAGGAAGAGCAACTGGGCCATGACGACGTTGGCTACCTGGTCGTCGATGGGGGTGCCGATAAAGATGATGCGGTCCTTGAGGAGTCGCGAGTAGATATCAAAGGCGCGCTCGCCGCGGTTGGTGGTCTCGATCACCATCGGGATGAGCGCTTCCAGTGGCCGGCTCCGCCGTACGGGGTTCATGGGTCGCGCTCCTGTTGCTCCGCCATTATAGGGCTCATTCCTTACGATCCAGTACTCACTTTATGAAGACGCGGAAGACTGCCGAGAGCCCGGCAGTTTTCTTACCTCTGAGATCGCTTTAGCTTTCGCCCTTGCCTTTGCCGGCGACGGGTTCAATGGGCGGCTTCTCGGGCTTTTCCGGCTTCTCCGCCTTCGGCTCACGCTGTTTTTGGATCGGCGTCAGTTTGATCTGCCCATCGACCAGCTCGACCAGCACCGAATCACCGGCGCTGAACTTGGTGGTCAGCAGCACCTCAGACAGCGGGTCTTCGATCAGGCGCTGGATGACGCGGCGCAGCGGCCGGGCGCCGTAGAGCTTGTCGAAACCTTCCTTCGCCAGGTAATCCTTGGCCTCGGTCGTGACCTCCAGCTTGATCTCGTGCTCCCCGAGCCGCTGGGCCACCTTGAACACCAGCAGGTCGACGATCTGCCGCATCTCGGGCGGCGTGAGCGCCTTGAAAACGACCACGGCGTCGACGCGGTTGAGGAATTCAGGTCGGAACGTCTTCTTGAGCTCGTCCATGATCTTCTCGCGCATCTTGCCGTGCTCTTTCTCCTCCTGGCTGGTGCCCATCGGCATCGAGGGCTGGAAGCCCATCGAGGTGGTCGCCTGCTGCAGGTTGGAAACACCGATGTTCGAGGTCATGATCACGATCGTATTGGCGAAGTTGACCTGCTTGCCCTTGGCATCGGCCAGGCGGCCGTCTTCGAGGATCTGCAGGAGCATGTTGAAGACCTCGGGGTGGGCCTTCTCGATCTCGTCGAACAGCACCACGGAGTAGGGCCGGCGGCGGATCGCCTCGGTCAGCTGGCCGCCCTCGTCGTAGCCGACGTAGCCGGGCGGTGAGCCGACCAACCGCGCCGTCGTGTGGCGCTCCATGAACTCCGACATGTCGAGCCGGACGATGGCATCCTCGTTGTCGAAGAGGAACCGGGCGAGCTGGCGGGCGAGCTCAGTCTTCCCAACCCCCGTCGGTCCAAGGAAAATGAATGATCCGATCGGACGCCGTGTGTCCTTGAGGCCGGCCCGCGCGCGACGCACGGCCTGAGAGATCAGCTTGACAGCGTCGTCCTGGCCGATCAGCCCGGCGTGGATTTCGTGTTCCATGCGGATCAGGCGGGCGGACTCCTCCTCGACCAGCCGGGAAACAGGCACGCCGGTCCAGGAGCTGACGATCTCGGCAATGTGCTCTTCGTTGACCTCGGGGACGATGGCGCCCAGCTTGTCGCGCCACTCCATCTCTTCCTTGACGTACGTGTCCCTGAGCTTCTTCTCCATGTCGCGGAAGGAAGCCGCCGTCTCATAGTCCTGGTTGACGATGGCCTCTTCCTTCTTGATCTGCAGCCCGCGGATCTCTTTCTGCATCGTCTTCAGGTCCGGCGGCGTGGTGGTCAGCTTCACGCGCACCCGCGCCGAGGCCTCGTCCATCAGATCGATGGCCTTATCCGGCAAGGAGCGGTCGGAGACGTAGCGCACTGACAGCTCGGCCGCAGCCTTGATGGCCTTGTCCGTCAACGTCACCCGGTGGTGCTTCTCGTACAGGCTTTTCAGGCCGTGCAGGATCGAGATGGTCTCGGCCAGCGAGGGCTCGTCGACGAACACCGGCTGGAAGCGGCGCTCCAGGGCGGCGTCCTTCTCGATGTACTTGCGATACTCGTTGAGGGTCGTGGCGCCGATGCACTGGATCTCACCGCGCGCCAAGGCGGGCTTCAGGATAGTGGCGGCGTCGATCGCCCCCTCGGCCGCGCCGGCGCCGACTAGGGTGTGCAGCTCGTCGATAAAGAGGACGACCTCCCGGCTCGAACGGATCTCGTCGAGCATCCTCTTGAGGCGCTCCTCGAACTCACCGCGGTACTTGGTGCCGGCGACCACTGCCCCCATGTCGAGGGTGAGGATGCGTTTGCCGCGGAGCGACTCGGGGACGTTGCCGAGGACGATCTGCTGGGCCAGCCCTTCGGCGATGGCGGTCTTGCCCACGCCGGCCTCGCCGATCAGGGCCGGGTTGTTCTTGGTGCGGCGCGAAAGAATCTGGACGACGCGCTCGATCTCGTGCTCGCGGCCGATGACCGGGTCGAGCCTGTTCTTCGCGGCCAGGTCGGTGAGGTCACGGCAGAACTGGTCGAGCAGGGGCGTCTTGGACGGCTTCTTACTCTGGATCGCTTCCTCATCCAGGCCACTCTCGTGGAGCATGCGGTCGATTTCGCCCCGGACCTTCTCGAGGTTTGCACCCAGGTCGTCGAGGACGCGGGCGGCGATCCCCTCATTTTCGATCAGCAGTCCGAGCAGCAGGTGCTCGGTGCCGATGTAGTTGTTGCCCATCCGCCGGGCTTCCTCGAAGGAGATCTCGATCACCTTCTTCATCCGTGACGTCGGGATGATCTGCTGGACGACGATGCCTTCGTTGCGGCCCAGCACCGACTCGATGGTGGCCCGGACCTTATTGATCTCGACGCCCAGGTTGTTCAGCACCTTGGCCGCCAGCCCCTCGCCTTCGAGAAGCAGCCCAAGGAGCAGGTGCTCGGTGCCGATGTAGGAGTGGCGCGAGCGCTCCGCTTCTTCCTGGGCCAGCGTCAGGACTTTCTTCGCCCGCTCGGTGAATCGTTCAAAGGGGTACACCAGGGGCCTCAGCAGAATGCGATGAGCTACTCATACATACCCAGATTCGTTCGGAGCAGATCGTCGGCAATCCGTCGTACCATGCTCTCGCCGCACCTAACTTGTGGGGTGCCTTGATCCGTCGGATCAGCTGACCCTGCTTGCCCGGCGGGTAGATGCGTAATGCTCTTCGCACTCGTCTCCGCGGTGATTCGATTGCTGTTTGATCTTGAATGATCTGATCGCTCGGCGAAGCGGCGGCCCAGCTCGAGCTCTTGGTACTCAGGCACGAGGTTGCAGCCCGGGCAGATCAGCTGCCCAGATCTCCAGTTCAAGTGCAGTAAGTGCGACCACGTCTTCGAGGTGATGGGGGGCTACGCCGAGCGCGAGAAAGCGCAGGCCTGTCCGAACTGCGGCAGCACCGAGCTGAAGCTGGCGATCTCGCTCTTGTCGGCCAAGTCGCCCACCTCGTTCTAAGCCGATCGCCTTGGACCGGTCGCAAAAACGCCGCGCGTCGTCGCCCACGCCGGTTGCGAGCATCGGCCTCTTTTCATCTGCGTCTGGTGAAAGCAGGCCAGTGACCTCCTCGTCGTAGAAGGTCGACCCGTTGGCGCGTGAACGAGTTCGGGAAGGAGGTCGCCAGCCTGACTTGTGTGGACACTCGCGTTCTACGGCGCCGCGTAGTACCTCTTCGACCGCAAGCAGGAGGCCGGCTGATTTAGCCTGGCTGGTACCCGCTCCGGTCGGGCACCTCTGTGCCAATCCAACCGGGAAAGGAACGTAATTACCGGAGACTCGGGACGGCCGCGCCAAAGTCGTTGAAGGTCTTCACCGATTTGGCGGAGGGGCGCCGGCGCAAGCCTCTACACAGCTCGCCGCCCAAGACCCTCACCTTTTCTATCTTGACGGCTGTTAGGCTTAAGCAGCAGTCGCGGGCCGCCGAAGCTTCATGTCGGGAGGACGCGTGAGCGGTCGCAAGTGGAACGGATGGTGGGGAGCGGCCGAGCGCAAGAGGCAAGAGCCAGGAGAATCGGCGCAGGGGCGCACCCTGAACCGGCTACCGGGACGCGAGTACCGGATCGACGAGAGTCGTGAGGGGGAATGGACGGCCAAGTGGTTTGATGGACAGGGGAACCTTGTCGCGTGGTTTGGCGGCGACGCAGGGTTGATGTTTCTTGCGCTCGATTACCTGGCTGAGCGGACCGAAAACGAGTTCGGGGTCGTCGTGGATCGCACCTGGCGGCGAGAGCCCAAGCTATCAACCGAAATGCGAGCGCTAGCCAAACTCACGAAGTCGGCGAGGAGGTCAAGCGTAAAAAAGCGGCGGAAGCATCTGTAGGACGGCAAAAGTTCGTTCCAACCGGGCATTCCTTCAGCCCAAAGTAGCCGTTATCAAACGCATCTATGGACCGTGTGCTGTCGAGGAACGATTGGGCAGTGCCCAGATCAGGGCAACTACACCCAAGCACTTCATTCACGACCGGGATGCCGTCTACGGCAGTGATTTTGAATGCCAACTGGCGAGTCTGGGCATCGCCGGCGTGCGGACCCCGCCTCGGTCGCCGAAAGCCAACGCGATTGCTGAGCGGATCGTGCGGACCTTTCGGAGCGAGTGCCTCGATCACCTGATCGTGATCGATGAGCGCCACCTGTGCGCGGTGCTAGCCGAGTTCACGGATTACTACAATCACGACCGGCCTCACCGCAGCCTTGGCCTGCAAAGTCCCCTCCCCGGCGTCGCCCCGGTCCGCGGGCGGGTGGTGTCGCGGCCAATCTTGGGTGGTCTGCACCACGTCTACGCTCGGGCCGCTTGAATTGGGATGGCGTTTTGCCGTCCTTCGACGCCTTCCCTGAGCTCTTGCCGGTAGGTCCATGATTGGTGGCAGGCCGCATGACCACGCCGAATCAAGCGACCGACGCCTGGGCCCTCCGCCTGAGGAATATTCCCACAGACTTCGGGGCGGCGCTACGCGATGCTTCAGACCTGCAACTGAGGCGTCGCCCAAGGAATGGCGAGTGGTCCCAATCGAGGTGGTTGGCCACATGATCGACAAGATGACAATATGGCGCGGCCGAGTTGAGCGGATACGGCTCGAGAACACGCCACGCCTCGCAGGCTACGATCAAGCCGCGCTCGTGCGAGAGCGCGATTACCAGCATGCTGAACTCTCGAGCCTGCCTGAACGACTGGACCACGTCTGTGAGCGCTTTTCGGCAGCGGTGCGCGAGTTGACCGAAAACCATCTGGCGCGGATAGGGGTCCACGCCGAACTTGGGCCGCTGACTATGGCCGACTGTATCAGGCTACCGTTGGAGGCAGCGGACCTCCACAAGGCGCAGTTAATAGCGGCCCTTGGCAGCTGAGAAGCGCCTGACCTTGTGCATGCGGCGCTAGCCGAGTTCGCGGATTACTTCAACCGCGACCGACCACACCGAAGCCTCGGCCGGCAGAGGCCCTTTCCCAGTGGCGCTACGGTCAGCGGTCGGCTGGTGTCGCGGCCAAGCTTGAGCGGTCTGCACCACGTCTTACGCTCGGGCCGCTTTGAATTGGGATGGAGTTTTGCCGCCGTTCTCCCGTGCTGAACCCCTGACGAGCGGGCCGTCGTCGTAAATTTCACGAACGCGTCCTGCGGTTCGACGGCCACGACGTCAGAGGCGGTCGAAATGACCGCCTCTGATTCGACGACGGCTAGACTTTGACCGCCCGCCGGCGCGCAGCCGATGGCTTCGTTGGCAGCGCTTCGGATCGGGTCTGTGCGCGAAGCTCGCCAACCTCGCGGCCGATCACTTGGAGCTCGCTGACGCCCTGCCTCATTTTGGCGTACGCCTCCCTGGCTCGCTCGGCCAGGCGCCCGTTGAACGGCCCGATCGGGATGGGGCCGTGCGGGCCCAGGGCCCATAGCGGGCCATCAGCTAGGCTGCCGATCAACCATTGCCAGGCCTCGTAGTGACCGAGATGCCGCGGCACCGCCGGCTTAACGGTTACCTTCACGCAGTCTGAGCTGATCCCGTTGGCCACGACGCATAGGTCTGAAGCTCCGAGCTGCGCATCCCAGGGAACAACGAAGTTCGTCGATTCCACGGCCGTGCCGGTCGCCACACCCATCGTCGAGTGATCGAAGGTCTGACAGTACGTGACCTTGCCGGTGCCAAGGTGCCGGAGCCTGACGAGCGGGAAGTTGGTGGCCATCTGCGCATCGTCCCCGTAGCTGACCGCCTGCGAGAGACCGTTCAGCTGCCGTCCGTTGATCGTGTACGTGCTCGCAATGTGAATCTTGCTGGGACAGGCCGTAATCGATGGCTTCCACGATGCCTGCGGGCTCCCGCTCGGCGTGTAGACCTCGATAGCTGGCGAGCCGGCGCCAAACAACACCTGGCCGGTTGGGAGGAGTAGCAGACGGCCCGCGTAGACTACGCCCCCGGCATTGGTCGGGCTCGCAACCTGCGTCAGGGTGTTGGCGCTGGGATCGTACTCGAAGAACGACGTCGGTGTCGCGAAGCCGACGTCACCAGCGATGCCCGCGGTGCAGAGCACGTTGCCATTCGGGAGTAGGCACCCCGCCGCGTCATTCGCCTTCATGAGTTGCCCGGGTGGGTTCTGTGGAAAATCGGGGCCCTGCATCCAGCTTCCCGTTTGCAGGGGATTCGCCGGTGGTGTGTAGAGGGCTGTGTGGCCGGTCCCGCCGACACAGAAGACTCTGCCGTCTGGCAGAAGGAGCGCCGGACCGATCTCACTCATGCTGGCCTCAGCGATAGGGACGGGCGTTGTCCCGGCGCTGACCCAGGTGTTGGATGACGGCAGATACTTCTCTGCCTTAGGGATGTCTGAGCACTCCACCGCGAGCACGGTGCCGTCGGGGAGAAGCGTCCACGTCTCCTCGTCGCTCGCGTCGTCTTTTACGCCGCCGGCGGACCAGCTTCCCATATCGGGGTCATAGGTCGCCGTCTGCGTCCCGTCGATATATCCGAGCATCAGCTTGCCGTCCCTCAGGACGCACGACACGGCGTCTCCAATCTGTGCCCAACCCGGTCCCGGGATCGTTGTCCATGCGTCGAGGTTGGGGTCGTAGATCTCAACGCCGTTGAATTCGGAGCCGCCGTCGCTGTACTCGCCACCGGCGACCAGCACGCGGCCGTCGTCAAGGACGGCCGATGCGTAGTAGAGCCGGCTGTGAGCCATCGACGCCAGCTGGGTCCATGTCCCGTTGACATAGTCTCCGTTGACATCCGGTGTCAGCTTCCACCAGTCTCGCGCGCCGCTCCCCTGACACATCACGCTGCCATCCGTGAGCAGCAGCATCGTGCTGGCGTTGAAGGTCGGTTGATTCTTCAGCGCTTGCCATGTACCGGCCATCGTTTCATCCCCTCATGAGAAACCGCGATTGCCACGTGAACTGATCAATGTCGTGCGTAGCTCTCACCCCCTGTGGCGGCTCATTCGCGGCCGCGACTCAGGCCTCACGGTACTCCAGTCTGTGCACTTGTCAACCGCGACCACTGGCAGATACCAGGTCTCACTCGGTCGCATTCACCGAGCGTGGCAGTGAGGCACCTAATGCTGTAGGGGCAAAAGTCGATCTAATTCACACGCCACACCGGTAGATCGCTGAAGACCACCCACGTTGCCCTGCGGAGCCGTGCAGGTTGCCTGGCCCGGTCGGCTTGTGTCGGTGCCGACGCCGGCCAGTCAGGATGCGCCGCCCCCTGCTTCGGCTACTCGCAGAGCAGGTGATCCCAGCACCGCTCTGGATCGCCGAAGGGTCGCGGCAGCTTCGAAAGCAGGTAGCGAACAGTACCCAAGAGCCAGATGCGCAGCTGGGGCTGGGGGTTGAGCGATACGGCCCGGAGGACGTGCCTCCCTCCGTTGAGCCCTCCTCGGCCCTGGGACCTCCTGTGCGCCGATTCCTTCGGCGAGGACGTCGTGCGGGTGAACCTCCGATGCGACTAAGTGAGCTGCGGCTGGAGCTCCGTTGTCGAGCGCGCCCACGATGCCGCCGAAACTGTCTCCCCAGTAACCGGACGGGCCCATGGGCACGCGCTCCCGCACATATAGATATAGGTATTGCCGAGCTCTTCGCGCTTGCCCGATCTGGACCGCGACTGGCAGGATGTTAAAGCCGGCTATTGCGACTGCAAACCTCCTAAAACTCGCCGCGACTCCTGCTGAACTTCGCCTTAAGCTCAACGGAACTTCAACTCTGTCTACAGTATTTCCAGTGCGGAGCATTTGGCGGCCTACTGCTCCTCGGGGGTCGCGCCGGTGACCTGTTCGGGCGGCGCCGCGTGTTCGTCACAGGCGTGCTGTTGTTCACGTTCGGCTCCCTGGCGGGAGGGTTTGCCACCACGTCGACCTGGTTGATCATTGCTCGCGTGGCCCAGGGCGTCGGGGCAGCGATCGTCGCTCCAACGGCGCTGTCGCTGGTCGCCGACACGTTTCCGGAAGGGAGTGGGCGCAACCGCGCGCTGGGCGTGTACGCGACTGTATCGGGAGCGGGCGGCGCCCTCGGCTTGTTCCTCGGCGGTTTGATCACCAACTATTTCTCGTGGCGCTGGGTTCTGTTCGTCAATGTGCCGATCGGCGTCACGCTCGCCGTCGCCGCACCGCGGGTGCTGGCGGCGACGCACGACCGGCCGGGCCGGCTCGACCTGCCTGGCGCCGCCACCGTGACGGCCGGGATGACGCTACTGGTCTACGGACTCAGTCGCGCAGCCAGCAGCGGATGGACCAACACCTTGACCGTCGGATCGCTCGCGGCTGCCGTCGTGCTCCTTGTCGCCTTCATCGTCATCGAGCTCCGCAGCCAGCAGCCCTTGATGCCGCTTGTGATCTTTGCCAATCGCAATCGCTCGGGCGCCTACGCCGTCCGGCTGGCGATCGGTGCCACCCTGTCGGGAATGCTGTTCTTCCTGACCCAGTTCATGCAGAACATCCTCGGCTACAGCCCGCTCACCGCGGGTCTCGCCTTCTTGCCGATCACGGTGGGCGTCGTCCTGGGCGCCCAGTCGGCCTCCCGGCTGATCGGGCGGACCGGGCCCCGCCCCCTCATGTCACTTGGAGCCCTGGTCGGCGCCGTCGGGTTGTTCGGGCTATCTCGGGTCACCGAACACTCTGGTTACGTTTCGGGCGTGCTGGGTCCCGTGCTCGCCCTTTCGTTTGGCCTGGGACTGATCTTTGTGTCGACAACGATCGTCGCAGTTGCCGGAGTCTCGCCGAGGGAATCGGGATTGAGCTCCGCCCTTCTGAACATAGGCCAGCAGCTCGGCGACTCGATTGGGATCGCGGTCCTGGGAACAATCGCCGCTACCGTCACCAGGAACCAGCTCACGATTAGCGTTCCTACCCATGCGTTGATCAATCACGCCTTTACGGCCGGGTATCGCAGCGCGTTTTCAATCTCCGCCGTGATCGCGCTTGTGGGGTTTGTGGTTGCGGCTGCCGTTATCAAGGGCCGTCCGCAACACACCGAGGTTGCCGTAGTACCCGAGGCGGCGTAAGGCCCAAACAACTCGCCCGTGGACAATCAGAGAGGGTGCGTCGGGCACCCTCTCTTCTAACCCATCGGCCGAACCATAAGCTTTGCTCCATCGGTGTCCACCCTGTACAGACGTTTGACATATCCCGAATCGGGGTAGGAAGATACCGACTCACCTGCCCAACTTGTGGCCCCCTCTCACGCCTCTTTGGGGTCCGGGCTGCCCTTTGAGGCTTTTGAGCGGAGGTATTCAGATGACAGCATTTCATTGGTTGGCTCCTGGCTCCGATCTGATGATTTCCCCGCGCTCAATGGATCGCCTGTATGAGCGGTTCTTCGGTTACGGACCGACGACTCAGGAGGATGGCACCCCGACCTATGCCCTGCCGGTCGACATCCTTGAGACGGAGGACGCCTACGAGTTGCACGCGACTGTGGCGGGCGTTCCGCAGGACGGCGTCGAGGTGACGTTCGAGGGCGGCCTGCTTAGCATCGCGGTGAAGGCCGTGCCAATCGAGCTCCAGGGCACGTTGATTCGCCAGGAGCGACCGTGGGGTAACTGGATCCGCAAGTTGGAGCTGCCCACCGAGGTCGACTCAGCGAGCATCGGCGCTCATTTCGAGAACGGCGCACTGACGGTGCGCGTGCCCAAGGCGGCAAAGGCGAAACCGGTGCGAATCCCGATCGGCGCAGCCGACAAACTAATCGAAGGCTAAGCGATAAGCCGAGGCCTGGCCCTGGGTCAGGTCTCGGCCGATATTCGGCGGGGGCCCATCCAGGAATCCGCGGCTCGCCGAACTGGATCGACCTCTGCCCCCGTTCAGCGGCCGATCGCGGGCCACACTTCAGCCTGCCGCGATCTCAGACTCTTCTGACCCAGTTCGGGCGGCATTGAGATCGGTTGCCCGCTGCCTCCAGAATGCGAGCCGCTCGGCAAGCGCTGGATCTGTTTCTCGTGGACCAACACGTCGTGCGACCGGAGATACTGCTGGGCCGGCTCCTGGAGGTCGAGCATGCCGGCACGGAATCCGTCCACGATTCCTACGATGAAACTGTAGAGTTCGCTGTAGACGGCGATCCAGTGCGCGGCGTCGCGGAGATATGGGCTGGATGGGTCCTCGCCCGGTAGTAAGAGCGTGGTGGAGACTGACTCCAGAGTGAGCGCACCCCGACACTGCGGAGGGCATTGTCTATTCCAGGCAACGGCGAGTCGGCCTATTTAGCGGCCGAGCGCAATCCTCTGCCCGGCAATTGCCACTGGTTCGCGTTACGGAAACTACGGACCAGTGCGGCCGCCTCTGGCCAGCTCAGGTCAGGATGACGGCCTTTTGTGTCCGGGCCAGCAGCGACGAGAGATCAGCTGGCCCCCTCGGCAATGGGGGCGTGACCGGCGGCAGTTCGCAGAGCTGACGCGAGCAGGTGTGAGGTCGCAGGTGGGGTGGTGCTCCGCCACGCCACGTGTCCATCAGGGCGAACCAGAACGACGCCGCCCGATCCAACTCCGTAAAGGTCGTGCCAGCCAGGAGCATCTACGGCGTGGACGGTGAGGGGAATGCCGGTGGCGCGGGCAACGTCGGCGGCACGATCGAGCCCTGGTTTGCCGACTGGGTCCGTGAGCGCGACGAAGGCGTGGCCGAACAGGTCCAGGGTCGAAGTTTCCGCGTCGAGCCAGATGTGCGGGGCCCGATGTCCCGGCCTGGCCACAGGCAGGTACTCACCGACCGGGTCCCTGGGCTGCGGTGCCGGAGTGTGGTCGCTGATGATCGCAGCGGATTCGAAGGCGTGTCCCAGCACCAGGCCGTCGACCGGATTCGGCGGTCGTGCAGGGCCAAGGCTTGCGTCAGCGCAGGCGACCGCATGCGTGCGGCGTTCCGGTTCGTAGGTCTCTAGCAGCGCGGGGCTCGCCCAGCCTGCGATCACACCCGCCAACTTCCATGCCAGGTTGTGCGCGTCGGCGACGCCACAGTTCATGCCGAGGCCGCCCTCCGGTGTGGTCAGATGCGCGGCATCCCCGGCAAGGAAGACCCGGCCGACCCGGTAGTGGTCGGCGACCAGAGCGGTGGGGTCCCAGAACCGGTGGCCGAGGTACCTCAGTTCCACGCTGTCGTCGCCGAGGCCACCACGGACGAGCTCAAGGCAACGCAGCTCCGTCCACGAGTCTTTCGGCTCGGTGTCCGGATCGTAGGGGACTACAAAGAGCCAACGGTTCTTGTTATCGACCACGACGAACAGGGATCCCGGCCGCGGCTGCCTGAGCCAATAGATGCCACTCTGACGCTCCAGCATCCTCGTTCCGATGTTGGCGTTGACGAGGATGCTGAGCCGATGCCCCAGGGTGCCCGGACCACTGCGATCGATGCCGAGCGCATCGCGTGTGCGACCATGTGCCCCGTCCGCGGCGACCATGTAGGCGGCACGCACCGAAACGTGCTCCCCGGCCATGACCGCGTCGGCTGTCACCCGGTCGCCGTCCTGGGCGAAGCTGACGACCTCGGCCGAGAACCGCACATCGGCGCCAGCCTTGGCCCGTTCCCGCAGCACCGGCTCCAGGGTCTCCTGTGAGCAGATCAACTCGCGGGTTGGGCTCGTTTGGTTGACGTCATCGAACGGCAGCCCCTGGCGCCGGTAGTCACCGCCCAGCAGCGTCTCGCCCTCGAAGCTGACCAGGCTGTCCGCCCGGGGCAGCGACACCCTCGCGACCGCCGCTTCCAGACCCCACTGTCGGAAGATCTCCATCGTGCGGGTCGTCACCCGACGGCCCTTGGGGAAGTCCAACGTCGACGCGTGCTTCTCGACCACGAGGCAATCGACCCCGAAGTGGCGCAGACCCGTCGCCATCAGCAGACCGACGGGACCTCCACCCACCACCAGCACCGGCAGGTCCAGCGACCTACTCACGTCCGTGGCCAGGCTCATCCCTGGGGTGCCTCGTTTCCGCGCGACTCGTGGAGTGGGCCGACGCCGATCCAGTAGGGGTTGTAAGCCCTCGACTGGAGGTAGCTTTCAGCCACGGCCTTGAGACACCGAACGGTGAAACGGCCAAGGGTCCTGGCAACCGATCGGCGGCTGACCGATGGCTGCGCGAGATTTAGATGGCTGGCGACTGAAGCGTTTCTTTGCATGCCGGCAGCCTACGAACGGCACCGGGTACGGAACATCGTGGAAAGTACCGAAAGATCAGAGAGCTAGGCGTCCGCGTTCGCGCCTCTCAGGTGCTCGGCGACCCAACCTGCTACCTGCACCCGCGAATTGAAGCCCAGCTTGGTCAGGACATGTTCGAGGTGGCTCTCAACCGTTCGCTCCGACAGGAACAGGCGCTCGGCGATGGCCGGGCTCGTCATTCCGGAGGCAACCAACCGGGCCACCTCCAGCTCGCGCTTGCTCAGGCCGCCGGCGCGGCTGGCCGCTTTGCCGCGGCGCGGCCCGCCGGGCACTTCGCGTGCCAACACCAGCAGGCGGGCCGACGACATCGCCCGTCCCGATTCCCACGCCTTGTCGGCGATTCTCTCGGGGAGAGCGGCGCGGGCCGCTGCCATCGCGGGCTCGAGCCAGATCGACCAAGGCAACTGCACCGGTGTTTCCACCACTTCCCTGAGTTTTGACGCTGCACCGAACAGCGTGACCGCTCGACGCGGGTTGGCCGCCATTCCAGCCACTGCAATGCCTTCGACCTGCTGGGCCACAGAGAGAGCATCGCTTTCCGCGACCAGATCCAGTGCCGCGATGAACCGGCTGCGTGCGCTCTCGGTATGGCCGGAAAGAAACTCCAACCAACCGAATATGTACTGAGCGCCAACTGCGCCATAGTCGTCCCCTGCCTCGACGGCCAGATCGAGCGCTCGCTGCAACCAAGGGCGTGCCGCCTCTATGTTGCCCCGCTGGAGCTCGACACCGCCAATCGACGCCAGGGCCATCGCGAGATCCGGCAGGTTGCCGAACCGCGTCAGTTCCACCACCGCCTTCTCCAAGTACTCGCGGGCGGTGTCGAGGTCTCGGTGTATGCGCTCGGACGTGTAGGCGATGCCGATGTACCCGGCGGCGACCAGAGACTCTTCGCCCGCCTCACGAGCCAGCTCGGCGAGTTGCTGGGGCGTGAAAAGTGACTTCTCTTGATGACCGCTCTGGCCAACCAGTGCCTGAAGGCTGACCAGGGCGCGAACATACCCTCGTGTGGGTTTAATCGTCGCACCGGAGAGAGTGCCGAAGAGTCGATGGAGCCCCTCCAGCGGAGCGAAGAACCACCACAGCCTTCTGAGGTTGCCAAGCAGGCCCACCTCGGTGTCGATG
>Ga0207684_10001281_pt1 | contig 27745 bp, 39 predicted proteins | sample KBSK5501metaG_FD_184342 | JGI IMG/M metagenome (GOLD analysis project Ga0207684, IMG submission 184342) | Corn, switchgrass and miscanthus rhizosphere microbial communities from Kellogg Biological Station, Michigan, USA - KBS K5-50-1 metaG... | ecosystem: Host-associated > Plants > Roots >...
ATAGCGACGTTTGACCAGACGCTCTATTACGGGTTCGTGAATAAGTATTGCACCAATCTGCGCTGGTCAGGCACGCGGGCAACGCAGGCGGCGAACGTGCGCGCGCTCACCCCCGACGGCATCAGGTGGGAGACGCTGAAGCCGCGCTCGAATGAGTATCCGAGGCATGGGCGGATAGAAAATGCCGGGTGGCACTTATCGTATTTTGGAGACGCCGAACATATCCGGCAGAAGATGACCAGCTTCTTGCATCAAGAGCTTGTTAGCGAAGCGAGCACGAACCTGGAGACGATCGAGCGGCGGCGCCTGGGTACCGATGACCTATGGGGGCGCAGCGAACAGGTATTCGCGTTCGGGCCGGCGTCCGACCTGCCGTGGGCGATACGCTGCGACCCGGTGAAATACGCGCAATATTTCCATCCCGATTGGGCGCCGGTGTTCACTGAGGATTGGTCGCAGGGAGAGCAGCTCGCAGTCGTGGGGCACTTCGCACAGGTCGCGCCGGCTGAGGGGGCGATTGTGGAGATTGGCGCATGGGAAGGGCGTAGTACCGTCTGCATCGCGCAGAGCGTCGCGCCGCGCAAGGTTATCGCGGTTGACCACTGGCGGGGGAATGAGGACGAGCTGGCGGCCAAGGGCGGCGATCGGGCGGAGCCGTTCGTGGATTTCGGAGTTGAGGCGGCGAAAGCGCGGGATGTACATGCGACGTTCTTACGCAATATGAAGTTGCTCACGCCAGAGAATGTATGGGCATATCGTGGGGACTGGCGCGAGTGGGTAGCGAAGTGGCACGAGCCGATCGCCTTCCTGCACCTCGATGCCGCGCACGACTATCAATCCGTTAGGGACTGTCTAGAAGCGGTCAAGCCCCATCTTGTATCGGGGGCGGTGCTCTGTGGTGACGACTATTATGGGGACGGGGTGCATAGGGCGGTCAATGACGCGCTAGGGGCGGGCGTGCGCGACGTAGGCGGGCGGTTGTGGGTGTGGCAGAACCCGAAGGAGTGAGCGCGGCTCAGAGATACCGACTAGGACGGCCCGCGCTCCTCTGAAAGAGCTGAGCACACTCCGACACGCATATCGCCGCGCTCGAAAGGATTATATCATGGCAACAGGTATCGAACTCGCATGCACGTTAGTCCAGCAAAAGATTCGTTCTTTATCCCCCGCGTTTATCGCCAACGCCCCCGACTCGGACAACTACCCGACGGCGATGGACGACGCGCTGTGCCCCTACGCGCTGACGTGGGCCGGGCCGGGGTCGTGGTATCAGAAGGGCGGCGGGTACAAGGTGGATGAGCGCGTGCTAGAGGTGTTCGTGTTCGTGGAGAGCTTAGCGCAAAAGGACATCCCGACGCGCACGGCGCAAGGTGAGCGCGTGCTAGAGGCGGTCAAGAACCTGTTCCTTACCCCCGCCAATATCCCGCTTGACAACGGCACAATCAGCGGGTATCAGATTACGATCGAGAGCAAGCCCGGCAGCCCGCACACGGATACCGGCCTCGTGTCGAGCTTGCCGTATTCGGGCAAGCCGTGGTTTGGGTATAACATTCACCTGAACTGCCGAATAATGTGGCTATAGCATAGGCGCCTGCGGTGTGGTATACTAGGGGCACAGACGGCTCGGAGAGACGAGCGCTAATCAAATAGCCATCGGGTCATCTCGGCGGCGGCTTGTCAAAACTCCTTTGGGGGCGGCGACAACCCGCCGCTTTTGCGTGCCCGCTAGGTAATGCAGCCGCCGTGCTCAATAGTTCGATGGCACTTAGCGCAGAGCGATATGAGGTTGTCAAGATGATTGGCTTCCTCGTGTCGGGATAGTCCGAAATCACGGAACGGGATGTTGTGGTGTACGTCAAGTTCTTTGCCCAACTCAGCCTCGGTTTTACCGCAACGCCGGCAAGCATAGCCGTCGCGCCCGCGCGCCTTGCGGCGCTGTGGGCGCCAGCTAGGGCCATAATACTTGAAGCGCAGCCCGCCCTTCCAATTGTGGTTAAGCGCGCCAGCGCGGGCCGGGGGCGGGTGAGGGGCACGCGCGCCGTACCAGCGCCCCTTACAGACATGGCTGCAAAACGAGCCGTACCCCGCATAAGTCAACTGAGCGGGCTTTATCTCGAATGGTTTGCCGCACTCCTTACACGCTCGTTCTACAGGGTCAACGCGCCGCGCGGTTATGTGCGCCGGTATATTGACCTTTTGCCAGTCACCGAAACACCGAAGCGAACAGAAGTGGTTAGGCGCATCCGGTCGGTAGTTGCTCATCTTCCTCGTAAGCTCTTTTCCGCATTGGTCGCAACTGAACGTGATGTGTTTCTCAAGGTTCGCCAGTCGGCGCCCGCAAGTCTTCGAGCAACAGTCGGTCGGGTCACTCCTTCGGCGGGTGAACGACTTGCCGCACATCGGGCAGTCTTTGGTAATCCACGACGCGACGTGGAAGCACTTCTTCGAGCAATGCACCTTGGGCTTGTCAGGATAAGACGAGGGGAAATAGCTAAAACTCTCACCGCATACCGGGCAGATAGCCGTGATTTTCTTCATTGCAATGCCCTTTAACTCTCAATCTTATCTGTCATAATTATAGCACATTCATGCTAGCAAAGCAAGGAGCAAACCGATGCCGGGGGTAAAAGAACTTCGTCAGATGCGCCTCAAAGCGGAAACGTCTCCAGGGTCACAATCTAGCCCCCGCTTCCTCTGGCGCGGGCCGGTGGAGGGGATCGACGACCAGAGGGAAGTGACCATCGCCGAAGAGAACGTCGGCATCTTCGGCGGCACCGACCGCAGTTACACCGCCAAACTGATGGCGGAACTGCCAATCCCTGAAACCGAAGCGACGTATGAGCAACTACCCGACCTGTTCATGATGTGCGGGTTCGGGACGAGCGGGGGCGGCAACCGCGCAGGCAGCGCGCAAGGCGCCAGCGGTAGTACCGTCGTCTTTACGCTCCCCATTCCCGCCAGCACTACCCCGATTACCTACTCCTGTACCGCCGAAGTCGGCGACGACAACCCGACCGGCGCGAACCACAACGCCGAAGTCGTGACCTACGCGCTGTGCAAAGAGTTGACCTTGACGTTCGAGGGCGGCGCGGCGATGAAGGTCGAGGCGACGCTGTTCGGGCGGAGCGGCACGCCGACAAACGCGATGGGTTCCTACTCCGTCGCCGGCCTGGGCACGCTCGTCACGGTTGAGGAAATCCTGTCAGGCAACGGCACGGTCTACCTGTCGCCGACGACCTCGGTATTCAGCAGCAACAAAGTCACGCCCGGCAACATCCTTGCGGGCAACATCAAGTTCACGCCCGCGTGGACGCCGAAGTTTAGTGTTGACGCGGGCCGGCTCGACTTCGCTACCGCCGTCTTCACCGGCTGCGAAATCGAGGGCGAGCTGACCATCGAGCACCAGATTAGCGGCACGTTCGGCGCGTCGGGGAGCCTCGGTCAAGTCGAGAAGTGGCGGCAAGAGCAGACACAGCTTATGCGTATCGACGTACCGGGCGGGGCGATCGCCGAAGGTACGACCTTCCTGAACAAACTACTCCGCCTCGACTTGCCGATTAAGTTCGATAAGGTCGCGCCGCTTGATGACCAGGACGGCAACGATATTCGCGTCTTTAGCTTCCACTCGCGCTACAACGAGGGCACGGCGGCGGCGGGGCGCGGGACGATTACGATCGCAAGGCTGGGCACTTCCGAAATCTCAGGCGCGTGATTAGGACGCGGAATAATGGCGCTTACACGATAGCGGTATGTAAAACGTGAAACAGGTTGAGGGGGATAGTTTGATACTTGTCGAGATAACAATCGACGGCGCGACGAAGCGCTGCTCATTCGAGCCGGACGACATCCCGTTGCTGTTCCTGGAGGCGATGGACGAGGCCAAGTGGAAAGAGGTGCGCCTATCGCTGGCGGGGATGCTCGGCCTGACGGACGACGAAAGCAAGGCGCTCACCGTCAGGAACCTCAAGCAGATTGGGCAGGGCATCAAGGACTCGGTGACAATCCCAAAAGCGACATAAGCGCGTTGTTCTACGCGATACGCTACGGGAAGGGCAAAGCGCCGATGTGGGTCACAACGCTACGGCTCGCGGAGCGGTGGCACGTCTTACCGTCGGAAGTCGAGCGGATGCCGGGCGGGTTGAAGTGGGCGAACCGGCAGAGCGCCCTCGATGAAGTGGACTCGCGAATCGCAAAGATAGACGCTCAGAGAAACAAGAAATAGATGGCCGCAACCGTTTCCATTGTCATAAGCCAGTCCGGTAGCGGCTCTGCTGTGGCCGATGCCAAGAAGGGTCTTGAGGACATCGGCGGGGCCGCGAAAGACGCCGGGGGCGGGCTGAATGTCTTCCAGGAGATAGGCGTAGGGGCATTAAGGGCCGTTGGAGAGGCCGCCCTAGGTCTTGCAGTCGGTGGATTAAAAGCACTCGGTAGCGTGATAACCGACGGTATCGCGGATGCTCGTGAAAATGCGAAGATACAAGCCCAGACCGCTGCTGTTATCAAGAGCACGGGGGGTGCGGCTGGAAGGACAGCGCAACAGGTAGCAGACTACGCAACGAGCCTATCAGCAGCCAGTGGAAAATCGCTATTCGGCGATGACCAGATACAACAGTCTGAAAATCTGTTGATGACCTTCACGAATATCTCCAAAGGTTCATTGGATGCGGCGACATCAATGTCGGTTGACCTCGCCCAGGCAATGGGCGGCGCGCCCAAAGACTCAGCTATCCAGTTAGGCAAAGCCCTTAACGACCCCATAAAGGGGATTACCGCCCTCACCCGTATCGGCGTGACGTTCTCTGACGAACAGAAAGACCAGATTAAGGTCATGCAAGAGTCGGGGGATATGGCCGGGGCGCAAGCGGTCATCCTCGCGGAACTGAATAAGGAGTTCGGCGGGAGTGCGGAAGCGGCGGCCAAGGCCGACGGCGGGATGGCGCAATTCAAGGACCGAATGGGCGAGGCGAAAGAGGCGATCGGTACGGCGCTCTTGCCCTTGCTCGGTCAGCTGGCGGGGTTCCTCAACGACACGATCGCGCCGGTTGTGGAGAAGGTGGCGGCGGCGTTTGGGGTGTTCGTCAAGGGCATTGACATCCAGGGTATCGCCGGCATCTTCACCGTATTCGAGGACGGCAGCGGAGTATTTAGCGACTTCCTGCAAGCGCTCGGCGTCGGTGAAGGGGCCGCTACCGGGATAAGCCAGGCCATCGGCGGCGGGCTGAACGTGGCGATGTCGATACTCAATGAGATAGTCAAGGTACTTCAGCCGGTCTTCCAAAGCCTTGTTGATACCTTCACGAATGCGTCAACGCCATTCGAGGGCATCCTTGATGTGCTCTCGCGTATATCCCCATCATTCGCGCTGCTGCGCGGCATGGTCGAGATGGCGTGGCCGCAAATCCAGGCGCTCACGGCGACACTCAGAGACGACCTGATGAACGGCTTTACGGTCGTGTGGGACTATATCCAGGCGAACATCATGCCGATCCTCAACAACCTGGCAACCGCCGTGATGCCGCTGCTCTCCGCCACAATCCAGGTACTTGCGGGGCTGTGGACGGACGTGCTGAAGCCCGCGCTGATAACCGCGTGGGAGATATTTACAACGTTCATCGTGCCCATTCTCGCGGTCGTCGCGAAGTGGCTCGCCGAGAACTTGCCGCCCGCTATTCAGGCCGTCGCCGACTTCATGACCGGCACGCTGTTCCCTGCGCTGCATACGGTGTTCGACTGGATACAAACAAACGTGCTGCCCATCCTTGCCGACGTAGTGCTGTGGCTGCAAACGAACGTGCCCGTCGCTATTCAAATGGCGTCGGACTTCTGGAATAACGTGCTACTGCCGGCGATTACCGCGATATGGAACTTCATCAGCGTTAGCATCTTGCCGATATTCTCCACGCTCTACACCTGGCTGTTTACGACGCTGCCGGCGGGTATCGGTGTGCTGGCCGGCTTCTGGAATAATACGCTACTTCCGGCGATAACGGCGGTGTGGACGTTCATCAATACCTACATCATCCCGATCTTTACGGCGCTGGTGAACGTCAATATCGCGCTGCTTGGGCTGGCGCTTCGCACGCTGGAGGGCATTTGGAAGACCGTGCTGTTGCCGGCGATTACGAGCGTGTGGGATTTCCTCAATACCTACATCGTCCCGATATTCGTGAATATCTATAACGTGGTGTTTCCAGCGGTCAAGAGCGCGATGGAAAGCGTGGCGTTTTTCATTCTCGGCACGCTCTACCCGCAGTTCATGTCGATTAAAACCGTACTAAGCGGCACGGTTGGTCCGGCGCTCGAAACGGCACAGAGCGCGTTCGGCGGTGTCGAGGGCGCGCTTAGCAGTATCAGCGGCGCGGTGCAGGGGGTGATTAAGTGGCTGAACGACCTAGCGTCGAAGCTGAATAGCATCTCGATCCCCGACTGGCTGCAGGGCCATTCTCCGCCGCCGATGGCGAACTGGTTTTCGTCCATCAGCGACGCGGCGCAGCAGTTCGCCAAAACTGATTTGCCCGCGCTGCGGTTCGGACTGAACGGCATGGCGCCCGCGCTCGGTCAGTCCGGTATCGGCGGGGCGGGCGGGAGTAATAGCAGCGTCGCCAGTAGCTATAACCGTAGTGTTGAGATGAATATCACGAACAATCTGAGCGGGACCGAGGGGATGGATTACAGCCTAGCCGCATCGCTAGCGGGGATTTAACGCTATGCCTATCGGAAGCGCATCAGCCTTCGGAATTGTCTTGCCAGTCAGTAAGACCAACATCTTCAGCAACCCTTCATTAGAGCGCGACGCGACGAATTGGGCTTCGCAAACGGGTTTCGCGGTACGCTCATCCGGCGCGCAGGCGTTCGGCGCGTGGTGCTATCAGATACCGACGAACAGCGCCGGCACGCTGGACATGGCCGCCGGGCCGTGGACTGCCGGTGTCGGTACGGCCTACACCGTGTCAATCTACGCGAAAGTACAGACCGGTAAGACGCTGCGGGTGGGTGTTCTCACGACCGCGAACTACGCGACGGGCGCGTGGCTTGGCTCTACCGCCTTCACGACCGGCGGGACGTGGCAGCGCTACAGTGTCAGCTATACCGAGGCGTCCGGCGGCGGCAACCGCTTCATCGAGGCGTACATCGAGACGGCGGCGACAACCGCACCGTTCTCGGTTGACGGCGCGATGGTTGAGGTCGGGAGCCAGACGACGTATGTGGACGGCGACGAGGACGGCTGCTACTGGCTCGGCGCGCCACACGCCAGCCAATCGGCACGCAGCGGCACGTACCGTGGCGGCGGGTCGGTTGTGGCCCTGGCTGACTTAGGGCTGCGGGTTGACCAGGCGCTCGGTATCGGCATGATGCCGCTGGAGAATACCGCGATGTCGTTCGCCCTGACGGACGGGGCGGAGTACCAGCACACGCGGGCCAAAGAGCGGCCCTTCACGCTCACGGCCTACGTAGGAGGCACGACACAGCGCGACTATCACGTAACCCGCCGTACCATCCTGAATGCGCTCAAAATCGACGTGGTAGACCCACAGCAGCCCTTACGCCTGTGGTACGTCGGCGGCGAGGGGACGGTCACGATTGACGCGGTGCTCGACGCCGGGATGGAAGGGCAGCAGAAGATTGGACAGACGGGTTTTGGGGAGAACGCGGCAATACGGTTTATCGCGCACGACCCGTACTGGCACGCGACGACCGATGAAGGGACGACGCTGGCGAGCCGGGTCAACCTCGGCAGCACGAACTGGATCGCGTGTCGTGACCCACAAGGGCGCTGGGGCACGATGGGGGTGAACGGGTCAACGTTCGATAATCAGGTGCTTACGATGGCGATGAGTCCGAGCGGAACGCTGTTCGCGGGCGGGCAGTTCGGCAGCGCGGCAGGAAGCGCCGTCGGCGGCGTCGCGATGTACATGCCGACAAACGGGCTGTGGGGGACGCTGACCGGCGGCACGCTAACCAACACCAGCGTGCTATCACTCGTGTTTAGCCCCGCCGGGACGCTCTACGCCGGCGGGCTGTTCGGGCCGATCGCGGGCACGGCGCAAAAGAACCTCGCGCAGTGGAACGGGGCGTGGGGAACACTGGCGGGCGGGTCGGCGAACCAGCTTGTGGAGGCGTTGGTATTTAGCCCGAACGGGACGCTGTTCGTCGGCGGGAACTTCACGGCGATCGGCGGCACGACCTACCCCGCCGTAGGAATGTGGTTCCCCGATACTAAGAAGTTCGGGACATTGCAGGGCGGCACGATCGGCAACGGCGCGACGACCGGGACGGCCTATTCGCTGGCGATGGACGCGAGCGGGGTGCTCTACATCGGCGGCGTATCGGTGACGACGGCGGGTGGGACGGCGAGCGCGAATGATATAGCGAGCTGGAGGAGCGGTACGTTTGGGACGCTGGCGGGCGGGATGGCGCTTGGGGGTGCTGGCGGCTTTGTGCGCGTGTCGAGCATTGCCGTCGGGCCTGACCAGCGCGTCTACATCGGCGGGCACTTCGGGACGGCGGGCGGTGGGTCAGTACAGAACATCAGCGTATGGAACGGGGTTAGTCACACGGCGCTGGCGACTGGTATCGGGACGAACGGCGCAACCGGGGTCATCGGCGTGACAGCGATATTCGTGCAACAGAGCGGGGAGCTCGTAGCAGTTGGCAATACGCTCGGAACGCTGGCGGGCGCTATTCCGCTGCCGGATGGCGGGGCCCGCTGGAACGGCTACGCCTGGACGCCGCTCGACATCAGCCATCAGGCGTTCTTCGATACCTACGCGGTGGTGCGTGACAACGCCGGTACGGTCTACTTCGGCGGCGCGTTCGCGGGCACGGCGCAAGCGGCTGCGGTCGCGCAGGTTCCGAACACCGGCATGGCCGATGCGTACCCGATTGTCAAGATGCGCTACACCGGCGCGACCGGCACGTGCCGCCCGTACCAGCTCCTAAACGGATTGACCGGCGATCGGGTGTTCTTCAATATCGCCATGATACCGGGCGAAGAACTAACGCTTGACCTCACGCCCGGCGCGCGGTCTTTCACCAGCGACTTCCGTGGGAACGTGTTCGGCAAGATACTCGCGGGGAGTAACCTGTCAACATGGCGGCTACTCCCCGGTGTCAACTATGTTTCGTTCTTCGCCGATAGCGATAACCTCTCGACAAGTATCTTTTGGCGAACTCGTGGGCACTCCGCCGACAGCGGAACGGCGGTCTAGCGTAGTGGGGCGTATCGCATACGCCCATACTATCCGCCCCCAACAATCGGCAGAAGCACGACGCCCAGGACGCCCGTGCGGGCCGAGACAGCGGCAGCGCCGCTCACGACGCGGAACGTATCGCCCATCTCGGCGGGGGTGTCAAGCGTACCCGCCGCGCAGCCGATGAAGGTATGCACACCCGTCGTGCGGTAGCGGTGGAGGCAAGCGGTACCGAGCCAGGACGCACGGGCAAGGCCGGGGCGCAACCAGACGACCAAGAGCGCGGGCGCGAGCGCGGGGGCGGCAGTCGGCGTGCCGAGCACGATATGGTCGGACGGCGTAGGGGTGGGTGTAGGGCCGTGCGGGGCGGCAGACGAGCCGGGCGCGGCAGCGGCAACGGACAGGAGTAGCGCGATGGCGGCGATGATGATGAGATGTCGCATGGGTTCCCTTCGTTAATGCAAGCAAATGCCTACGCTCTCTATACGTCAAAACACGGGTAAAGGTTACGCATGGCATCGGCAACTCATTCGATATACCTCTCTGACGGGTTCGGGCAACGGCTTGCCGACGCATCGCGGTTCGTGAGCCTGAAGTATAGCCGGGTCGTCAACGGCATCGGCAGTGCGGTGCTGGTACTGCCCGGCGACTTCGATACGCAGATGATACGCGCCCCTGATGGGCGGCTGGAGATATGGCGCAAGCTGGCAGGATCGAGTAGAGAGTACCTTGATACCGAAACGGTATGGCTAATCAAGGCGATTGACTATACCCGCGATGATAAGGGGCGGGCTACCATCACGGTTGAGGCCGATACGCCGCTATGCCTCTTGCGCGAGCCGGGGCGCTTCAGCTACTACGACAGCGACACGGCGGCGTCAAGCGTCTCAGCGCAGCCCGCCGACGACGGGATTAAGCAGATAGCGCGCGACAACATCGGCGCGACGGCGCTGCAATCTACCTATCGTGACATCTCGGCCTATGTCACGATCGCGCCGAACCTTAGTCTCGGCGCGTCCGTCTCGAAATCGTTCGCGTGGCGCGACTTGCTGAAGGTCATGCAAGAGCTGGCAGCGGCGAGCACGCAATCGGGCACGTATCTCGCGTTCGATATCGTCTCCCCCACACCCGATACGATGGAGTTTCGCACGTATGTCGGGCAGCGCGGGGTTGACCACCGCTTCCCCGGCGGACAGAACCCGGTCATCATCTCGCCTGACTTCGGCAACATGGGCGCGTGCAGTCTCAGGTATGACTACCGCAACGAAGTGACGTTCGCCGTAGCGGGCGGCAAGGGCGAGGGCGCGGCGCGGCTGCAAGCGACGGCGCAAGACAACGGGCGCATCGGCCTTAGTCCGTTCGGGCTGCGTGAGAAGTTCGTAGATGCGACCAACTACGACACAACCACCGGGCTAGCGGCGGAAGCCCAGGCGCAAGTCAGGAACGGCAGGCCGCGCACGCTGTTTCGTGGGAAGCTGCTCAACACGGACGATACGCGCTACGGGGTGCATTGGGGGTGGGGGGATTTCGTGACCTGTCAGGCGTTCGGCCAATCGCTCGACTGCCGTATCGACGCCGTGAGCGTGACGGTGGCGGGCGGTAAGGAGACGGTGGAGGCGGTTCTTCGTAACGACGCTTAGGGGCGGGATTCGGGGTTCGGGAGGAGAGCGGGATTCGGGATTCGGAATTCGGGATTAAGGGCGGAGCCTCCGTCACGAACCCCGAACCACGAAACCCCAATCCCGAATCCCCCCGAACCCCGAACCCCGATAACTATGTCCGATATAATTGCAATCTCGCGCCGGCTGGACGAGATAGAAAGCCTGCTCGAACGGCTCCGCAAGAGCGACGCGGGCGGGGTATCGGTTGCCTATACGCCGACGTACACCGGCACGACGATCGCGGGCGTGACGACCTACACGACACAAGAGGGATGGTACACCGTTACCGACCGGATGATCTTCGTCAACGGCCTGGTTGTGTGGACGGCGGCGAGTGGCACGGGGAGCGGGTTGATTAGCCTGCCGACGATCCTCGACACGAACCGGGGGCGCGCGTCGGGGGTCGTGCGAACGTCGGCGGTCACGTTCGCCAACGGCAGTATCCAGGTGTTCGTATCGGCGACCGTAACCGGCTTTACAATGGAGAGTCCAATCACGAACGGGGCATCTACGAACGTCGCGGTCGAGGCCGCCGGCAACGTAACGTTCTCGATCTGGTACCCAGTTGCTTAGTGCGTTTTAACCGCTTGTAGACTAGACAAACCGCACGTCCTCTGTTATACTTAGCACAGGTGTTTTGCACCTAAACAACTGAGCCTTGCGGGTTCGGGCGGGTAAACCTCCGCTCGATAAAAGGTTCAAGGTCTGTGCGACGTGCATCGGTAGCTGAAATTGCTCCACCGCACATTCTCCAGGTCGCACCACTACGTAAAGGCGGGGGCACCGCCTTCGGGGACGGTAGCCAATGGGTTGCCGGTTGAACCGAGAAGCCCACGACTAAAGCCGTGGGAGTTGTCACAATGGAAAGCCCGCTGACGAACGCCGCGTCAACCAACGTAGCAGTCGAGGCCGCCGGTAACGTCACGTTCTCGATTTGGTATCCGATTGCCTGATACCCCACGGGGTGCTTATGCCCGTCTTGCCACAAGCGATAGCCGACGCCGTTCTCCTCGACGGCTTGCCGCGTGTCGCCGTCGATAGTCATGGACTACGGGGATTTATCCCCGTAGCTTGTAGCTGCTCTTTCGCTGCCGTGACACAGGAGCGCTACATTAGCCGGTTGTAATCCGGGTTATCCCTGAGAAACCCGGCGGCTAGTTAGGCTGCATGACGCAGGTGACGAACCCGTCGCACCGAAGTGCGAAACAGCCTTCTTGCTGAACCCGTCTCCGTCGGCTAACGGCGGTGACTGTCGCCAGTCCAAGCCAGCAAGACCAGGGGCTTTTGTCTAAGACCATCACGGGATGGTGTGGGTATAAAACCGTTTTATCCTGCGCGCAGGTGCCTTACCCATACATCCATTATACAGCACATCAGTGCGGAATACTAGTATAAGTTCAGTTAAACCGCGCCCCTATATCAAGCCTGGATTTCCTACCTGCGGCGCGCTATCGGCTCCTCTCCTGAGGTTGAAACCCCGTAGTTTCCGCCGAAAGGATTTATTCGAGGATTAACTATGCCGGTTCTTCCACAGGCAACTGCTGACTTAGTAGCAACAGACGGACTGCCCCGGCAGGCGACGGCAGACGACAACTCGGTACACGTCCTCTACCTTGACGGGGCGCTCGTGCGCTCGATGCTCGCGTCCGCCTGGCCGCCCCCACTCCCCACACCACCGACCGCGCGCCAGTCAGCCACCGCAATAGCGGCGCGGCAGGCAGCGGCGCAGCAGGCGCTTATCGACGAGGCCGCGCTTGACGCACGGGTGAAGAACCTTGCGGCGGGCTGCGTCGGGATGAGCGTTGACGACCTACTGGCGGGGCACGTCAAGACGTTCGTGATACTTTGGTTGCACAGCAAGAAGGCGCTCGACAAGGATGGGAAGATTAAGCCACTGAGTGACTGGTGCTAGGCATCCGTCGCGCCCCAATTCTGCGGCCCGTTTCTTCGCTCGCCCCTCGCAATCATGCGCCCTGCATTGAGCAACAGTTGTTGCCTATCGAATATCAGCCCCAGGACGCTAGGGCCGACTAGCTCCGCCGTCGCCTGCATGAACGCGATCGCGTCGGCTAGCTCCATCAGCGCCCATGGCAGCGCTTCCCCATACGCCTCTGAGCTTCCAAATCTCATTTCGTCGTAATTCGTCTGCGTTAGCTTGATACGGTCAAGCGGGCTGGGCATGGCTGCGGCTCCCTTCACAAATAGCGCCCCGTGCCATGATAGGCACGGGGCGCTGCACGGGGTTCGGAAAGGTTCGGTACTCGCTGTGGTGGGGCAAGGGCCACGGCATCAGCTCCTCTCGATCGGTTCCAAGTCCCTCAAGTCGTCGTCGTTCCTTACGTGCCCGCGCTGTCGCACGCGAGCATGGCCGCGGCGGTCGGTATGACCCGACACCCCTGGCCTATCCCTCACGATCGACCGGGGCCGGCTTGCGCCGCGATGGACCCGAACCGCGCGCCGGTGGGGAGGGAGATGCGAACAGGAGTGTGCATGGGCCGGTTATCACGCAGGCTTGGCTTGATAGCGAGTCGGTTCGGGTTAAAGAAATCTTAACACACCCGCCAATTAGTATGCTATAGGAATGTAGTCCTACCAAATAGGGGCAAGGAAGAATCCTTACAACGTCAGGGAGAATCCTGACATGAGGAACGGCGGCCCCCGTCGGAAGCCGCCGCCGCTGCCCTCAACGCCCCCGGCTCTACTCGTTGGGCGTCGGGGGGAGTATAGCATAGCGGGTCAAGAGCGCGCCCTTGCCCGTATCTCCTCAAGACGCGCAAGCGCACGCGCGTGCCCCGCCAGCGCCTCATCGCGGGTGGAGTAGCGCTCCGTCCAGATATCGCTCCATTTGCCGGCAAATACCATCGTCTCGAACAGGAGCGGCCTGCCACCGAGGAGGTTGTGGTCAAGGCCGAGGAAGAGGGTTGACACGAGCATGCCGCCGGGCAGTTCGTCTCTGGCGACGACGCGATCGGCAGTCTCGGACCAGCGCGCCCACGCCAGCACGTCCGATACGGGTATGGGGTTGCCGTTTTCATCGAGGGTGTAGTAGTAACTCATGGACTTTGTGAAATCTGTGCGCGTCTGTGCGGGCCGCTGTTGATCGAGGGTACTCCGATACCGCTGATTTTGTTACCGATTATTGGCGGGCTTCTCACCACCCGCTGACAGGTCGATCTAGGTGTGCTCTGAGTTTCGGCGCTCTTGGCTTCGGGCGACGGGCGGCGACTTGCGCCTTGACCGCCGCTTCGTTGCCGCCGACGGCATCTCTGATCCGGTTAGCTGAGAGGGGGTAATCGTCGGGTGTTCGGTGGGGGATTGCATAGACCGCGATAAGCTGCTCGTCGGTTAGATTATGTTCCTCAAGGAAGCGCAGCACGGCGTCAAAATCAGGAACCAATTCCGACGCCGCCTGATGCTGGCGCGGCGGAACCGGTGACACAGCACCGATGCCGGAACCATCTCCGCTAGGCTCGGCACCGGTACGTGGAAAGAAGTAGCGAAAGACGGCGGCGATCTTCTGGCGGTTCTGCCAGGCGACACCGCACACGGCGAACGCCGCGATATAGCCGACAAGGATAGCGCCCTGCTGTAGAGACATGGTATCACCTCCTGAGCAGTTTGATTCCTCCAATCATAAGCCACTCAGGAATAAAGGTCAAGACCAGCGACCAGCCGCCCGCGAGATAGTCACTCGCGGCGACTTGCCGCGTTATGAGCCACGCATCGGGCGCGACTTGCTTCACGCCCAGAAACGTTGACCCGCCATCGGTGAAAACGATGATGACCCAGATGACCCAGATGAGCGCCGCCGCCGTCCAGTCGCCGCGTGCCTTCCACGGTCGATACAATTCGACCAGGGAATAGACGAGGCCGATGGGGACAGCAAAGAGTACCGCCATCCCTACGGGCGGCGGTATCTGCGCGGGCAAGCCAAGCCAGGCGGCGAACCAATTCAGCCCGTACACCCATCCTGTCAGGGTGTAGCGCGCGCCCGCCAGCCACAAGAGCGCCCCAAAGACGATGAGCGCAATACCGGCAGCGATTTCATTCCCGCTCATCTGCCGTCGCGCTGCCGCGCTCGCCATCGGCGCGCTGCGAACGTTGTGCTGCATGTCCTTTTCTTCCCCTCCCGCGATAGCACGCCCGCGACGGCGCATGTTAAACAAGAACTCTCTCAACTCACATCCCACGCGCGCCGTAGCGGTAGGTCATTCTCGATCGCCTGCTTCAACACGCGCGGGTCAATCCGCTCGTCCTCTGGGCCGCGCATAGCCTTGCTGGTCTTGTCAACCATCTTGTGCTTAACGAGCCAGTAGGTTGCCCTGCGGAGAAACGCCGTCTCGGTATTCGCGCAGTACACGCCGACTTTGTACGCGCTACGCCAGATGTCCGGCGATTGCCCGCGTTCGATCAGGTAGCGCACGCCCTCCTCGCCGAGTACCATCAGCAGCCCGTCAACCGCGTTGGCGGTGCGGGTCGGCAGCCCTTCGACGCGGCCCAGGATATGCGCGGCCATCCACTCCCCGGCGCGCGGCGACCTTGCTCCCAGGTTGCCCGCCCAAAGCTCCTCAACTGTTAGCCCAGTGTAGATGGCCGGCACTTTGGGGAGCTGCAAGTAGCGGGCGGCTGTCCAGCGACGGTGGCCGTCGCCGATATACTCATCTTCCGAGAGCAGCAGCGGGCGGAACGGCTCAAAGCCGAACTCTTGCATCCGCCGTATGATGTCGAGCACCGCGCGCCGTGTCGTGCGGGCTGGCGGGTTCCACGGAACCGGCTTCGGGCGATCAATGTCAACCCAGGTGATAACGAGGTTGACCGGGCGTGATGAATTGTCGGGAGGCGCCGCTGCCGAAATCGGCAGCGGCGCCTCGACGTACTCTTGTTCAGAGAGTTTCTTCAGTCTGGGCATCGGGGCTACTCCTCTCACGGCGCGACTATCCCCGCGCCGCCGGGGCAGACGAGCGGCTGCAGCTCAGCATACTTCCACGACGTAGAAACCTCTTCGCCGGTGCTGTCGAGCGTTACGAGGATGTCGGCCACTTCGCCGGGGTCAAAGCCCGTCACCGTCGCCGGGCCTTCAGGCGTGAGTACGCGCAGACCGATGCGGTACGTTCTCCCGGCAACAACCATGCGGATGCTCGCGGGGTCAATCTGGTCGCCGTCCTTCATGGCCGGCTCCGATACTTAATCCCATCACGCAGCACAATCGGCCCGCTCCCGTCGGCGGGGTTAATCACGATGACTTTAATCCCCACCGGCGCCACAGGAACCATTGTGGGCGCGCTAACCGGCGCGACGATAGCGGGCGCCGCGTTCTCGCGTAGCGGGGCGCCTGAAGGCTCTGGTGAAGCCACAGGGGGCAGCGCGGATAGGTCACGAATAATGATGTTCGGCGTGGGGAAGACGGTGGCGGGCCGGGAGAACCAGGGAAGCGCGGGGCGCGCGCCGCCGGCCAGCAGGTAGCCGATGCCGACGCAGAGAATACAGGTGAGTATGGCGATGACGGCGTTTCGTGGAAGGGCGCGGCGCGCTTGCTGGTACGCCAGTAGCAGGCGCTCATTCTCGCGGATGACCTCACTTTTTGACATTCGGTTGCTCCTCTCCCACCGCCCGCTCTCGCGGGGCGTGCAGCTCGTCTGCCGCAATCAGCGCGGCGTGATAATCGTCGGGTGAACAGCGGCGCAGCCACAGGCCGGATGCCGCGTCGAAGTGACAACTCCATCACAGAGGATGGCTTCTCAGTTCAACCGCCAGCCCATCGGCCAACGTCCCTGAAGGCGGTGCCCCCGCCCGTAAGATGTTCTTTGCGGCGTTTACGTCCCTGTCAGCAACATACCCGCACGAAGGACAGATGTGCGTTCGTACTGACAACGACTTCTGAACAAGTTCGCCGCACTGAGAGCAGTCCTGTGTCGTGAAGTGCGGGCTGATTCTGATTACCTGACCGCCAGCACTTCCGGCCTTGTCAGTCAGGATGGTCAGGAACGCACCCCACGAAGCGTCAAGAATGCTCTTCGATAACACGCTGCGCGCCAGCCCTGCTATATTCAGGTCTTCTACGACGATGATCTTGTAGGCATCGGCATAGCGTTTCGCTGTCTTGAAGTGGAAGTCGCGCCGCTGGCGGTCAATCTTCAAGTATGTCAGCGCCACGCTGCGCGCCGCCCTGCGACGACGGCGGCTGCCTTTTACGCGGGCGCTTAACCGGCGCTGCTTGCGCCGCAAGGCCGCCTGACTGGTACGAAAGAAACGCGGGTTCTCTACCGTGTTCCCGTCGCTATCGGCAAGGAACACCTTTAGCCCAACGTCAACACCAACAGAGGGCCGGTCGTCGGCGGGATGCGAAGGGTCGGCTTGCGCGGGCAACTCGCATACGATATGGGCATACCAATGACCGTCTGCCCGCCTGACTAAGTAGCCGGTTTTGGGCGTGCCTTCCATCTCACGATGCCGCTTGATTTTTATCGCCTTGCCGAGCTTGGCAGGAACATATAGGTATCGGCCATCAAGCCAAGCGTCGCGCCTGCCCGTAAGTTGGCGCAACTGGATACTGTGCCACTGATTACCGCTTTTAAATCGCGGGAAGCCCTGCCCCTCGTTGCGCCGGGCAAGAAATGCCTTCAGCGCTTTATCTAGCCGGTCAGCAAGGCACTGAACAGTAGAGGCCGGAACGTGCGCCGTGCTACGCCCCTTGAACAACGTAGCCAGCCCATACTTACCCAAAAACTTACCGCTGTCTTGGTAGTGCTGCTTCTCGCTTTCCAGCATCTCGTTATAGAGCTGGCGCGACTCGTATAGGCACGCACTGAGACGGCGGCGTTGCTCCTTGTTTGGGTAGAGGCGGAACACGAATGTTTTCATGGTGATTTATCTTTTGCAACCAGCCACCGCGCGACCTCGTGCTGGTCGTTCAAGTCGAGCGACTTCGCGACGAGGAGCGCGTGGAGGTGGAAGGCGACGGCGGGCGGGGTCATTCGTGCAGCTCCTATTCCGGCTTGATAAGCCCGATTAAATCAGCGTATGACCCCTGCCAGCGCGGGTCAGTGACGAGGACACGCGCAACGCGGGCGCGCTCATTTTCGACTTCAGCGGCAACACGGTCATAGGCTTCCTGTACCTGCCCGTTGCTAAACTCCGTCCACTTGTGCATCAGGTCGTTGACCTTACGCTCGCGCTCGCGGCGCTCTGTCTGGTGCCACTCGCGCAGCGCCACAACGAGCGCGATAATCTGGCGGGCGGCGTCGGCGTCTTGCTCGCGCACACGGTCGGACAGCGCGAATATCCGTGCTTCAATATCAGTCAGGTGCATCAGCGCGGCTCCTCTGGCGCGAGCGCGGCGCGATGCTGCGCGAGAGCCTTCCTAAATCCGTGCATCGACCTATCAGCACGCTTGAGCGCCGCGTCCGAGCCGTCGTTATAAAGCAACTCCGCAACGCAGTTGACCGCCGACTCCGCTACACTAAACAGCCCCCCGCACGCCTCGCGCAGCCGCTGCTCGCGCGCCAGCGTCTCGGTGAGCAGTTCGGCCAATAGCTCCACGTCGCCAGGCTCGGCAACGCGCTGGCGTTCGATGCGCCGCATGAACTTGTCGAGATTGAATCCTACGTTCGGCATCGTCAATCGTCCCAATCGTCGGTGTAACTGCCTGGGATGCCGTCATCCTGGTCGATGATGTCAGTTGGTTCGTTCATGCTCGTGCTCCTTTTTTCATTTTGCCTTTTTAACTTTTCATTCGGTCTCGCGCAGCCGGCGCGGGCGGGTGGGGAAAGCTGAGAGCAGAAAGATGAAAGCTGAAAGGGGCCGGGCTTCGTTTCATCTCTCAGCTTTTAGCTTTCATCTTTCCCCCAGGCGCTTGATGCTCGATACGAATAGCCCGATTAGCTCGTCGCTCTCGCCAGTCAGCGCCCCGGCGGTTGTCTCGTCAATGTAGTCACGCTCGAACAGCAGCACCAGCCATGCGCGGGTTTCCTGTAGCTCCTGAAGGCAGGTTCCTTGTTTCGCTATCTTATCAGCAACGCTCTTGGGCCTAGCGCTCTCAGCGTGGTTTGCCATAACCGATGTAGCCGAACGACCGACTTGATTAGCGATAATCCCCGATGAGCGGGTATTCGGCAAGCGGTCAACGATGTCGAGTATCGCATTTGCAAACGCGGTGGTACGTTTTTGCATCTCAGCATCCCACGGCTGCATACCTACTCCTGCTTAGGCTTACCCCGCTCCCGCTCCCGCATCAGCCGCTCGCGATTGCTGGCCTCTAGCTCTAACATAACCGCTACCTGGCTGTTAATCGAGCGGTGCTCATATTCGGCCAGCCGCTTGATGCGTTCGTATAACTCGTCTGATAGCCGGATATTTGTCTTGACCATCTGTGCCTCTCGTGTGCTGCAGGTATGCTGCCATATTACTACCACTGCAAGCTAATGTCAAGAGGGAATATCCCCGCTCCTGTTTTTTAATTTTGCCTTTTGCCTTTTTAATTCGTTCGCTCCTCTCGCGCCCGCGCCGCCATCACGGTTCTGATGCGGTGTTGCGCGGCCAGGCATATCCAGTACAGCATGGGGTCAAGCGGCTCATGCTCGAAGCAGTACACGACGAGGGCGGCGAGGGCGTTCGGTTCAGTCATAATAGGCTCTCCATATCGATTTGGATACCATCGGTTCGCTTCTCGGCTAGGTCAAGGTATCCGAGGTCAATACCGATACTGTCGCGCCCGTACCGTTCGGCTACACGCAGGGTTGTGCCAGAGCCCGCGAATGGATCGAGCACGATGCATCGGGCGGCGCCTTCGTTGTCGTGGGCACAAGTCGGGCGCCAGCCGGTGGTGGTATGCTTGCTGCCGCGCTCCGCCCACTCCTTGCTGCCGTTGCCGCTCAATGACAGCGTACTCTTTGCCGATTGCAGATGCTTGGGCCGCTCGCGGGCTTCCATGCCGCCGCCTTCCCGCTCCGTCACCCGCTCCCACGGCGCGCCACAGACCTCGCACGCGCGGGGGCTGCTGCCGGCAAGCACCATCGGCTCGACCAGCTTCTCAGGCCAGGTGGCGAAGTGTGCGCCGCTGTAGGGTTGGCTGTTCACGACCCACCAGTTGCGGCGGTTGCGGGTTGTGCCGCTCCAATACTCTGTTGTTTTAGGGTTGAGGTAATTAACTAGGTCGTCCTTTCTCGCCTCCTTGTTGTAACCAGTACGCTTGTAGTCGTTGCGGTCTAGTGTGCTCTGTGTCGCCTGTTCAGCGATTGCGTCGGCATCATAAAAATAGCGCGGCTGCTTCGCCAGCAGGAATATCATCTCGGTCGCGCTCGTGGGGCGGTCTCTAACCGATTCTGGCATAGGATTATTTTTTATCCAGGTTATGGCGGAACGTCCGTACCAGCCATCTTCCATAAGCGCTTGGTAGACACGATGCGGAATCATCAGGTCGTCTTTCGGCTTGGGGCTGATGTTCTTAAAGAACTTCAGCAAGTGCGGCGGGATTTCGTTCTTCTGGAGTGTTAAGCGCATTGTAGTCACCTATGGTATAATATAGTTAAGCGTAGGGAGGTTAAGCCAATGAATACCAAACCGCCGAAACAATGGTACTGTATCGACTGCGGCGCGCCGGTTAATCGACGGGTCAAGCGTTGCCCGCCGTGCAATCAAGCGAACCTGAGTAAGCGCGGCACATACGAGCGAACACCAGAGGCAAGGGCGAACATGAGCAAAGCCAAGAAGGGCAAGCCGCCGCGCGGAACGGGATGGAAGCACTCGGAAGCTACACGAGCGAAGATAGCCGCCGCGTGGGATGACGAGAAGCGCGAGCGCGCCCGCGAGCGGGGCGAACGTATGGCGGCGGATCAGGAATGGCGGTTGCGGATAGCGCAAGCGCTGGCGGGCGAGAATAACCCGATGTGGCAAGGCGGCATTACCGGACAGAAGTATGCGCCTGGGTTCAGCAAGACGCTGAAGAACGGCATCCGCGAGCGCGACGATTATACCTGCCAGCTGTGCGGCACAACCGAAGATGAGCTTGGTTATCATCTGAGCATCCATCACGCCGATTACGATAAGGCGAACCATGATGATATGAGCCTTTTTGCGGTCTGTAAGCGCTGTAACAGCCTGGTCAATACGAACCGCGATATGTGGGGCGGCTACTTCACCGCCCTAGCCGACGCACGCCGCCAGTTCAGCGAGAACATAGGCAATCTCATCGGGCGTAAGATCATCACGCAACATGTAGGTATCGTGGGCATCGGCTTTGATGGCGGCCCCAGTCTGCTCGACTTGTTTGGGATTGACTGAGCCAGAATAGTAGCTCGATCCCAAATTAATCCACATTACCCCATCGTCCCTGAGCACCCGCCGAACCGCTCGGAACACGTCAACCAGCGCGGCGACGTACTCGGCTGGCGTCGGCTCATTCCCGATCTGCGCGCCCTCGACATCATATCGGCGCAGCCCGAAGTACGGCGGCGACGTGACAACACACTGAACGCTCTTTTCAGGCAGAGTGGGAAGTATGGCGCGGTTGTCGCCTTGCAATAACGTAATGGTCAATCGATTGCTCCTATCACGCGCCACAACTGCTCAACAGTTTCGATAACATGCACCGGACAGCCCGCCAGCCGGAAGCGGTCGATCGTCGCCGTCTCCGCCGCCGTCAGCGCCCGCGCGCTCTTTGGGCGGGCGGGGTCTTTTATCTCTATGAGGTACAGAACCGATCTGAACCCGATCAAAATATCGAGCGTGCCCGCGAGCGCGTGGATGTCGAGCACGGCGGCGCCCACGTCAAGCGCGCCCCGGATGATGGCGGCGTGGTTGCCGTCGGTGCGGCGGGCGCGGGTCAATGTCGCCACATCCTGATTATGTCGCGCACGCTGAACAGCGTTATGTGCATATCCCGCTTGCACGCAATCGCCCGCCGAACAAGGCGCGCTTCCTCAAGGTTCAATCGTCGCATCAGCGCTCCCCTTTCAGCTTTCTGCTTTTAGCTTTCAGCTTTCCCCCGCGCTTGCTCGCACCCCGCCGCGCCCGTGGGAACGTCGCCAGCGTGCCGTTATCAGCCGCCGCCTTATGACACGCCCGGCACAGCCCGCGCCCGTTAGATTGGCGCCTGTGGCGGCACAGGACACACCTGACCTTGTCGGTCTTTAGTCGCCGCCGCCGCTCCATCGCGTAGAGCGCCGCCGCGGTCTTCTTGCGGTAGTACGCCTCGCCCGCCTCGTCGAACAGCAGCCGTGTGTCGGTGAACCATTTGGCGTAGGGGAAGGCGGAGAGCAGCCCCCGGCGCCGGGCGTACTCGTGGCATGTTCCACAGAGCAGGCGTCCCTTGATGGGCTTCCAGCGGGTGCATAGGGCGCAGTGGAGCATCATTCGTGTTCGCTCGCTTCCCACCGCTCCAGGCATCGCTCTAAATCCACGTGGCTGTACCGCTCGCGTCCGTCGATAACCGTCGCCTCGCACGGCTCGCCAGCGCAAGAGCACTCGCACAGGTCGCAGATGGCGCCGGGCGGGGCGATGAGGATTTGGAATACCTCACTCATTCTTTCCACCTCGCACCGCTAAGGACTTCTCGCACCGTCTTCGGGTGAACATGAAACTCGCGGGCCAGCCCTCGCTTTGATACGCCGCCGGACTGAAAGCGCTGGCGTATCTCGCGCACGAGCGCCCACGTCAACCGCGACATTCCGTGCTGCTCGCCGCTAACGTGTACAGGGTTGTCAGGCGCTCTCCATCGTCCTTTCCTGTCTCTGTCTTCCGTATTCTCGCGAGGCGTCCCCGCCCAGAGATGATCAGGCCGCACACACGGCGGGTTGTCGCAGGTGTGGCAGACAAACAGACCATCGGGGATTACTCCATACGTGATTTCGTACATGTAGCGGTGGGCCTTGATGTCTTTGCCCTCTTTCCTGAATACGCCGTATCCCCGGTTATCGCGCGTGCCTCTCCATAGCCAGCACCCATCAGCCCTCTCGACCTTCGACCAAAACCGCGCGCTGATGTTTTTGTAGCAGGCCCGCGAACAGTACTTTGACCGTCGCCCTACGGCATGGGCGAACGTCTTCTCGCAAACAGAGCAGACAGAGTTAGTGGGCATAGCTTGGCCCCTCTCGGTACGATAGGTCGGCAAATCGCGTCGTGCGGGTATCGAAGCGTAGCGGCACAATGCCGAGCGGCCCATGCCGGTGCTTGGCTATGTGCAACTCCGCTACGCCCTTCTTGTCTGTCTCGCGGTCGTACAGCTCCTCTCGGTAGATGAAGGCTACTATGTCGGCGGCCTGTTCAATTTCGCCGCTCTCGCGCAAGTCGGACAGCAGCGGCACATGCGACGGGCGCCCTTCAACCGCCCGCGAGAGCTGACAGAGCGCCAGAATGGGCGTGCTAAACTCTTTCGCTAAGTTCTTCAGCCCGCGCACGCTCTCGCTTACAATGTCGAAACGGGTCTTGGATTTGGGGTCATTCATCAGTTGCAGGTAGTCAACAATGATGAGTTCGGGCGCTCCGAGCTGCGCCTGTCGCCGTAGGACGCGCGAGCGGATGTCGTGTACTGATAGCGAGGTCTGGTCATCGATGGCGATAGGCAGCGCGTGTGCCCAGCCGAGCGCCCCCATATAGGCGGCCATCCCCTCTTCGCTTAACGCCAGCATACGAACGCTCATCAGGTTTGCCTCGGTATGCATCGCTATCAGCCGGTCCAGGTTTTGCTCGCGGCTCATCTCCAGGCTGAAGATGTCAACCCGCCGGCCTCCCATCGCTATCTGCATCGCAACGGTTAAAGCCAGGCTTGACTTGCCGACGCCGGGGCGGGCCGCCAGAACAATCAGGTCGGACTTATGCAGCCCGCCGGTCATCTCGTCAAGGTCACGTAGCCGGGTCTGGATACCGAGCTGTACCTGTTCGCCGCGCTCGATGGCGGCGTGTATCTCCTGGTAGCGCGCATCAACTATCAGCGACATAGGAACGAGCGTGTCATCGGTTGCGGGCCGCTCGGTTGCGCTGTCGAGCGCGTAGTACGCCTCAGCGATGGCGCGGTCTGGGTCGTTGCCCCGGTATCCGAGTGCGGTTATCTGACAGCCGGCGGCGATGAGTGACCGCTGAACTGAACACCGCTCGACAATCCGCGCGTAGTGCTCGACGTGGTAGCTAGTCGGCACGGCGTCAACCAGAACCGACAAGTAGCCGATGCCGCCGGCTGCCTCTAGCCGGTTGCGCTTGCTGAGTTCATCCGAAATCGTGCGGGTATCGGGCGGTATCTGTTGGTCGTAGCAGGCTAGCATCGCCTCGAAAAGCCATGCGTGCTTTTCGAGCGAGAAATGCGACGGCTTCAGCCAGGACGAAATCGGTACAATCGCGTCCCTGTTGAGAAGCACGCTGCCGAGCGTGGCGCGTTCGGCTTCTATGTCGGCGGGTAATTCACGGTCGGTCATCGCTTTCGCTCCTCAATACGTTTCATAGCCTCGTCAAGCGGGAGTGCATCGGGCGGGCGCCAGCTCGGTGGGGGGCCGGTGCCGTTTTGCGCTGGTTTGCGAATGGGCGCCTTAGCTCTCCAGGCCCGGACGATTTGCGCTATCGACTGGCCCTCTTTCACCCGCCGCTTGAAATCAGCTATCGCAACGTCCGGCTCCAAGTCTCGAAACTCCGTCGCTGCCCCCATCCCCTGGTCAATCAAAAATGCGACGTGCGCCGCCATCGATGATGTTTCTTTAGACTCTTTCTTTTGTGTGTTACCTAGGGTAACCAGTTGGGGGCTTGACTGGTTACCTAGGGTTACTAGTGCCGGTTCCCCTAGGTTACTAGTTGTCCCGTCTGACTGGTTACCTAGGGTTACTAGTCGATAGCAGAAGCCATTACGCTTTGCCGGCTCGCGGTCAATCCAGCCGTTCGCTAGCGCCGTGTTGAGTGCCTTTATGATGTGCCGTCGGCCAAGCCCGGTCATATGCTCTAATTGCGTCAAGCTAATCACGTCGCACTCTTTCTGCCAGCCGGTCGTTTTTCTGAGGATAGCAAGCACAACCCTTAACTCAGCATCGCCCATCTTGGGCATTGCATCAAGGATAGCGTTCGGTATCTTTGTCCACTCGCCGCCGGGCTGTTCAGCCATGACTACGCCTTGCTGTCAGATGCCAGGTAGCGCAGTTCATCGGGTAGCACTACCGGCGCCGGCTCGTAGCCTGGGTACTCCCGTATCCGCTCGATAAGGTTTGTCTTTTCATAGACCTGACAACCGGCTGCGTGGGCCTGGTCTTCTATCGCGTTAATCCAGGCGCGCGGCGGTCGCCATTCGGGTGTTTGTGTCGAGCTTGACGCGCCGCCCAGGACTATCCATTGAAACATGCTCAGGTCGGTGAATTGCAGCGGCTCCAATAGTGGCTCGCAGCTTAACCACTTGACTTTCGCTCGCACGTTTCGGAACGCCCTTTCTGCGTTCGCCACGCGCGCTTGAGCGTCAACCGACGTACCCACCCAAGCGTTATCGGGAAACTCAAATTCGGCCATGCGTATCGGGAACTTGGTAAGAAACAGGAAGTTCCACTCAGGCGCGCGGGTCACCACGTCAAGCACCGCCTCGATCCACTCGCGCGGCACCCACCGCCCGAACAGATCAGCCATCGAGCATGTGAAGACGTTCTTATAGCCGATGTCGGTCTGGGCGGCTGGCGGCACGGGCGTGTTGAGTGGCGCGGTCAATCGTTCAGGGATTAGCGCCGGCTCGAACTTCTGTTCATAGAAGCGCATCGCAATATCGCGGGCGTAGCAGTACGGGCAGTTGTGCTTGCATCCGGTCACCGGGTTCCATGACCACTTCGCCCACTCGATATTGTCGGTTTCCTGTTTGTTAAATCTTCTGTCGCCGGCCTGGTGCAGCGCGCTGAACCGCGCCGCCTCGTCCATCTTGCTCCACTCGATAAGGGTGATATACTCTTTCGGCTTTGGCTCGTCTCTCGGCCTGCTCTGCGGGATGACGCCGGCCTCTTGCGCCTGGTTATATGCCTTACCGACATTGTGTCGAACCGTCGTTCGGAGTTGCCCCGCCTCTCGCGCCTTGCCTTGCTCCTCCAGGCGGTCGATTGCCTCGACGACCCGCGCGGCTCTGCTTGCGGTAGTGTGTGAGACGCCGAGTTGCTCGGCGGCCTTATGGCTTGGCTTTTGAACTTCGGTAAACTGATTTACCGAAGTTCCGTTTATATCGTTCCGTTGCCCTTGCCTGCTCTCGCGTTCTTCGATAATCCGCCGCAAGGCTGTGTACTCGCGCCCGATAATCAGCCCGTCCTTATCCCGCTGGCGGTTGCTCTCGATCAGCGCCTCCAGGATGTCCAGTTCATCATCGGAGCGATATAGGACAACCGGCACTTCCATCAAGCCCACCTTGCGCGCCGCGTCGTAGCGCCGGTGACCGCTGATGATACGACTGTCGTGCGTAATCAGGAGCGGGGTCAATATCCCTTTCTCCCTGATACTCTCTACTAGGTCGCTATCGGCGGTGTCGCCATAGATGCGGGCGTTCTCAGGGTGGGGGTGTAGCTCGGTAATATTCCTAAGCACTATGGCCTCCTCGTTTTACGCGACTCTTACGCTACCCTCATAGACACGTCCATCGGGCGTATAGGTCTTGTGGGTGCCTCGTTTATAGCCGCGCGACTCGCTCCACTTGCACAGGCGCGGCACATCGCTGAGTGTCAGGTTGGTTTTGATGACCTTGTAGCCGCTTGTGCCGAGACTAGCTTCGCAGTGATGGCAGGCGTGGTCATCGTCCGGCGGGAAATGACAATCGCAGAGCAGGCAGTGATATAGGCTCGGCTCGTCAAAGAAGTCGGCGCAGACTGGGCAGATATAAAGCATGTCAGTTCTCCTTTCCGTGTATCTCGCAGTGGCAAGGGTGGCATATAGCAATCAGGTTCTCAGGCACATCGAACGTGCCCCATTTCGGGTAGCGCAGATGATGAACCTCGGTAACCGGGCGCATCGCACACCGTTCACAGACGCCGCCGGCTCGTTTGATGACCTGGGCGCGGATGGCGCGGAACGTCGGGTGTCGCAGGTACTCCTTATAGGAGCGGTACGGGCTAGAACGGTAGCGGCTGCTGCCCATAAATTTCTTGACGCTCCTTTTCCGTATAGGTGCAATACTCGAAAATCGCCTGTCCGATTTGGCTGTCATATCGATAGAAGCTCTCGCGCGCCCAGCTCCTTTGCTCATCGTAGTTCGTGCCGTAAAGCACCGTCCATCCGAGGCTCCCGTTATCCGGCTTGCGGATGAGCCACACCGATTTATCGACCGTGGCAAGTTCGTCTTTTAGGTGCTTGAATTGCTTGTGTACCGTGCGGATGAATTTATATATTCGTGAAGGGAATGTCATGAGGATGTCGAGCCGCCTCGTCGCCTGCATGCCGTTAAGTTTTCGTATTGCCTCAAATGAGGGCGCGCCGAATGGGTCATGGTATATTAGTCCGTAGGGCGCGTAGCGCAGTAGTTCGCAGCACTCAGGCAAAAGCCGGTTATGGTCACCGTGACGTGCGCTCGCGCCGAACCGCTCGCGCAGCGCCTTGTATAGCGCCGGCTTTTGTTCGATGAGGACAGCCTGATACTGCAATCCGAAGTGCCGCGCTTCCTCATCAAAGATCGACGGGCTGCCGGCTCCGTCTGCCGCGTTCGTGTCGATGTAGAGATACGTCCCTACTCGATAGCGCTCGATAATCCCTTTGGTCATCGGGATGTGCATACCAAGAAACCTGCGAAAGAACCGCTGCTTCTCTGGTGTAAAGCTACTCGGATACGGCATGCTGTCCTCGGCAATACGAAGCCCGCCAACGTGATACACAGCGCGGCGGGCGGTTATGGGTATACAAAGACCCGCTTATGCTGGCGTATCGGCTGCTTACACACGATACAGGTGCCAGCACAAGCGGGCTTGTCGC
>Ga0207684_10001285_pt1 | contig 27685 bp, 33 predicted proteins | sample KBSK5501metaG_FD_184342 | JGI IMG/M metagenome (GOLD analysis project Ga0207684, IMG submission 184342) | Corn, switchgrass and miscanthus rhizosphere microbial communities from Kellogg Biological Station, Michigan, USA - KBS K5-50-1 metaG... | ecosystem: Host-associated > Plants > Roots >...
GCCCACCCCAGGCGCGTTGAATGTTCTCCCTGCCATCGGTGTCTACGCGTCAATTCGCCGCGAGAAGGGTGAACCGTTCAGTTTTCCTGGCGGTCCGTCGTTCGTCTGGGAAGCCGCCGATGCAGACCTCGTCGCGGACGTGATGGTCTGGGCTGCGCAATCACCCCAAGCGGCGAACAAGGCGTTCAACATCACTAACGGCGACGTATTCGAGTGGCGCAATCTGTGGCCGGCCCTGGCCGAAACTCTCGGTGTCGAAACCGGACCAGACATGCCAACGAGCGTGGCAGCCTACCTCGAGGAAAACGCGGATGTCTGGGACCAGATCGTCGCGAAGTACGACCTTCGCTCCCGGAACCTGCGGGAGTTGGTTGGCCAAGGGGACCAGCACGCGGACTTCGCGTTCGCCTATGGCGCTCCGGCAGGACCTCGAGCCTTCGTCAGCACGATCAAGCTGCGTCAGGCTGGATTCACAAGGACGATTGACACCGAGGACTCGTTCCGTAATGCGCTGCAGTCCCTAATCGACCATAAGCTTCTGCCGCCCGCTGCGAAGTAATCGCGGCGGGAGCACCGTTGTGGAAACCCTCCACGATATTGTCCAGGGTGAAGTGACAGTGGCGAGCCGCGCGAAGGATCAAAACAACTAAAGGAGAAAGCTATGGAAAAGAAACTCTCGAACAAAGTTGCCGTCGTTACTGGAGGCAGCGCAGGTATCGGCTTAGGCGCTGCCAAGTGCTTTGTTGCCGAAGGCGCACAGGTATTCATTACCGGGCGCCGTCAATCGGAACTGGACAAGGCCGTTGCTGAGATCGGTAGGAACGTTACCGCTGTTCGAGGAGACGCTTCCGACCTGGCGGATATAGGTCGGATTTACGAAACCGTAAGGCAAAAGGCCGGCCGCATCGATGTCCTGTTCGTTAACGCGGGATTCTACGAGCTTGGAAAGTTCGGAGAAGTCACGGAACAACACTTCGATAGAACATTCAATACGAACGTGCGTGGCCTGTTCTTCGTGGTCCAAAAGGCATTGCCGCTGCTTTCGCAAGGTTCGTCTGTGATCCTCAACGGATCGATAGCATCGATTAAGGGATTCGAGGCCTTCTCCGTTTATGACGCCACAAAAGCGGCTGTACGTTCCTTCGCGCGCAGTTGGATCATGGACCTCAAGGGCCGTGGAATCCGGGTCAACGTTCTGAGTCCCGGCCACATTGATACACCCGGACTGTCGGCCTTGATGACGGACGAGCAGAAGACCAACGTCCTTGCCAACGTGCCGCTCGGCAGATTGGGTACACCCGAGGACATGGGTAGGGTAGCCGTGTTTCTCGCGTCGGATGACAGCGGCTACGTGAACGGTATCGAACTCTTCGCGGACGGTGGCGTCGCGCAGTACTGAGAAAGATCCTCACTCATTCGGCGCTCGTCCGAATGAGTGTCCAGTGAACGTCAGGAGTGTCAATGCCCTCGTGTCTCTATATGGACAGGAGGACCGAATGCGGAGAACGAAGTTCCCGCCCATCGGGCATGCAGCATTGAATTTAGGCCGAGTCAAGCTATCCGTCTCCGCCTCTTTTTTTTTGGTAACCGTCTTGCTTCTGTCGGAAGAGAGATAAGAGTGACTGAAGTTTTGCAACTCGGAGCGCTACTGTTGGAACGGACATCGCCATCCCAAATCGAGTGCGCTGCGAACGAAGTGGCGGTCGATCAGCCAATTGACAGTGTTGTTGAGAAACCTCTGCGAACCGTCCTACCAAGGATGGAAGCCCTGGACGTCGTTGCCAGCTTACGGCTTCATTGGCCGGAATATCTGATGGAAGTTGCCGAGATGGGCTTGTATCTGTTCCTGACTTGTCTCTTTGCCACCTTATTGCAACATCCGGCTTCACCCATCCGAAATCTTATTTCCAACGGAATCCTTCGTCAGGCAATTATGGGAGCGGCGGTGGGTACCACGGTATTCGCAATTGTAGTGTCGCCCTGGGGAAAACAGTCCGGCGGCCATTTCAATCCAGCAATCACCTTTACCTTTTATCGGCTGCGAAAAGTCGACTTTTGGGACGCATCGTTCTACGGCGCCGCACAATTCTTCGGCGCCACCAGCGGTGTCGCAATTGCCACCTACATCTTGCGGGGCGCGCCGGCTCACGAGTCCGTACGCTACGCCGTGACTCTGCCGGGCACGCACGGGAGCGGTGTCGCGTTTGTTGCGGAACTCGCGATCTCTTTCAGTTTGATGGCCACGGTCTTGTTCGCCTCCAATCACGACAATCTCGCACGATACACGCCCTATTTTGTCGGTGCGCTGTATGCGATCTACATAACATTCGAGACGCCGCTGTCCGGGATGAGCATGAATCCCGCGCGGACCTTTGGTTCTGCATTTCACGCCAGTTACTGGCACGCACTTTGGCTTTATTTCCTTGCACCAACCTTGGGCATGTTGGTCGCTGCCGAGGTCTTCCTTCGAGCGCGCAGCGGTGTTGGTCCGTATTGTGCAAAGCTCCACCACGCCAATAACAAGCGCTGCATTTTCCACCACGGATATCGAGCCACGGAAATTCGGAATTTCTAACTAAGAGGAGATACGGTGATGAAAAACAAGATCTGGAAAATTGTGGTCCCCGTTCTGCTAATCGCAGTGTTTGTCGCCTGGTATGCATTTCGGCCCGAGCGGCTTTTCGTCAATAAGTACATCGATGAGAAGCTCCCGAACGCGAACGACGGTTCTGCTCCGCAGTCCCTTGAATCGGGAACGTTCCACAGTGTCGTACATCCCACGCAAGGCACCGCAACGATATATCGCATTGCCAACGGTAGTCGCGTGATTCGCTTCACGAACTTCAAAACATCGAACGGTCCCGACGTTCACATTTATATGGTGGCCGCCGCCGATGCAACGGACAACGCCAGCGTGCCGCGCGCCGGCTTCATCGATTTGGGGTCCATCAAGGGAAACGTCGGAGATCAAAACTATGCTCTCGCGCCTGACGTGGACTTGTCGAAATACCGCACGGTTTCTGTTTGGTGCAAACGCTTCAGCGTCAATTTCGGAGCTGCGCCACTGACCCCCGACGCAGCCGGCGCACGCGGACAACACGCTGACAACACGGAGAATTGAATCGAGCTGTAGTTTGTAGTTTGCTTCCCTATGGAGGACTGACATGAAGGCAACACAACCTGCTTATTTCGCCACCTATCGCAGCCTGAAGCTGAGCCGAGATGCCCAGGGCGCGCTGGTAGTCGAGTTCCATACGAAAGGTGGTCCACTAACCTTCACGGCGCAAGATCACACCGAGTTTGTCGACGCCTTTTACCGGATTTCTCAAGACCGTGAAAACAAGATCGTAATCTTGACCGGTGCCGGCGGAGAGTTCATCCCCGGGATTGACTTTGCAACATTTGGCAACGTCGCCGACCCGGAGGTTTGGAGCCAGGTGCACGACGAAGGTGTTCAGATCCTAGAGAACCTGGCGAACATTCGCGTGCCGGTAATCGCGGCAATCGAAGGGCACGTGAATGTGCACTCCGAGTACGCGCTGCTTGCCAACGTGATCGTGGCGGGCGAAGGCGCGACGTTCAATGATTTGCCCCACTTTGCGGGCGGCATTGTTCCCGGGGATGGAATCTTCACCGCGTGGAGTTACCGCGCCGGAGCAGGAAGAGCAGAGGCGTTTCTGCTAAACCCGCATCCGGTGACGGCGCAGACCGCTTACGAATGGGGAGTGGTCGCCGAAGTCGTACGCGATGGCAAGGCTCTCGCGCGAGCTCGTGAGCTGGCGGGGCTGTACCTCAAGGCGCCGGAAGTGACGCGGCGCAACACGAGGGCACATTTTATCCAACCCTTGAAGGAACGCATCGTGAGAGAGGTTGGCCACGGCCTTTCGCTCGAAGGCGCTTCGGCGGCGGATCTCGTCAAGTCGATTCAAGCCAAAGCGAAGGCAGTCGCTGAGAAAGAAAAAGTGGCATGAAGACACTCGAACACACTTCATCCATCCCGTCTCTCGAAAAGAGCACGCCCGAGGAATACGACCTGGTAATCCTCGGCGGAGGTACGGGATCAACAATCGCGGCCTGGACCTTTGCTGGCCAAGGAATGCGTGTGGCGGTGATCGAGCGCAAATACATTGGCGGTTCGTGCCCGAATATCGCCTGTCTGCCCAGCAAAAACATCATTCATAGCGCAAAGCTCGCATCCTACTTCCGCAGAAGCGACGAATTCGGCATTACCCGGGAACCCTTCACGGTTGACATGACTGCGGTGCGCAATCGCCAGCGCTCGATGGTATCGAGTCTGAACGACGTGTATCTCGAAAATTACCGCCAGACCGGAGCAGAGCTCATCCTCGGCTCCGGTCGCTTCGTCGGGCCGAGGACCGTCGAGGCTACACTGGCGGATGGAACAACCCGTAAACTTCGCGGAACCAAGAACGCCGGGTTACCCTATACCGCGCTGCGCGATACTATCCTGGTTCACCCCACGCTCGTCGAGGGCCTTATCCCCTTGTTCTCATCCACGCCGTCACAGCCAAAGTCCTCGAAATCCGCGCCTGCTGTCCAAGGAGCCCTGAGCGCCCACTAGCTGCAGACCAACTCCGTGGCAGCACCTGTTCGCCGCGACGCAATTCCCGTTATGCCCTACACTGCTCCGACCATCGATGAATATCTGCACCAGCGCCTGATGCCCGTGGAAGGTGTGATCCCGCACCTGCCGGGAATCGAGATGTACGGAGATTCTGTTCCTGCCGGAACGGTCGACGGCGACTTATTCGAGTACATAAACTTTCAGCAACGCTATGACATCGACGGGCGAATTCGGAACGCTCTGAAACTCTCGGAAGAATTTCTCGAATCGCTCCTCCCGCGTCGGCGGCCGCACAACTGGGTGGATGACCACGTAGAGTGGTTGAAATCAAGGCCGAACCACACACCCACGCAGGAGATGGAATATAGGCGCGCGCGCAGCCTGGAGCAGGTCCGAGTGGCTGAGGATTTGCGCGAGCTCCATTGCATGGCGGGCGTTCTTCTAGTGGACGCGCAGGGGCATGGAATCATTTCGGCGAAAATTGCATCCACCGTTCACGACACATTCCACGCCATCATGCTTTCTGAACTCGATCACCGAGGGAAAACGACGCCGGAATTGTTTGAGAGGATCAATCTGCGGCTGGCAAAGTCGGTCACGGCCCGCAATGCGCTCGGAAGGAGTGAGGACGACGCACGCGAGATCGCAACCATGCTTTACGGCGAAATCCATCCCTCCGGCCATTTCCGGTTTGTGAATTTCGGACATCCGCCTCCGCTCGTGTTTTCCACTGAGATTCAGAGCTTCACACAGGTGGGTAGCGACGGGATGGCGCATTTCCCGCCCCTGGGCCTGGAGATTCCCGAAGATCACCCGGATCGTAATCTGTATTTTTCCACCGTATTCCGACAGAGGCGAGCAGACTCTTCCGACATCGCGGACATCAAGCTGATCACTCCAGGAGACATTCTTTTCCTTTACACCGACGGAGTCTATGACGGCACTGACCATGAAGACCGACAGCTGCTCGAAGAGCTGATGCGCGAGCAATGCAACCGGCCGGCGAAAGAGATCTGCCATGCGTTCCTAGAATACGCCGTTAGAAAGGATGATCATTTGAGGCGAACCGGCGAGCAAGACCGCATTGACGATAAGACTGTGTTCATCATCAAGCGAAACTGAAAGAGACCATATGCGATTCACAACGAGCGGCCTCTTCGACGATGGTCCTGACAGTCTCCGCAGCAGAATTGTCGGAATTTATTGTCTCTTGTTCTTGTTTAACGCCGGTTCATGGATCTGGGCAGTTATGGTTTTTGATGGACATCCCGCCCTGCTGGGAACGGCGTTCCTCGCGTACAGCCTGGGGATGCGACATGCGGTGGACGCGGATCACATCGCTGCAATCGACAACGTCACGCGCAAATTAATGCAGGCCGGCAAGCGTCCTGTTGGAGTTGGATTCTTGTTCTCGCTCGGACATTCCACGATCGTGCTCGCCGGCGCTGCGGCCATCGCCGCCATGGCATTAACGTTGCAGAATCGGATAGCTGCAATTAAGGCTGTGGGAAGCGTAGTTGGGACTCTGGTATCGACTGTGTTTCTGTTCGCGATCGCAATGGTCAACCTCATCGTTCTCCGGTCGACCTACCGCGCCTTCGTAAAGGTGCGCTCTGGTGCCTGTTATCAGGACGAGGACTTTGACACGCTCATGGGTAACCGAGGCTGTCTTTCAAGAGTATTTCGTCCGATCTTTCGGATGATCGAACGCAGCCGCCACATGTACGCGGTCGGTCTTCTGTTTGGCTTGGGGTTTGATACTGCAACGGAGATCGGCCTGCTGGGAATATCAGCTAGCGAAGCGTCGAAAGGAGTCTCCTTCAATTCCATCCTCGTTTTCCCAATGCTTTTTGCGGCAGGCATGTCGCTCATCGACACAACAGACAACATCCTCATGTTGGGTGCATATGGATGGGCGTTCGTGAAGCCTGTTCGCAAGCTGTACTACAACATGACGATTACGGGCATTTCCGTAATCGTTGCAGTGGCAGTAGGAGGGATTGAAGTGTTGGCGCTAATAGCTGGTCAATTCCATCCAAAGGGTGGGTTTTGGGTCGTGACAGCCCGTCTGAACGAGAGCTTTGGCGAACTTGGGTATGCGATTGTAGGCCTCTTTGTTCTGAGCTGGTTGGTGTCCATGGCGGTTTACAAGTGGCGGGGCTTTGACAGAATCGAGATCACACAGCGGATATCAATAGAATCTGAAAGGTAGGTTGAATCACATGCGTCAATTACGCGACCTCTTGCAGCAAGCACATCAGAATGGCCAGGCCATCGGCCATTTTAACGTCTCAGACCTCGCCCTATTGAAAGCGGTGTTCACCGCAGCGAGGGAATTGAACGTGCCCGTCGTTGTCGGTCTGTCCGAAGGCGAACGGGAATTTGTGGGGACTCGTCAGATTGCAGCTTTCGTGCGGAACCTGCGCGAGGAATTCGACTTCCCCATTTTTCTCAATGCCGATCACACCCACTCGCTCGCGAAGGGAATTGAGGCGGCAAAAGCCGGATTCGACTCTATTGTCTTCGACCTCTCGTCCTTGCCCATCGAAGAAAATATGCGGCAAACCAAGCAAGCCATAGAGGCGTTAAAAGCGATCAATCCTTCGATGCTCGTTGAAGGAGAAATCGGGGACATCGGAAGCGGCTCTGAAATACACGATTCATCTCCCAACCTGTCGAGGGGCCTTTCTACTCCGGAGGAAGCCAAACAGTTTGTCGAGACCACGGGAGTGGACATTCTGGCTCCAGCGGTGGGGAATATGCACGGCATGCTCAGGAGCATGGTCAAGGGAGAAACGAAGAAGCGCCTGGACATCGAGAGAATATCTGGCATCAAGAAGGCGGCGCGGGTTTTCCTAACCCTTCATGGCGGCTCAGGAACCGATGATGAAGATTTGCGCAAGGCAATCGGAGCGGGAATCAATATTGTCCACATCAATACCGAACTTCGGGTGGCATGGAGACGGGGACTGGAAAACGGCTTAGCCAAGCAGCCAAACGAAGTGGTGCCCTACAAGATTCTTCCCTCAGTCGTGGATTCAGTCAGAGAGGTAGTCGGCTCGCGCTTGAAGCTGTTCAGCGGTACAAAGCTGATTCAGAACGCTTGAGCCGAGACGAAACTGTCATGTCGAGCGCGCGGGCGACCCTCCACCGCGCGGCTACGCAGCGGGCCTTTCCAGTCCGCCCTTTTCGATGACAAAGCTTGCGATTCGATCGACTCCTTCGCCGCTCTTCAGGTTGGTAAAAACGAAAGGTCGCTGCGTGCGCATTCTCAGCGTATCCGTTCTCATCACATCAAGATTAGCGCCTATGAAAGGAGCCAAATCAATCTTGTTGATAACAAGAAGATCGGAGCGCGTAATACCTGGGCCGCCCTTGCGCGGAATTTTTTCCCCTTCGGCGACATCGATCACATAGATGGTCAAGTCGGCCAGCTCGGGGCTGAAGGTTGCCGCAAGATTATCGCCCCCGGACTCGATGAAGCATAATTCCGCATGCGGGAATTTCCGGTTCATCTCTTCAATGGCGGCTAGATTCATGGAGGCGTCCTCGCGAATCGCGGTATGTGGGCAGCCGCCTGTCTCAACTCCCATGATGCGCTCGGCAGGCAGTGCTTCCGCACGCATGAGAATGAGCTGATCTTCTTTCGTGTAGATGTCATTCGTAATCACATAAATGTCGTAGCTATCTCGAAGCCGTTTGCAGAGCGCCTCCACAAGAGCGGTTTTGCCCGAGCCAACCGGGCCGCCGATACCGACGCGCAGCGGATGGTTCGGGGAGTTTGTGCCGGCAATAGAATTCATGAGCGAAATAACCTCGTATATTGAGTTTCATGTGCCATGGAGGCGAGATCCACCATGAAGGCTGCGGACCCAAGGTCATCCATCGTGGCATTTCTGCCCCGAGCACTGGCGGCGAGTACCGCTTCCTCGAGCGCGGCAATCGCAAGCTGCCCGTCCGTTTGACCGAGCGGGACAAGTCGCACTCCGGCCGTCACCAAATTGGCGATATAACTTTGCAGAAAGGCGGGCAAAGCGAAGCTCAGCGGAATGCCCTCCCTTGCAGAACGAATTCCGAGAACGACAGCTAAAGAGGCCGGAACATGGCTTTCGGAGAGTAATTGCGAAACTGACTCCAGGAGCCCTTCAGGCCAGACTTGTCGCAGTGTCGCGCGGCACGCTGACGCCTGCTGCGATGACTCAAGCGCAAACTCCGATGTTCCGCGAAAGGCGGCCGCCAGTTCCGCTATTTCAAATAGCTTCGGGCAATCCTTGTCTCGGGCACTGCGCCACGCTTCGCTGAAGAAAATCGCTTCGTTTCGTCCCGAGCCGAAGCAAAGATCGGCGTCCAGCCAGTCGACGAGACTTTCGTGGTCCTTTATATATCCGGCTTCGACAGCCCATTCAAGGCTGTGGGAATGGCTGTAAGCGCCGGTAGGGAACGCCGGCGACAGCCAGCTTTGCAGTCTCAGCAATGCCAGCTGCGGGCAGCGCCATGGTTCCTTACTCATGATGGTGCCCGCCGTCGCCATGGTGGTGATCGTGGCCATTCCCGCCGTACGCGCCGCCTTCGGGCTGGAAAGGAACCTGCACCTTGGCGAGATCCGCTCCGAAACCGACCAGCATGTCCTCAATCACATGGTCAGGTCGAATGCGAAAAACCTCGCCTCGAATTTCTGTCGGCAAATGCCGGTTTCCCAAGTGCCAAGCAAGGCGTGCTAGCTGATGAGGATCTTTGTGACGGACTTCGACGATGGTCTCCGCAGCAGCCCGGACCTCGAGCCACCTCCCGTCTTCCAGTCGCAAGCCGTCTCCGTCTGCCATGGCGACGGCCTTCGGCAGGTTGAGGAGGACATCCTCTCCTTGATCAGCAGTCAGGCGAATGCGCCGGCGGTGGCGCGCGTCAAAATCGAGAGTGAGAGTGCCTGCGGATTGTTCCTTCGGCCAATGGCCAGCGGGCCGATGAATGGAAGCGTTTTGCATCATGGTTCATCCTCAGTACAAGAAATAGCGTTGCGCCAACGCCAACACTTTCGCCGGTTCGCAGGTCAGCAAACGGCCGTCGGCACGAACTTCGTACGTTTCCGGATCGACTTCCATGCGTGGTGTGGCGTCATTGAGCATCATCGAACGCTTGCCGATTTTGCGGGTGTTGGTGACGGGGAGAAGCTTCTTCGCGGAGTCCAGTGACTCGCCCCTTTGAAGGAGGGCTTGGCTCACGAACGTGACCGAGCTTTCCGTCATGGCGCGGCCGAAGGCGCCGAACATGGGGCGGTAATATTCTGGTTGTGGATTGGGAATCGAAGCGTTGGGGTCCCCCATGATCGCTGCGGCAATCATTCCGCTCTTCAGTACCAGCGCCGGCTTCACTCCAAAAAACGCCGGATTCCAAATGCTGAGATCGGCAAGTTTTCCAACTTCAATCGAGCCTACGTAATTTGAGATCCCTTGCGCGATCGCTGGATTGATCGTGTATTTCGCAACGTACCGCCGGGCCCTGAAATTATCGTTGTCGCCTTTTTCTTCTGCGCGCCGCCCGAATTGCTTCTTCATTTTGTCCGCGGTCTGCCAGGTCCGGATAATAACTTCTCCTGCGCGGCCCATGGCTTGGCTGTCGGAGGACATGATCGAAAGTGCGCCTAGGTCGTGAAGAATGTCCTCCGCCGCAATCGTTTCCTTGCGGATACGGCTCTCTGCGAACGCGAGATCTTCGGGAATGCGGCGATCCAGATGGTGCGTTACCATCACCATGTCGAGCGCCTCTTCGAGCGTATTCACCGTGTAGGGCCGCGTCGGGCCTGTCGACGACGGAATCACGTTCAGCGAGCCGCACACTTTGATAATGTCCGGTGCGTGCCCTCCGCCGGCGCCTTCGGTATGGAACGTGTGGATTGTCCTGCCCTTGAACGCCGCGATCGTGTTTTCCACATAACCGCTTTCATTGAGCGTATCCGTGTGAATCAAAACCTGAATGTCCATGTCATCCGCAACAGAAAGACAGCAATCGATCGCCGCGGGCGTCGTGCCCCAATCTTCATGAAGCTTCAAGCCGCAAGCCCCCGCTTCTATCTGTTCAACTAGGCCGGCGGGCGAACTTGCGTTGCCTTTCCCGAAAAAGCCGAGGTTTACCGGGAAGGAATCCGCCGCCGCCAGCATCCTTCGTATGTGCCAGGGCCCCGGTGTGCACGTCGTGGCCGTTGTTCCCGCCGCCGGTCCCGTTCCGCCGCCCATCATTGTGGTGACGCCAGAGAACAGCGCTTCTTCAATCTGCTGCGGGCAAATGAAGTGGACATGCGTATCGATCCCGCCGGCCGTAACGATATTCCCTTCGCCCGCAATCACCTCGGTTCCCGGCCCAATAATAATGTCCACGCCTGGCTGCACATCGGGATTGCCGGCTTTCCCAATCGCCGCAATCCGCCCATCCTTAATCGCAATATCGGCCTTTACAATTCCCCAGTGATCGAGAATGAGTGCGTTGGTGATGACTGTATCCACCGCTCCTTCGCTACGCCTCCGCTGGGATTGTCCCATTCCATCGCGGATAACTTTTCCGCCTCCAAATTTCACTTCTTCCCCATAAGTCGTAAGGTCCTTTTCAACCTCGATCACAAGGTCGGTGTCCGCGAGGCGCACTCTATCGCCAACCGTCGGGCCGAACATTTGCGCGTAAGCGCTTCGACTCATTTTGTGCGGCATTCTCAATTACCTCTGTTTCGGCAAAAACTCACTTCGAGTCGGCGGCAGGCTTCCCATCACTGCCTGGTTGAACCCGTAAACCAAACGCGCGCCTGTATAGGGAACCAGCCAAACCTCACGCGATTGCCCGGGCTCAAATCGCACTGCCGTTCCCGCAGGAGTGTCCAGCCGGTACCCAAGCGCCGCCTCTCGATCGAATGCAAGCGCCGCATTCGTCTCCGCAAAGTGGTAGTGACTGCCAACTTGTATCGGTCGATCTCCCGTATTCGCGACCTTCAAAGAGATGGCCTTGCTGTCCTTGTTCAGAACAACCTCTCCAGCCGCGGCAAACATTTCTCCCGGCACCATCGTTTCGCTCCTTATCGAATGGGGTCGTGAATACTCACGAGCTTTGTGTTGTCCGGAAACGTAGCCTCCACTTGCATTTCGTGAATCATCTCCGGGATGCCTTCCATGACCTGATCGCGCGTCAGGACTTTCCCGCTTTCAGACATGAGTTCTGCTACCGACTTACCGTCGCGTGCTCCTTCCAGCACGAAATCCGTGATCAGCGCAACGCTTTCCGGATAGTTGAGTTTGACGCCTCGCGCGAGCCGCGCACGTGCAACCTGCGCTGCGACCGCTATCATCAGTTTGTCTTTTTCCCTCGGCGTAAGATTCATGATTCTCTCCGATAAGAGCCGCGCTCAGCACGACCACATCTTCGGCACTCGGAAAGGCCCAGGTCCAAGCTGGTTGCCGAACTGCTGCAGCACGTTGCGCAGACCAGCTCTCAAATCGCAGGAGACCTTCGCAGCGAAGCGAACGACCACCAGCCCACCAACCAACGTCGCGGCGCACTGACACTCGAACGAAGAGGCCAGGTCGCGCAGAAACTGCAAACGCTCGCCGGGGTTAGGCCCGAAATAGAGCAGTGTTGCGACGGCTGTGCAGTCCGATAGCAATGCCTTCCGAGAAAGATGTGGAAAAACATCATCGGTGGCGCGAAAGCTGTCGGCCCAGACGAGCCGACCATCTTTCATGACGCGCCAATTGTCCGTGATTTCTCCGGCTGAGACTTTCTCTCCGTGCGCAGCGCGGCCGAGCACCAACCACTCCAAGGCGAGGAGTTCCGCCCCTGACGAGACCTCGATCTCCGTCCTGCGGCAGACACGCGCGCGATTGAAGACGATCGTTTCCTGTGGTAGCCACGCAAGTTTCGCCGCGTCACACGCTCTCAGCGTCGTCGTAATGTGTGCAGATTCGTTGATTGCGCGGTAGACCTTCTCCGCCGCCTGAGTTGTGATTGCGATGGAAGCGTTGTCCATCGCTGTCACGCTTGATTCAAGGCGGTCTCCTCCCGCAATGCCTCCGGAGGTATTCACAAGAACGGCCTCCTGCACTTGGGTGCCGGCCGCTCTTGGGAAGAGAACGCGAATCGGAGATCTTTGGTAAACGTCCATGACGCGAGTGCCTCTCTCGGAGCTCCCGAGTACGATTTGGCAGCAGCCTTCCGCTCTCTGCAAATCCTTATCCGATGAATTGTTCGAGCGTGGCGCCGCCGCTACATCGCGAGTGCTCGTATCGTCAGTCAAGTAAGAGAGCGACGCGGTATCGCACACTAGTTGTCCCCGGTCTTTTCGGTCGTCCACACAGAGTTGTCCGTGATCGTGCTTCGCCTATACCGCTCTTTTTGTGAATACGGTGGAGCGTATAGCGGGCGGTGCGGCCGCTTCCGGGATTGGGCTCGGTACACCGGAGCCACGTGGTATCCCGGAGCGGCCGTTCATCGCCCATGGGGGCAATCAGAATCCCGCCAAACCCTCTGGGCTGTTGTAGGGGATGGCGACACTGGTAACTTCCTCAAGCGAACCGTCTGGCTTCGTGGCGTACCCCACCAGTTTCGAGGCGTTCCCGTAGATCTGGTAGAAAAAGGCGCCATCCGGCGAAACCCAGTTATCGCTCGGGCCGCTGCTCACGTCTCCACAAAGCCCCCGGAACGTGCCATCGCCCTCGACGTCGGGGCACGCGGGATCCTTCGCGACTCTGATCTCGGGGCCGTCGATATGGAACGTGGTGACGTTGCTGTACCCGAAAACCGTACCGTACAAGAGTCGGTCATCGGGGGAGACGGACAGCCAGCAAAGTTCAGCGATTTTGCCTCGACTTGTGTCGATTGGTACGACCTTGCCGACGCCAATTCTGCCGTCTTCGTCAATGCGGCACATGCTGACTCCGTCACCGACGGCGTATCCGACGATGAAGGTATCCGGTCGGTTGTTCAGGAAAGCGATGTAGAAAGGAGAACCGCCTCCTCCGTCCTGGAACGAGGGGTCGCTGAGCGTGCCGTTTGCATTCACGCGGAATATAACGATGCCGTCGGGATCTGGCGCATTCGAGGCCACCGACCGTGTTTTGCCATCTGGTCCCGCCACCCAGAGAATGGGTGAACCGTCCGGATAGGTGCCGGAGATCGCAATCGGCAGATCGAACGTGGTGCCGACAAGGAGAAATTTCTCATCGGGTGAGAGCACACCCATGGTTGGAACACGGTGTGGTTTTTCCGGTGTATTCGCTGTGTATCGCTCCATGCGCGGCGTAAGCTTGCCATCACTGGAGACCGACATGAGCCGGATATGATCGGGTCCGAAGGAGTGGACGACGTAAAGCATGTCCTTCGAGGGAGAATATGCCAGCGATTTGGCGGTGCCGCTCTTTCCTTCCACAGCGGTCCCAGTCGGTTTGGTGTCGATTAGTGTGAGCCTGCCCTGGTCGCCCACAGCGAAGCTGGAAACCGAATTGTCCCCGCCGTTTGTGGCAAACAGAAACCTGCGATCTGATGACAGGATGACGCTGCCCGCCCCTTCAAAGGAGTTGGGCGCGCTCTCCTGGCCGCTGATCGGCTTGAAAGTCCCCGAACCTGCACCGCCGGTGGCGACACGTTCCACCTCTGTGAGCGTGCCGTTAGCGGAGCGATGGTAGTGAATGATCGCGTTCTTGACCTCATTTGTTTGCATGTAGAGATGGCCGCCACGACCGTTCATGCTCATCTCTCTCGACAAACCCATTTCTTTCGACATGCTTACTTCTTTCGCCATGCTTATCTCCTTTTTCTTAAAACACTGCCTTTTTCTTCTGCTCCATGGAAAGTCAGACCAGATAGAAAATCTCCCCACGCGTAGTCCAAACTATTTGGTTTTGTCTCCGTCGCGTAGAATCGGGTAGAACTGGACCCAAGTCATGTCGGTCTTGGCGACGAAGGATTGGTGACAGCCGGCACATTCGGCTGCGGAGGCTTCCTTGGCCCACGAAGAATAGGGAAGCGGGTGATGTCCGAAGTTAAAGAAACCCCAGCCATTCGTCGCAGCAAACCTTTTGCTATCTTTCACTGTGACATCCATGCCGTTGTATTCGCCGTTGAAATATCCTCTACCGGATGGTTCGGTACGCGAGCCGTCGGGAAAGGTTGGATTGAGAACGCGCGTCAGTTCCTTGACGAAGACGGTCCCTTCGGGAAAGGAACCGGTCTTAAGGTAGACGTCCAGGTTTTTCTCCTCGACATAGACATGGTGGTATTCGGGGAAGCCCGCCTTGCCATTGTTGAGGCCATTGGGAGTCAATGGCGCGCCGACAAAGACCCAGTGACGATAACCCTCTGGTAGCTTCAACTTTCCATCCGCATCAAACACAGCTGTTGACTGCGGAGCGGCCGCAACCTGGCCCGCGTAACGGGACAGTGAGCTCGCGGCAAGCACGCCCAATCCCAACATGACTACCACCAGAATTTTTCGCATTTCACGATCTCCTTTGAGTGTCTTAAGAACCGGCCACCGTCACACAGTGTGCGTTACTTTGAGGCGAGAACCGGATAACCTTGCACGTAGACCCAGTCCGTGCCCCTTGCTGGGATGTGGCACCCCAAGCAGTCTTTCTTGTAATCGGTTGCAACTTGCTTGTCGGGGGCGTCGGATTTGAACAGAGCCCAGCCCCAACCATCACCCCACAGCGCATTGTCGGAATAGCGTCCTTTTTCGTCCTTGATCATCACGAACCAGACTTTCGTTCCCGAAGCCCAATGTGCGTCGCCTGTAGTCATTTGGGCGTGGTCCGTTCCGAAGACTTCTTTGACCAGGACGGTGCCGTCGGCAAACTTCCCATTCTTTCGGTAATACTCAGCCGCACCGGATGAGGCGTAGGTCAAGTGCATCTGATCTCCCTTGGGGTCGAGCACCGTATAGGTTCCGAGGGCCTGGTAGTGGTCACGAAAGTCGCCCGGTTTGCGAATGTTTCCCGTCTTGTCGACCAGATCCAATCCGTTGTAGCCATCCCCACCAGTCTGTGGTTTCACTTGCTGATAGCCCACCGCAATGAGTAGCGTGAGAAGAGCCACTGCGCTTCTGAAACTCATAGAGATTCTTCCTGTCCGGAGATTTTCATGAATGCCACGGGACAGCTAACCACCAGGTCATCGACATGAAGCCTCTGCGTCTCACTGCTCCGCGCAGCTCGCGGGATGCTTTCGTGCCCGAGGTTCTGGCCCAGACCGTTGAGTTGTCCTGTCGTTTTCATTTCGCTCCTGTTCATTGCAAACATCGGGCCAGTTCCGAACGGTGCTCTTTTCTCGCGGCAACACAGCGCTTACGCCGCAGGACGGTCAACTATCTGTCAAAACGGATGTCACGCAGAGGTCTCCGAGTGTTGCTATAACGACAGCGCGAATGCAGCTTCAGACCGCCACCGATCTTGCGCAATGCCCGCTTCATGCTGGGATAGGGTGACTTCCGATAGGGCGAGAACCGACGCAGACGACCGTGACGCGGCTTACGCTATGAATGAAGACTACGGGCCGGCGCGCAATCGGAGAACTTCGCGAAGCGCTTGTACTTCCTGCAGGAAATACTGAAGGACGGCCGTGGAGCAATTCTCTTCTTCAATGGCAACTGAACTCGAATCGAGGTGGTGACCGACGTACCGTTGGCTCTCTGCTCCCATCAAGGGCACTATCGCGGAGCTGTTCCTCCGCGGCTCCGCGAACGAAGCGTCGCTGCCTCTTCCTGCTTCTTCCTACATCAGCGGCCAATGCCTAGTCCTCGATGGTGGAGCGGAGAGCGGGGCATTTTAATTCGAATGTGAAATGCTCGCGTTCCGTTCAGTGCTGTCCACGGGACGACTAGAAGTGTCAAAAGCCGTGTCGGTATGAAAGCAGGCCGCTCCGGAATTGACGTGCTCCAGATTTCTTTCCTCCGAGCATCCTCTCGAAAATCAAGCATTTGATTGCGCCGATCGGCACAGGGAGATTGGCATTGCAGGTGCACTCTGCATATGTGCCTTAGCGACAGGATGAAAACCGGCTGAGGAGCATTGGCCGGGAGGTGGTTTATGACGACCAACAACGCACGTATCGCGTTTTTGCGCAGCTATCACCTTCCCGCGATCCTGCTGCATTACCCACGGCTCGTTCGCGCGATGCAGGGAATCGCGATGCTGAACGGAATGGAAGCTGCCGCATGCATTCGCGACCTCAAGGCTGGCCGCCGCTGGAGCAGTGACGCCGTCAATCGTTACGGAGGAACTCATAAGGTTGCCACTGAGGCCTGGAAATATCGCAGAGCAACAAGCTTCCACCCAGGAAGCGTTGCGTGAAATGGACTGCGGAATGTTTGCGACGAAAGGAAGAGAAGGAAGGGAAGGAAGAGAAGGAAGAGAAGGATGACAAGTGGACCGATGACACGGATGTTTCGGGAAGAATCTGACTCGACGCTAGTCGCAGCGACAAAGAACGGGGAGAGTCAAGCCTTCGAATTTCTCGTGAAGCGACACGAAGCAAAGACTTTCTCGATTGCTTTCAGGATAACCCGCAACCGAGAGGACGCTCAGGACGTCGTGCAGCAGAGCTTTCACAAAGCGTTTATGCACCTCAACACGTTCCAAGAGAAATCGTCTTTCTCCACTTGGTTGACGCGGATTGTAATCAACGAAGGGCTTATGTGTCTGCGGAGGAATCGATCGCGGAGGGAAATCTCTCTTGACGATATGAAATCAGAACCCGAGGAGCTGTTCCCGGTGGAGATTCCGGATCGAGGGGAGAACCCTGCAGAGATATACGAACAACTGGAGGACGAACGCATTCTTTGCGAAGCGATGAGCCAGTTAAATGCGGAATTTCGGACCGTCGTCGGCCTGCGACTGGAAGAACGAACGGTCAGGGAAACAGCAGAAATTCTGGGCCTACGGATCGGGACCCTAAAAGCCAGATTGTTTCGAGCGCGGCAGAAATTGCGCGTGCTGCTTACACGCAGTTCGGAATTCCAAGGTGATCGAACAATGAGCAAGACGCGACAGCGTCGTGACATTGGCCTTCGGTCGCATCCCCCGGCGGAGGGAGTGACAAGACAGGGCGCCCGTGCTGCTGGAAGTAAAGCCAGGGCTGCAGCTGTCGTGCGCTGGCGGAAGGGTACTCGGGAGCGGGCATTGCGAAGCACTGAGTCAAGGATGCGAGAGGTAGCATGAGCTCGGAGCATATCTCTAAAACGAAAAGGACTTCATGTGCGGCGCCATCGACACGACGCTCGGTGCAATTTCTAGCGGCACTGTACATTCACGCGTTGGCGCTTGTGATCCTCGTGGTCTTTTCGCGAAACGTGTTCTCAACGGCCATCCGCACGGTGCTCTTACCACTAATTAGGTAACTCCTCGTTCCAGAAAGCTCCTGACCCCCTGCGCACGCGAGCGCCAAGAACGTTAAAACGAACCCAGAGTGCACGCGGATGCCATCGTTATGTCCTCGAAAACCGGAGATTCGATTTGACATACGTTGGACATCGAACGGACATGCTAAATCGCAACAGAAACCGGTCTTGACAAGAATAAGGCAGGGGCAGATAGTGAGCCTCTGCCGACGCCTACTGCGAGCTCGGCCATCACTCTGGCGAACTGCCGTCTTGTCGGCGGAAATGAATGAAATAATGTGCGACGTTTCCCTTGTTCAGCCTGATTCGAAAGCCTAAAGGAAAAAACTTAGAATGCAAGTTAAGGGTGCCGCCGCCGGCAGTCGCATCGGCATCTTCTATCGCGCGTGAAAACGCATGTACGCCCGCTCAGATCGCCTAGGAAGCCGCGTTCATCAGAACGAAGAGGAATTCGAGCGTGGAGGCATCGCCCAGGCCTCGGAGCAGGGTGCGCACAGGGCGGAGTAACAATGCCGAAACTTGAGCGGTCACAGTGGTATGACCTATCCCGTGATATGAATTGGGACTTCAAGTATGTAAATGAGGAAGAGGTTTTTCCCGAGGCGCTTTCGCACAGCCACAGCATACCCTCGGCTGCTTGGTGGACCTGGGACGAACCTTACAAGATCAGCTACTGCGAATACGTCCACAACCAGGCGGAGAAGGATGCCGGGGTGTACTCCGTACGGTCAGCGATCGCCCGCTCCAAACTTTTTGAGAACCTGGACCCGGGCTGGAAAGCTGCGATTATTGCGCATTACGGAGCGATCGCCATGCCCGAGTACCTGGCTTCCATCGGCGAGGCCCGCATGGGCCGGTTTGGACGCGCTGCGGCTTGGCGCAACATGGCCTTGTACGGGACTTTGGACGAAGTCCGGCACGGTCAGATCCAGTTCTCCTTTCCCCACGAGTTGCTCAAAAAAGATCCGCGCTTCGACTGGGCGCACAAGAGCCATCACACCAATGAGTGGGCAGTGATTGCCATCCGTCACTTTTTTGATGATGTGTTTACTTCGAACGACGCTGTCTCCACGGCATTACAACTTACCTTTACCGTGGAAACAGGATTCACGAACCTGCAGTTTTTGGGCATGGCTGCCGACGCGATGCAAACGGGTGATGTAGCGTTCGGCACGCTGATCTCCAGTATCCAAACCGACGAAGCCCGGCATGCTCAGCAGGGCGAGCCGACACTGCGCGTGCTGGTCCAGCACGGCAAGAAGGCGGAGGCCCAGCGATTAATCGATGTGGCATTCTGGCGCTCCTGGCGGGTCTTCGCCTTATTGACGGGCATGTCCATGGATTACTACACGCCACTTGCGCATCGCAGGATGTCCTTTAAAGAGTTCATGCTCGAATGGATCGTCAAGCAATTCCTCGATCAGTTCCGTGACCTCGGGCTGGAGCGTCCGTGGTATTGGGACCTTTTCTTGCAAGAGTTAGACTGGCTCCATCACGCATTCCACTTGGGGGTCTGGTTCAAGAGATCAACGGTGTGGTGGAACCCAGATGCAGGTGTGAGTGCGGCGGAGCGTGAGTGGCTGGAAGCTAAGTACCCTGGTTGGCATGAACGATTTGGCACGTATTGGAATACCATCGCGGAGAACTTGCGCCAGGGGAATGTTGGTCACACTCATCCGGAGACGCTTCTTGTGGTGTGCAACATGTGCCAACTTCCCGTGTGTAGCCCGACGGTCGGTGCACCGCCTTGGCAGGTCACGCACAACGGCCGGGTGTACACCTTCTGCTCCGACCCCTGCAAGTGGATCTTCGAGCAAAATCCGGCACGCTACGCAGGCCACCTGTCGATCTTAGACCGCTTCCTGGCCGGTCACATTCAACCACCCGACATGGCGGGCGTACGGGCCTATATGGGGCTTTCGCCTGCCGAGCAAGGCACGGATGCGATGAACTATGCCTGGGCTTTTGAACAGCCGCGAGCCGCATCCGCCAGCTAACAAGGAGCGAAACGTATGGCCACAGTTCCGCTTTACGCAGTTTTTCGGAGCGATTTTGTGATGTTGCTCGTGCTTGTGGATGATGAGGACACGATGGAGGTCGTCGCTCAGAAGGTAGCCTATCATGTGATTCGCCGACGCTTGCCACCGCGGGATGCCCCCATGCGCGTGCAATATAACCGTCGAGTTTTACAACCCGACCAAACGGTCTCTCAGGCAGGAATCCTGCCGATGAGTTTTGTGGAGGTTTTTTACGATGCCTGAGAACGCAGCCACACTAGAATGGATTGCGGTAGCTACCCTGGACGACCTTTGGGAAGGTGAGATGACAGATGTTCAGGTTGGGGATGATCTCATCCTCCTTGTTCACTTGAACCGTGGCGACATTCGCGCCTATCAGGGATATTGTCCTCACCAAAAGACCGCCCTCGCCGATGGGAAACTCGACGGACACATCCTCACCTGTGCAGCCCACTTGTGGCAGTTCAATCTATTTACGGGCGAAGGAGTCAATCCAAAGGGCTGTCAGCTTTATCGTTACCAAGCCAGAATCCAGGATTCAACTATCTTCGTTGGTATTGTCAGAGCAGAAAATGGAGAAAGTTCGTGGAAACAGTGCAGCCCCCAAAATTCGTAGGCCCGGTGATACGTGGCATGAACCAAGACATCATCGAGGCACTACTTACAGCTATCGAAGCTGACAACCCGGAATCCGAACTCTTGTATGAAGACCACGGTGGGTATGTGCGGATCCACACTCCCTGGCGTTGCCGGGTGACCCGTAAGAGCCTGGAAGCAGCGTTGGGGCGACCCTTTCGATTGGGCGAGCTGGAACCTTCCCTGTCGGGCTTTGCCGGACGGATGCGCTTTGTCGGCGATGAGCTACTTGAGTGGTATCTGGAACGCGAGGACTAGCGATGGCAATGGTACGGCAGCGCGAGCCACCCAAAACATGGAGTCTGTTGGGTGATGTGCGAAGAAGGCCCAGCGAGTACGAGGTCGTCACTACGAAGTTGCACTACCATTTTCGTCGGCAACCTGCTCCCTTTGAACTCGATCCAAACACACCCATCAACACATGGTATCTCCGATATCGGGAAGGTTCTCCACTCGAGGCCAATACTTGGGAAGATTTCCCCGATCCGCACCAGCTCACCTATCAGGGTTACGTGCAGCGACAAGCCGAGCGTGAAACCTATCTGGAGAACGTGGTGGACGAATTTGAACGCCGCAACCACGACGCCAGGCTTCAGGAAGACTGGGTGCGGGTGTTGGATCGACTTTACCTGCCCGCCCGCTTTCCCATGCACGCCTTGCAATTGGGCGCTCTCTACGTAGGCCAGATGGCTCCTTCATCGTCTATTACCAACGCGGCCTACTTTCAGGCGGCTGATGAACTACGGCGTATCCAATGGGCGGCTTACCGGGCGAAATCACTCTCACTCGAACATGATCCGGAATTAGCGTCGAGCGCATACACTCGGCGGCGCTGGGAAGAGGACGCCGTGTGGCAACCCCTGCGTGAGGCCGTGGAAAAAATGCTGATCGCTTACGACTGGGGTGAGGCTTTTGCGGCGCTCAATCTGATAGTGAAGCCGGTCTTTGATGAGGTCTTCAACGTACAGCTCGCTGAGCTAGCCCGTGCTCATGAAGATGTCCTGCTCGCCTTGATGCTCGACGACTTTGCGCTTGACAACCAGCGCTCCCGTGATTGGAGCGCAGCGCTGGTCCAATACGCCACGGCGAAGCGGCCCGCCAACGCAGAGTTGTTCAAGCAATGGATCGAGCAGTGGAAGCCCCTGGCCCATCGGGGAATGGAAGGGCTGGTCGAGCTGTTCGGGCAAGCGCCGCGTCCGCTGGAACCACATGCTGTTTCGGTAAAAGTGCGGACCGCACACCACGCCTTCTTGGCTCGGTGTGGGCTTGATGCAGTCCAAGCCCGAACAGATATCCAGCAACGATTCGCGAGTCAAAAATTAGGAGGTGACGTGATGGCGACCGGGGCACGGAAAGCCAGTGTGGACATCATCGGCGACATGGCAGCCTGGGGTACCCACTTTTGTCTCCTCTACGAGACGAAAGAGGATCTCCGCGACGCGTTGATCTCATATTGCAAGTCGGGTTTGGAAAACGATGAGTTCTGCCTGTGGGTTGTGGCCGAACCCTTGACGATCGAAGAAGCCACAGCTGCCCTGAAAGACGCGGTACCCAACCTTGACAGTTACCTGGCGGATTCCCGTATAGAAATTGTGTCGGCCGGCGACTTTTTTCTCCAGGGTGGCACGTTTGATCGCAAGCGAGTCACAGACGCCTTGCTTGCGAAGCTCACTAGCGTGTCGCGTAAAGGTTACGCCGGCGTGCGGTTGACCGGCGATACCAGCTGGGTCACAAAGAAGGACTGGATCCCGTTTTGCGAGCTCGAGGAGGGTATCAACGAGGTTGTCGGCAATTTCCGCTTGGCCGTGCTATGTACGTATTCGCTCGCGGCCTGCGGAGCGCATGAAATCCTGGATGTAGTGCGCACACACCAGTTTGCGCTCGCAAGGCGCCAAGGGAATTGGGTCGTTATTGAGACCGCCGCGCTCAAGCGAGCCAAGGCTGAAATCAAGCGACTCAATGAGGAACTCGAGCAACGTGTCGTAGAACGGACGAACGAACTGATGAAGGCCTCGGAAGCGTTGCGGGAGGCGCAAGCGGAACTCGCACGCGTCACCCGTCTGACGGCGATGGGCGAGCTGACGGCCTCCATTAGTCACGAACTCAACCAACCACTCGCCGGGGCCGTCGCCAACGGTGATGCCTGTTTGGCTTGGCTATCAAGCGAGCCTCCAAATACTGCTGAGGCGCGTGCCGCCGCAGAGGGCATGATTGAGGCGGCGACTCAGGCGGCCGATATAGTCCGCCGAATTCGGGACGTCTTCAAGAAGGCTGCTCCAGAAAGGGTGAAAGTGAACATCAACGAAGTGATCGAAGAGACTCTCCGCCTGATCCGGAGTGAGGTGTTGAGGAATAATGTCTGCTTGCAGATGGAACTTGGCTCCCGGTTGCCGTTCGTGCTTGGCGATCGCGTTCAGTTACAGCAAGTGGTGCACAATCTGGTGAAGAATAGCATAGAAGCCATGAGCAGTGTTGGCGACCGGACACCGCAGTTACGGATACGGTCGGCAAGACAGGATCCGAATCAAGTCCTTGTTGCAGTCGCAGACTCCGGAGCCGGAATAGACTCGCAGGTCATCGGCAGGATTTTTGAACCGTTCTACACGACGAAACCGCAGGGGATAGGCATGGGGTTAGCGATCAGCCGCTCCATTATCGAAGCGCATGGTGGACGCCTGTGGGCGGAAACGAACTCTCCGCATGGTGCGACCTTTCAATGCACATTGCCAGCGGACACCGAAAGCGTGCAATGAAGCATGATGCTCCCACCGTCTTCGTGATCGATGACGATCCGCTAATCCGTAATGGAATCCGAAGCCTCATCGGATCGGTGGGTCTGCGGGTGCTGACATTCGAGTCTGCCAGGGACTTTCTTCTTAGTACACGGCCAGATGCCCCAGCCTGCTTGGTTCTAGACGTTCGGCTTCCGGACCTCAGCGGACTGGATCTCCAGCGCGAACTGCGCGAATCGGACATCCACATTCCCATCATCTTCATTACCGGCCATGGCGACATTCCGATGACGGTAGAAGCGATGAAGGCAGGCGCGGTGGAGTTTCTGACCAAGCCTTTCCGTGGTCAGGATTTGCTAGACGCAGTTCAGAGAGCGATCGCCCGCGACCGCGACGCTCGCCAACAGCGGGCGGAAACATCAGAGCTTCGTAAGTGCTTTGACACGCTGAGTCCCAGGGAGCGGGAAGTTCTGCGCATGGTTGTCACCGGCATGCTCAACAAACAGATCGCTGCGGAGCTCGGCATCAGCGAATTGACCGTAAAGACTCACCGCGCACATATAATGGAAAAAATGCGCGCAGGGTCTTTGGCCGACTTGGTCCGAATAACCGACAGATGCGAAGCGTCCCTCCAAGAGAGTAGTCGACTCCTACCAAAGCAGGATAGCCATCGAATTTGAGAGCTGCTAATACTGCTCCCGGATCGAAACTTCTGCCAGGCAAAATTGGGCTAGTGAATCAATGAGAATCGACTCCGGAAGCCGCTTGATCTCAATCGTCGATGACGACCGGTTAGTGCGTGAAGGCCTGACCGGCCTGATAAGATCCGCTGGCTTCGCGACCCAAGCCTTTGCCTCAGCTGAGGAATTCCTATCGATCGCTCATCGCGACGACATAGCTTGTGTCATCCTCGACGTACTCTTGCCGGGGATGAGCGGCCTCGAACTCCAGAGTCAGTTGAACGCCACCGTTTCCAATCACCGAATTCCGGTGGTCTTCATTACGGCCCACGATGATGAGGCCACGCGCCAGCGGGCATTGAAGGGCGGCGCGGTGGATCTTCTCCGCAAGCCGGTACGCCGCGAAGCTTTACTCAGCGCCGTACACTTGGCGTTGCAACAGAGCGACGGGCGATGATGTCTGTGTCACTGCCGGGCAACTGATAGGAAGGCCCCTAAGGCGTGTAAAGTCGCGCCGCTGTGGAGGGTAGAAATATGAGTTCAGCTTCCACGTCACCAGCGAACATCCCATTGAAAGATTCAATTCCGGAAGCCGGGGCTTCCCTAGAGTCGATCCTCTGCACGGAGGAGTTGCAGCGCCGCCCCTTACGTCCACCCGATTACGAAAAGGAGAACTGCGCGCTCGTGAAGCTGGTGAGCGCGCTAGCCGACTCGCCGAGCACGATCTTTCAGACACTAGCTGAAACGATCCAGGCAATTACTCAGTGTGACTCCGCTGGCCTTAGCCTGCTGACGAGGGATGGCAAAACGCCGGACGCTTGCGGCAAAAGGTTTTATTGGCCAGCTATCGCCGGCATGTGGAATCCCCACGTGGGAGGTGGGACCCCTCGCAATTTCGGCCCCTGCGGAGACGTGCTCGACCAAAATCGTACCCTGCTGTTCAGACATTTCGAACGGCGTTATCCCTATTTGATGCCAGTCATTCCTGCAGCCGAAGAATGCCTGCTGGTCCCGTTTTACGTCGCTGGCCAAGCCGTCGGGACGATCTGGGCGATCATGCACAGTGATCGTCGCAAGTTCGACGCAGAAGATGACCGGGTCATGGCCTCTCTAGGGAAATTTGCCTCTTCAGCGTATCAATCGCTGATACACATAGAAGACCTCAAATTCCAGGTGTCCGAGCGCGAAAAGGCGGAAGCAGAAGTCCGTGAATTGGCAAGAGGGTTGGAAGCGAAGATCCGGCGTCTGGTCGCGGCCAATGTTGTGGGAATTGTTATGGGGAATCTCGAAGGTGCAATCACCGAGGCCAATGATGCGTTTCTCCACATGGTGCAATACGACCGTGAAGATCTCGCCTCCGGTCGCGTGCGCTGGACGGACCTGACGCCAGCCGAATGGCGTGGCAGAGACGAACGGGCGATAGCTGATTTAAAGGCGCGCGGAAGCTTCCAACCGTTCGAGAAGGAGTACTTCCGGAAAGACGGCAGCCGAGTGCCCATACTGCTCGGCGGTGCACTCTTCGAAGGTAACGGGAACGAAGGCGCCGCTTTCGTGATCGATTTGACCGAGCAAAAGCGCGCGCAAGAAATGCTTCAAGAGGCCCAACAAACGCTGTACACAACTCAAGTGGAGCTTGCTCGGGTCTCCAGGCTGACAACCATGGGCGAACTGGCTGCGTCCATAGCTCATGAAGTAAACCAACCTCTCACGGCTGTAACCAATAACGCTAACGCTTGCCTGAGACTGCTCGCCGACCGTCATCTCGATCATGAGGTTCTCCGACGGGCTTTCGAAGAAATTGTTGCGGATGCCACTCGTGCGAGTGCTGTTATAGCTCGGATTCGCGCATTCATAAAGAAGGCGCCTGCCGAAAAGAGCGAACTGGATATAAACGAGGTTATTCAGCAGGTGTTGGTTCTAGCTGGCCATGAGCTTCAGAAGAAACGAATCCTTGTCGAGTGCCAATTGACCAAAACATTGCCCCTCGTCCTGGCTGATCGCGTTCAGTTGCAGCAGGTCCTGCTGAACTTGATTATGAATGGCATCGAAGCGATGACTGCGGTTACAGACCGCCCTCACGTGCTTTGGGTGCAATCCCAGGCCGATGAGTCTGGCGATGTACTGGTTGCGGTACGCGACGCGGGCATAGGCCTCGGCTCAGAGGTAGATCGTTTGTTCACCCCTTTTTTTACCACGAAGGCAAGCGGTACGGGGATGGGTCTGCCCATTAGCCGTTCACTCGTTGAAAGTCATGGTGGCCGACTGTGGGCCACAGCCAACTCTCCTCATGGTGCCGCGTTTTGGTTCACGCTGCCGGTTGCCGGCGGGAGTCCTTCATGATCGGGCCTCCCATAGTTTTTGCTGTCGATGACGACCCATCGGTACGCTCGTCGCTCAAGTTCCTGCTAACCACGGTGGGTCTGCAGGCCGAAACCTTTGATTCGGCAGATAGCTTTCTGCGCAAAAAGCTGCCCGATGTTCCCAGCTGCCTTGTGCTCGACGTCCGGCTACCGGGATTGAGTGGACTCGATTTCCAACGCGAGCTTGCGGCCAGAAATATTCGTATCCCCATAGTCTTTCTCACCGGGCACGGCGATATTCCAATGAGTGTTCGTGCTATGAAAGCGGGTGCGATCGAATTTCTTACGAAGCCATTCCGCGACCAGGACCTACTAAATGCTGTTCGCGTCGCACTGGATCAAGATCGTGCCAGACGCGAACAAGAGAGAGAAGTGGCGGAGCTTCGGCGGCGCTTCAACTCCCTGACTTCTCGCGAGCAGGAAGTAGTCTCCATGGTTGTCGCGGGAATGCTGAACAAACAAATCGCTGCTCAACTCGGAACTGCGGAAAGCACTGTCAAGGTTCAGCGCAGCCGGGCAATGGAGAAGATGCAAGCGGAGTCGCTCGCTGAGTTGATAATAATGATTCAGAAGATCTCGTCCCTCAGAAAAGCGTCGTAAGCCAAAGCTTACGCGCATCCTCCCTTTTGAGAACGTAGAAATACCAACGCCCAATAGATTTCTTCTCCATCTGGGAATAGCTTCAGTGCATTGGAGATTCATAGTGGCGAGGAATCTAATCTCGGTCATTGACGACGATGAGTCGGTTCGCTGGACCACAACACGGCTCATCGAGTCCTTTGGTATTCGAGCGGCACCTTTTGAATCTGCCGAGAATTTTCTTAGCTCTGGCCATCTGAACGACACCTCGTGTCTGATCGTTGACGTCCAGATGCCGGGCATGAATGGACTGCAGCTGCAAAGTCAGCTAGCTGCCGCCGGTTGCCGCATTCCAATCATTTTTATCACCGCTTACGACGATAGAGAGTCGCGTCGGCGAGCCATCCAAGCCGGCGCCGTCGCATTTCTGGCAAAACCTTTTACCGACGATCAGTTGCTCCAATGTGTTCGTTCAGAACTACAAGAGTTCGATAGAGAGGTCGGAGGGATGCGGAATCTGATTTCGGTTATTGACGACGATGAGTCCGTTCGGAGGACCACAACACGGCTCATCGAGTCCTTTGGTTTTCCAGCGGCAGCTTTTGAATCTGCCGAGAATTTTCTTAGCTCTGGCCATCTGAACGACACCTCGTGTCTGATCGTTGACGTCCAGATGCCGGGCATGAATGGACTGCAGCTGCAAAGTCGGCTAGCTGCCGCCGGTTGCCG
>Ga0207684_10001286_pt1 | contig 27674 bp, 21 predicted proteins | sample KBSK5501metaG_FD_184342 | JGI IMG/M metagenome (GOLD analysis project Ga0207684, IMG submission 184342) | Corn, switchgrass and miscanthus rhizosphere microbial communities from Kellogg Biological Station, Michigan, USA - KBS K5-50-1 metaG... | ecosystem: Host-associated > Plants > Roots >...
ACGTCACCACAGAGGATCACGTCGAACACTTCGGGGAGCTCCACGTCCAGATCCAGGTTCTCGATGTTCCCGACGACCATCCGTCGACAGAGTGGCGCAGCCAGGCTGGCCAGCGCAGCGTCCATCTCGAGCCCCGTCACCTCGCAGCCTCGCCGCTTGAGCGCCTGAGTAACATGCCCCGCTGCCGGACCAACCTCAAGCACCCGGCTCCCCTCTGGAATCAGCGCCAATTCGGTCCGAAGTGTCTCGTTCTCATTAGGTACCGACCAGTATTTGGGTCTCCACTGGAAGGTGGTCGTGAACAAAGGTGCCTTATAACGATGTTTCCAGATGAATGTTCGTTTGGCATCTAGGTAAGTGCGCCGCTTCGTATCCCCTGTAACGAGTGTCGAGCGATGCTGACAGTTCATTAGGAAGGTCTTGACGCGAAAGCCTGCGCATGCTGCGGTCAAGCAGTAATCGTGAGCATACAGGTCAAAGGCAAAGCGCTCGTCGAAGTCGGTCGTGGAATAGACTGGCCGTGGGACGATCAGGCACTGCTCGTCGAGGACCACCGCGTCGGCGCCATCCACTGGAAGTCCGACGAATGTTCCGTCGGTTTGCTGGATGCGGCCGACAAAACGTCCGGACTCGTCGACACCGATTGGGCCGTAACACGTCTCGAGAGACAAACGGGCGATTCGTTCAAGCCAGTCAGCGTCGAAGACGCGGAAATTCTGATGACAGAAGACGAGCCAGTCCGCGACAGACGTAGACTTATGCTCGTTGAAGATTGCGGGGAGACTCCGCCCCTTGACGGTGTTATCGATCAGACTCACGCGTGTACGATCAAGCCCGGACGACCTTAGGAAGACGTTCTCGAGCGTGTCCGGCTCGTTATACACGACGACGACCTCGACTCGAGGAGCCATGACGTACTCCTATGTGATGCTGCCGTCGTAGCTTAGGTTCCGTGGTAAACCCTTTCGAAGAGGCAGGCACGAGACCGTTAGCACGGCTAGGTGAGGTCAAGCGCCGGGACGCCTGGCCGGGGGGTGGGTGGCGCACGATGGCGTTGGACAGCGTGCCCCATTCAGGTTCGGATCTTCGACGATCATGTAGTGCTTTGGGATCAGTGTACCGCTCCATCCGCGGATTTGGAACCTGTCTCGGGTTGAACCCCCGTGGCGGCCCAGAGCCGCCAGCGAATGTCCGATGCGGGCTCGTGAGAACGAATGAGACAGCGCGGGTCGGCGGCAGGCAGAATGCCAGAAGGGCCCTCACCGCCGCCAGCAGGCCCGCAGATTTCTCCGGAAAGGACAGAGCCAGGAAGACCATTTGAAGTAGCGGCACGGTGCGGTGTGCGCGGAGAGCTGGTTCTTCGGTCCCGCAAGGCTCAGCGCCAAGATGACTCGACACGCTGAAGCCAGTACGCGAGCAGATCCTTCAGCGTATGCTCGAATGGCAGTCGATCGTGTCTAACTGGTGATCCAGCCACACCCAAGGCTTATCCTCGGCGCGCAACCGGGGGATCGCGGAAACGGAAGCTGAGCGTATCCCGCTTCTCGACGCCGACGATCGCCGGCATATGGACAAGATCCGCCGATGCCTTGTCTATACTGTCTATACTGCAGACAGCTGGTCGACCGGTTTGTTGCGGAGCCGAGACGGGAGAATTCCCCGTCGGCGGCCTCACCCGGGCCATGAGGCGCCGCGGTCGCGCACCTCCCACTGGCGAAACAACAGGCGCGCCGGCGAAGACCCAGCGCCTGACAAACTCGGACAAACGGCCGCTGCGATCCGCGATGGACCCATCGCGCCGGACGCCTTGACCTGTGCCCACCACCTTCTCGAAGTGGGCGCTGCATGGTAATGCGCGAAAGCGCCCGGATGATCGTCGCCCGCCTCGTCGAACGTGCCTCGGCTATCGGCAAATGCTCAGTGCCAAAGACCCGCGAGGCGTTAACTGGGTGGCCGTGCCGGTGACGCCATCACACTGGCGAGGAGTCCGACGAAGGGGCTGCGGTGACCGTGGAACGGCAGGCACCGACAGCGGTGCCAACGATAACGACCGCGCTCGATCGCCCTACCGTGCTTTGTTAGCAAGGGGCCGACGCAATTCGCTGTCGCCAGTAGTCGAGAAGGTCCGTGAGTGTCCGCTCGAAGGGGATCTCGGTCTGCCACCGGAACGCCTTGTGAATCTTCGACGGGTGGTCCCCTTCCAGCACCATCACGTCGGACGGGCGCAGCCGCGCCGGGTCGACCTGGACGGAAATCCCCTTCGCGCGCGAGCGGTCGAGGTAGAAGTCGAGCACGTGCCCCCCGCTCAAGCAGCATCCAGTAGCCCCGTACTATGTCCCGCACGTCGGAATAGTCCCGTCGAGGCGTGAGATCGCCGACGAAGATGCCGCCCGAGTCCGGGTGATCGGCAGGCCGTAGCTCTTGAAGTAGTGAAAGCCGATGAGATCCTGCGCTACCTTGCTTACCGCGTACGGCGACAACAGGCGAAGCTGGTTGGTCTCTCCGATCGGGAACCTCGTCCGAGTGCACCAGCCCGTACTCCTCGCTGGCGCCGATGACAAGGAACCGAGGCGAAATGTTCAGCTCCCGGATGCTCTCGAGGAGATTGATCTGGCAGCCCGTGTTAGTGGCGAGGGTCTCGGCCGGCGTGTGCCAAGAGCTGCCCACTAAGCTCTGTGCCGCTAGGTGGATCACGTGACTCGGACTCGCCGCTGCAAGCAAGCGGCGGACCGACACGATATCTCGCAGGTCGCAGTCGATCAGTTCGATCTTGGCGCGGAGGTGTTCGATGTTCTCGGTCCGGCTTCGCCACCGCGCCGAGCCGAATACCTGAGCGCCCTGCGCGAGAGCATACTCCGCCATGTGGCTGCCGAGAAAAACCGGTGATGCCAGTGATGAGCAAGCGCATATCAGCCGCAGTTTATATGAGACGACTCGGAAGTCCTGCTCACGTCTCTCACGAAGTGGGCGGTGGTCGCGAAGATGACCGAGGCGGCCATCGCGAACACCTGGAACGTCAGGATCATGCCAGGACGAGGGGCCACTGGGAAAGCGCATGGCAGCTAGGCGGGCGTGCTCGAAGGTGGTCGGCCACGGATGCTGCAGGATCGCTACGAAGAAGTAGTGCGCGGCATCGGCGACCGGTCCGCGTGAGGCTATGACCGCACCGTTCCTCAATAGGAACAGGACAGCCCGAAGAAAGAATGCTCGCGCGGGGAGATCTCCGGCTTGGCGGTCCAGCATACGTCGAGCCAGAAGAGACGCCGTCTACTTCAGAGTGACCAGCTGGTTAGCCTGGGAGAGGAGAGAAGGACCTGCGGGTCATGCGATCCCACCGGCCCTCTCGAAGATTCACTCTGAACCCGCAGCGGCTAGGCTCCTTTGTTGCCATCCTTCAGGTGGCGGCGGATCACGACGCCAAGGCCCACCAGGGTGGTGCCGAAGAGAGCCAGCGTGGCCGGCTCGGGCACGGTGGACGTCGGATCTTCGCACCCCGCACAGCTAAACGTGAGGGCAGACTGAATCGTCTGAACATCCGCGAAGAACAGCTCCAGCGTGTGATTTCCGGCGACGTTGAAGACCTTCGGGGCCGCCTGGGTGTCGGTGATGGCCTTGACACCGCCGTTGTCAAGGAACAGCCCGCCGTCGATGTAGAGGAACGCGTGATCATCAGACGCAATTGAGAAGGTCACGGTCCCAGGGTTCGAGAACGCAGCCGTCCAGTGGACCGCCAGATAGCCCGCACCGGCTCCGTTAGCCGTCTGTCCCGAAGGGAAAAAGTTCGTCGGGAAGCTCAGCGTCAGGCCGGCTGCATTATCTACTCGGGTGCCGATAGAGTCGGCAGTAACGCCCGGGGTCGCCGTGGACCAGTAGTTGGCCGGGAGCCCGCTGGGGAAGCCGCCTACAAGGGGGGTACCGATGGCCCCCACGAGACCCAGCTGCAATCCACCGATGATGTTGGTCTCTGTGCCCGCAGTACCGAAAGCGATGTCGGTGTATGTCCCCGAGATCGACAAGGCCTGGGCTGGAGTAGCAGCGAATCCGAAGAGCCCACCCGTCAACGCCAGCCCGAGTACAGCCATTAGCGCGCCGCGTCTCTTCATCGTCATTTGGGTATATGTCCCCTTCGTATTCTTAAGTAAGCCGACCGAGAAGCGGCTCAGATGCTTACTTCGGCGCCTCGGGCAGGTTTCCACCAAGCAATAGCCATACCATCGCTTGGCGACAGCAATTTCAATATGTTATGGATCATTTGCCCTGGCCGGACTGTGAAAACGGCTTCACATAAGTCGCTCTTAGCTTCAGAGGCTAGTACTGCCACGTCATACTGCCCAGGCCCGGGGGCCTTCCGCGCGGAGGTTCAATCCCCTCTCTGCCGTCGCCCCACTTGCCGACTTACGGTAGTCTGGTACACGCGTTTCTCAGATGCCGGAACTCCACGCGCGGGCCACTCAGGAGTCGTTCGACGACGCTTCGGAAAGAAGCCGGGCGTGGTCCGGCCTCGCACTTCCGATGGCGCTCATCGGCGTGCTCCTGGCTCTACTGTACCGAGGCATCTTGCGCGAGCTCGCCGTCCAGTGGTGGGACGATCCGAACTACTCCCACGGCTTCCTGGTCCCCCTGTTCAGTGGGTTTCTCCTCTGGCAGCAGCGCGACCAGCTGAGGTCCCTGACTCCCCGAGGAACACTGGTCGGCGTCGCCATCCTGATTGCCGGCATCCTGGAGCTGGTCCTCGGCGATCTCGGGGCCGAGAACTTCCTGATGCGCAGCTCCCTTCTCGTGATCATTGCCGGGCTCGTCCTCTTCCACTTCGGTCTCCGGATCTTGCAGGCAGTAGCTTTTCCCCTCGGCTTCCTCCTCTTCATGATTCCCCTGCCCGCCACCGTCTTCTATGCCATCACCTTTCCCTTACAGAGCTTCGCGGCGTCCCAGGCCGCCACGATCCTCGAATGGATCGGCATTCCCGTCCTTCTCGACGGCAACGTCATCCACCTGAGCCAGCTCAGTCTCGGGGTCACGGAGGCCTGCAGCGGCATCCGGTCGCTGATCTCGCTCCTTGCGGGGGCCGCCGCGTGGGCGTACCTGGCCATGCCCGGCGGATGGATCGCAGTGCTCTTCGTCGCCTCGGCGATCCCGGTCACGATCATCGCCAATGTCGCGCGGGTCGTGCTCACCGGCATCATCGGGCAGCAGTGGGGTGTGGAATACGCCTCCGGCTTCTTCCACGAGTTCGCGGGTTGGGGCATCTACCTTTTCGCATTCGGATGCCTCTTCGGCATCCACGCCCTCATCCGGTCGACGGTTCGGATGGCGTCGAGCAGGGCCCGGTGAGTCGATTTGCTCGACTGGCCGCCTCGTGCGCGCTGCTCGGGGCGGCACTCCTCGTGCTCCAGTTCCGTTCCGCCGGCGAGGCCGTGCCTCTGCGAAAATCGCTGGACGCCTTCCCCGTTGCGGTGGGCGACTGGCAGGTCCAGGCTGCCGCGAGCCTCGATCCCGAGGTCATCAACCTGCTCAAGGTGAACGACTACGTTCTGCAGCGGTACGTCGACGGCGGGGGGCGGAGCCTGTGGCTATATGTCGCCTACTGGGCTACCCAGCGAAAAGGCGGGGCCCAGATTCACTCTCCCCGGAACTGCCTTCCGGGGTCCGGGTGGGAGCCCGTCGAGGCCTCGAAGCTCGTCATTCCGCTGGCCGCGTCGCCTCCGATCACCGTGAATCGCTACCTGATCCAGAAGGACAGATCGCGACAGGTGGTTCTGTACTGGTATCACTCGCAGGGCACGGACGTGGCCGGCGAGGTCCAGGCTAAGATCGCGATGGTGAAGAACGCATTTCTAAACAATCGGACGGATGGAGCCCTCATCCGCATCTCGGGCCCCGTCCAGGGCACAGTACAGGAGACGACCGAGCGACTGATCCAGTACGTGCAGACCGTCTATCCGATCCTGGGCGAGTACCTGCCCGATTGACTTCCGTTCACGAGGGGACAGAAATCGTGTTTCGTTCTCGAAAAATGGCGGTATTGCTGTTGATCGGACTTGTCCTGATCACGGGATGTTCCCGTTCGCCGGAGGCCAAGAAGGCTCGCTATCTCGAGCGCGGAGATCGGTACTTCAAGCTGGAGAAGTATCGCGAGGCCACCCTCGAGTACCGCAACGCCCTTCGCATCGACGAGAACAACACTCACGCCCTTCGCCAGCTCGGCCTCGCCCACTACCAGACCGGCGAGATGGGTCAAGCCTACCGGTACTTGCTCCGCGCCCAGCAGCTCACTCCGGACGACCTCGAGGTACGACAGAAGCTCGGCACGATCTATCTGCTCGGCGCCAAGCCCAACGAGGCGCGGGACCAGGCCGAGGCCATTCTGCAGAGGGATCCCAAGAACCTCGAGGCGCTCCTCCTCCTGGCGGCCGTGGCACGAACCCCGCAGGAGATCGACGGCATCATCGCCCGCCTGGAAAAGGTCCGCCAGGATCTGCCGGGTCAGGCCAAGCCCCTGGTCATCCTCGCCTCGCTCTATCTGCGGAAGAACGATGCCGTCACCGCCGAGCGCTACCTGCGCGGAGCGGTGAGCCAGGACCCCAAGTCCGTCGAGGCGCATGGCGCGCTGGCCAATCTCTACCTCGCCAAGCGCGACAACGCGCAGGCCGAGAGTGAGCTGAAGATCGCGGCGGACCTGGCCCCGCTTGGATCGCCCGCGCGGACGAGGCTTGCGGACTTCTACCTCCTGCTCGGCCGCCGGGACGAGGCCAAGAAGGTCCTCAACGACATTACGGCCAAGGCCCCGGACTATGTGCCGGCTTGGCGCCTGCTGTCCCAGATCGCATTCGCGGAGGGCAAGCTCGACGATAGTGCTAAGGCCGTTGACATGGTGCTGAAGAGCAAGCCGAACGATGTGGACGGCCGTCTCATGCGTGGGCGAATTCATCTGGCTCGACGGGAGACACCCAAGGCGATCCAGGAGTTTCAGGCAGTGCTAAAGTCGGAGCCGAGACTGGGCCCGGCGCACTACCAGCTGGCCCTGGCGCAGCTCCAGGGCGGCAACATGCAACAGGCAAAGGCAGAGTTGAAGGCGACGATCGCGGCCGCGCCCAACTATGCGGAGGCGGTGATATTGCTGGCCGAGATAAATCTGCAAACTGGGGCCGCCCAGGTCGCGATCGAAGACCTTGAGCGCTTCGTCGCGGCCCAGCCGCAGGCCTCGCCGGCCTACGTCGTGCTGGGCGCCGCGTACTTGGCAGCCAAGAGACCGGCGGACGCCATCGAGGTCGGCCGCAAGCTTGCCGGCGTTGCTCCCCGGGATCCGCGGGGACCCTACCTCATCGGGCTCGGCCTTGGCGCGCAGGGTAAGCGTCCGGCAGCGCGCCAGCAGCTCGAGGCCTCATTGAGTCTGGCCCCGCAGGCGTTCGAGCCTCTCGCTCAGCTCGCATCGCTCACCCTTGCCGACCGACAGCCCGCGCAGGCCATCGAGCGAGTCAGGAAGCAGGCCGCGCTGGTGCCCAAGTCGGCCCCACACCGGATGCTTCTCGGCGAGACCTACGCCGCGGCGGGCGACCTGAAGGCGGCGGAAGCTGCGTTCCAGCAGGCCATCGAGCTGGACCCCAATCTCATGGACCCATACGTGAAGCTTGGGGGGTTGTACGCTGCGGCCGGCCGATATGACGAGGCCCTAGCCAAGGTCAACGACGCGGCCAAGCGAAACCCCAGCGATGTTGGTCCACTCATGCTGGAAGGTATCATCTTCGAGCAGAAGGGCGAGGTCACCAAGGCCCGCGAGTCCTACGAGAAGGCGCTCGCGATCAATCCGCGCCTCGCGCCGGCGGCCAACAACCTCGCCTGGATCTACTCGGAGCACGGCGGCGACAAGGAGAAGGCGCTCCAGCTCGCCCAGACGGCCAAGGAGATGGCTCCGGACGATCCGCGCATCTCAGACACTCTGGGCTGGATTCTCTACAAGCGTGGCGTTTACCAGCGCGCCCTGTCTCTCCTGAGGGAGAGTGCGGAGAAGCTTCCTACGAATCCCCAGGTGCAATACCACGTGGGCATGGCCTATGCCCAGGTCGGGGATAAGGACAACGCGCGGAAGGCGCTGACTGCGGCGACCAGCACAACCGCAGAGTTCTTCGGCAAAGACGACGCGAAGAAGACTCTCGCCGCGCTGAAATAGAGCGGCCCCTCCTGCCGTGGTGACAGCTTCAAAAATCTCGGCCACCAGCGTGGCGAGGTTCTTCTCCTCCCAGATCTCCCGGGGCGGCCAGGGCTTCGGTCTGCTGGCGAGCGAGCACGACGCCAAAGGTCCTGCGCACCTTATCGCCCGGACCCGGGGAGGCTTCCTCGTGGGCGATCGCGGTGCGGGCGAGCTCCTCGGGCAGCGACATGGTCGTGGGCGCGGCGCCGCCTTAGACGCCCGGTCAGCCCTACCCCACGATCGTAACCCCGCCGGCAGGTGACTTTGCCTCTAGTACGAGCAAGAGCGGCGGAGCCAAAAGTAGAGTCTTAGGCCTCGGGTCGGCGTAGATGAAGCCTTGGCTGGGAACGCCGCAGCCTGCGACGAAGGAGTACGCGATCCCCAACGAAAACAAAACATAACCCGACGAGCAATCCGCCGAGGCTGAGGCCGACCGTGCGAAGGTTCCCTGCGGACCTGGCACCCAGGATCACTGCAGTCAGCGGCGGGCGAGCACTCGCAGTGGGAAACCATTGCGCGCCCGCGACTAGAAACGAGACAAGAGCTGCTAGCGGCAGCGCCAGACTGTGAAAGCCAATCGCCATCGCCGAGAGCCCCGCCACTTCAGCTAGGCTGTCGGGCGTCGAAAGGAGGAAGGCCGCCACCAGCGCCGTCACCAGCCCGAGAACGAGCACCGCCGACTCATCCAAGGCATCAGAGTCTGCGGTGTTGACAACTATGTTGACCAGCAAGACCCAGCGCGCCCCACACACTGACCCTGCGCCGAACGCCACGAGCAGCTTGGCTACCTTCCGCCGGCGCCGACGCGGGGACACGAGCACTAGGAAGCCGGGCAGAGAAGGAACAGTGCCCCTACGAAGAGTACGACGGCCAACTCGACTAGGGGAAACTGAGAGTCTGGCTTGGCCTCCCTCGTCACGCATCCGGAGGCAGTGAGCCCCAGGACGCGAATGCTCGCTCGGCACGGCAATGAGAGCGGCGCGGCGAGGAGGCCGGCGCTCATGACACTAGAGAAGCTCGGCGAGTCATCCCTTACCCTTCCGCCTGCTTCGCGGCGACACGAATTTCGCGCCCACCGCGACTGCACCCGAGACGTGCCTTCCGTCTCGAAGAGAGTAAAGATCGCGCCGCTCCAAGATCTATGAAATCCGTTGTACAGCGTGAGCCGGCGCGCTCGTTCCCGCCCCTCCGCGTTTTAGGATCTCAATGTTCTCCTAGTGACAGTGTCCAACGCAAGACACGGGGCACTGCGGCAAGCCTGGGGGACACGAGCGCTAAGTAGCCATATTCACGACGTTTCCAGTTCGGGCACGCCAGTTGCCACGCGTCAGCCCGTGGTCAGTCAGGACCTTCGAAATCGGCGGCAGCATCCTCGAACCAGAGTCTCCTGGCCGGTGGTCGTCGAAACGAGGACACAGCGCTACCCCTGCCAAGTCATGGACATCAGTAATCACGGCGCGAAAATCATGACCCGAGCACGACTTCGCGCTGGGGCCGTAGTGCGGTTGCAGATCATTCCCCCGGACGGAACCCCGCTCCGCGTCGGGGCGCTGGTCTGGCGGGTCGATACCGATGGGGTGGCGTTCTTCTTCGCCCGTAGCATCCATCATCGGTTCATTCGCGCCGCCTAGCTCTACAACGCGCGAAGCAGTTGGTCGGAAAAGAGGCCTAACGCCTTCGGCGCAGCGGATCGCGGTGCTGGCGATTTCCACGTGGCCGACCTCGTCGTCTTTTACCTGTGACTTCGAGTAGGGCCTGATATTCCATCAGATCGCGCTCGAGCTTCGATAGCGACTCTCTGATCCGTTCCTTATGTTGATTTCGATATCGCCGTGGCAGACGATTTATCACCAGCGCTCTGCTCTCAAGAAAACGCCGAAGTCCGGCCAAAAGTTCTGATGCTCCCAATTCAGTAAGGGCCGAGGGAAACGCTCTTAGTGCCCTTCCTTCTACCGGTCCCCGAATAAGCCCTATTTCCGTTTCTCCCCCCCGACGAGCAATTTCCTCAAGCACCTTCGGTCGCGGAACTCTGCCCACCTCATAGCGCGCCAGCGATACCTCTGGGAGCCGCCGCGACGCCCGGGAGGCCAACGTCCGCCAGTCCCGAAACGAATGAAGGGGAGAATTGAAGAGGTGGTTGGCCGCGTCCGGCGCAGCTCACAACTGTGCCTCGGTTCCTCAAGTACTGCCGCTCCTGCAAGCTGGCCGCGCGGTCCCGCTTCCGGGGCCCCTTGCGCCGACCGCGGTTGCCGAATCCCCGGGAGCGGCTACAACTCCATGACAATCGTTCCGCGGGCGATCAGCCAGGTCTCCACCGTCCGCCAGGCGTCCGGATCCCGCTCCTGCCATCCCTTCAGGGCCGCCAGGGGAACAAGCACGTACAGGAGCTCTCTGCTCGACACCGCCTCGACGACCCGAGCCAAGTCAGTGGGCGATGTCGGAGCTCAGCGAGCAATTCCTGGGTGGTCATGGAGAGGAGCGAAGGCTACCGGATCCAGTTTAACCTGTCAACCAATGCTGCCCTTGAGGCGGAGTCGCCGAGTCTATCCCGGTCGTCTGCTTGAAGCCGCGGAGATTGCGGGGAGTCGTGTTCCTGGCCTTGAAGCGCACTCTTCATTACCGAGGCGACGCTCGGACTGAACGCAGGAGCGACGGCAGAACTGTTTGCCCGCGCGAGTTGGCCGCCGACCGTCAGCTACTTCGCGGGCCGCGCCGGTTAGCCAGCACGGCTTATTTCGCTCGGAAGGTCACCACGACCGACCGCGCCACCGCGGTGCCCTCCGGGCCCCGCATCTCCACCACGGCGAAATCGCCCTTCCGAACGTCGGACAGGCTGATCACCGTCTCCTTGAACGGATGGCTCAGATCTTCAGCGCGATCGTGGCGTTCGGACAGCACGACGCGGGCGTCGTTGGCCAGCTCGACACGAAGCCGCGACACCTGTGCGCCGGCGCCCATGTCCTCCAGGACGAGCGTTCTGGCGCCTGGGTCCACGGACAGCACCCTGCCGGAAGCCCGCGTGCTGATGACCCGCGCCGGTGGCCGGCTCGGTAGCGGTACCGGACCCACGGCCGGCGAGATCGTTTCGGCCTGTGAGGTGGGCACAAGCGGACGAGCTCCCGCAGTCTCCCGATCTGGCTCGGGAGGAATGGAGCCGACTGCGCGACGGGGCAGATGGGCAGCCCGGTAGACAGAGCGGCCCGCGACGATCGACGCGCCGCCGAGCGCGACCAGCAAAGCAATCAACCCCCAGCGCCTCCACCGCACGCGTCGCCGCCGATGCGCTCGAGCCGCGCGATGCCACCAGGTCGATCGAGGCCGCCAGGTCATGATCGGCTCGCGCAAGGGATGGTCTGTCGGCGATGGGGTGGCGTCGGACTGGATCACAGTCGCAAAGCCCCGGGACCGGAATTCGCTGGTGAGGTTCGGCTGGCGTCGGCGCTCGCTCCGGCGTCGCTCGGGGTCCCGCGCTTCCCACTGCTGCCGACGCTCGCCGCGTCGTTCGTCTATTTTGATCTCCACGTGGGCTTGGTCCGCCGAACGGACGCCCACCGTGGCCATCAGATATCCGCGCAGCAAGGGCTGCTCCTTCGCCACTATGTAAAGAATTCGCCCCATTGCGTGAATCCGCGTGGGCTTAATCTAAGCTCGGAATGCGCGGGTCGATGGGATCATGGCTCACCACCACCCGGAGCGACGGCCTCGAGCCGGAGAGGCGCGTCGTGTAGATCGCACGCGCCGCCGAAGTATTTCCCGCCGTGGAGCCGTCGGCCCACGCCGGTCCAGCAGGCGCTCTCGCTCCTGCCACTTCTTCTCGATGCTGCGTTCCTCCCACTGCTGCCACAAACGCCCAAGAAGCAACCCGCCGAGAAGGACGGTCGCGAGAAGCGCGAGAAGAGCAAGTAGTATGTAAAAGCCCACGGGACCTTCGCTCCTCCCCCTGAGGAACAGAGCCTACCAGAGCGTGGGAAGGCTGCCAAGGCAGAACGGCCCATACCACCCGTGACCTCCACGAGCACCTCGATCTCGGTACCCAGGAAGCAGCGGAAAGCATCCTCGGGCGTGCACACGATGGGCTCGCCACGGATATCGCTACAAACGGAGGCTGAACATCACACCCTGGTAGCCGTCAAAGGACCGCGTCGGAGCGAACGGGATGTGGCAGCTCAGCTCGGGCACTCGCCATCGATCGACCACGGAATATCCAAGAGCGGTCACAGACGCCTCTAAGCGAGGTTCCGATAGGACCCGGTACGGGCAAAAGGCGACGCCGGTACTTTGAAGCGTAAAGAATGATTCGGTTGGATGCAGGGGTAAGCGGTTCACGAGAAGATGGGCTGGGAGCTTGTTCAGCTCGCCCAACAGCTCGTCAAGTTCGTACGGAAGGTATTGGAGGGCCCCATTGATCAGGAGGACGTCCGTGCCACTCGCCTCCGCTGGGTCGTCTGTGAACGAGAGGTGTCCCTGGGTGTCGTTCTCGCGAAGCCACTGCTGTCCGAGTTCGACGATCGTTGGAACGTCGTGGACCACCCAACGGAGCCCCGCAGGATACGTTGCCAGCCTTCGGTAGGCGCGATAGCTGACGCCGATGTTGCCGCCCAAGTCGAATACACCGGTGCATCCGTTCAACCAGAGCTTCTGGAGCCAGAACAGCGCCGGATAGTCGCTGGGAACGATGCGGTCCGCTCGTCCGACATAGAGGGTGGCCGAGTCGGGATTGTCGTATCCGATCGGTTTCGACGTGGGCGCGCTGTCGAGCGCTTGGGCATAGCTCGAATAGACGCCGCGATAGATGTTATGCCCGTTGTGCATTGCAAAGTGGGCTTCGTAGCGCCGTATGCGGAGATGCTTGACGCGCGGCAGGTCGGCGAGCAGATCAACCGCCCAATGGATTCGCTCGAGTATGCCCATCACCCGCACTCCGTGCGTACCGCAACGTCAACGAGGGTTGGTGTCGGTCCCCCTTCCGCGAGATGGTGCCCGGGTACTGAGGTCTCGTCTGAACGAAGCGAAGGGAACTACGCGCGTGTTGCGGCCATCAAGCGGTCGGAAACCCGTCCTGGGTCCTCCTGTGCCCCACACGCCGAACGATTGGCCGGGCGGGACGAACGATCGGATGATAGAACGCCGCGGTGGAGTGTCAAGGAGATTGTCGACACAGCCTTCAAGTTAGTCCGGCGAAAACGCGCTCCGGTAATCCAATCGTAACGTCGGGTCCTGATGCTCCCTTGTGAGATAGCAGTTCTCGATCGCCAGCACGTCGATCTCCGTCCCCATGAAGCAGCGAAACGCGTCCTCGGGCGTGCACACGATGGGTTCTCCGCGCACGTTGAAGCTGGTATTGACCAGGACCGGGCAGCCGGTGCGCGCCTTGAACGCGGAAAGGAGCGTGTGATAGCGGGGACTTGACACCCGGTGCACGGTCTGAATCCGGGCCGAGTAGTCCACGTGCGTGACCGCGGGTATGCTCGAGCGGGGCACGTTGAGCTTCGCGATGCCCCAGAGCGCCTGCTCCTCCGCGGTCATCTCGCGACGATGCTGCTTGCTCACCGCCGCCACTAGGAGCATGTAGGGGCTGTCGCGGTCGAGCTCGAACCAGTCGGCCACGTCCTCGCGGAGCACCGAGGGGGCAAACGGGCGGAACGACTCGCGGTACTTCACCTTGAGGTTCAGCGTGGACTGCATCGTGGGCGACCGGGGATCGCCCAAGATCGAGCGGGCTCCGAGGGCGCGGGGGCCGAACTCCATGCGGCCCTGGAACCAGCCGACGGCCTTGCCGGCCGCGAGGGCCTCCACGGTCGCCTCGATCAGGCGGTCGTCGTCGAGCGTGGAGAAGCGCGCCCCGACCCGGGCGAGGCGCGTCTCCACGTCGCTCTGGCTGAACGCAGGGCCGAGGTACGCCCCGGCCATGGCGTCCGGCTCGATCGGCTTGCGCGGCTGACCGCGGAAGAGGTGGTAGGCGCAGAAGGCCGCGCCCAAGGCGCCGCCCGCGTCGCCCGCGGCGGGCTGGATCCACAGGCGCTTGAAGCGGCCATCGCGGAGCACCTTGCCGTTGGCCACGCAGTTCAGCGCGACCCCGCCGGCCAGGCACAGGTTCTCGGCCCCCGTCTCGCGCGCCAGCGCGCTGGTCAGGCGCAGAACCACCTCATCCGTCACCGCCTGGATCGAGGCGGCCAGATCCATGTGGCGCTGGGTGAGGCGCTCGTCGGGGCGGCGGGCGGGACCGTCGAAGAGTGCCGCGAAGCGGTCGTTGGTCATCCGCAGGCCGGTGCAGTAGTCGAAGTAGGAGAGATCCAGGCGGAACGAGCCGTCCTTCTTCACGTCGATCAAGTGGTCGAGGATCGCCTGCGTGTAGCGCGGGTCGCCGTAGGGCGCCAGTCCCATGACCTTGTACTCGCCCGAGTTGACCTTGAAGCCCAGGTAGGTGGTGAACGCGGAGTAGAGCAGCCCCAACGAGTGGGGGAAGTGGATCTCGTGGCGCATCTCCAGGGTCGAGCCCCGGCCGAAGCCCACCGAGGTGGTGGCCCACTCCCCCACCCCGTCCATGGTGAGCACCGCGGCCTCTTCGAAGGGAGAGGCGAAGAAGGCGCTCGCCGCGTGGCTCTGGTGGTGTTCGGCGAAGAGGAGGCGGCGCTCCCAGTCATAGTCCGGGGCGTACGCGCGCAACTCCTTCTTGAGGAGCGCCTTCTGGAAGAGCTTCTCCTTGAGCCACACCGGGATCGCCATGGAGAACGAGCGGAATCCCCGGGGCGCGAAAGCCAGGTAGGTCTCCAGGAGGCGCTCGAACTTGAGGAACGGCTTGTCGTAGAAGGCCACGTGATCGACTGCGCCCAGGCCTACTCCCGCGGCCTCCAGGCAGTACTCGATGGCATGGCGGGGGAAGCGCGCGTCGTGCTTCCGGCGGGTGAAGCGCTCCTCCTGGGCGGCGGCGACGATGCGTCCGTCCTCGAGCAGGGCCGCCGCGCTGTCGTGATAGAAGGCCGACAGCCCGAGAATCCGCATCGGACGCCCTAGAAGAGGGTGTAGATGAACGGAGCGACCGCGCTTCCCTTGGCCAGGATAAGGAGGCCGCCGAACACGATCAGCATGAAGACGATCGGCAGCAACCAGTACTTCTTACGAGCCCGAACGAACCACCAGAGCTCTCGAACGAACTCGAGCATGGTCTCTCTCAGAACTGGCGGGGCATCGAATCGGGTGACGGGCCCGGCGGACGCCGCTCGATCCAGTACGTCGTCGCGTCGGGGTCGAACCGTAGACGCAGGAGGTCCTTGCCCAGGGCGCGCATGAGCAGGCCGATCGGAGTCACGGTGCTGAAGAAGAGCAGGCCCAGGACCACCGTGCTGACGGCGGCGTGGAGCAGGAGCCCCAGCCGGTGCCAGAGCCGGTTCAGGAAGGCCAGGCGGGCCGGTCGGGCGGTAGCGGCCAGCAGGAACGCGGCGGCCAGGGCGAGGCTCCACCAGCGGGGCCCGTGGCCACGAAGTAGCGGCAGGAGCCCGATCACGCCAAGCGCCCCGCCGAGTATGAGCCCGAAGGCGCGGTCCGACCCCGCCGGGACGTCTTCCTCGCGGACGAAGCTCTCGTGAAGCTCAGCCAACCTGCCAGGCTCCCACTCGGACGGCCAGGAAACACATCACGTAACATGCCCCCGCCACCATCAGCACCGTCGAGAACCCGAACACCATGCCCAGCAGCATCGCGATCACCGAGCCGATCACCGTGAAGAAGCCGTTCACCCCCCAGGCCCACGGCACCAGCGCAGGCGCTCCCGCGCCGACCGCGACGAGGCCCAGCGGGAACGGCATACCCAGCACCAGTCCGAGCGGGGCCACCAGGCCGGCCGAGATGATCACCCGCCAGGGTAGTCCTAGACCGAGGGTCATGTCGAACACGCGAGGCATGCCCACCGCGGTCACCGCCAAGAACACGAGCACCGCCGTCACCGCGACCCCGATCCCCGCGTCCGCTCGTCGACTCAGGCGCTCGCCGAGGTAGGCCCCGGCGCCGGTGAAGACCAAGAGGCTGCCCAGCACTGCGGCGAAGGCGTAGATCGGCTCGCCGAGAAAGAGCGTGAAGCGCTGCAGCAGGGCGATCTCGATCATGATGAAGCCCAGACCCAACCCTGCGAAGTAAGCAAGGTACGACCAGCAGCCGGCGGTCCGGAGGCCCTGCCGAGAGAAGCGTACGAGGGGGAAGAGGATCAGGAGCCCCGCGATCACGGTCGCCTGGACCAGCAGCAGGATCAGCATGCTTTCTGTGCCGGCGGTCGTCCCCGTCTGATTGAGCCCGCGGAATGCAAGACGCGACCAGCGGGCCTGCTGATTGAAGAAGGGTCGATCATCTGTCGAGGGAGAGATGTCGAACGGCTGGACCGCATAGAACCGCTCGAGATCGGGAGCACTCAGGATCTCATAGTACAGATCCGAGTACCGCGTGCCCGCTTTCGCGTGAAACGGCGAGTACAGGATCTCGGGTGCCGAGCGGGCCCCCGATGGACCATCCGCCGCGCTGAGCCGCTCCACCAGGCCGCTCACCTCGGTCCGCGTCCAGGGTGACTTCTTCAGCATGAAGACCGTGTGGTCGTTCCGCGGGCCCCACGGCATAAGCGGCCCCCGAAACGCCAGCAAATGCTGGGCCGGACTGCCCCGTCCGCTCCGCTCGAACACCTCGCGCGTCGTCGTGAAGAGCCTCGCGACCTGGGACGGTGGGCGCGCGATCAGCAAGACTCCGTCGGGGCTCAGGCGGTCCAGATAGTCTGCGATCGCCTCTCGCGTGAACATGTAGTTTTCGGCCATCCCGAGGGACCCGGCCGTGAGCGCCGCGTTGCTGAAGGTATAGACCGAAAGGATCGCGTCGTAGATCTCGGTCGAGCGCCGGACGAAGCTGCGGCCCTCCGCGGTGACGAGGTGCACTGCCGGGTCGTCGAAGAGGCCTCCGAGCGCGGCGCGCATCCGGCGGGAGACGATGTCGTTGATGATCGGGTTGATCTCCACCGCGGTGACAGATGACGCCTTGTAGTACAGCGCCTCGAGCACTTCCCGACCAGCCCCTGAGCCCAGGATGAGCACTCGGGGCCGCTCCTTGCCGACGTACGCCAGTCCGGGCGGATGGTAGTCAGCGCTCTTGAGCCAATGCTGGACACCCGCGCTCAGATCTCCCATCCCGGTGGCGGCGGTGCCGCCGTCGATCACGATCCCGATGCCGGGCCCTGGCCAGCCCTTGTCCGGATCCGCCGCCAGCGCGTACACGTCCACCCGCGAGATGGCATTCCACGCGGTGTAGATCGGTGCCGGCCGCGGCGGGGCGGGCAGGATGGGATGGCTCTTGCTCGCCGCCACCGTTATCGGGAGAATCCGGTCGCCCAGGGGGGCCAGCGCCAGGGCCACGAGCCCGAGGGCCAACGCGGTGGTGGTGACCAGGCGGGCTTCGCGGAAGCCGAAGATGGCCGCCGCGAGGAACGCGAAGGCGGAGGCGAGCAGCACGGTGCCGGAGCCGCCCACGAGCGGCATGATGGCGGCCAGCGCGGCGCACCCTGCGCCCGCGCCGAGCAGATCGGCCGCGTAAAGCCGATTCACCTGATGCGCGCCGCGCGTGAGCAGCAGCGCGATGGCCAGCCCCGACCAGAAGAACGGAAACGCCAGCGCGAGATAGTACAGGGGGAGCATCACCGCGTCGTGGGCCAAGGCGCCCTGCTGGCTGAACGGATCGAACGGGATGTGCTGCATGGCCCAGAAGCTGCCGACGGTGGCCAGCCCGAACCCGCCGGCCAGCAGGGCGAGCGTCCGATCCAACGGGGCCCGCTCGCGGAGCCCGGTCCACAGCGCCAGCGCCACCCCGGAGGCGCCGAACCCGAGCAGCGCGGTCGAGATGACCAGGAAGCCGAAGTGGTACCAGAGGGCCACCGAGAGCACGCGCGTCAACGCCAGCTCGAGGAGGAGGGTGGCGAAAGAGATGACCAGGATCCCGACATAGTGTCGCCGATTCATAGCAGTTCCTCGACCGGTTTGCCGTCCACGTTCGGCAGGTCGACCCCCAGCATTCTCGTGAAGGTCGGCGCGAAATCCATGATCGACACAGTTCGCTCTACCTTTCCCGGCTTGATCCCGCCTCCCACGGCCACGAACAGCCCTTCGGGCCGGTGCTCGCCGGTGCGGCAGTAGCGGTTCTCCCCCTCGACCACCCCGATCGCGTCGGATCCGATGCGCATCCGACCGCTGCCCGCCCTGCCCGCGTTCGCGGTGCCGAGCGGAAGCTCGGGGTTCCACTCCACCAGCAAGTCCGGGAGCAGGTCGAGGTGCTCGCCCTCGTACAGGCCGCGGGTGCGCGTGACCGCCGCCACCACCGGCTTGCCCGTCTCGAGGTCACGGATCTCCAGGAGCTCGCGCTCGAGCAGATCGCAGAGCGCGTCCATCTCCTCGCCCCGTCGCACGAGGCCGGCCGGCTCGCGGCCGACCAGGTTGAATCGGATTCCACCAACCGCGAACCCGTTGTCCACGATGAAGCACCGGCTGCGCGCATGATCGAGCTTCGGGGCCGGGATGCCGTCCGGCCCGTCGATCCACCCACGGAGCCGGCCGCGGACGGACCTGAACGATCCCTTGACCCCGCCAGGGAGGCGACGCCAACCCCACGCCAGCACCGCGTCCAGCCGATCGCGAAGCCGCGGCGGCGGCGGCGCCTCCCCGACCGATGCCCGAGGCTCGGCCACTTTCAGACGGATCAAGATCTCGTGGAGGAGGAACTGCCCGCCGTGCTTGTGCGCCATGCCGTGCCCGGCCAGGACGATCACCTTCGTGTCGGATCCGACCTCGGCCAGGATTCGACCGATGGCCGCGTCGATGGCCACGTACACGTCCTTGATCGGATCCCCGGTGAGCTTCGCGACCTCGGCCTCGTGCCCGGGATGGTCGGGGGCGTGGAGGTGCCAGCACTGATGGCCCACGCAGTGGCTCTCGGTGAAGACCTGCGCGAAGAACTGCCAGCCGCCCTGCCGCAGGTAGTGGCAGGTGAGCTCGGCCTTCGTGTGGACCCCGCGGACCAAAATGTCCCGGAGCTCCCGGAACTCGGCCGGGGTCCGATGGTCGCGGTTGCAGGATCCCTCGAGGGGATGCGGCCCGAACTTCGACCTGATCTCCGCCTTCAGTGAAGGCGGCCACGCCCGGAACCCGTAGTTCTCGTCGTGCGAGCCCCACTCCACCGTCTGGATCCCGTTGATCTCCTCGCTGATTCCCGACAGCGGGATGTCGAGGACGGCCACCCGCTTCCCGGCCCGGCTCAGGTGGTTCCAGAACGGCTCGCGCTTGACGTGCTCGCCGGTCGGCAGGTGCGCCACCTCGTACGTCCCGGGTCTCAGCATGGCGAGGCTGTGAATGCCGTGCCGGGCGGGCGAGACCCCGGTGTAGAACGATGGCCAGGTCGAGCCCACGAAGAACCCGCGCGGGGCCATGGTGTGGCCCACGAGGCCCCGATCGAGGAGCGCGGCGAAGTTTGGCAGCACCCCGGACCGCGCCCACTCGAGCAGGAGGCGCTTGTCGCCCGCGTCTACCTCCAGCAACAGGATCTCGGTCGGAAACGTCACGCGTCGCGCTCCGGCTCAGGCGAACAGGTGCCGCGTGTAGGTCAGGTAACGCCAGCCGTACACATGGAGTAGCGTCCGGAGATGCCACTTCCACGCGTCCGCCCTTCGTCCCTGCTCGAGGTCCTTCACGGACGCCCCGTGCATGGCGGCGACGTACTTGCGACGCAGTGCCCGTCGTACGTCCGGCGGGAGCTCCATGCGCAGCACCGCCTGCAGCGCACCCGGCTGGCGTAGGACGTGCTCGCTCGACTTCGACAGCGAGTCGGGCGTGTCCGCGCTGTAGACGAACGTGGGGGCGTCGAGAAAGGCGATCCGCCGCTCGAGCGCGAGCCGCAGCGCCAGGTACGTCCACTCGAGGTGCGGCGGCATGCCGGAGAAATAGGTCGCGGGAATCGTGGCAGTGCGATAGAGACCCGCCCCCGGCGTGAGCCACATCCGATCGATGATCGCCCGCAGCGGGTCCTGCGCGCAGCGCGAGATCTTCGGCACGTTCACGACGTCGCCTCGGGCGGTGCGCAGGTAGCCGCTGGTGACTGTCGCGTCGATGGTCGGATCCACCTCCATGCGCGCCACCCGAGCGGCCAACGCGCCGGGCAGAAGCAGATCGTCGTCGTCCAGCTCCGCGAAGTACGGCGCTTCGACGATCTCGCGACCCGCCGCGATTGCTTTGCCCAGACCGGGTTCCCGGCGCCGGAGTAGCCGGATATCACGCCGCCGCCGGAGCGCGTCGATCACGTCCCGATCGCAATCTGGCCCGTTGACGATGACGATGGGGTCCACGCGGATACCGACTTGCGTCAGCACACTCTCCAGGGCGCGGTCGAGGCAAGCAGCACGACTCGCCACGGCCACCGTCGGAAGGATCACGGATACGAGAATTCGTGGGATCACGACAAAAGTGACCGCTAGTATATGGAAATCCACGAGCGAGTAAAGGCGTCGCGCGTGGAGTTCAGGTCGGGGCTTCCGAGGTCGCGTGTGCAGATTCTGCGTGCCCTTCCCGCGGGGCGAATGCGGCCGGACGCCTCAACCACTGGTGCTATAAGATTGGTCTGCCATGTTACGCGCCGGGATCGTTACCTGCGTCGCGCTCCTGCTCGCCGCGTGCGGAACCGGCGAACCGATCCGGTCCAGCGCGCCGGTCTCGACACTCGCCGTCGTGCCGGCGTCCGGGGAGCTCCGAGTCGGCGAGACGCTGCAGCTCTTCGCGGACCCGAAGGACGATCGCGGGCGAGTTCTCGCGGAGCGTGTGGTATCGGCTTCGAGCCTCGATCCCGCGGTCGCGAGCGTCTCACCGGAGGGTGTGGTCACGGCGCTCGCGCCCGGGACCGCGCGGATGGTGGTGTCGAGCGAAGGCAGGAGCGCAAGCGTCCTGGTCACGGTGCGGGCTAACCGGGGGCCAGTGGGCGAGTGCGCGGCACCGCGGCCCGGGTGGATCTGGTGCGACGACTTCGAAGAAGATCGCCTGCCCCGGTACTTCGAGCAGGGAAATCGGCAGGGCCTCTTCGAGCGCACCCCGGGTGTGGGCTACGGGGGCTCGGCGGGGATGCGCGCCCGGTGGACCGCCCCCCGCCAGGTCGACGCCGGGTTCCTGCACGTGGCCTTCGGTAAGGTTCCGGCGTCGAACTTCCGCCCGGTGGACGCGGGCACCGAGATCTATCGCGACGTCTACTGGCGTATCCTGGTCCGCTACGGCCCTGGGTGGGTTGGCGGCGGCGGCAACAAGATGTCCCGCGCGCAGAGCCTGACCACGCCACAGTACGCCCAGGCCATGATCGCGCACGTGTGGTCCGGGAGCACGGCCGAGAACCCTACAGATCGTCTGGCCATCGTCGGGGCTTCCGGCATCGGCTTCCGCGGTCGGCTCCGGACCGAGGAGTACAACGACTTCCCCCACATCGAATGGCTGCCGTGGTCGTGGAGCAAGACTCGACTCTTCGACCGCACTGCGGTCGGCCGCTGGTATTGCATCGAGGCGCGTGCGAAGCTGAACGATCCGGGCTGGTCGAACGGGGCGTTTCAGTTGTGGATCGACGACCGCCTCGAGGCGAGTCAGACCGGACTCGGGTGGATGGGCGGCTACCGGGACTACGGGATCAACGTCGTGTACCTCGAGAACTACTGGAACGACGGCGCGCCACAGGCCCAGGAGCGTTACTTCGACAATTTCGTGGTCAGCACGCAGCGCATCGGTTGCGGTTTCTAGGTTCGGCCGGCGGCGGGAAGGAGTCGATGCCGCAGGGCACGGGTGGCGCCACGCACCGGCGTCGGGAACCAGGACAGGACTGCCGAGCCTAGCGCGGTCAATCCTCCGCCGAGGCGCCAGGACGCCATATAGTGCCGACGGGCGCCCCCGAGATCGCCCCGATCTTCTGCGAAACGCCCGGCATTCAGTTCCCATACCGGCCACTGCTTCCGGTACTTCTCCACTGCTCCGGCCGGATATCTGGTCGGGTTCTGGATCACGCGTTGGGCAAGGGCGATGCCGGCCTGCGCCATCCGATAGTGATCTTGGGTGAGGTTCGTCAGGTGCAACCGGCTCCGCATCAGGGGCCGCTCGACGACCGCCATCGGGCACACCGTTAGGAGTCGCAGGATGCAGTCTATGTCCTCGCGTCCCCACACCCCCGGATCGAAGAGCCCGATTTGCAGGAGCAGGCTGCGGCGGACCAGCAGCGTCGAGGGCGCGAAGAAGTTTCCCTCGAGCGCGTGCTGGCCGAGGCTGTCCCGGTCGCACACCATCACTCCCGGCGCAATTTCGGTCCGCTTGACCGCCCAGTAATGCGGCTTCCGGGAGAAGTACGGCGCCCCGACGGGCCCCTTCGCGTCGAACTCGACGAAGTCGCTGAAAACGGCACCCGCCTCGGGACAGATTTGAACCGCCTGCCACTGGACCGCGAGCTTGTCAGGCTCCCAGACGTCGTCGGCGTCGAGAAAAGCCACCCACGGCTGCTCGGTGTGGCGGATCGCCGCATTGCGGGCCGCGCTCGGCCCGACGTTCGGTTGGCTCAACACGGTCGCGCGGTGGCGGCTCGCGACCTCCGCGGTGCGATCGGTCGAGCCATCGTCTACCACGATGATTTCGCTCGGGGGCGCGGTCTGAGCCCGGACACTCTCGAGCGTCTCGTCCAGAAAGCTTTCGGCGTTGTAGGCGGGGATGATGACGGCGACCGGCACGCTCACGTCTTGAGTGTGCCCTCGAATCGGCCGGACGCAAGCGCGTCACGACAATTTCGCAGATCAGAGACGACTCGAGACCAGCTCCTTCAGGCAGCTCGCGATGGCGGCGCTGGTACGTGGGGAATAGTGCCGCTTTTCCGGGACGAACCGCTCGGCCTCCGGGATCGCGCCGACGCAGGGCGTCAGGTCGGTAAATTCGACCCCCACCTGGTGGAGGACTTCGCGGGTGACGACCGGTAGACTCTTCGGGTCCTGGGCCGATGGGAGATAGTCGTTCCGCCCCGGCATGTAGAGGACGAGGGGGATGGATCCGTCGGCGCGAACGAGGCGGACGAAGTCGCGGATCAGCTCCCCGTTCACGGCCCGGAGGGCCTCCGGAGAGATCTCGGGGCGCGGCGTGCGGTGGACCGGATAGCGGGAGAGCACGATCCGAACGAGCTGAGAGAGGTGGAAGGGGCGCCACCGCCACTCCGACTCGCGGTAGTCCATGTCGTAGTCCACGTAGGGCAGCCGACTGACCGAGCTCGTGGCGAGAAGGGACTCCACGCTCGGCACCGGAACGTTGATCAGGGATAGCGCGCCGTCCTTCATGATGAACCGCGGCTTGGCGAACGGCAATTCCGAGCCGGGCAAATAGATGAACGGGTACAGGCTCATCGTCCGCCCGAGATCTCCCGGGAACACCCCCAGGATGACCACGCGCGCATGCCACGGCCGCGCATCCCGCGTGTAGCGCAGATACGCCTGGTCGATACCGTAGCCGGAGACGCCGAAGTTCAGGACCTGCGTCCCCGATCCGAGGAGCTCCTCGAGCCGAGAGCCCCAGGAGTCCTCGTATGCCACATCGAGACCGAACGTGAACGAGTCGCCGACGAGGGCAACCCGCCGGTCGGAGTGTCTCTCCGCAAACGAGACGCCGGCGCGGACGCTGCGAATGCCTTCCATGCTGCTCTGGTCCAGGCCATCCTTGCTTCGCCGAGCCGGGCCCACCGTCCAGCCGAGGAGCTGGTCCGGCACCATGTACGGACTCTCGTGCTTCGCCCGGTCGAGCAAGGCCCGGTTGCGGGCCACCTCGTATCCCCAGTCGCGGGGCACGAGCGGCGTGCCCATGAACTGCTCCCCTTCGAGCGTCCGCTCTGTGAGGATCCGCGTGACGATCTCCCCCACCCCGATCACCAGGGCCAGCGGCAGGATGTTGATCGCCAGCGTCAGGCCGAAGCGCCTCACGCCTTCACGCCGCGGCCTCAGATGCTGCCGGACGATCAGGAGCACCGAGATCACGATACCCAGCAGGCCGAGGATGGCAAACACGCCGACCGCGCTGCCGATCGCGGAGCGTAGCGATCGGCCGGAGAGCCGCGGCAGATCGAACGCCAGGATCAGCGCGCAGAGCTCGAAGAGATAGAAGGCCCCCAGGAGGAGGCCGTCCACGCCGCGCCGGCCGGGCGTCAATGGTGCCACTCGCAGGTCATCACGTGGTCTCTCTTCGACGAGAACTTCTCGATGGTCCGCAGCCCGAGAGGCAGGGTGCGCCGCGCGGCGCATCCCTTGTGGTCGGAAGGGTAGAGGACCGTTTCTAAGCTGTCAATTGTTGTGATTGAATCTTGCGTGCCGGGAGTTACGGCAGCTTTCCTGAAAGTGATTGCGCGGTCTTGAACTCAGAGGCCAAAGTCTCCACACGCGGGCGAAGCGCGGCCCGCCGCGCCTGCCAGGACTGAAGCTCAAGTCCGCTGGGCGCTTCGATAGTCCCAGCGAGGGATGTCAGGAAGTCGCCGGCCTCGTGCGCGCTGGCCGATGACTGCTCACGGAGCCAGGCGAGCATCCGTGCCTGGCGGGGGGCGGTCAGAAGAGCCGCCAGCTCGGCGAGCCGAGGTGCGGTGAGCCCGCCTGGCGGATCGAGCGCCGCCAACCAGCCGAGCGTCTCCCGGGCGAGCTGATTCTTCTCGATCCGGGCCAACTTTTTGGCGTCCTGCACACCCCGCGATGCCCTCGCGATGGCACCGAGCTCGGCCCGTCTCGTCCCCGCCGAGGGCGCGACGGTGAAGTCCGGGCGCATCTCGACCGGGATGATATGCGCGTGGCTGACTCCGCCGCGCCCGAAGAAGACCTTCAGCACAAGGGAGCGGTAGTTCCAGGGGTGTCCACTGGCAAGATGCGGCGACCCGGGAACACGAGGTTGCCAAGGCCGTAGGCGATGAGGCCCGCCTTCCAGACCTCGATTCCCATCGGCACGTGCGCGTGGTGGCAGAGAACCAGATCGGCTCACGCCTCGACGAAGCGTCTGGCCCGGTCTCGGTGGGAGAGCCACGGGTACATGGCGAACTCCACGCCCCAGTGGAGCTGCAGGATCACGAGGTCGAATCTGGCCACTGCGAGGGCTTCCACGCTCTCCGGGGCCGCTTTGAGCACTCCGCCCAGGGCTCCTGGCTTCGCTTCGCGTCGGATCAGCGGGCTCTCGAGGTTCGCGACCCGCAGGTCGCATCCGTCGAGAATCGGCGTCAAAGGAGCGAAGATGGTCGTCGCCCCGTGATGCCGGATCGCCTCCTCGACGTCCCGGCTCAAGACCACGTCGCCGGCGGCCAGGAGCGATGCGTGGGGAGGGCCGCTGCGCACGTAGTGGGTATCGACCGAGGGCCGGAACCGCATGGACCACAGCGAGACCCGTTCCAGATGGCGGCGAACTCGCGTGGGGAGTAATGGCATGGGCGGCCACCGTCATAGTAGCCTACGCAGGAGGCTGCCCATGAACCTCTCCGTCATCCTCTGCACCTACAATCGAGCGACGCTCCTCGAGAAGGCATTGCGCAGCCTCGAGCAGATCCGGCAGCCCGCCGGGTTGGCGTGGGAGCTCGTGCTCGTCGACAACAACTCCAGCGACGACACCAAGGCGGTGGTGGATGCGGCGATCCGCCGGGGGACCCTTCCCTGTCGCTACGTGTTCGAGCCTCGTCAAGGGAAATCGAACGCGCTCAATACCGGAATCGCCCAGGCGAAGGCGGACGTCCTCGCCTTCACGGATGACGACGTCATCTTCGATGCCGACTGGCTCGGCGCAGTCTGCAAACCGTTCGACGACCACAAGTGCCTGGGGATCGGGGGGCAGATCGTGCCGGTCTGGTCGACGCCCCGCCCGAGCTGGTACGCCGAGACGGGACCTTATGCCCTCATGACTGCCGTCATCCGGTACCAGTTCGGCGATCAGCTCAAGCCGGTGGAGAAGCCTCCGTGGGGCGCGAACATGGCGTTTCGGCGGGACGCCTTCACGCGCTACGGCACCTTCGATCCGCGCCTCGGACCGATGGGTACCACCCTTATGCGCGGGGAGGACGTGGCCCTGGGCCAACGCATGCTGGCAGCGGGAGAGCGCCTGCTCTACGTCCCCGACGCGATCGTGTACCACCCCGTGGAGCCGCAGCGCCTGCGGAAGGCGTACTTTCAGGCTTATTACTACCAGCACGGACGCATGGAGGTCCGGATCAATCGAGTCGGTCTGGAGGCGGTGCGCTGGCTGGGCGTCCCGCGGCACCTGGTGCGCGCCCTGCTGATCAATGTGGCGCGCTGGCTGACCGCCCTGCGCTCTAGCCGCCGGTTCTACTACCGCCTCGAGTGCGCGCTGATGCTCGGGAAGATCGTGGAAGCGTATCAGCAGCGGCCGCGTCCGAAGTAGATGGCCTGCTCGCGCGCGACCGGGCGAGCCCGCCGTCGAGCACGTCATCCCCACCGAGCAGCCGCTACGATCAAGAGCTGTGCCACTCGTAGATCGCGATGTCGTACGCAAAAGCTGCGCATCTCCGCCGTACGGTTTCTCTCGGCGAATTCACGAACAGTCCCATGTTGGGTCCTGTCAAGATTGACCGCCAGTTTTGGGTGTCGCGCACGCGCGGACACGAGAGGCCTAGGCGGCTTGCCGTGGTGGCTGGTGCGCGGCAAGTTTCTCGGCCGGGGTGCGACCCTGCAGCGCGAGGGAGAAGCGTTCGTAGTTGTACCGGGTCTCCCAGCCCCGAAGGGCGGCCGCGGCCGTCTCGAAGTCGGGGAAGCGTTGCCGGCCCCAGAACTCCTCCTGATCGATCCGATGGCTCCGTTCGACTTTGCCGTTCTGTTGCGGCCTCCGGGGCCGGATGTACCGGTGCCGGATGCCGGCGGCCTCGACCCCCAGCACAAAGGCGAAGGAGAACTCTTGCCCGTGGTCACACTGCAGACGCTGGATGGGGAACGGAAAGGCCCGCCGAAGCTCGGCCAGGAAAGCGAGGCTCGAGCGATGATGCAACCGCCGATAGAGCCGCAGGATACGGAAGCGCGTGCAGTCGTCCAGCGCAGTGTACTGAAACGCCCAACGGCCCGCGATCTGCACGTACTTCACGTCGACCTGAATCGACTCTCCCGGTTCCGCCTTCTCGAAGAGTTTCATCTGGCGGGGTTCCCGCTTGAGGGTGCGCCGCAGGCGGGGCAGGCCCATGTCTCGAAACACCCGCTGAATCGTGCCCATGGCCAGCCGGATCCCGTGTACGCGTTGACGGCACCAGCCCCTCGACACCCCCGCGCCGCCAGCGCTTCCGCCACCGCCGAATCGTCCGAGCGCTGAGTCCATAGTGCCGGCCCGGTGCGGCGGGCCCGTGTTCCCACGCATACTCCAGCACCACCAGGCGGTAGCGCACCCGCGTCCGATACTGCGGCCGGACCTTCACGTCGCTGAGCTTGATCATGGCCCCTCCTTGGTTTGGACAGGCT
>Ga0207684_10001287_pt1 | contig 27659 bp, 20 predicted proteins | sample KBSK5501metaG_FD_184342 | JGI IMG/M metagenome (GOLD analysis project Ga0207684, IMG submission 184342) | Corn, switchgrass and miscanthus rhizosphere microbial communities from Kellogg Biological Station, Michigan, USA - KBS K5-50-1 metaG... | ecosystem: Host-associated > Plants > Roots >...
CCGTCCTCGTCTCCCTGGTGGTCTCGCTCACCACCACCCCGATGATGTGCGCCCTCCTCCTCCGCTCGCGTGACGGGCGCCCGGGCGGCCCCTTCTACCGGGGCGGCGAGCGCGTGTTCGGCTGGGTGACCTCCGGCTACCGGCGCACGCTCGACTGGGCCCTGGCGTACCCGGGCACGGTGCTCGCGATCGCGGCCCTCACCTGCGCCTTCACGGTGTACCTCTTCGTGGTGATCCCCAAAGGCTTCTTTCCCCAGCAGGACAATGGTCGGCTCAGCGGCTCTGTCGTGGCCGCGCAGGACATCTCCTACCAGGCCATGCGCGAGAAAATCTCCCAGCTCGCCGCGATCGTGCAGGCCGACCCCGCCATCGCGACCGTCACCGCCTATACCGGCGGCGGGGGTGGGCGCGGCACCACCGTCAACAACGGCCGCATGTTCATCGCGCTCAAGGGGCGGCGCGAGCGCGACGCCACCGCCGACGAGGTGATCACGCGGCTCCGTCCGAAGCTCGGCCGCGTGCCGGGGGCCACCCTCTACCTGCAGGCGGTGCAGGACATCCGCCTGGGCGGGCGGCTCGGCAACGCGCAGTATCAATACACCCTGCAGGCGGACCACCTGGCCGAGCTGAGCGAGTGGGCGCCGCGAATGCTCGAGACCCTGCGCGGCCTGCCCCAGGTCCGCGACGTGTCGAGCGACCAACAGGATTCGGGCCTGCAGGTGCCGCTCACGATCGATCGCCCCACCGCGGCCCGGCTCGGGGTGAGCACGAAGCTGATCGACGAGACCCTCTACAGCGCGTTCGGGCAGCGTCAGGTGTCGACGATCTATACGTCGCTCAACCAGTACCACGTCGTGATGGAGGTGGCGCCCCAGTACTGGCAGAGTCCCGACGCGCTGCAGGACATCTACGTGCGGTCGGCCAACATCGGCTCGTCGGTCCCGCTCACCGCGGTCACCCGGTTCGTGCCGAGCGCGGCCCCGCTCCAGGTGAACCACCAGGGCCTCTTCCCGTCGGTCACCCTCTCGTTCAACCTGGCGCCCGGGGTGTCGCTGGGCGAGGCGGTCATCGCGGTGGAGGCGGCCGGACGGCGCATCGGGCTGCCCTCGAGCATCCGCGGCAAGTTCGCGGGCGTGGCCCAGGCCTTCCAGGACTCGCTCTCGACGCAGCCCCTGCTCATCCTCGCGGCGCTGGTCGCGGTCTACATCGTGCTCGGCATGCTCTACGAGAGCTACGTCCACCCGTTGACCATCCTCTCCACCCTGCCCTCAGCGGGAGTGGGAGCGCTGCTCGCGCTGATGGCCTGCGGGATGGAGCTCTCCATCATCGCGATCATCGGCATCATCCTGCTGATCGGCATCGTCAAGAAGAACGCGATCATGGTCATCGACGTGGCCCTCGACCTGGAGCGGCGCGAGGGCCGTTCCCCGCGCGAGGCGATCCACACCGCCTGCCTGCGGCGGCTCCGTCCCATCCTGATGACCACGATGGCCGCCCTGCTGGGCGCCCTGCCCCTGGCCCTCGGCACCGGCACCGGCTCCGAGCTGCGCCGGCCGCTCGGGGTGTCGATCGTGGGCGGCCTCATGCTGAGCCAGCTCCTCACCCTCTACACCACGCCGGTCATCTATCTGTTCCTGGAGCGCTGGCGGCTCCGGATGGCCAGGCTCTGGGGCCGCTTCGGCGAGCGCATCGGCATTCGCCGCACCGCCGAGCAGATCAGCGGCGGCAAGTAACCCGATCTCGAGAGGAGTCTCGCGCATGGAGCTCGATCCCCGCACGATGAGGCAGGAGTCCACCTACAAGCTCCTGATCGGCTGCGTGGTGCCGCGGCCGATCGCGTGGGTGTCCACGGTGGGCCCCGACGGCGTGAACAACCTCGCGCCCTTCAGCTTCTTCATGGGGGTCTGCCAGGAGCCGCCGACCATCGCGTTCTCCTCGGGGCCCCGGGCCAAGAACCGCAAGGACACCGTGCGGAACGCCGAGCACACCGGCGACTTCGTGGTCAACGTGGTGGACGACGACCTCGCCGAGCAGATGAACCTGAGCTCGGGCGATTACCCACCCGAGCTCGACGAGTTCGCCCTCACCGGCCTCACCGCCGCGCCCGGCGTACGGGTACGGGCGCCCCGGGTGGCCCAGGCGCCCATTAGCCTCGAGTGCCGGGTGGCCCAGATCATCCCGGTGGGCCGCGGCCCCCACAGCCTGGTCCTGGGCGAGATCCTCTACTTCCACGTGCGTGACGATATCTACGACGCGGTCAGCGGGCGCATCGACATGGCCCGCCTCAAGCCGGTGGGCCGCCTGGCCGGCCACCAGTACGCGCACATCCACGACATCTTCCAGATGAAGCGGCCGTCGGAGAGCTACCGCGGCTAACTAGCGGACGGGCTCTCCGCGCCGCGACCGCTCTCCGGCTCGGCGGTCGCGATGGTGAGCCGCCCGCCCCGGGCCACGACGAACGAACCCCCGATTCGGTTGACCTGCCGGGGCCCACGGGGGACATTTTCCCCCCCGGCGGGGTCAACCGAAGACCCCGCCCGCTCGTCGCCCTAAATGGAGGCGGCACGTCCGCCGTCAGAGGGGTAGCCGTCGGAAGAGGAGGAAGCCTTGACCATGACAATGCGTCGTGTCGGATCGATCGTACTGGCCGCCGGCCTGGCGGTGGGGCTGCTGGCGGCGGCTCCCACGCCGAGCCTGGCCTGGAGAGTAGGAGTCTTCGTGGGACCGGGCGTTGTCGTCGGGCCGCCAGTCGTGGTCGGGCCCCCGGTGTACGTGGCACCGGCGCCCGTGATCGTCGAGACACCTCCGCCGGTCTACCAGGAGCAGCCGCAGGCCGCGCAGCAGCACTGGTACTACTGCCAGGACCCGCAGGGCTACTACCCGTACGTCCAGCAGTGCCCGCGGGGCTGGCAGCCGGTCAGTCCAACTCCGGCCCCGGCCCGGTGACGACATGAGGATCGTCGCGCTCCTGCTGGTTGTCGGGCTGGTCGCCGGGTGCGCCACCGTGCCGCCTGGCCCGAGCGTCTCGGTGTTGCCCGGCCGGGGGAAGAGCTTCGACGAGTTCCAGGTCGATGACGCGGCCTGCCGCCAGTGGGCCAAGCAGCAGGCGGGCACCACGCCGGGCACCTCCGCGGCACAGAGCACGGCTGGCGGCGCGGCTATCGGCACCTTGCTGGGCGCCGGCCTCGGCGCCGCGCTGGGCGCCGCCGCCGGCCGACCCGGCACGGGCGCGGCGGTGGGCGCCGGGGTCGGGCTTCTCGGCGGCACCGCCGTGGGCGCCAGCGCGGGCCAGGCCTCCGGCCAGAGCGTGCAGCACCGGTACGACAACGCATACACGCAGTGCATGTATGCCAAGGGCAACCAGGTCCCGGGCCGGCCGCAGGCCGTGACTCCCGTCGCAAGCCCGCCGCCGCCCCCACCCCCGGCGCCCGCGGCCGTGCCGGCTCCGCCGCCACCCCCGCCAGGGCCGCCCCCGCCGCCACCCTCGGCGACGCAGTAAGCGCCGGAAGAGTCAGCGCCAAGAGAGGAGCCGCGTGATATCCGATGACTGATGACTGAATCGCCCCAGGAGTCCGAAGAAGGCCGGGCCGCCCCATCCGCACCGCCCCCCCGAGCCCGCGGCTCGCGCCTCTCCTCCCTCATCTGGGGCGGCGTGGTGATCCTGATCCTGGTCGGCGTTGCGTGGTTCGTCCATTCTCGGGCGCCCCAGGACAAACGGGTCGGCCGGCCCGCGTCCGTGTCGGTCGTGACCACGCCGGTGCAACAGGGCGATCTGCCGGTGACTCTCAACGCCCTCGGCACCGTCACCCCGCTCGCCACCGTAACCGTGAAGACGCAGATCAACGGCCGCCTCGTGTCGATCGGGTTCCGGGAAGGGCAGATCGTCAAGGCCGGCGACTTCCTCGCGCTGGTCGATCCACGTCCGTACGAGATCGCGCTCGAGCAGGCCCAGGGCCAGCTCGTACGTGACACCGCCCTGCTGCACGACGCCCAGATCGATCTCGCACGTTACCGGACGCTGGCCACCCAGGACTCGATCCCGCAGCAGCAGCTCGACACCCAGGAGTATCTTGTCCGGCAGTACGAGGGCACCGTGCGGTCGGACGAGGCGATGGTCCGGAACGCGCGGTTGAACGTCGAGTACTGCCACATCGTGGCGCCGGTCGCCGGCCGCGCGGGGCTGCGCCAGGTGGATCAGGGCAACTACGTGCAGCCGAGCGACCCCAGCGGAGTCGTGGTCATCACCCAGCTCCAGCCGATCTCGGTCATCTTCACGCTGCCCGAGGACAACGTGCCTGCGGTCATGAAGCGGCTCACCTCCGGCGCCTCGCTGCCGGTGACCGCGTACGACCGGGCGCTCACCACCAAGCTCGCGGTGGGTACGCTCCTGACCGTAGACAACCAGATCGACACCACCACCGGGACCGTGAAGCTCCGCGCCCAGTTCGACAACCGTGACAACGGCCTCTTCCCGAATCAGTTCGTCACCGCCCTGCTGCTCGTCGACACGCTCAAGGGCACGAACCTCGTGCCGACCGCCGCGGTCCAGCGGGGCGCCCCCGGCACGTTCGTCTACGTGGTGAACAGCGAGCGGGTGGTCGGCCTCCGCCCGGTGAAGCTCGGCCCGACCGACGGCGACCGGGTGGCGGTGCTGTCGGGCGTGAACCCCGGCGAGCAGGTGGTCGTCGACGGCGCCGACAAGCTGCGCGACGGCGCCAAGGTCACCCTCGGCAACGAGCAGGGCGGGACGGGCCCGGCGCCGGCCGCGACGCCGCCCGACGGCCAGCGTCGCTCCCGCAACAAGAAATAGAAGATGAACCCGTCGCGCATCTTCATCGAGCGCCCGGTGGCCACCTCGCTGCTGATGGTCGCCGTGCTCATGGTGGGGATCGTCGCCTACCAGTTCCTACCGCTCGCCGCGCTGCCCGAGGTCGACTACCCGACCATCCAGGTCCAGACGCTTTATCCGGGCGCGAGCCCGGAGGTCATGACCTCCTCGGTGACCGCGCCGCTCGAGCGGCAGTTCGGCCAGATGCCGAGCCTCAAGCAGATGTCCTCCACCAGCTCGGCGGGAGCCTCGGTGATCACGCTCCAGTTCGCGCTCACCCTGACTCTGGACGTGGCCGAGCAGGAGGTGCAGGCCGCCATCAACGCGGCGGGCAACCTCCTGCCCTCGGACCTGCCCGCCCCGCCGATCTATGCCAAGATCAATCCGGCCGACGTGCCGGTGCTGACGCTGGCGCTCACCTCCAAGTCGCTCGCCCTGCCGCAGATCGAGGACTTCGCGGAGACGCGCCTGGCCCAGAAAATCTCGCAGCTCCCCGGCGTGGGCCTGGTGCGGGTGCTGGGCGGTCAGCGCCCGGCGGTGCGCGTGCAGGCCAACCTCCGCGCGCTGGCCGCCTACGGGCTCAACATCGACGACCTGCGCACGACCATCAACAACGCGAACGTCAACCTGCCCAAGGGAAACTTCGACGGCCCGTTCCGGGCCTACGCGGTCAACGCCAACGATCAGCTCCAGAGCGCCGACGCCTACCGGGCCATCGTGGTGGCCTACCGCAACGGCGCGCCGGTGCGTCTCTCCGACGTGGCCTCCGTGCTGGACGGCGCCGAGAACCCCAAGCTCGCGGCGTGGATGAACGAGACCCCCGCGGTGGTGGTCAACATCCAGCGGCAGCCCGGCGCCAACGTCATCGAGGTGGTCAACCGGGTGCAGGCGCTCCTGCCCCAGCTGAAGAGCTCGCTGCCCGCCTCGGTCGAGCTCACGGTGCTCACCGACCGCACCAACACCATCCGGGCGTCGGTGCGGGACGTGAACTTCGAGCTGGTCCTGGCGGTGGTGCTGGTCGTACTCGTGATCTTCCTCTTCCTCGGCAGCCTGCGAGCCACCATCATCCCGAGCCTGGCGGTCCCGCTCTCGCTGGTGGGGACGTTCGGGGTGATGTACCTGGCCGGCTTCAGCCTCAACAACCTCTCCCTCATGGCGCTCACCATCGCCACCGGCTTCGTGGTGGACGACGCCATCGTGATGATCGAGAACATCACCCGCTACATCGAGCAGGGCGAAGCGCCGCTGGCCGCCGCGCTCAAGGGCTCCGCCCAGATCGGCTTCACCATCGTCTCGCTCACGATCTCCCTGATCGCGGTGCTGATCCCGCTGCTCTTCATGGGCGACGTGGTCGGGCGGCTCTTCCACGAGTTCGCGATCACCCTCGCGGTCACGATCCTCATCTCGGCGGGGGTGTCGCTGTCGCTCGCGCCCATGATGTGCGCCAAGATCCTCCGCCACGAACGAGCCGAGGATCAGGGCCGGATCGCCCGCTACACCACCCGGGCCTTCGACCGGCTCATCCGGTACTACGACCGGTCGCTGGAGCGGATCTTCGATCACCAGCCCCTCACGCTCCTCGTCGCGGCGGCCACCCTCGTCCTGACCGTGTTCCTCTACGTCTACGTTCCCAAGGGCTTCTTCCCGGTGCAGGACACCGGGCTCATCCAGGGCATCTCCGAAGCGTCGCAGGCGGTGTCGTTCGGGCGGATGGCCGAGCTGCAGCAGGCGCTGGCCTCGCGCATCCTGAAGGATCCCGACGTGGTGAGTCTCTCCTCGTTCATCGGGGTCGACGGCACCAACACCACGCTGAACACCGGGCGCTTCCTGATCAACCTCAAGCCCCGCGAGGAGCGGACGGACAGCGCGAGCGACATCATCCGGCGTCTCCGGCACGACATCGCGGACCTGGGCGGGATCTCGCTGTTCATGCAGCCGGTGCAGGATCTCACGATCGACACCACCGTGAGCCGGACCCAGTACCAGTACGTGCTCGTCGACGCCAACCCCGACGAGTTCTCGATCTGGATCCCCCGGCTGATCGACCGCATGAGCCAGCTCTCGCACGTGGAGGACGTGGTGAGCGACCTCCAGAACCAGGGCCTCTCGGTGTACGTGGAGGTGGACCGCGCCACCGCGGGCCGGTTCGGCATCACCCCGGCCACGGTGGACAATGCCCTCTACGACTCCTTCGGCCAGCGCATCGTCTCGACAGTCTTCACCCAGTCGAACCAGTACCGGGTCATCCTCGAGGCGGATCCGTCGTTCCAGCAGTCGCTGCGGTCGCTCGACTCGATCTATCTTCCTTCCTCGCTGACGGCGAGCGGGCAGGTCCGGCTCTCCGCCATCGCCACCGTGCGCGAGGAGTCGGCTCCGCTCGCGGTCAACCACCTGGGGCAGTTCCCGGCCGCCACCGTCTCGTTCAACCTGGCCGCGGGGGCTTCCCTGGGCGCCGCGGTGGACGCGATCACCCAGGCGGGGCGGGAGATCGGGCTGCCCGCGAGCATGGCCGGGAGCTTCCAGGGCGCGGCGCTCGCCTTCCAGGCCTCGCTCTCGAACGAGCTGTTCCTGATCCTGGCCGCGCTCGCCACCGTCTACATCATCCTGGGCGTGCTCTACGAGAGCTACATCCACCCGATCACGATCCTCTCCACGCTGCCCTCCGCGGGGGTCGGGGCGCTGCTGGCCCTGCTGTTCGCGCGCGAGGATCTCGGCATCATCGGCATCATCGGCATCATCCTGCTGATCGGCATCGTGAAGAAGAACGCGATCATGATGATCGACTTCGCGCTGGAGGCCGAACGCAGCGAGGGCAAGTCGCCGCGCGAGGCGATCCACCAGGCGTGCCTGCTGCGCCTGCGCCCGATCCTGATGACCACCATGGCCGCGCTGCTGAGCGCCCTGCCTCTCATGCTCGGCACCGGCACGGGGGCCGAGCTGCGGCGGCCCCTCGGCATCACGATCGTGGGCGGGCTCATCGCGAGCCAGGTCCTCACCCTCTTCACCACCCCGGTCATCTACCTGGCCTTCGATCGCCTCGGGCGCTGGATGCGCGGGGGCGCGGCCACTCCGTGAACCTCTCGCAGCCCTTCGTCCGTCGGCCGATCGCCACCACGCTGCTGACCATGGGGGTGGCGCTGGCCGGGATCCTGGCGCTCCTCCGGCTGCCGGTGTCCCCACTGCCCCAGGTGGACTACCCGACCATCTCGGTGCAGGCCTCCCAGCCGGGGGCGAGCCCGGCGGTCATGGCCACGAGCGTGGCCACCCCGCTCGAGCGCTACCTCGGCACCATCGCCAACGTGACCGAGATGACGTCGTCGAGCTCGCTGGGCTCGACCCGCATCACGCTGCAGTTCGGCCTCGACCGCGACATCAACGGGGCGGCCCGCGACGTCCAGGCCGCCATCAACGCGGCCCACGCGGACCTGCCCGCGAGCCTCCGCTCCAATCCCACCTACCGCAAGGTCAATCCCGCCGACGCCCCGATCATGATCCTGGCGCTCACCTCCACCACGTTGAGCCAGGGCCAGCTCTACGACGCGGCCGCCACCATCCTGCAGCAGAAGCTTTCCCAGGTCTCCGGCATCGGCCAGGTGGATCTGGGGGGCAGCTCGCTGCCCGCGGTGCGGGTGGAGCTCGAGCCGCGCGCGCTGTTCCGCTACGGCATCGGCCTCGAGGACGTGCGAGCGGCCATCGCGGCCGCCAACGCCAACAGCCCGAAGGGTGCCATCGAGGCGGGCGGGCGCCACTACCAGATCTACACCAACGACCAGGCGCGCCGGGCCGACCAGTACCGCGGCCTCGTGATCGCCTACCGGAACGGCGCGGCGGTGCGCCTCGCCGACGTGGCGGAGGTGGTGGACTCGGTCGAGGATCTCCGCAACCAAGGGCTGGCCAACGGGCAGCCCTCGGTGCTGGTTATTCTCTCCCGCGAGCCCGGCGCCAACATCATCGACGCGGTGGACCGGGTGAAGGACCTGCTGCCGCAGCTGCGGGCCTCGATCCCGGCGGGGGCCGAGCTCACGGTGGCCTCCGACCGCACCACCACGATCCGCGCCTCGCTGCGCGACGTCGAGTACACGCTGCTGATCGCGATCGTGCTGGTGATCCTGGTGGTGTTCCTGTTCCTCCGCAGTCCGCGCGCCACCGTGATCCCGGGGGTGGCGGTGCCGATCTCGCTCCTCGGGACCCTCGGCGTCATGTACCTGCTTGGCTACAGCATCAACAACCTCTCGCTGATGGCACTGACCATCGCCACCGGCTTCGTGGTGGACGACGCGATCGTGGTGATGGAGAACATCACCCGCTACGTCGAGGCGGGCGTGCCGCGGCTGCAGGCCGCGCTCCAGGGCGCGGCCGAGGTCGGATTCACCGTGCTCTCGATGAGCCTCTCCCTCATCGCGGTCTTCATCCCGATCCTGTTCATGAGCGGCATCCTGGGGCGGCTGTTCCGGGAATTCGCGATCACGCTCTCCGTCGCGATCCTGGTGTCGCTCGCGGTCTCGCTCACCACCACGCCCATGATGTGCGCCTACTTCATCCCGGACCGGCCGGAGACCCGCGGGCGGCTCTACCGCTGGAGCGAGCGCGGCTTCGATCTGCTGCTGCGCGGATACGCTCGCACGCTCGACTGGGCTCTGCGCCACGCGCTGGCGGTCGTCCTCATCCTGGCCGGCGTGCTGGCCCTCAACGGCTACCTCTACGTCGCGATCCCCAAGGGGTTCTTTCCCCAGCAGGATACCGGTCGCCTGATCGGCCGTATCCAGGCCGACCAGAGCACGTCCTTCCAGCTCATGCGCGGCAAGCTGACCCAGTTCGTCAACATCGTGCGTGCGGACCCGGCGGTGGACGCGGTGGTCGGCTTCACCGGCGGCAGCCAGACCAATACCGGGTCGGTCTTCGTGTCCCTCAAGCCGCTGGCCCAGCGGGTCTCGGTGGACCAGGTGATGGCACGCCTGCGCGGCAAGCTCGCGGCTGTCGCGGGCGCCACCCTCTTCCTCCAGCCGGTGCAGGACATCCGGGTGGGCGGCCGGCAGAGCAACGCGCTGTACCAGTACACGCTGCAGGGCGACTCCCTGGACGACCTGCGCACCTGGACCCCCCGGCTGACGGATGCGTTGACTCGGCTCCCGGACATCGTCGACGTCAACTCGGACCAGCAGGACCGCGGGCTCCAGATCACGGTGCTGATCGATCGTCCCACCGCCTCGCGGCTCGGCATCAGCGCGAGCCAGATCGACAATACGCTCTACGACGCCTTCGGCCAGCGCCAGGTCTCCACGATCTACAACCCGCTCAACCAGTACCACGTGGTGATGGAGGTGGCCCCGCGCTACTGGCAGAGCCCGAACATCCTGCGCGAGCTCTACGTGAGCACGTCCGCCGGCGGGGTGCGCGGCGTCCAGGGCACCAACGCGGTGGCCGGCACCGTCGCGGCCGCGAAGACGACCGCGAGCAGCGCCGCCGCGGTGGCTGCGGACACCGCGCGCAACCTGGCCGCCAACCAGCTCGCCAATACCGGGCGCGGGGGCACCTCGACGGGCGCGGCGGTGGCGACCGCGCGGGAGACCATGGTGCCGCTGGTCGCGTTCAGCCAGTTCGGTCCCGACACCACTCCGCTCGCGGTGAACCACCAGGGCCACTTCGTGGCCGCCACCATCTCGTTCAATCTCGCGCCCGGGAAGTCGCTGAGCGACGCGGCGACCGCGATCCGCGAGACCATGGTCCGCATCGGGGTGCCCGCGTCCATCCATGGGAGCTTCCAGGGCACCGCCCGCGTCTTCCAGCAGTCGCTCTCCAACGAGGTCGTCTTGATCCTGGCCGCGCTGGTCGCGATGTACGTGGTGCTGGGCATGCTCTACGAGAGCTACATCCACCCGATTACCATCCTCTCCACGCTGCCCTCGGCCGGCGTGGGCGCGCTCCTGGCCCTCATGGCGTTCCGGATCGAGTTCAGCCTCATGGCCATGATCGGGGTGCTGCTGCTGATCGGCATCGTGAAGAAGAACGCCATCATGATGATCGACTTCGCGATCGAGGCCGAGCGCGCCGGCGGCCGGTCGCCCGCGGAGGCGATCTACGAGGCGTGCCTGCTCCGGTTCCGCCCCATCATGATGACCACGATGGCCGCGCTGCTCGGCGCCGTCTCGCCCGCGCTTGGGATCGGCGAGGGTGCCGAGCTGCGGCAACCGCTCGGCATCTCCATCGTGGGCGGGCTGATCCTGAGCCAGATCCTCACCCTCTACACCACGCCGGTCATCTACCTTTATCTGGACCGCTTCCGGCTCTGGTGCCTGAGCCGCCGGCGCCCGCGGGCCGCCGGCCAGACGCGGGTCGAGGCCGCGCGGTCGTGAGACGCGCGCGCTGCCTCGTCGGACCGGCCCTCGCCGCGGGCCTCGCGGCGCTGGTGGGCGGCTGCGCGGTCGGCCCCAACTACACGCGCCCCCCGGTCGTCACCCCCGACACCTACAAGGAGAACGCGGGCTGGAAGGTCGCCGAGCCGCGGGACGACGCCCTGCGCGGGAGCTGGTGGGAGCTCTTCGGAGATCCCCAGCTCAACGCGCTGGAGCAGCAGGTGAGCATCGCCAACCAGAACCTGATGGTGGCCGAGGCCACCTACCGGGAGGCGCGCGCCCTGGTGCGGCAGGCGCGCGCCGCGTACTTCCCGACCGTGACCGCCGGAGTCGGCTACACGCGCTCGCGTCAATCGGACACCCTGGGCAGCCCGTCGGGCACGTCGTCCTCCGGACGGACCGTGACGAATCAGCCGGTCTCGACCTTTCAGCTTCCGATCGAGGTGGCGTGGACGCCCGACTTCTGGGGTCGGGTGCGGCGCGCGGTGGAGTCCGGCCGGGCCTCGGCCCAGGCAAGCGCGGGCGATCTCGAGACGGCGCGTCTGAGCTTCCAGGCGGAGCTCGCCCAGGACTACTTCCAGCTCCGCATGCTCGACGCCCAGAAGCAGCTCCTCGACGACACGGTGACCGCGTTCACCACCGCGCTGCAGCTCACCCGGAACCGATACGCGAGCGGGGTGGCCTCGCGGGTCGACATCGTGCAGGCCGAGACCCAGCTCAAGACCACCCAGGCCCAGGCCATCGACGTGGGGGTGGCCCGCGCGCAGACCGAGCACGCGATCGCCCTGCTCATCGGCCAGCCCGCGTCCACCTTCTCGCTGCCCCCGGCTCCGCTCACCATGACGCCTCCACCGGTTCCGGTCGGCGTGCCCTCGGCGCTGCTGGAGCGGAGACCCGACATCGCGGCCGCGGAGCGGCGGATGGCGGCCACGAATGCCCAGATCGGCATCGCCATCGCCGCGTACTACCCGACCGTGACGCTCAGCTTCGCGGGCGGACTCGAGAGCGGCAGCGTCTCGCAGTGGTTCACATGGCCGAGCCGGTTCTGGTCGGTGGGCCCGTCCATCACCGAGACGGTGTACGACGGCGGCCTGCGAAAGGCGCAGACCGACGAGGCCCGCGCCGCCTACGACGGCAGCGTGGCCGCCTATCGCCAGGCCGTGCTGGCCGCCTTCCAGGGCGTGGAGGACAATCTCGCCGCCCTCCGCATCCTCGAGGAGGAAGCACGGGTGCAGGCGGAGGCGGTGCGGGCCGCCCAGGAGTCGGTGGGGCTGACCACCAACCAGTACAAGGCGGGCGTCGTGAGCTACCTCAACGTGATCACGGTGCAGACCATCGCGCTGAACAATCAAATCACCGCCGTGCAGCTGCTCGGTCGGCGCATGGCCGCCGCGGTGCTCCTGATCCAGGCCCTGGGCGGTGGCTGGACCTCCGACGAGCTGCCGTCGCCGACCGCGGCGTCCGCGCCCTGATCAGGCCGCGTCGCGCCGGATGTCCTGCACCAGCTCGCGCAGGAGCCCCTGCTCGCGCGCGGTGGTGGCCGGGATCCTGAACTCCACGTCGGTCACGAGGCCGCGGTAGCGCGCCACGAGCTTCCGTGGTGCCGACCACCGCGTAGGTGTGGAGCACCTCGTCGCTGATGCGCGGGGGCATGTCCTCCCACCGATCGGTCCCGGATCGAAGAGCGGCACCAGGAGGCTCAGGCTGTAGTGGGCGCTCCGGGTGAGGCGGAGCCGCGACACAAACCGGGCCATGCTTATTCCGACTGACAACGGGCGCGAGAGGGTCTATGGTAGCCGCCGTGCTCTCCGTCTTCGCCCTCTGCGGCGGCTACATCGAGCTTGACCGCGCCAGCATGCTGGACGATCTGGCCGCCGGCCAGCCGTGGACCGTCCCGGTGACGAGCTTCCTGGTGGTCCACCCGCGCGGGCGCCTGCTCTTCGACACCGGCGTGCACTGCCAGGCCCGACTCGATCCGCTGGGACGGCTCGGCGCGGAGCGGGCCAAGCGGCTCAGCGTGAAGTCCCGCGAGGGCGAGGACGTCGTCCCGCAGCTCGCCCTCCTCGGCTTGGGTCCCGACGACGTCCGCTACGTGGCCAACTCGCACCTGCACTTCGATCACTGCGGCGGCAACGAGTTCTTCCCGCGCTCGACCTTCCTGGTGCAGCGGCCCGAGATGGAGGCGGCGCGGCGGCCCGGCTTCCTCCCCGGCTACAACCCGAGCCCGCTCGACTTCGACCATGCCCTCGACTACCAGCTCCTGGACGGCGAGCACGACGTCTGGGGCGACGGCAGCGTGATCCTGTTCCCGACCTACGGGCACACCCCCGGGCATCAGTCCCTGCGCGTGCGCAGCGGCAAGGACGCGGAGCTGGTGTGTGCCGCCGACGCCTGTTACACCCGCGAGAACATGGACCGCGACGTGCTCCCGCGGATCCTCTGGAACGGGCCGATCATGCGCGAGTCCCTGGCCGCGCTTCGGCGCCTGCGCGATCGGGCGGGCGCCACCGTGTTCTACGGCCACGACCCCGAGCAGTGGGAGGCCACCCCGCGCGCTCCCGCGCCCATCGCCATCTGAGAGGCCTCGACATGAGCGAACCGACGCGGCCCGAGGACGACGCGGGACTCGCGGGACGAGTAGCGATCGTCACCGGTGGCGGCGCGGCCGGAGACGGCATCGGCAACGGGCGGGCCACCTGCATCCTCCTCGCGCGAAGCGGGACCAGCGTGCTGGTCGTCGATCGCGACGAGGGTCTCGCCAAGCGCACGGTGGAGATGATCAGCGGCGAGGGCGGCCGGGCCTCAGCCCTGTCGGTCGACGTCACCGACGAGGCCCAGTGCGGGGCCATGGCGCGCGAGGCGATCAACCGCTACGGCCGGCTCGACTTCCTCGTCAACAACGTCGGCATCGGCAGCCGCGGCAGCGTGGTGGAGGAGAAGGCGGACACCTGGCGGCGCGTGATGCAGGTCAACGTCGAGACCATGTTCCTCGCCTCGAAGGCCGCGATCCCCGAGATGATCCGGACCGCCAGGGGCGGCGCCATCGTGAACATCTCGTCCATCTCCGCGCTCAGACCGCGGGGGCTCACCACCTACTCGGCTTCGAAGGGCGCGGTGATCGCGCTCAGCCGGGCGATGGCGGTGGATCACGGGCCCGACGGGATCCGGGTCAACTGCATCGCCCCGGGGCCGGTCTACACCCCCATGGTCTACGCGGGCGGCATGACCCCCACCGCGCGCGATCAGCGGCGTCGCGCCTCCGTCCTGGGCCGGGAGGGTACCGGCTGGGACATCGGGCTGGCCGCGCGCTTCCTGCTCTCGGGCCACGCGCGCTACATCACCGGGCACGTGCTCGTGGTGGACGGCGGCGCCACCCTGGTCGGCCCCGCCCGCGAGTCCCAGTCGCCGCCGAACTTTCACTAGGTCAACGAGGTCGGAGGTCGACCGATGCGCTTCGGCGTCTTCACGAGCATGGGCGGGCAGACGTGGCCGGGAGTCCTCGAGCTCTGGCGGCACTCGGAGGCGACCGGCTGGGACGTGGCCTGCGTCACCGATCACTTCATGCCGAACACCAAGGAGCGCGAGGGCGCCATGCTCGAGGGCTGGAGTACGCTGACCGCGCTGGCCACCCTCGTGCCGCGCATGCAGGTGGGCACGATCGTGCTCGGCAACACCTACCGCCATCCCGCGGTGGTGGCCAAGATGGCCGCGCAGGTGGACATCATCTCGGGCGGCCGGCTCCTGCTCGGGCTCGGGGCCGGCTGGCAGGAGAACGAGCACGAGGCCTACGGCATCCCCTTCTACACGATGCGCGAGCGCCTCCAGCGGCTGGACGAGGCCTGCCAGGTGCTGAAGTCGCTCTGGACCAAGGACCGCAGCACCTTCAAGGGCCGCTACTACACGCTGTCCGACGCGCCGCTCCAGCCGAAGCCGCAGCAGACCCCACACCCCGAGCTGATGATCGGGGGCGGCGGCGAGAAGGTGACGCTGCGCACGGTGGCGCGCTACGCGGACCACTGGAACGTCTGGGGCGGGCCCAAGGTCTTGGCTCACAAGGGCCGCATCCTCGACGAGCACTGCGCGACGGTCGGCCGCGATCCCGAGGCCATCCGCCGCTCCGCCAACATGACCCTCTTGATCACCGACAAGAAAGCGGAGGCGGAGAGCCTCGCCGAGACGCTGGGCGCCCGCATGGGCCGCCACGCCACCGACGCGCGCGACACCTGCCTGGCCGGCTCGCCGCAGCAGATCCGCGAGACGCTCGCCGAGCTGCGCGCGGCGCGCGTGGACACCGTGTTCATCCCGACCCTGTTCCGTCCCCTCCCCGAGCTGCGCCGGGACCTGGACCGCTTCATCGCGGAGATCGCCCCCGCCTTCCGCTGACCCGCCGCGGAGTAGGCTGACGGCGGCGGGCGAGGCATACTGAGGGCGTGACGCGCCGCCGCCTCTGGACCACGATCGCCGTCGCCCTGCTCGCGACGCTCGTGGTCTCGGCCGCGGCGATGTGGGTGATGTTGCCGACGCTCGCGCGGTGGGCGGTCGTCTGGCAGATCGAGGCCAAGACCGGCCGGCGCCTCACCATGCGGGAGTTCGATCTCGATCTCCGGGGCGGTCGTCTTCACATCACCGGCTTCCGCCTGGCCGACCGCGAGCCGGGACCGCCACTCGCCGAGTTCGACCGGCTCGACGTTCGCTTCCGTCCCGCACCGCTGCTGCGCGGCCATCTCTGGCTCGAGGAGGTGACGCTGACCGCGCCCCGCGTGCGCATCGTCCGCACCGGACGCGGCCTCCTGAACATCTCCGATCTGCTCGGCCGGTCCAAGGCACGGGGAGGCGCCGTCGCCTTCACCCTCGACCGCCTCTCGCTCACCGGCGGGGCGGTGGTCTTCGAGGACCGCACCCTCACCCCGCCGCGCGCCTGGCGGGCCGAGCCTCTCACCATCGAAGCCGCCCTGCTCTCCACCGTGAATCCGGAGTCGCGCGGGAGCGGCCGGCTCACCGCCACCGTGGCGGGCGCCCCGCTGTCGGTGGAGCTCGCCGACGTTCGCCTGGCCCCGATGCAGGGACGCGCGCGCGTCACGCTTCAGGACGTGGACGCGACCCTGGCCAACCTGTACCTGCCGCAGGACACCGCGGTGGTGCTGGACCAAGCGGTCATCGGTGGCGGGGTGGCGGCCACCATCGACGCCCAGGGCGGCGTCGGGCTGGACGGGCAGGCGCGGATCGACAAGCTCGTGATCCGGCGGCGCGGCGTGGACACCGCGCTCGTCACGGTGCCCTCGCTCCAGTTCGTGCTGACCAGCGCGAAGGGACCGGACGGCCGGGCGCTGGGCCACGTCGAGGTCGCCGGCCGCGCGACCGTGTACGACCCGCGGCCCGGCCGGTCGAATCGCTTCGAGCTCGATCGGCTGAAGCTCGTGGTGGACGGCCTCGACACCACGGGCCGCTCACCGGCCCGGGTCTCCCTCGCGGCCGCACTACCGGGTGGCGGCGGCCTGGACGTGCAGGGCATCGGCCGCGCGGCGCCGCTCGGCGCCGAGCTGCGCACGCGCATCAGCCGCGTGGACCTGGCCTTCTGGGAGCCCTACCTCGATCTGCCCTTCGATCTGACCGGCATGGCCGAGACGGACCTCACGGTGGACGTGGCCTCCGCCGGCTCGCTCACGACCCGGATCCGCGGTCGCGCCACCATCGTCGACGCGACCGTCCGCGATCAGACCCGGCGGCTCGCCGCCGCCGATCGGCTGGAGCTGACCGGTCTGGACGCGCAGTGGCCAAAGGCGCGCATCGCGCGCATCCAGCTCAACCGTCCCCGCGCGAGAATAGAGCGCGATCCCGAGGGTCGCCTGTCGGTCGTCACCCTGGTCGAGTCCATGAAGGCGGCGCCTCCCGATGCTGCACCGGCGGTGAAGCCGGCCGCGAAGCCGTCCGATCTGACGCTCGAGATCGGCGAGGTCGTGGTGGACGACGGCCGGTTCCGGCTCGACGACGCCATCGTCTCGCCGCCCGCCCGCCTCCGCGTCGCGCCCGTCCGATTGACCGCTCGTGATGTCACCTGGCCGAGCCGCCGCCCGATCCAGGTGCAGTTCACAAGCGCCACCCCGGAAGCGGGGACGGTCGAGGCCGAGGGCTCCGTCACCCTCGATCCGGTTCGCTTCGATCTGCGCGCGCGGGTGACCGCGGTCGCGCTCGCGCCGTATCGGCCGTATGTCCCTCTCCGCGCGCGCCTCGAGGGCCGGCTCGACGGCGACCTGGCCATGAAGGGGACCCTCGGGCCCCGGACCGAGTTCTCCGCGCGGGGCTCGGCCGGGCTCTCCGACCTGGCCTTCACCGACGGCGATCGGCCGATCCTCACCGTCGGCCGCCTCGCTGCGACCGGCCTCGACTACACCTGGCCCGCCACCGCGGTGCTCGACCGCGTGCACATGCAGAAGTCGTGGGTGATGGTCGAGCGGCGGGCCGACGGCTCGTTGCCGCTCCGCGAGATCTTCACCGCCGCGCGTCGGAGCCCGACCGCGCAGCCCGAGCCCCGCCCGGGTTCGCCGGCGCCCGCGCCGACCCCGACGGCGGTGAGCGTCACCGTGCGCGAGAGCGTATTCGAGGAGGGCGCCGCGACCATCGTGGACGCCGCGGTGAGCCCGACCGCCCGCATCGACGTGGTCGGCGTGCGTCTGGTCGCCCGCGACTTCGTCTGGCCCGCCCGCGCCGCGATTCCGGTGCGCCTCGAGATGCCCACGCCGGGCGCGGGCAGCCTCACCGCCAGCGGGCAGCTGGACGTGGCCTCGCGCAGCCTCACGCTGCAGGTCACGCCGAACGGGGTCGATCTCGCTCCCGCGCAGCCCTACCTGCCCTTGCGTGGCCGCATCGCCGGGAAGGCGAGTGGCGACGTGCAGGTCAAGGCCACGCTCGATCCGTTGGTCATCACCGCGCGGGGGACCGCCACCCTCGCCGATCTGGCGGTGGCCGACGGCGACCGCCCCCCGCTGGCGACCGCCGCGCGCCTCGAGACCACCGGGATCGAGTACGCGTGGCCGGCCACGGTGGCCATCGAGAGCGTGCGGCTGCTCACGCCGTGGGCCCAGGTCGAGCGCGCCGCCGACGGGAGCTTTCCGCTGACTGCGCTGCTCAAGCCCACGGTGGGGCCGGCGGCCCCGCCGTCTCAGCGCGAGCCGGCCGTCGGGCGGCCGGCCGGTCAGCCTGCCCCGAACGTGCCCGCCCGGAATCTGGATATCCGTGTCAGACGGGCCACCATCGAGGGTGGCGTGGTCGCCATCGTGGACTCGGCGGTGAGCCCCGCCGCGCGGATCCAGCTCCAGGGCGCGAGCTTCGAGGCGCAGAACCTCACCTGGCCCGCGCGCGGACCGGCCGAGATCCGCCTGCGGACCCAGACGGCCAGCGGGGGTTCGGTCGACGCGCGTGGCCAGCTGCGCTTCGACACCCAGGCCGTGGACGTGCAGGCCGCGGTCAAGCAGCTGGACCTGGCGACCATGCAGGCCTTCCTGCCCTCGCGCGGCACACTGGAGGGCAAGATGGACGGTGACGTCCGGGTGCGCGGGACGCTGTCTCCCCTCGCGGTCGCGGCCACCGGTCGCCTCGCCTTCGACGACCCCACGTTCGGCGACGGGCAGCGCATGCTCGCCTACATCAAGCGGGTGGACGTCACCGGGCTCGACGCCGACTGGCCACGCCGCGTGACGATCGAGCGGCTGGCCATCGAGAAGCCCTGGTCGCTGCTCGAGCGCGACGCCGACGGGAGCGTGCCGCTGCTCGCCCTCATCATGTCCGGCGGCCCCGCCGCGAGTCCCGCGACTCCTCCGGCGGCCCCCCGCCCCGGCCGGCCGTCGACCGGCGGCCCCGCCACGACGGACTCGCCCGCGCCCGTCCCGATCGTCCGGGTGGGCACCGTCACGGTCGAGGAGGGGTTCGTGCGCTTCGTGGACCGCACGACCACCCCGGCCTTCACCGAGGAAGCCTCGCGCATCACCCTCACCGGACGCGGGCTCGGCAGCGGGCGCGACAGCCGCGGCCAGATGACGATGGCCGGCCGCTTGACGGGCGGGGCGCCCTTCGAGCTCCGGGGCCAGGTGGGCGCGATCGGCGGGCCGCTCAACTTCGATCTGGAGGGCAAGCTCACCGACTTCCCGCTCCCACGCGTCAATCCCTATAGCAACAACCTCATCGGCTGGATTGCCCGCCGGGGCGCGTTCGGCGCCACCGTGCGCTACAAGGTGACCGACAACGAGGTCGAGGCCACCAACGACGTGCTCATCGGCCAGCCCGAGTACGTGCCGTCGCGCAGCGGGGACGCGGTCCGAGAGCGGGTCGGGGTCCCCTTCGGCCTGCTCATCTCGCTGCTCAAGAACGCGCGCGGCGAGATCCGCCTCTCCGTCCCGGTCTCCGGCAACCTCGCCTCCCGCCAGTTCGACATGAGCGACGCCTTCTGGGAGGCGGTGCGCAAGACCGCGATCGGGGTGATGGCGCTCCCGGTGAGCTGGGTGGGCAAGATCTTCTACACGGAGGACGCGCGCGTCGAGACGGTGCAGATCTGGCCGGTGTACTTCGAGGCGGGGACCACCCGGTTCACGCGCGGCTTCGACGAGCACGCCGCGCGCCTGGCCATCTTCCTGCGCGACGCTCCCGGGGTGGCGCTCGCCCTGAAGCCGATCCTCACCGTGGACGACATCGCAGCGCTGAAGCGGGACGTGGTCCGCCGCCGCATCGACGGGGCCACGCGCGAAGCGGGTCAGACGGGGGCGGAGGCGGTCGCGGCCCGGCTCTTCGCCGAACGCTTCCCGGGCCAGCCGGCGCCGGCGGGGCTGGACGCCCTCGTAGCGGAGCTGGCCAAGGTGGAGCCGAACCCCGAGGCGGCCGCGAAGGCCCTGGTGGCCCAGCGCATGGAGACGACGCGGAGCCGCCTGCTGGCACCGGGCAACGTCACTCCCGACCGGCTCCGGGTCGCCGACGGCGTGGTGCCCGTCGAGGGCTCCGGGCCCGGCCGGATCGAGTTCGAGATCGCGCCCTAGCCGGACGCCCCCGCCTCAGCGACGCGCGGGAGCCTCGCCAAATGTCGGATAGTCGACGCGGTCCTCGAGCGAGGCGGCCCCTTCGGTCGGGAGCGACTCCGCGTAGTTCTGGGCCGCGTCGATGTCGTGCTCCCACACCTCCCGCGGCAGCTCGTAGAGCACCTCGATCCCGTGGCCGTCGGGGTCCGAGATGTACACGCTGTGGGTCATGCCGTGATTGATGCGGCGGTGGAAGGTCACGCCCTTCTCCTGAAGGAACTCGACCTGCTTGAGCCAGGACTCGCGATCGGGCCACGCGATGGCCACGTGGTTGAGCCCCACGCCCCCGCGCATTAGGCTCCAGGTCTCCGGCGCCGTCTCGCCCGCCCCCTCGTGGCGCGGGGCCTCGGCCAGGGCCAGGTCGTGATGCGTCACGTCGCCGGTCTCGGAGACGCCGCTGTAGAAGCGCATCTTCGGTCGCACGCGGTCCGGCCGCGGCTTCAGCTCGGCCACGCAGCGAAACCCCATGATCTCGGTCCAGAAGCGGTGCGAGACCTCGATGTCCCGCACGTTCAGGACCACGTGGTTGATGCCGCGCGGCGTCTGTGCCTGACGATCTGCCATGATGTCCTCCACCCCTCTAGAACATGGTGTTGGTGTTGGCTGCCTTCTCCGGAATCGGCTGGACCACATCCCAGTGCTCGACGATCTTGCCGTCCTCCAGCCTGAAGATGTCCACGATGGCCGAGCCGCGCTCCCCCGGCGTGCGGACCGCGTGCACGTGGATGATGACGTAGTCCCCCTCGGCGAACGCGCGCTTGATCTCGCTCTTCGACTGGGGGAACTTCTCGCGCAGGAACCCCAGGAAGGCCTTGAAACCCTCGATGCCGTCCGGCGCATTGGGGTTGTGCTGCACGTAGCGGCTGCCGAAGTACTTGGAGGCGGCCTCGAAATCCTTCTGGTTGATCGCCTTCTCGTAGAACTCGATGACGAGCTTCTTGTTGGCCTCTTCCTTGGCGTCGGCGCCGGAGACCGAGGGGACCGTCAGGACGAGTCCAACCGCAACCAGCAGAACGCTCCGCGTCATGGCCTCCCCTTTCCGGCCCTGGCCTGCCTGGAGATAATACCGTATTCCCGCCCGGATGCGGCGGCCGCTCAGGCGCGCAGGCGGGGGTCGAGCGCGTCGCGGATGGCGTCGCCCACGAAGTTGAGGCCCACCACCGTGACGAAGAGCGCGGCCCCGGGACCGAAGACGATCCAGGGCGCCTGCTGGAGGTAGCCGCGGCCCGCGTTGATCATGCTCCCCCACGAGGCGCCCGGCGGCTGGATGCCGAGGCCCAGAAAGGACAGCGAGGCCTCGGCCAGGATCGCGAAGGCCACGCTCAGCGAGGCCTGGACCACGATGGGCGCGGTCGCGTTGGGCAGCACGTGGGTCCAGGCGATGCGCCAGCCGGGTGCGCCGAGCGCGCGGGCCGCGTCCACGTACTCGCGCGCGGTGATCGCGAGCACCTGCCCGCGCATGAGCCGGGCGAAGGTGGGCGTGTAGACCACCCCGAGCGCGATCACCACCCCGGTGAGCCCGGCTCCGAGCACCGCGCCCAGGGCCAGCGCCAGCACCAGCGGGGGGAACGAGAGCACCGCGTCCATCATCCGCATCACGAGGCCGTCGATGCGCCCGCCCGCGTAGCCGGCCAGGAGGCCGAGCAGACCGCCCGCCAGCACCGCGATGACCACCGAGCCGAAGCCCGCCACCAGCGACACCCGCGTGCCCCAGATCACGCGCGAGAGCACGTCGCGGCCCACGTTGTCGGTGCCCAGCAGATGGGTCCGGTCGGGGCGGGCCAGGGTGTTGTCGAGGTTCTGCTTGAGCGGATCGTAGGGCGCCACCACCGGGGCGAGCAGCGCGACCGAGATGGCCAGCAGCATGACCGTGGCGCCGAAGGGCGCCAGGCGCGCCCGCGCGGCGCGGCGCAGGGTGCGCCAGCGCCGGTCGCGGACCGACCGGGACGACGCGGGCGCCACGAGGATGGTGGCCATGGCGCTAGCGGTGCCGGATCCGCGGGTCGATCCACCCGTAGAGGAGATCCACCGCGAGGTTGCTCAGGATGAAGCCCACCGCGATCACCAGCACGACCCCCTGCACCAGCGGGTAGTCGCGCGCGAAGACCGCGTCCACCACCAAGCGCCCGACCCCGGGCAGCGCGAACACGTACTCGGTGATCACCGCCCCGCCGATCAGCGTGCCGAGCTGCAGCCCGAGCACGGTGACCACCGGGATGAGGGCGTTCTTGAGCGCGTGCCGGCGGATCACCGCGCCGTCCCCGAGGCCCTTGGCGCGCGCGGTGCGGATGTAGTCCTCGGAGAGCGCCTCGAGCATGCTCGAGCGCAGCGTGCGGGTGATCACCGCGGCCAGGGCGAGGCCGAGCGTGATCGCGGGCAGCGCGAGCGAGCGCAGGCCCTCCCACGGCTCCTCCAGAGGGTCCACGTAGCCCGAGATCGGCAGCAATCGGAGCGTGACGCCGAACAGGAAGATCAGCAGCAGGGCGAGCAGAAAGTTCGGCATGCAGATGCCGAAGAGGGCGAACGAGGTGCCGACGCGATCGAGCGTCGAGTTGCGGCGGGCCGCCGAGAGGATGCCGATCGGCGTGGCCACCAGCAGCGAGATGGCCATGGCGAGGCCGGCCAGCTGAAGGCTCGGCTTGATCCGCCTCCCCACGTTCTGGATAACCGGTTCAGAGTTGCGGATGGAGCGGCCGAGATCCCCCTGGAGCAGCCGCCCCATCCACGTCGCGTACTGGAGGTAGAGCGGCCGGTCGAGGCCCAGGTCGCGCCGCAGCTCGCGCTTGACGCTGTCGTCCACCGACTCCGCCATCATGGCGTCGATCGGATCGCCGGGCGTGAGGTGGATGAGTGCGAAGACCCCGGCGGTGACGAGCAGCAGCACCGGGATCGTCGCGAGCAGCCGGCGGAGGATCAGCAGACCCACGGCGGCCGCCGCGGGGCTACTTCAGCCAGACGTCCTTGAAGCGCATCATCCCGTCCGGGATCGGGTCGTAGCCCTGCACCCGCGGGCTGAAGGCCTTGGGCTCGATCGGGTGGACGATGAACACCATCGGCAGCTCTTCCTGCAGGAGCCGCACGAGCTGGCTGAAGAGCTTCTTGCGCTCGGCCTGGCTCGAGACCTCGCGCGACTTGTCGAGCAGTCCGTCGATCTGCGGATTCGAGATGCCCGACCAGTTGAGCGAGGTGCCGGGAGTGGTCCGGTAGAACTGGTAGGTGTTGCCGTCCGGATCCGGCCGCCCGCTCCACTGGTAGCTGATCATCTCGAAGTTCCGGCCGTTGCCGTCCGAGAGCAGCGTCGCCGAATCCACCAGCTTGATCTTCATGGTGATCCCGGCCTCCGCGAGCTGGGCCTGGATGACCTCGGCCTCCTGCACGTTGATCGGGATGTTGTTGGTGGTCATGGTGAACGTGAAACCGCCCGCCTTGCCGCCCTCGGCGAGCTTGGCCTTGACCTTCGCGAGGTCGCGCTTGATGAACGGGATCGAGCGGTCGTAGGCCCAGCTCGTGGGCGGGATCGGCCCGTTGGCCGGCACGCCCACGTTGAGCCACACGCCCTTGACAATCTGCTCCAGGTCGAGCGAGTAGGCCACCGCCTGCCGCAGCGCTCGGTTGTCGAAGGGCGGCTTGGTGTGGTTGAGCTGGTAGGCGAAATCGGCCAGCGACGGCACGTCGAGCACCACCACGTTCCGGTCGGCCTTCACCCCCGCCACGTCCCGCGGCTGCACGTAGTCCATCACGTGGATCTCGCCCGCCTGCAGGCTCTGCAGCTTGACGGTATCGTCCGGGATGGGCCGGTAGCGGATCTGCTCGAGGTAGGGGCCGCCCTGCTTGTTCCAGTAGTTGTCGTTGCGCCGGATCAGCAGGTGGTCGTCCTTCACCCACTCCACGAACACGAAGGGCCCGGTGCCCGCGCCCTTCGCGTTGCGCTCGAGCTCGGCCCCGCGCTCCTGCGCGGTCTTGGGCGAGACCATCATGCCCGCGCGATCGGTCAGGGTGGCGAGCAGCGCCGCGTCCGGACGCTTGAGGTTGAGCTTGACGGTATAGGCGTCCACCACGTCCACCGTGTCGATGCTCGCGGTCTCGCCCTTGCGCACCGACTTGGGCTCGGTCTTCATGCGGTTGAAGTTGAACTTCACCGCCTCCGCGTTGAAGTCCGTCCCGTCGTGGAACTTCACCCCGCGGCGCAGCTTGAAGACGAGGGTCTTCGCATCGGGCTGCTGCCAGGACTCGGCCAGGCCGGGCTTGATGCCCAGGTTGGCGTCGAGCACCACGAGGGGCTCGTAGATGTTGTGGTAGACCTGCCGGTCGATCTTGCTGCCCGAGAGATGTGGATCCATCGTGGCCGCTTCGATGTAGAAGCCGACCCGCAGCGTACCGCCCTTCTTCGGGGTCTCCTGGGCCCACGCCCGTCCCGCCCCGCGTGCGACGAGCAACGCCGCGGGGGCCACCGCGCTCGAGGCGAGTGCCGTCTGCAGAAAAGCGCGGCGAGAGATGTCGATGGGCGTCTGGTCGGGCTGGTTGGCCGCCATTCCGTCTCCTCCTGGTCCGGGGTCAGGGTTCGGGGCCGACGCGCCCTTACAGCCGGGTCTCGTCGACCTTGAGGCCGAGCCAGTGGCGACCCACCAGCTCGTAGTGGGTGAGGCGCGCCTGCAGGTGCTGGCTCATCACGTGCACGTCCTGGAAGTGGCGCTGGATCGGGTTGGACTCGTACACCGCGGTCGCGCCCGCCAGGTTGTAGACCTTGTCCACGGCCTGCCCCGCGAGGCGGATGGCGTGGGTGGTGGCCAGGCGCAGGGTCGCCCGCTGGTCCAGGGTGATGGCACCGGTCGCGGTCAGATCCGCCCAGAGCTGCCCGACCGCCTCGGTCAGGAACGCGCGGCCCGACCGGAGCAGAGCCTCCGCGTGGCCCACCTCGCTCTGGACCATCACCTGATCGCGCAGCAGCGCCTCCATGGCCCGCGGCGTCTTGGTGGTGGCCAGCTCCATGAAGGTGGCGAGGCAGCTCCGCGCGGTGCCGAGCGCGACCGCGGCATCGCCCGAGGCGAACACGAGCGTCCGCGGAATGCGATACAGCGGGCCGGTCTCGACGAGCGGGGCGGTGACCGACTTGACGGTCCGCTCCTCGGGAACGAAGACGTCGTTCACCGCGAAGTGATGCGTGCCGGTGCCGCGCATGCCGCGGACCTGCCACGTATCGAGTAGCTCGGCCTGGGCGCGCGGCACGAAGCAGTAGCGCCGCTCGGGCTGACCCTCGTCCAGCCGGGGGCGGCCCTCGTCGGAGACGGTGGCGTGCGCGGCCAGCCACGAGGCGTGCCGGCAGCCGGTGGAAAAGCCCTGGCGACCGGTGACCCGATAGCCGCCGGGCACCACGATGGCCTGCGCGTTGGCCAGTGGCGTGTTGGCCACCACGCTACGGGGGGTGTCGAGCCAGATGGCGCGCGCCGCGGCGTGCGGCATCCGCGCCGCGTACGTCGCGAAGATCGCCACCTGGTTCGTCACCCACCCGGTGCTCGCGTCATTCTTGCCGATCTCCTCGATCACCTGGATGTAGCTCGGCAGGTCGAGCTCCGGGCAGCCGAGGGCCCTCGGCATCGCGAGCTGGAAGAGCCCCGCGTCCGCGATCGCCTCGAAGAGCGGCCGCGGCAGCTCCCGCTGCGCGTCCGCGTCCGGGGCGGAGGAGCGGATCAGGGGCCCGAGCTTGCGCGCGGCCTCGAGCGGGGTGACGCTCACGCGCCGACGCTCATTGGATCACGGAGTGGGGCGTCGCCACGATGCGCTGCACCTTGATCTGCTCGCGGTCGATCATCTGCCCGACGCGCGGGGAGATCTCGTTCTTCCAGTAGTCGCTCTGATACACGAGATCGTAGAGCCGCTTGCGCTCCGCCTCGCTCTCGAAGCGGCGGATCCACACGTATACGGATTGGTCCTCCTCGCCTACGAAGCTGCCCAGGATCACCATGCCCATCTTGACCTGGAACGGGATGATCTCCTCTTCCATGCACTTGACCCACTTCTCCTGCTGCCCGGGACGGATGACGTATTGCCGCAGCTCGAAGAACATCACGGCCTCCTCGGTTCGGGTGAACTCCCCACCAGCCACTCCGCCACCTTCACGCAGCCCGCCTGATCCGGCCGCTCCCGCGCCAGATCGAGCGCCGTCTCGCCCTCCGCGTTGCGCCGCTCCGGATCCGCTCCCGCCTCGAGCAGGAGCTTGACGACCTCCAGGCTCCCCGCCCGCGCCGCCTCGTGCAGCGGACCGCCGCGCGCGCTGGCCGCATTGACCCCGTTGCGGTCCTCGGCCAGCCGCTGCCGAACCTTCGACATCCACCCCCAGCTCGCGGCGACGCAGATCCCGAAGGCCTCAGGCGTGCAGCCTAGCATGGGATCGCGGAGCGTGGGGTCGGCGCCGTGCCGGAGCAGGAGCGCCGCCACCGCGGTCGATCCCGAGAAGTAGGCCCAGTGCAGCGGGGTGCCCCCGTCGAAGGCGCGGAAGGAAAGATCGGGCGCGTGCGCCAGCAGCTCCCGCGCCGCGGCCTCCTGACCCAGGCGACAGGCGATATAGAGGGCGTCGGCCACGATCTCCGGGGCGGTTGGCGGCGGGCAGGGCAGCCGGGTGCCGTCCGGAGCATAGCGCGAGCTGCCCGTCTTCGAGGCGCCGGGCTTCAGGCGACCGTCGAGACCGAAGAACGAGCGGATCCGCTCGACGTCGCCCAGGCCGGCGGCGCAGAAGAGGTCGGGCTCGACGCCGGCCCGCACCAGGGCCCGTGCCGAGTCGATGGATTCCGAGGTGATCGCCCAGGAGAGCGGCGTGTGCGCCGAGTGCGCGTAGACGCCCCCGGGATCCGCGCTGCGGGCCAACAGCAGCGAGACCAGGCCGGCGCGGTTTGCATCGACGGCGGCCAGCAGCGGCGTGCTGCCCTCGCCATCGCGAGCATTGGCGAGCGCGGGATCGGCGTCGAGCAGGCGCGCGACGGCGGCCTCCTCACCGCGCTTGATCGCCTCGAACAGCTCGGTGAGGCGTTCGGGCGAGACGGCCGGCCGCGGCTGGGCGAGCCGGGCGTGTAGCGCCCGCCAGCTCGTGAAGCCGTGCTGGCGCGCGATGGCGAGCTGCGCGTCGGCGAGGCGGGCCCGGGCGTCGGCGCGGCGCAGCTCCTGGAGCTTGTCCTTGGCGAGCTTCTTTAGGTACTCGAGGTTGGGACGATCCGGCAGCGACATGACGCACCATCCTTCCATGTGCCCGGTGTCCGCGGTATCGGGCGGAAGGTGGTTGCTTCGACTGCACGTTACAGGTGGGTTCGACCCTTCACGCGGACCGTGAGCCGCCTGGCCGGCTGGGGAGAAGTCTACGACTGGCCTCCGCCAAGTCAAGGCCTCGTGTAGAATCCCCGGAGGTATGCGTCATCTCTTGCGGGT